>Ga0070734_10000054_pt1 | contig 340419 bp, 287 predicted proteins | sample Coa_R1_8_FD_66444 | JGI IMG/M metagenome (GOLD analysis project Ga0070734, IMG submission 66444) | Surface soil microbial communities from Centralia Pennsylvania, which are recovering from an underground coalmine fire - Coalmine... | ecosystem: Environmental > Terrestrial > Soil >...
CATGCACCTGAAAAACGTGCTTAGCGGTATCTAGCCCGATCACCTTTACGGCCATGGTTGGCACCTCCTCCCTGTGACGATAGCTGCTTCTCACCGGGCAGTGTCCATACCATCAGGTCACGCAGTTTTTGATCCTTGGCCAATTGCTCGAGCTCGTCCATGGTTGTGATGCGATAGTGCTGGTAAATAAGAGCGATGCTTTTGGGTCCGAGGCCCTGGATTTTTAAGAACTCGAGTGAAGCGGGAGGGAACTTCTTCAGCAGCTCATCGCGGCGCTCGCAGGAACCGCGGTCTACGATCTCCTGGAGCACGCCGGCCAAGCCCTTGCCGATGCCTGGAATTTCGGTGACCTTCCGGTTGGGATCGCGCAGGATATCGATGATGCGCTCGGGATAGCCATCGATGGCGGTGGCGCCATTGCGATAGCTGCGGATGCGGAAAGAATCCTCGCCGGCAATCTCCATCAAGTCAGCGGTCTCCGCAAGCACCCTGGCGATTTCTCGATTTTCCATGAATGAGGCTAAACTCAATTCTAGCAACCGCTCAGGAGCGGGCCGGACTGGCGGCGGGCGGACGTATGGAGTCAACCAGACCGCGCCATTTCCGTGAAACCAGCTCGGCCAGATTCAAGAGCAGGGCCAGGGCGAGGAGGCCAGGCCACAGTTCCATCGTGGAAGGAACACCGCGCCCGCCGGCGTCAAAGATCTGTCTGATGGGCGGGTTGTAGCGGCCGCCTGTAGATTTTGCGATCTGCCGTAAAAGCTGTTCGTCGCAGGCGTGATCGGTCAGCTCGTCTTCGGGCCTGTAAAACCCGATTTCCGGGAAGGAGCGCGATTCGACGAGCGGGCGCACGCGAAACAGGCCCTGGTTTCGGCCGATTTGAACGGTGCCGCGATAACTCCCGGCGGCGGTCTTGGTGACGTCGAGCGGCGCACGGAATCCGTTTGGACCGAGCGCGTAGATGGCCGGCACGGCGGCGGGCTCGTCGCCTTTTTGATCCAGGCGGTAATTCACCACGAGCTGCTCCTTGGAGCTGTCGAACTCGACTTGCGCTTCGCTTGCCTGGGCGCGCGGGAGAAGGTCGCGGGCGATATTGGCCCACAGGCGATCGAAGCCATTCCATGTGAGCCAGCCTGCCGCCCACCGGCTTTTGGCATCGGAAGTGAAGACAGTGGCGCGGCCCAAACCATACTGCCAGCGCACCAGCAGCGGATCGTGCTCGTCAATACTGAGAATGGTGTCTGCGGTGGGCTTGGTGATGTAGCGAATATAGCCCCGAAGGGGCGGTGCTGACTCGATGCCCACTCCGTCGAGCAGCTCTGCGGGCTTTGTCACCGAGACCTGTGACGGCTTTTCGATGGCGGTGGATCCGGTGTGTTCCTGGACGTCTTTGAGCAGGATCTGCTCGAGTCCTGCGGGCTCGTTTAAGAAATAGGCTTTACCCTTGGCCAAAGTGGCGATCTTTTCCAGATAGGCGCGATTGACGTCCTGGCCCAGACCAACGGTGGAAATAGTGATGCGATTGTTGGAAGCCTCGCGCGCGAGGGACAGGCTGTCTCCTTCTTCGGAAATGCCATCTGTGAGCAGGACGACGTGCTTGTACACGGCATTTTGATACAGGATTTTGCGGTAGGCTTCGGTTAGCGCCGGCGCAATCTGCGTGCCGCCATCGGGAGTAATTCCGGCGATCAGTCTCTTGATCAGAGACCGGTCTTCGGCACGTCTCACCGGCACGGCCCATTGAAACGAATTGTCGAAAATCAGCACGCCAACCTGGTCGATGGGCCGGAGGTTCTCGACCACGCCAATCGCCGCGAGGCGCGCCAGCTCCATTTTCTTGCCCTCCATCGACGACGATTTGTCGATGATCAGGACGACGCAGGTACCCTCGGGCGTTCGCGGGGGCGCGAGTTTGGCCGGCAGGGTCCGATCCAACGCATCGTCGGGGCGCTTATTTTCCACATAGATATTTCGTTCTCCGGCAATCCAGAGCAGTCCTCCACCCTGTTGCACGAACTTCTCGAGCGCCTGCTTGCGGGCAGGAAGGAGCGATTCCGCGTCCCAGTTGTTGAACACGACGAGCTGGTAATCGCTGAAGGTCTCGGGCACGGCAGCGGCAATCTGCAACTCGAATTGGCTCGATTCAAGTGTTTTGCGCAGGTGCTCCTCGGTGCCCGCAGGGTCGTTGGTGATGAGCAGCGCCCGCGGCCGCCGGATGGTTACGGCCTGATCGAATCGCGCCTGGCCGAGCCCCTGGCCGGTGATGGTGCCGGCAAGATCCACGGCTCCGGTAGTGGAGACACTCGCGCGGACGCGGAGGTGGTTCACGCCCGCATCCAGATTCACATCGCTGAGGCCGAGCCGTTTGCCGTCAGCAGTGACTTCGACGCGCGCGGATGCGCGCCGCGGGGAGGCAACGGTGAGGTCGATGGGAAAGTGCTCGCCGCTAAAAACGAGCGACGGCAGGGCGACAGATTCCACGCGCAGATCGGGCGGAGGACTGCCCGCGAGGGGGAACGTATCGATGGGGATCCCGAGATGCTGGGCCTGCCAGGCGGCGCGCGTGACGCTGCCCAGATTCTCGTTGCCGTCGGAGATGAGAGCGACGCGCCGGATCATGCCCCCAGGGAGAGTCCCGATAGCTTCGCGAATAGCCGCTTCCAAGTCGGTCGCATGGCCTGCTTCACCCTCGGTGTAATCGAAGTTCCAAGATTTGGTGCGCTCTCGCGGCAGCGGTTTGCGAGCCGACCGGGCGAATGGAATCACCTGCGTCCAATGACGGCCCCGTGCCCGATCGATTTCCGTGGCTATGGAAGAGGCGCGCTCCAGGTCCTGCGAAGTCAGGCTGCGGGAAGTATCGGCCAGAATGGCGACTGCAATTTTGCTGTCGGAAAAGGAAAGGCGAGGCGCAGCAAGGGCGGCGATGATGGCGAAAAAGGCCGCCGCTTTGAGCAGCAGGGCGGTGCGACGCGCGGCGCCTCTCCACTCGAGCATCGCCCAAACGACGGGGGCGAGAGTGAACAGAAGGACCCAGGGGCGATCGAAGGTCATGACGCCTTCCTGATTCCCGGCCGGAGGACGGCAAGCCGTGCATTCACGCGCCGCATGCGGCCTTCCGACCGCCCATAGAGGAGCCACTCGACGATCAAGCCGATGCCTCCAAGAACGGCCAGCAGTTCCCAGAGATCTCTGGAGAAGGCGGCTGGAACGCGATATCCCGGTAAGCCGCGCTTCGCCCCCGCGGGCGCGGACCATTTCGCATTCCACATCTCAGGGAGCGTGAGTGAATAAGCGGTCTCGCGATCCTTTGCCAGGACCTGCACGGTGCCTGGGTTCCCCGAGAAGAACCGCAGGGTATCGCCGTGGGTGGTAAACGGCAGCGGCGTTCCGTCTTGCTGCGTGACGGCAATTTCGCCGGCACCGACATCGCTATCGAGCTGCATGGTGACCATGCCGGCGCTACTGGCCGCGGCGCTGGAACGCCGGAACAGTTCGGGGGACATCCAACGCAAAATATTACCGAACAGAAGCGGAGTGGCGAGCTCGTACCGGAGATCCGAAAGGGCCGGATGGAAGCCGAAAACGGCGGCCTTGCTCGGGCCGCTGCGGGCCACAATCACGGGGCCCTTCTGCACTTGTCCGATCTTGATATCATCGGGCGCGGCATCGAACACGAGGGTAGTCGGAAGACGAAGGTCTTTGGCGCGAAGGCCGTTGCACAGCGGACTGCCGGAACACCAACGATCAAACGGGACGTTTTCCAAAGTGTCGCGAACGGGAACCGGCGAAGCGCCTGCCGGCGGCTGAATCCAGATAGCGTTGCCCACCGGCGGCTGAGGTGGACGGAAGCGATCCAGTATCACCAGTCCGCCGTTTCCGGTGGCGCGATATTGTCCCACCGGCCGGAACGCGGCATGCACGCGCGGCAATGCGGCGAAAACGGGCTGGAGCAGATCCGGTTCATTCGAGTAAATGGTCACGGCGAGCGCCGGTTCTGCGGGAAGCTCGAGAACGGCATGGTCGTCGGCAGGGAAGGCATCATGCGGCCGCAGAGCAGCTTCCAGCAAACCGCCGCTTCGCGTGCGATAAGCAAAAGTAATCTCACGCTCGGCATTCGCCGGCACATTCAGCTTACGAGCGCCCGCAGGCGCACCACCGAAAACAAGCGAAAGCGTGACCGCCCGGGGCATGGCGCCATAGTTCCGCACGGACGCGTAGATATCCCAGACATCGGGATCGGTTGGGGACCTGCGCACAGCAATCTTGCGCAAGCCGCAGTTTTCGATGGAATCGGCAACCGGGAGAACCCTGAGGTTCTTGGGCGGCGTGGCGGCAGGCGCTTCGCCGGCAATGCGACCGGGCCCCACATATGTGATTTCTCCCGTGCGATACGGGCTCAAGTCCTGTTCATGTTGAGCGAACCCGAGCGCCTGTTCCAGGTTCAGAGCGGTTGCGCCGGGCTCCGATTGCAGGATGCCGCGCTCCAATTTGCCGCGGTCCAGTTCAAAGGATGTGGCCGGCGTCGCGAGCCCGTCCGCGCGCACGAGCATCACTCGATCCGAAACGGGGAGGGACTTGACGTAAGCCCGCGCCTTGTCGCGTGCGTCGTCCATTAGGGTTCTGCGAGCGGCAACGGGGCTCGCCGCGGCCATCCAGGCGGACGTATCGAGAATCAGCACGTGACTGCGAGGCGTTGCCAGCGATGTTCCCACGCGCAACTGCGCGATGGCCAGAAGCAGCAGCAGCATGCTGACGAGTTGCAGGATGAGCGAAAGCGGCTGCTGAATTTTCTTTCGCCGCTGCACGACTGCGGGCTGGTCGGACGGCACCCAGAAGCGAAGAGTTGCCACCACTTGTTTGCGTCGCGACCGGCCCAGCAAATAAAGCAGAACCGTAGGAACAGATATAGCGGCTGTTAACGCCAGGAATTGCCCGAGAGAGAGGTTCAGGAAATACATCAGGCAATGACTCGCGAACGCACCAGCGTTCCGAAGACGATTTCTTCGATGGGCGCCGCCGCGGAGACGCCGACGTAGCGGCCGCCGTTACGGAGCGCAAGCTGCTGCAAACTGTCGGCGTACCGGTCGAAGCCGCGCGTGTATGCTTCGCGAGCCGCTTCGTCGAACTGCAGCTGTAAGCGCGCGTCGGTCTCGGCGTCGACGAGATCGAGATCGCCCAGCCACGGCGGAGTGCGGTCCTGCTCGGACCACACCTGCACCAGCAGCAGCTCATGGCCGAAATCGGCGAGATATTGGAGGGGTTTCTCGCAGCCGGCGTCATCTAAAAAGTCTGAAATGATAATCAGCAGACCGCGCTGTTGATGCGTAGAAATGAACTGGCGCACAACCTCCAGGTAGTCGGTTCGTCCCCCGGTTTGGAGAGCGCCAAGGTAGTCCATCACGGGACTGAGGCGGTGCCGGCCGCCACCGCACTGCATCCCTTCACCTAGTCTCGCGGCGAACGGCCGGATGGCGATGGTATCGAGCCGCACCAGGCCCACGTAGCAGAGTGCCGCCGCCAGTTTTCTGGCATAGTCGAACTTCGCGCCGTCCTCGGAATTCATGGACTCGCTGGTGTCAATCAGCATGCGTACGGGAACGCGCGGCTCTACCTGGAACATCTTTAGAAACATTTTTTCCAGCCGCAGATAGGCGCGCCAGTTGACGGCGCGCAGATCGTCGCCATGGTGGAAATGCCGGTGATCGAGAAACTCCTGACCGCCGCCGGCGAACCGCGAGTTGTTATGCCCGCCGACGAGCCCGTTGAAAGATTTCTGCCAATGGATGGTCAGGCGTTCCAGTTTCTCCAGAAACTGGCGATCAAGCAGTGGGGCCTGTGGCATGGCCGGCCTACGCAGCGGAGGCGTGCGCAGCGACGCCGCGGATGATATCGGCCAGAATCGTATCGGGCGTCTGGCCGTCGGCATGAGCGTCGAAATTGAGAATGATGCGGTGGCGCAGAACCGATGCGGCCACGGCCTCGATGTCTTCGACACTCAGATGATACCGGCCCCTCATCAGGGCCCTCACCCGGCCGCATTCCACCAGCGCCTGTGCACCGCGCGGAGAACTGCCGTACCGCACGTACTTTTTCGCGAGATCGGCGGCCTCGGCTTGGTCAGGCTGTGTCGCCATTACCAGCTGAATCGCGAATTCCTGCACGTGAGGCGCGACCAGGACCTCGCGAGCCACCGCACGAACTTCGAGAATCTGATCGCGATCCAGCACGGGCCGGAGTTGCTCCTGCTGATTCTGAATGGTGCGTTCCACAATGCGGTTGAGCTCGCCGCGGGAAGGATAGCGAACCAGCACCTTCATTAAAAACCGGTCGAGCTGTGCTTCGGGCAGCGGGTAGGTGCCTTCCATCTCGATCGGGTTCTGTGTGGCCATCACCAGGAAGGGCGCGTCGAGCTCGTGGGTGGTGTTGCCGCTGGTGACGGTTCGCTCCTGCATCGCTTCAAGCAGCGCCGACTGCGTTTTGGGCGTCGCGCGATTAATTTCATCGGCCAGCACCAGGTGGGCAAAAATCGGCCCGGGTTGAAAACGCAGGGATTTCGAACCATGCTCGTCGGTTTCGATGATCATGCTGCCGACAATGTCCGCCGGCATCAAATCAGGCGTGAACTGTATGCGCGAGTACTTGAGCTGCAACGCGCGCGCCATCGTACGTAACAGGGTGGTCTTGCCCAGTCCGGGGACGCCTTCGAGCAGTACGTGCCCGGCGGCGATCAGACAAATGAGTACACCTTCTACGACGTCGTCCTGGCCGACGATGACTTTACCGATCTCCGAGCGAACTTCGTTGAGCCGAGAAACCGCCTGCTCCAGCCGCGCATCCGTTGCCACGACTTTATTGTAGTGCATGGCCGAAAGCTCGCGGACCGGCGCCGCAGACTTTAACGTTTGAGGGGAAACTTCTGGTCGAGTGCCAGATTGAGCTTCAGTACATTCACGCGCGGTTCACCGAGAAAACCAAACTGGCGCGACTGCGTGTTGCGATCCAACAGTTGCTGGATGTCCCGGGCGTCCACGCCGCGGGCCTTGGCCACCCGTGGCACCTGCGCCGCCGCCGATGCGGGACTCAGATCCGGATCGAGGCCGCTCGCCGACGCCGTAAGCAGGTCCGCCGGAATGGCACCGGTAAAGTCAGGATTCTCCTTGCGAAACTTCTCCGCGTCGGTCTTGATCCGCGTGACCAGTGCCTGATTGGTCGGGCCTAAATTGGAACCCCCGGAGTTGGCAGCGTCATAGCCTTCTCCTGCCGCCGAAGGCCGCCCCTGAAAATACTCGGGCCTGGTGAATTTCTGGCCGATCAGTTCGGAACCAATGACTTTGCCGTTGGCTTCGATCAGGCTGCCACTGGCCTGATGCGGAAAGATCGACCGGGCAATCCCGGTAACCAGACCCGGATACAGAAGCCCGGTCAGCACCGTCAGCACGAGCGTCATTCTTATCGCCGGCAATAATTGTTGCAGCATCCTCTTTCTCCTCTACGCCAGGCGCAGCCAGCCCAGGATTACGTCGATGATCCAGATGCCGGGAAACGGCGCAATGATGCCGCCAACCCCATAGACCAGGATGTTCCGGCGCAGCAGTGCGGCCGCGCTCATCGGTTTGTACGCAACGCCGCGCAGCGCGAGCGGGATAAGCGCGACGATAATGAGCGCGTTAAAAATTACGGCGGCGAGCACGGCGCTCTCCTGGCTGTGCAATCGCATGACGTTCAGCGCGCCGATGGCCGGATAGGTCACCGAGAACATGGCCGGCAGAATGGCGAAATACTTGGCGACGTCGTTGGCGATGGAAAACGTGGTCAGCGCGCCGCGGGTCATCAGCAATTGTTTGCCGATGGCCACCACTTCAATGAGCTTGGTAGGATTACTGTCCAGGTCCACCATATTGCCGGCTTCTTTGGCGGCCATGGTGCCGGTATTCATGGCCAGCCCGACGTCGGCTTGCGCCAATGCCGGTGCGTCATTGGTGCCGTCGCCCGTCATCGCCACCAGCCGGCCGCCCGCCTGCTCTTTCTTGATCAGGTCCATTTTCTGCTTGGGGGTGGCTTGCGCCAGGAAATCGTCCACGCCGGCTTCCGCGGCGATTGCGGCCGCTGTCAGGGGATTGTCGCCTGTGATCATGACCGTCCGGATGCCAATGGCGCGGAGCTGATCAAACCGTTCGCGCATTCCGCCCTTGACTACATCCTTCAGGTGAATCACGCCCAGCACCCTGGGCCCGTCCGCCACTACCAGCGGAGTACCACCAGAGCGCGCGATGTGATCGGTGACCTCCCTTAGCCGCGCAGGAATCGAGCCGCCATGCTCCTTGACGAACTCGATCACCGAATCGGTAGCGCCCTTCCGAATGCTGCGGTGATCGAGGTCGACACCGCTCATGCGCGTCTGCGCCGAAAACTCGATGAATTTGGCTTCGTGCTCCGAGACTTCGCGGCCCCGCAGCTGATATTTGTCTTTTGCCAGCACCACAATCGAGCGTCCCTCGGGAGTCTCGTCGGCGAGGCTGGAGAGCTGAGCCGCGTCGGCCAGTTCGGAAGGAGAAATGCCATCCACGGGGATGAAATCCACGGCCTGGCGATTGCCCAGCGTGATGGTACCAGTTTTGTCCAGAAGCAGCGTGTTGACGTCCCCGGCAGCTTCGACGGCTTTGCCGCTCATCGCCAGCACGTTATGCTGCATGACCCGGTCCATGCCGGCAATACCGATAGCGGAAAGCAAGCCGCCAATGGTCGTGGGGATCAAACAGACCAGAAGGGAGATGAGTACGGCAATGCTTGGGACTTTGCCGGAACCGCTCGCCCTAACGCTGTACTGGGCAAACGGCGGCAACGTGACAACCGCCAGCAGGAACACGAGCGTGAGGCCGGCAATCACGATGTTCAGCGCGATTTCGTTAGGCGTCTTCTGCCGCTGCGCTCCCTCCACCAGTGCGATCATACGATCGAGAAAGGTCTCGCCCGGGTTCGATGTGATCTTGACTTTGATGCCGTCCGAGAGCACTTTGGTGCCGCCCGTGACTGCGCTGCGATCACCGCCCGATTCGCGAATCACCGGTGCGCTCTCGCCAGTGATTGCCGATTCATCGACACTGGCGATCCCGTCGATCACTTCACCATCGCCGGGTATGATATCGCCCGGACTACAGGTGACGACGTCGCCCTGGCGGAGCTGGCTGGCGGCGCAGTCTTCGAGCTTCCCGCCGTTCTTCAGCCGATGCGCAACCGTTTCCGTCTTGGTCTTGCGAAGTGTGTCGGCCTGCGCTTTGCCGCGGCCTTCCGCCATGGCCTCGGCGAAGTTGGCGAATAATACAGTGAACCAGAGCCACAACGTGATCTGAAACGTGAAGCCCAGGTCCGGCGCAGTTACCCGCCAGTCGCGTACCACCAGCACTGTGGTGAGCGCGGCGCCCACTTCCACCACGAACATCACCGGATTCTTCATCATGGTGACGGGGTTTAGCTTAACCACGGAGTCCCACAGAGCGCGCTTGACGATGGGCGGATCGAACAACGGGCGCGCGCGCCGCCGCTTACCGGGGAGGATGTTCACTGTCGGGCTCTGGCTTTCCACGAGCATACTTTAGCTCCAGACCGAGAGCACCAGCGTAGAGAAGAGCTGGTGCCGCATCATCAGAAAATGCTCCACCACCGGGCCGAGCGTAAGGGCGGGGAAGAACGTGAGTGCCCCGACGATCAGGACAACGCCCACCAGCAGGCCCACGAAGAGTGGGCCGTTTGTGGGCAGCGTTCCCGCGGAAGCCGGGACCAATTTCTTACTGGCCAGGCTTCCCGCCACGGCGAGCAGCGGAATGATCATTAAAAAACGGCCAATCAGCATCGCCATGCCGATGGTGATGTTGTACCAGGGAGTATTCGCGTTGAGCCCCATGAAGGCGCTACCGTTGTTTCCGGTGCCGCTGGTATAGGCGTAGAGGATTTCCGAAAGCCCGTGCGGTCCGTGGTTCGTCAGGTTCCCAGTCGCGGGTCCCGGCGGGTTGATCCAACTATCCTTGGCGAACTGGACCGTCGCCCCGGCGCCGGAGAATAGCAGGATGCTGCCGGCGAGCACCAGTACAGCCAGCATCACCATCTTCACTTCTTTCTGTTCGATTTTCTTGCCCAGGTATTCGGGGGTGCGGCCTACCATCAGTCCGGCGATGAATACGGAGAGGATGGCAAACATGAGCATGCCGTAGATTCCCGCGCCAACGCCCCCGAAAACGACTTCTCCCAGCTCGATATTGATCAGGGGCACGAGACCTCCCAGAGGCGTGAAGCTATCGTGCATGCTGTTCACGGCGCCGCAGCTCGCATCGGTGGTGACCGTCGCGAACAAGGCAGAATTGGCAATACCGAAGCGCACTTCTTTGCCTTCCATGTTTCCGCCGGATTGCGTGGCGGTGGGCTGGCTTTCGATCCCCAGCGACGCCACGTTCGGATTTCCCGATTGTTCCGCCGGATACGCCACGAAGACTCCGGCGAAGAACAGGATGCTCATGGCGGCGAACAGAGCCCAGCCTTGCTTCGTGTCCTTAACCATTCTGCCGAAGGTGTACGTCAGGGCTCCGGGAATTATGAAGATAGCAAGCATCTGGAAAAAGTTGGTCAGCGGTGTTGGATTCTCGAAAGGATGCGCGGAATTGGCATTGAAGAAGCCGCCGCCATTCGTGCCCAGCATTTTGATGGCTTCCTGCGAGGCTACCGGCCCTTGCGCGATGGTTTGCGTGCCACCTTCCACCGTCGCCACTCTTGTATAGGGGCTGAAATTCTGAATCACGCCCTGCGAAACGAATACGAGGGCGAATAGTAGGGGCAACGGAAGCAGAACGTAAACGGTCGCCCGCGTTATGTCGACCCAGAAATTGCCAATCCGCTCGCTCGAGTGTCGCGCGAAGCCGCGGATCAGCGCAATGGCCACCGCGATGCCCGCGGCTGCCGAGAAAAAATTGTGAGTCGCCAGCCCGATCATGTTGGTGAAATAGCTGACGGTAATCTCGGGGGTGTACGCCTGCCAGTTCGTGTTGCTGGTGAAACTGGCGGCGGTATTGAAAGCCAGATCGGGCGTCATGGCGACCGCGCCCGGCGCGGCGTGTGCCGTGCCCAAACCCTGCGGATTGAACGGCAGCCATCCTTGCGCCCTTTGGATCAGGTACGTGAGCAGCATGCTGACCAGGCTGAACATCAGCAGCGACGCCGCATAACCGGTCCACCGCTGCTCTTCGCCCTCCCTTATTCCGCACAATCTGTAGATAGTTCGCTCAAGCGGCCGGAGCACCGGGTGGAGCCACGTCCGTTCCCCTTCGAAAACACGCGCCATGAAACCGCCCAGCGGTTTCGTAAGCGCGAAAATTGTCAAAAAGAACACAGCAATTTGTAATATCCCGTTACCGGTCACAACGATCTCCCGTCAGAACTTTTCCGGCCGCAGCAGTGCATAAACGAGATACACCGCCAGCGCCAGCGAAACGACTCCCGCAATCATGTAATCCATAGGTCTCCGTTACAAACGGTCGCATCCGCGCACGTACGCCCAGCTCAACACAAAGAACAGGATAGCGATCCCCACAAACATCAGATCCAATAGCATGCTGTTTTTTTTAAACCCCCAGTAATGCCACACTATGTCCCGCACGCGCCAGAAGCCGTGCCAGCTTGGTTTCGGGCGTAGGCCACCAGCGCTTCCGGCTGGCCATGACGATCAGGGAATGCGGCGGCAGGATCTCTTCCCAGCCGAGGCGCTGGTCGCGGGCAAAAGTAATGTGTATGCCTGCCGTCATATCCGTTTTACGCAGCATGGCATATAGACGGTGCTCGAGAAAGCCCACGTTGATGTCCGGGCGGTCGAGCGGTAAGGGAAACGGCACGACGTGAACGGCGAACAGGACAACGGACGCGGTTAGATCTTTGGCCAGCCTAACCGCTCGCTGGAGCGCCGCGCTCGTCATCTCTGCGCTGGTGTACGGAACATAAAGGCGCAAGTCACCATTCCGGCGCTGCAATCTCGCCAAGCCGCGCAGACTGCGCTCATCCAGGCGTAAAAGCATCTGTTCCGGACGCACTTGAACATCCTGCATGTCGATTTCAGTTTCAGACTACGCGGGCAGACATTAAGAAGTCGTTAACAAATCGTAGAAAATTTCTTGGGCGGGGATAGTGGTCCAGCCGAACGCGCCTCTTGGGCATCTATTCCTGCACGTCGCTTTTTGTCGCGCGGTGCTTTCTGTTCAGCTTCCGCTCGATATCGGGCCAGAACTCCTTCAGAACGTTCGACGCTGTGTCCACCGCCAACTGCGTACCCAGTCCCATAGCGGCATTCGATGGGTTGCGGCCGCCGGGATAGTACGCCATCGAGATGGCAACCGCCGTGGCGTTTCCAGCCACTTCAGAATAATTCGGTTCTGAACGGCCGGAGTCGTGATGCGTCCAGAAGATCTGCCCGACAGCGTATCCGAGCCGCCCGACACCGCTCCCCTTGCCTTTGCGGAAGTAGCGCGGATCCTGATGCAAAAGCACCGGGTAGATGGCCTCCGTCATGTAATCGCCGATAACGAAGTCTGCGTATTCTGCGCCGAAATATCGAGCATACCCTCCGACCCCCTGGCCGAACGAGCGCTCCGAGTTCGTAATTTGTCCTTCCCCAGCAAATGCGGCGGCCAGTGCTATCGTTCCCCTGTCGAAACCGTCCAGCGTAGCGATTTTGAATTTTTCTTTGGGCGATAACGACTTGTACTGTTCAAGAGTAGGTGAGGTGCGGAAATTCGGAATCACCCAAAAAATCCGCTTCCCTTCGTGATCTTCGGACGGCTGCGAGCTTTCGGCGGAAGATGCGTCCTGGCCCAACAAGCAGGCGGGCAGTACCACGAGTGCGACGAGCGCGCGTGCGGCGGGCATGGATGGCTCCTGGTGGTTGTGATGCTTTCCGCTGACTGAAAGTTGCGGCCGTCTGGCAGACGTTTCAAGTTCTCCGGACTGCCTAGCGCACTCGTTTTCCGTCCAGCATCTCCACCGCGAAGTATGGATACACCAAGGACGCGCCTTTTCCCGCCCTGTCAATGAACTCTGCCGGGAAAATGTGTCCCAGTCCGGCTCCAATGTGGACCTGGCGGTTGATCTCGTACCAACCGTAAAAGTCGAGCTCGGAGGCCACGTGCTTGCCCGATTTTCCGGTCACGTCCCGCAGAATGATACCTCCTGATGAGTTGTATGCGGCATCCGTCGCACTGGCCAGCCACATATCGACGTATTGTGCGGTCATGGACCAACGCCTTCGCGGAATAATGGTGCCGCCCGCCCGGCCGGCCCGAATATTCTGCCATCCGAACTGGTCCGTGATCCCGAAACGGTCATGCGCGGTCTGATACATCGTGTCGAACGTCCCGCGCACGCCATCCGCCGGATTCTTGTCGCCCGTAGCAAAGTCGTAACCCGCAAACAACCGCGGCTTCCAGGTCAGGCTACGCACCGTATACCCCGTTGCGCCTGTTGTGGCCCACGCACGAATAGGATTTGCACCTGCCGATCCGCGCTCGATTACCATTTCGTAACGGTAATCAATGTTGCGCAGGTTCACTCCGCGCAGCCGGAACCCATAGGCTTTTTCGTCGAGGCGTCCTGATTTGGCAGTGCTGTCTTCCACCGCGACCTTGGGTGCCACTCGCCAAAGCACCAGGGGCTCGATCGACGACTGCGGCAAGACGCGCGTGATCCAGGCGTAGACGCCATAGACGTTATTTCCCTCCTGGTGATGCGTAATTCCGCCCGCCATCGGATTGACGATCGAAGCGGCGAATACCGCAGCCCGAAAACGGTCCACATGAACCTTAAACACGACACCGTCGAACGAACGTCCCTGATTGCGCCACTGAGAATCGGCCAGAATCGTGTTGTTGTAGTCGATCAACTGCCGCCCTACCGCGATGGCCACCGGCTGCCTCTCCACGTCACCGAACTGTATGTACGCCAGCTTCAGATCCCATCTCACGGTGTTGGGAGGGCCGAGCGGCGGCGACTGCAGAAACGACCGCGCATCCTGCATCTGCGTCACGACCTTGATCCAACCGAGCGACTGTAGAATCACGCCGAAACGAAACCGGTTTAACAGGTATGATGTGCTGCTGTTTGGCTTAAAGCCGGCACCCGAGTCTCCCTCCACCCGGAAACGCTCCTCCAATCCGAATTGCAGCCAGCCGGGCACGCGGTCGTTCAGTTCCCCGGTCGGCCGCAAATCGTGCAGATCGTACGGTTCGGTCGAAATCGGCGGTGACGACGCCGGGCCGCCAATGGGGGTCATCGAAGCGTCCGAGCCCAATGCCGCCACTTTGTCATATTGGGCGAGCAGCTGATTCCCGGAAAGCATAAAGAAGAGTATGAGACGAGCTCTGAACTGCATGTTGCGTGTGGGATTTGAGAGGATTCTCTCTAAATTCCCATCAACTTCTGTAGATCCCCGGTTGCCATGCAACTGTCGACAAAATCGAGCCTGCCTGCCTCTTTGACCCCCAGGGCTGCATTCACAAATGCGCTCATGGCTGCGCGGTAAAGGGACGTCGCGAGACTCACTCGCCTGACCCCGGCGGCCGCCAGTTCCGGGACCGAAAACGATTTCCCTTTGAGGCCGGCCATAAAGTTGAACGGCCTTTTAACTGACTGGCACACGGTGCGAACCGCATCGAGATCTGCCAGACCGGGCGCGAAGAGCACATCCGCCCCGGCCTTCTCGAAAGCCTGCAGACGGCGAATGGTGTCGTCGAGGCTCGCACCCGGAAAGAGCAGATTGTGCGCGCGGGCCGTTAGCAGGAACGGGAAAGGCAGGGCGCGCGCGGCTTCTGCACCCGCGGCAATCCTCTCGACGGCCAGCGTGCTCTCGTACAATGGCTTGTCCTGCCGTCCTGTTGTGTCCTCGATTGTGCATCCCACCAAGCCGACTTCCGCGGCCTGCCGGACGGTTTCAGCCACAGCCTCGGGAGAGTCGCCAAAGCCTTTCTCAAGATCTGCCGACACCGGCAGGTCCGTCGCGCCGACAATCAGCCGTGCGTGGGACAGCGCCTCTTGCCGCGTCAGACTACCGTCTTTCCGCCCCATCGAGGTGGCCGAAGCGGCGCTTGAGGTCGCCAGTGCCGGGAAGCCAAGACCCTTCAGGATCATTGCCGACGCGATGTCCCAAGGATTCGGGATCACGAACAATGGGCCTTCATGCAACGCTTTGAAATCAGCAGTTTTTCCGTTTGTGTTTTTTGCAACAAAATGGTCCTGAGCTTCGATTGTAGCCGAACGTTCCACTGTCTCTTGACTGGCCGGCAGGTTAAAATGTGCGTTAAGACCTCAGCACGGTTTGTTGGTCAAGGTATAATCTGGGGTTCCGAAGGGCCTACGTCCCTGAAACACAAAACGCCACCCCAAATCTGTCCAACTCTCTGTAGCATCAAGGTTTAGCATGGCGGCCTTTACTCACGAGACCCCCGAGTCCCTCAGGCTCCACGCTTCCCAGTTCGAAACGCTCTTCAATCACGCGCCTATCGGAATCTATCTGGTAGATGCCGATTTGAGGATTCTCGAGGTCAATCCGGTAGCGATGCCGGTCTTCGGCGGCATTCCTGGCGGCGTGATTGGCCGCGACCTGAATGAGTTGCTACACATCCTGTGGAACAAAGATTACGCGGATGAAATCATCAGGATTTTCCGTCACACTCTCGAGACCGGCGAGCCGTACGTTACACCGGCGCGCACTGAGCTTCGCGCAGACCGCGGGGTAACGGAGAGCTACGAGTGGCGGCTCGATCGCATCTCCCTGCCTGACAACCGCCACGGCATCGTCTGTTACTTCCGGGATATCGGCGACCGCATACGCGCGGAACAGTATGCCAACCTGCTTGCTTCCATCGTGGAGTCGTCCGACGATGCCATCATCAGTAAAAATCTCGACGGCACCATCATGAGCTGGAACGCCGCTGCGGAACGCCTGTTCGGGTATACCGCGTCAGAAACCGTCGGCCAGTCGATCACCATGCTGATCCCGCCGGAACGCCTCGACGAAGAGCCGGCTATTATCGACCGCCTCAAGCGCGGGGATCGCGTGGATCACTTCGAAACCATTCGTGTCCGGAAAGATGGGTCGCGGGTAAATGTTTCGCTGACGATTTCTCCCATCAGAGACGGGACCGGCAGAATCATCGGTGCATCGAAAGTAGCGCGCGACATCGGCGAACGTGTGCGCCACGAGCGCGAGCTGCAGGAAGCCAACAAGGCCCTGCAGCAAGCCAATGCCGATCTGCAGCAATTCGTCTACTCGGCCTCGCACGACCTGCAGGAGCCGCTCCGCATGGTAAAGGTCTACAGCGAGCTTCTGCAGCACCGCTTCGCCGAGCAGTTGGGCGATGAAGGCGCGGATTTCATCCGGCACGCCGTGGCAGGTGCGTCACGGATGGATACGCTTCTCAAGGATCTCCGCAACTATATGCGGGTCTCCACAGCCGAGCGCGATTCCGCGAAGTCTGATGCCGGCAGCGTCCTGGCCAAAGCGCTTGCCAATCTCGAAATCGCCATTCGCGAGAGCGGCGCTTCGATCACTAGCTCGCCTCTGCCCGTCGTCCGGTTGCCCGAGTTCCTTCTGGAACAACTCTTTCAGAATCTGGTGGGAAACGCCATCACCTACCGCGCCGCAGAACCGCCACGAATCGCGGTTGATGCCCGGCTGCACGACGGCGGCTGGTTATTTTCGGTGGCAGACAACGGCATCGGCATTGAGCCCAGGTTCCAGCAGCAAATCTTCAAAATGTTCGCGCGCCTTCATCCCGTGTCGGAGTATCCGGGAACGGGCATGGGTCTCGCGATCTGCCAGAGAATCGTGGAGCGCGCCGGCGGGCGGATCTGGGTTGAATCCGAATGCGGCAAAGGTTCGACGTTCTATTTCACCATTCCTTGTGAGAACGGCTGAGGGAGAGATCCGGCGTGATGTTTATGGCTGTAACACGAACGCAAAGAGCGAGTCGCCCGCCCCGGCGATAACGTATTGCCGGCCATCGAGCTGGTAGGTGATCGGGCCGTTGCTCAGATCATCCGACAATCCCGCATGCCAAAGGATGGCCCCGCTCGCCGGGTCGAATGCCACCAGGTGCTGCGCGCCGTCGCCGGTGAAGAGAAGGTGCCCTGCCGTGGTGAGAATCCCCACCGCGCCGCCCGTAAACGGGTAATGATGATCCCAGACGACTTTGCCCGTCTTAATGTCGATGGCTTCCAGATCGCCGCCCAAATGTCCGGCATCGCGCTCCGCCGCGCCCCAGCCTTCCGGATGGGGATCGGTATCCGTCAAATAGAACATGCTGTACTCTTGCGACGTGCCCACGTAAAACAATCCCGTGTCGGGATCGTAGCTGGGCGGCGGCCAGTTCGTGGCTCCGCCGGTTTGGGGTGAAACCAACACGCCCTCGATGGTTGCTTCCTTGGCCGGATCCGGTATCGGCTGCCCGTTCGGCGCGATGCCCTTGGACCAGTTCATGCTGCGGATCATGGGCGCGGTCAAAACGTCTTTGCCGTTTGTGCGGTCCAACAGAAAAAAGTAGCCGTTGCGATTCGCCTGTCCCAGCAGTTTGCGCGGCTTGCCGTCAATCTCTGCGTCAATCAGCACCGGCGTCTGTGTGGCATCCCAATCGTGCGTGTCGTGCGGCGACGGCTGGAAATGCCACACCAGCTTTCCGTTGTCCACGTTTAGCGCCACGATCGAACAGGTGTACAGGTTGTCGCCTTTGCGGCTTCGTCCCGTCAGCACGGGGTTTGGATTTCCTGTCCCCAGGTAGTACAGATGCAAATCCGGATCGTATGTGCCGGGCACCCATGTCATGCCGCCCCCGTGCCGCATCGCGTATTCGTCCGGCCAGGTCTCGTATCCGGGATCGCCTTTCTTCACCGGCTCGCTCCACCATTTCCACTGCACCTCTCCGGTCTCAGGATCGTGTGATTCCAGGAACCCGGGCACATCCAGCGAATCGCCGCTCACTCCGACGAGCACATGGTTGCCCACCACAATCGGTGCCACCGTCGAAAAGTATTCCTGCTTCAGGTCCGCGATTTCCTTGTGCCAGCGCTCTTTTCCCGTGCGCGCATCGAGCGATACCAGGTGATTATCCGGAGTTTCGAAAAAAAGCCAGTTTCCGTACATCCCCATTCCGCGATTTCCGATGTGGTCACCACCCTTGCCTTTCCAGGCGAAATGCCACACTTCGCGCCCCGACCGCGCGTCGACTGCCCACGCATTGTCCGGCGTAGAGAAATACAGGATGCCGTTCACCATGAGCGGCGTCGACTTGATCTGGTATGTTCCGGGCTCCGTTGGCGGCCCCTGCGGGGTCGGCCCTTCGCCACCCACAATCGCCTCCGGCGTGATACCCGGTTTGATGCGGAAAATCCAGCCGAGCGTCAGGTGTTTGACGTTCGACTGGTTGATCTGGTCCAGCGTGCTGTATCGCCGCCCGGAGTAATCGCCGTGATAGGTCGGCCATGCGTCGGTCGCGGGTTTCGTCAGCAGAGCGGGATCGAGTATCTGGGCGAATCCTGCCCCCGCCCACGCCATTGTGATCAGTATCGTGCGGTTCATTTCAGCGTTACCAGGTAAGCCGTCAGATTGTGAATATCGGCGTCAGCGTAGCGGCTCAGCAGATCCACGTGGGCCTGCAGCCGGTTATGAATTTCCACCCGCGGCACGTCGTTCACACGCTGGAACGACCGGTAATTGCCCTCCGCATCGCGCAGCGCGATATTAAAGTCGTCGTAATGCACGATGACTCCCGTTACCGATTCACCGGAGGGCAGCGTCACCGTCGCGGTGATCGCAGAAACCTTATGCGGCGGCGTGCCTTCTTCCCACGTGTAATTGGGCTGTAGGAACTTTCCTTGCAGCGTCACCGGCTCATACTTCGCGCCGATGCCCTTCAGATCTCCCGTCACCGAGTGGCACGAATGGCAGCCGCCGGCACCGTTGAAGTAGGCCGCTCCCGCCTTGGCATCCCCGGTGACGATGTTCAGAATTTTGTAATTGTCCCGTTCGATCGCGGTCTTGATCGAGTTATGCAGAAAAGCCGCAATGTCTGCGATTTGTTCCTGCGACAACGGAAATCGCGGCATGCCTTTGTCCGGCCGGCCCCGGAGAATGACCGGGCCGATCGTGCTTCCATTTTCATCGTCCAGCACGATCACCGAGCGCAACAGGTCCGGTCCTTTCTCCCCGCCTTTTGCGTTGGAGCCGTGGCAAAATCCGCAGGATGCCACGAAGGTAGTTTTCCCGCGCTCCACTGCGGCAGGATCATAATTGCGCGTTGCACCGGTCAATGCGCCACTTAACGCGAAAATGGCCGGCCATATTCGACAAAGATTGCCCCATGTCATCAAGTGTTCTGCCCTCTGTAAAAACTTCCAGCTTACATGTGGTTTGCCGGGTATCGCAATTGGCGAAGCACCGCGGCGAGCCTGCGCACGTCCCGCCCCCACGCTCGTCAGAACTGGATAGAGGAAAGCCACGCTCCCGCGGGCTCGTTGTAGAGACCCGTGGTCATAAGCGTCATGGGCTGCACCACGCGCAAACCGTTCGCCAGACACCAGCGGAATAGTGCATGATTTCGTGTGGGGACCAGGATGCCAGGACCACCGAACGATTCCGCCGATGCGATCAGCGCCTCCAGGTCGAGATTGGTCTCCGCCGTGGCGTGCCCAAAGAATGCGAGCGCGGATGCATATCCCGTTACTCGACCGCCGCGTTCCACGACTACTGCCGTCCCGTGCTCAATCGCTTCCGCGAGGTTGCGCCCGCGGTCGAACCCGTGAATCTCTCTCGAAAGCGCATTGCAAGACTCCAAGTCTGCCGTCCTTGCCGCTCGCACCGCGCATCCGGGAACACTTCTGTCCTTCGCGCGCCCCTGCATGCACGAGAGCGGCTCGCGAATATCGAACCCAAGGTCTGCGTACAGTGACATAGACCGGTTGTGAAACGCAGCCTGCACCAGCCGGACGCCCGCAGCGTGTTTCTCTCGCGCGCGTTCCATCACTGCCTGCATCAGCTTGCGCCCTACCCCCCGGTTCTGTCCTTGCGGATCGATCGTGATCGGCCCAACTCCGGCAATCGACGCTCGCTCATCGAGGCAATTGCTGCCCACGATCCGCCCCCCCGCTTCCGCCACCACGCAATAGAATCCCGGGTGAGAAAACATCTGCGTAAGAATATTCGTGGGGACGTCCGGCCCTGGGAAATCGCAGGGAAAACCGTGGGTCTGATTGATCGTGAAGAACGCGTCGTAACAAATCGCCCCGCACGCGTCCGCATCCTCCGGCCGTGCCCTGCGCACCGTCACGTCTGTTCGCTCTACCCGCGCCATTCGACCTCCCACGCGCCGAGTGTACAACCGCCCGCGGATCCGGCTGCTCTCTCGCGGAATCGGAATCGCGGGCCGCTGGCATTGACGTCACCCGCCACCCCGCTACGATCTCCGTAGCCCGGCTGTGCATCATTTAAAAAGGTTGGTGTATCCTCAGCGGGTCTTCGGGGAACTGCCCCGCACCGCCCATGCCCGTGCGGTCAGTACAAAAGGCTCATTTTCTCCGGAAAAAGGCATTCGGCTCTTCAATTCGTTGCGCAGCGCATGCAGTCTTTCACCTGTGAGGCCACGGGCGTATGAGCCGGCGGGCCCCTGCCCCAGAAGAAACGGATCCCAAAAATCGGCAAACGACGTGAATCTCATCTCGATGTCGATCGGCTGCTCGCGAATGTCCTCCATGCCGCATTCGCGCCACAATGCGGGCAGTTCTCCTGCCCGGCAAAGCGGCATGTGCTTCTCATCCAGCCGCTCCGCTTGGGGATCGAGTTCGATTGCGGCGTCCCAGAATGTCCGCAGCATCCGCATGCCCCCTCCATAATCCCAAACCGCCGCAGAAATGATCCCAAGCGGCTTCACCACGCGACGAAGCTCATAGAGCGCTTTCTTCGGGTCAGGAATGAAATTGAAGACAAGCAACGACAGGGCGCCATGAAAGCCGGCGTCCGGAAACCGCAAACGTTGTGCGTCACCTACCTCGAAACCGGCTCGGCCGCCGTATGGATTGCGACCGGCGGCGTACGCGATGTACTCCTGAGAAGGGTCGATCCCCACCACGTGGGCGTGGACATTTCGTTCAGCAATCGTAAATGCCAGCGTTCCCGTACCTGTGCCGACGTCGAGCATCCGCCCTCGTTCCGGCACGTGGGAAAAGTCAACGAACCCGGGTGCCAGCAGACGGCTCCACCGGCCCATGAACTTTTCGTAAGCTTCGGCATCGGCGAACATCTTTGGGTTTCCTCGTACGGCAGGAGCCATGGTCGCCAGGAGGAAATCTCTCCGCAACAGCATCCTTGACAGTCTAATTCACAGAAAACGATCCGTCGCTTCCCTGCAAACAATGGCAGATGCAGGCTTTGGTTCCAAGGCCGCTACCGCAATAGCAAACAAAACGTGAGAAATGAAGCAATAATCGCTAGCGTATATCAAGTGGCTGGATGAGAATTATGCCCTGGTCTCACTAGGAATGCTACGGCACTGATTGCGAACAGAAGCTAGTGTATAGGTTTGCCGGACGACATTATTTACTGCCATTCAGTCGCTTTTCGGTCCCGTTGCCGCGCAGACGGCCTTCGGAATTGTTGCCGCGATCACTGCTGCCAGCACTTGCACCGCAGGGCCAGCCCCTAGCTATATGTCCGCACCCCGTCTGACTTAATTTTTCACGAGCGGAGTTGATGACTTCGTTTGTTCCGCTGGCCCGCTGGATACTGGCGCGAGTCAAACTAGTGTGTATGCTGAGTTTGGCCTTGACTGGCGGGGTTCGTCACAACACCTGCGATCAGGAACTCCTTGACCAAACATGCATCGACCGTTGCACACATGCAAAGGCGACGTCATATTGTTCACGATTGACCGGCGCAGGTTATACCTCTAATGAACCTCGGGAGCGCGATCCGTAGTGGGGCCTTGGCTTACTGGTGCTCAATAGGTCCTTTCCCATTTCCAGAGTGGGTTCGGGAGCAGTCGTCTCGGCGAGTTGCAGTCCCTTATAAATGAGCCAGCCGAAGAGACTCAGGACGGCTGCAGGTGGTATGGAGGAAATGATCTCCGTATGAAATAAAGCCGAAAGCTTCTCAACTGGAGCTCCGTCCAGGCTGGCAACAATCAAGAAAAACGATACGCTGGCAGCCTTGCTCTCCCACCACCTTGAGTAGCGCGAGATGATGGACAGCGGGAAAAAAAGAATAACATAGTAATGGGTCCATACCAACGGGGGAAACAGACACATCATAGTCGCCGCCAGCGCCATTGAAATGTCGCAACAGAGCGCCTTTTGAGTCTTCAGACGAAGGATGGTTATCCCCGCGATTACGCAGAGCACCATACAGGCAAGCGCGGCCAGTGGTCTAGCCAGTACGTCATCTCCACTGAGAAAATAGCGGATGTTGGCAAGCAGGCTATAGTTATTCCTCAGCCAATCGAATTTTTGTACATCCAGCCGTGCGGTGGAAATATATTCCTGAAAAATCCGCGTGCCGTGGAGAAAGACTATAGCGCCGAAAATACAGGCGCACGAAACAGCGACCGCCAAAAGTCCCTTAACTCTTCGAAATAGCAACGCCAGACATGCAACCAGAGGGAACAGTTTCAGGCCGCCGGCAATCGCCAAAAAAAAACCTGCCCATCCGTCGCGATCGATTCGCAGTAAGTACCAGACTACTACCACAAGCGCTGCCAGCAGCGCAGACAATCCTGCGCTCCGAAGCACGCCAAGGAACGGATCACTACCCAAAAATAACAGCATGAGCAGCATCCAGTGTTTGGGGTTGATTCTGATCGCGAATGCCGTAGACCAGACGCGAACCATCAAAACGAGCGAAAGAATGCTGATGGCATTGAAGAGCAGAGCCGGCTTGTAATACCCCATGACGGCAACCACAGGCTCGAGCGCCACCGCTACCAGAGGCGGATGGGCATTCACTTGTAGATCGTACATGCAGCCTAAGTGGGACGCTTGTGTTGCTTTGAGCCACGAAAACGTAGCGGGAATAGGATTCTGACTGACGGCGCGCTTCAACACCGGGCGCATGTCGGGTGGGTACGCGGATCGGCCGGCGAGAAGTTCACCGGCCGCCACGGTATCCTGCATAGATCCACACGGGGCAATGTAACCAACGACTAACATCGGTACAGCCATAATGGCGATGACTAACAACACAACCACCAGCGGCCACGAAGTTAGATACCGCAATATGTGTTTCGGTGATGGTGCGACGGCACAGGCTATTGCCACCAATGTAGCGAGAATAGCTTGGGGACCGAGGGTCGCCGGGTTGAACTGTGCTAAGTTAAGGTGCGCAAACAAGGCCACACCTCTTTTCCGTGGCGTCTTTAGCCATCCGACTGAAAATTATCTCTTTACGATTTCAGCGCTGAGTATACCATCGGCCTGCTGCGGCGAGTAAGGGTAAGATACTAACAATAAGTAACAACAAGTTCTAGTACCAAAAGATTGAACTATCTTACAAATCAGTTAAGGCTCTAGAGAACCCGGGCCATCAACGGTGCTGCCAGAATGCAGCCAAGCCAGGCCAGCCAATCGACGACATTTACAATACGAATCTCCACCGGAGAGTAGATAGCTGTGGAGCGTTTGCGAATTCGGCGAAGGGCGGCGCAAATAAGTGTTGGTAATCAACCGTCGGATACGACGCGACACTGTGGTTGCCCGCCCACTCTAACGACTCGAGGAAGATGATATTGCATCCGAATCCCAAGTATTTGGAGCCCCCAGGAATCGCGCGGATGCCGTCGCATGGGGTTGGCGCGTGATCCAGGAGCTATTCTGGCGATTACTTCGTGATGGAGCCTTACGAAACTTGAGGGCGTACTCCCGATGCAGGAAATCCAGCCCTTTCGCGGTTGTGCAATGACCTCAGCGTTTGAGTAACCGGCATTGCTGAGGAGTTCGCGATGATCCTCAGCACTGAGCTATCCCAGTAAGTGCAGAGCATCGTTCGGCAGCGTTTGACGCCGAGTGCCTCCGCCCCCTTGTAAACTACTGCGATGATAATCAGCCTCCCACGCGGCTTCAGAACTCTGAGAACTTCGCGTAAATCCGTCGGCAAAGCGGGCCACCAAAAGTGCGTCTCGACGGCCGTGACGACATGAAACGTGCCACTTGCATCGCGGAAAACCGGCCGCTCCTGATGCGCTGGAGATTTCCAATCAAGTGTCGAGCTTTTTCGTACTTCTCCGCCGAGGGGTTAACGTTGACCCTGATGGCCAATGCGACGCGCATCGGCTAGGGCGTGCGGGACGAGTTCAGCAGCTCGGCAGGCGCCTAACCTGCTGAAAATGCAAGCCGGTACTAGTACGTCCTCCGCCGTAAAGACGCGGTTTGCGGACGGGGCTCAAGGTACAATCGAGGGGTACGAGGTCTTGACTCAATGCCGGTAACCGCAATGGCGCCGTCCCGCCAGCTCATCGAAGGAGATCCGCGGGATTTTCGAGAGCAATTCAATCGTAACCCCTTCCCAGTCAGGCATCATTTGTTGGACCATCCCTTGTTTGAGCTGCCGAACCTGATGGAGTTTGCGCGACGCGTTGCCGTAGCGAACCCGCACGACATCCATTACGACACCGGCGATGTGGCGATCAATCAGCGCTGGAGCGAGACGGCTACCGGCGGTCTTCCCGTAGACGAGGCGATTCGCCGCATTCAGGATGAGAAAGCCTGGATTTTCTTTAAGTGGGCCGAAAAAGATCCTCAATACAGCGCGCTGCTTGACGATTGTCTGGCCCAGATTCAGGAGCTTAGCGGTGTGGATTTAAAGCGCGTGATGAAGGTGCGGGAAGCCATCGTCTTTATCACTTCGCCGAACCGGGTAACCACATATCACATTGATCGCGAATGCAATTTCCTGCTGCAGATAGCGGGCTCAAAAAACATCTACATTTTCGATCGGGAAGACCGTGAGGTTCTGACCGAAGAGGAACTCGAGCGTTTTTGGAGCGTGGACAATAATGCCGCGCGATACAAGGAGCAATATCAGGATCGGGCTCGGGTCTTCCATCTCCATCCCGGCGAGGGCGTGCACATCCCGGTCAACTGTCCGCACTGGCTGAAGAACGATAATAACGTCTCCATTTCGCTGAGCGTGAACTTCCAATTCCGGGATTCGGCGCGCGGAAACTTGTACAGGGCGAATTATGCTTTGCGAAAGCTGGGGATCCGCCCATGCCCACCAGGGCGTTCGGCATGGCGCGATGCGCTGAAGAGAGCCGCAGTCGGCGGTGTGGTGCGCACCCGGCAGTTCATGCGAGGCCGGTAGGAGTTACCGGTTGCGCCAGGCAAGATATTTCATTCCCTACCTGGGCAAGACGTCATGAGGCCACTCGAACTGCTGCTGGTTGCGAGCGTACTCGCGGCCGCGGTGGCGAGTGCCGCATTCATTCGAAAACCCTGGCCGAAGCATGTGCGGACGGCAGCGCTAATACTGAGCGCTGCCTTGATTGCGGCGCATATTCTGTTCGAAGGATGGACGTGGCAGATGCTGCCCGCCGATGCGGCGCTTCTACCCATGATCTCTCTCGCCTCCGTCCGCAATTCGCTGCTCAAATGTCTCGCGATTTTGGTTTTGGTTGGCAGCGGGTTCCTGAGTCTCAGTTTGGGCTACATGTTTCCGGTGTTCCGGCTGCCCGCGCCGCATGGTCCGTATGGTGTGGGGACGTTCGTGCGTCACCTGGTGGATTCCACACGGCACGAGCGGCATGCGTCCTCACCCGGTGCCCGGCGGGAGTTAATGATTCAGGTCTGGTATCCGGCTGCAAACGCGACGGGCACGCGGGCCTGGTATCGCGATCCGCGGATGAACCAGTTCAAGTCGTTCCATTTCCGCTGGGTGAAAACGCACTCCTATTGGAATCTTCCATTGGCCGCGCAGCCGCGGATCTTTCCCGTTTTGATTTTTTCACCGTCGTCCGGCGGCTTTCGCAGCCAGAATACCTTTGAGGTCGAAGAGCTCGTGAGCCGCGGGTATATTGTGGTCGGCATCGATCATCCGTATAGCTCTTCGCGCGTGGTGTTTCCTGATGGCCGGGTCACTTATTCAATCCCCTGGGTTGACACGGCAAGCCGGGCGGCTTACGAAGAGTCGAACCGGAAGGTTGAGCGGATGGTCGAAGATCACGTGTCGGACGCGCGGTTCGTACTGGATGAAATGGAACGTTGGAACCAGCCGGAATCGGGAGAACTGCTCGCCGGACGTATGGCTCTGTCGCGCGTTGGCGTATTCGGTCACAGCTTTGGAGGCGCATTGGCGGCCGGGCTCTGCCTGGCGGATGCCCGGGTGGCGGCAGGCATCAACATGGACGGATGGACCTTTGGAGACGCAGAAACGAACGGCATCCCCAAGCCGTTCTTCTTCATGAACAGCGGCGACGGCCGCGCTCCGGACCGTGCAGAAATTCAGACGAGGCCGGAGGAAGCACGCATCGAAGGCGAGAGGGATCTGCTGGACTGGCAATCCATGGAGTCGAGTTTGCGGCGTTTCGGCGGGTATCGCCTGACAATTCTCGGCTCCGATCACGGGAATTACGCGGACCTTGTTCTCTTTAAGCGCCCCTTCCCCATGAGCGCGCCACCGTCACCGGACCCGTACCGGATTTTCGAGATCATCAACGCGTACACGCTGGCGTTCTTCGACCGGTACATTCGCGGTCTTCCGGCGCCACTTCTCGATCAACAAGGCAGTCGTGAAGTGCTCTACACGGCCTATCCACGGCCAGGTGCGGGCTCGGAAAGCCCGGTCAAACCATAAGCTCGGTTTTCAGGATTGCCGCGTGAGGTACATCCCGCTATAAGCGGGCACGGCGCGGGTCGGATGAAAGGGAATGCGGCACGAGAAGTCGAGATTGACCCAGGAATCCACCAACCGGTAACCGAGCCCTTCCATGGACTGGATCCATTTCCCTCGATTGAAGATCCGGTAGGCACAAACAGCGGGGCCAAGGTCCTGGAGTGTGACGAAATCCGGCAGTTCCGTCATGGGTGTTTTGTTGATAATCAGATGCACCGGCAACTCCGCCATGCGCGTGAGAAGATCTGCCAGGTCTTCTTCGATGAATTGGAGCGAGCCGGCGGCCAGAACGATCTGCGGTTTCAAATTCTGCGTGATGGAGGTTGTGAAGGAGAGCCCGCGGCTCTCCTGCTTGCGGGCGAGTTCTACACCGGAGGCCGCAACGGCGGGAACGTCCTGTATGATCCACTCGAGATTCTCCGGATACGCGAGATACGTGCGGTAGGTGTAGTAGGAGATGCCGACATAGCCGCCGATATCGAGGATGCGGGATGAATCCTGAAAACATTTCGCGAGCCAGAACAGTACGGGATAGTCGCTGGGCAATAGCGGGCCGGCAGGTTCCATAAAAGAGGCGGCTGCCGGGTTATCGTAGCCGACCAGCTTGCCGGCGGGCGCGGCACGGAGCGCCTCATCAATGTTGGCGTAGACTCCGTAAAAACGCCTTGCCCACGGCACCACGCGCGCGAATTCTCGCTCATAGACGCGGCGGTGCAGGTACCGGAGCGGGGGGAGCCAGCCCTCGGCCCATGCGAGCGCCGGTGACGCCAGTAGATTTTTGCCGATCCGGCGGATGCTGCTGCGCGCCCCGCGGGAGAAGTCCCCCGGCGGAGCCGCTAATGGTTGAAGCCCCTCGTCCGTCAGTTCGTGACTCTGCTGTTGTGCCATGAAAGTAAACTGGTGGACGCCGGTGGATCCCTCGAATCAGGGCGCCGTTTCGCAGGCGTCAGCGGCGCTTCAGCGTCCTTGCGGCTTTCGATAACAGTTTCTTCACTCCGTCGGCCATCATGGACTCGCCCGGCAATCTGGGGTGGAGTCCAAGGCGGCGCAGATAGTGATTCATCCGGTAAATATCGGGAACGGTGCGATCCATAAACCGGAAATTGATGCTGACGGAAATGGAAACGTTGTCGCGGTTCTTCACCCAGTGCGGAAAGGTGACCGGAATATGGACACCGTGGCCGGGAATCAATTCAAAACTCCACGCTCCCGCCTGAGCCGTATCCCGGTATTCTGCAGCATTGATTTCGCCCGAGTAGAAGCGTTCGAGTTCTCCGGCAGTCACTACGCTGCGGTCGGCGCCGTTGAAAACGTAGAGCGTCTTTGAACCGGCGATTTGCAGAAGGTAGTTGCAATCCGCGTCCATGTGATAAGGCGTGATCTGGTTCGGCGAGGTGATAATCACACTCAAGTTGCGATCGCTCGTGTTGGTCTTCCACGGCCTGCCGCTGGCGGAGTGAATTTCTTCTAGAATCTGGTCGAGGAGCCGGCCATATTCGGGTAGGATCTGGACTCCTTTCAGAATCAGCCACGTGTTCTCTGTTTGGATCTGCTCAATGGCTTCTTTCGGAGGCACGGCGCGCTGCGTAACGTAGTCCCAGCCGCCTTTCAGGTTCAAGTTTCCGATCGTGTAGTAAAGACGATCGGCGTGCTCGCTGGCGAATTGCTGAGCGACCCCCGTCAGATGAGAAAGCTGGAGAAGGGGATGCTGCGAGAGCTGATGCTCCAGGACGAAAGGCAAACGATTGTAATTCTCGCGGAACAACGATTCGTGACCTGCTGGGATCCTGATGACCTCCAGCCCCGGTACCGATTGCACAGACGCCGACATGAATCTCCTCCTGCTAGCACCGTAGTGCTTCCTTATTGTTTTCCTTGCGGGATGCGCCCCAGTGCCGCATCCAACTGCTGGCGTACTTTCCAACCCACCACCTGCACATTGGGTTCACGAAAAATGGAAGAGTGATCCCCGGGAACTTCGACCACCGTGAGAGAGCCTCCGCAAGCCTGGCTCCAACCCAGATCGGGCTTCTCAAGGGCGGACGTAGCCGGCGGCCGCACGATCACCAGGGGGAACGACGCCGGCTCGGAGCGATACTCACTCCGGTAGGTATCCACGATTCTTTTCCTGAGACGGTGCGCCAGGAGCCCCAAAGCGCGGGCCATCTCTTTCATGCGCGCAACCGGTGTCCCCGATGCCAGGCGGAAGATGCTGCGCAGGCTGGTCATGGTTCTCCCGGCCGAGTGCACCAGGCTGCGAGCTTCGCGGTAGTAGTCGGGATTGACCGCATCGAAAAGCACGGCGAGATTTACGGACTCCCCTTTGGCCACTAGCGCGCGGCCTACTTCATACGCCGTAAGACCGTCAGCGCACCAACCCCCCAGCAGAAATGGCGTGCCGCCGTGTTGAGAGATCAGCAGGTCGGCCAGTTGCTGTGCAATATCCAGACGAGATTTGCCTGCGTCCAGATGACGGTACTTCAGCATCGGCACGCCGACGAAAGGCTGGTCGAGCCCGATGGCTTTGGCTAACGGCCGGAAATAATGGTCACCGCCGATGAGGAAGAAAGGCGGCCGGGTGCCGTGCGGCTGAACCGGAATCAGATCCCTTCCGTCGGAATAAGCCACCACGCCGGAAATCACTTGCGCCATCGCGGCCGGTGTCGGGTCGACAAACAACTCCGCCACTTTGATTTCTGTTCCGAATTGCTGCTGAATCTCGGCCAGCAGACGGACGGCTTTGAGCGAGTGCCCGCCCACATCAAAAAAATTCGTGTATGCGCCGATAGCGCCGTTCCCTAATACCTTCTTCCAAACCCTGACAATGGCTTCTTCATGTTCGTTCCGGGGCGGAACGTAATGGTCAAGCGCGTAGGTTTCGCTCCGTTCAGCCGCGGCCGGCGGGTACGGCCGGGCCGGCAAGGCGATCTCGTTGATTTTGATATCGGGCTGGCGCGCAACCGTGGTCAAAATTCTCCGGTAACCATCCAGGAAATATTCGCCGGTTTCCAGACGGAATACGTCCGTGTTGACATCCAGAGAGGCACGCCACCCGTCCTCCCGTTCGACCAGGAAAAAGTTGAGATCAACAAACGTGCCAGTGGCTTTGGACGGGATGGGCGTCATGGCGATTCCGGCGCGCCGCCACGGTCGAACGAAGTCCCGCTGGAAGATAAAGTTCACTTGAAACGGCGGATGGCGGGCGGGACTCTCGGCGGGCCGGATGGCGCCCATCAACCGTTCAAACGGCACCTGCTGGTAATCAAAACCATCCAAGACAACCTTGCGGACCCTCTCGACCAAATCCACGAACTTCGGATTCCCGGCCGCATCCAGGCGCAGCACGATGGAATTCACAAACCAGCCGATCAGGGATTCCAGTTCCACGCGATCGCGGCCGGCGGTCTGGGTTCGGATCGTCAACTCGGTTTGCTTGGATTCGAGGTGCAGGAGAACCAAAAATGCTGAGAGCATGGTCACGAACATCGTGCATCCATGCTGCTCACTGAATTCTTTCAGACTGTTGGTGAGCGGGCGCGGCAGAAGAGTCGAACAGATCTTGCTTTGGGTGCTGGACGCCGCGGGCCGTGGAAAATCCGTGGCAATCTTCAGAGGCGCGAAACCATCCAGCTGGCAGCGCACCTCATCAAGCTGACGATCCAATTCTCCAGAGGCGATCCATTCCTGCTGCCAGCACGCATAGTCTCCGTATTGCAGCGGCAGAGGCGCGAGAGGGACGGGATTGCCTTCGACCAGCGATTCGTAGATCGCGCCCATCTCATCCGTGATCAGGCCCACACTCCATCCGTCGGAAATGATGTGGTGCATGGTCAACAGCAGAACGAAGCGCTCCTCATCCGTCTGCACCAGACGTCCGCGAAACAAGGGGCCGTGTTCCACGTCGAAACCGGCTCGCGCTTCCTCCGCCGCCAGGCGTTCGGCTTCCTCTTCGCGTTCCACCGCGGCCAGGCTTCGCAGATCGGAAACCGGTAGCGAAAAGTGCGCCTCCGCCTCCACCACTTGTTGCGGCTCGCCGTCACGGAGAAGGAAACGGGTTCGCAGAATTTCGTGACGGAGAACCACTCGCCGGAGCGCCTCTTCAAGAAGCGAAGCGTTCAGCCTGCCGCTCAACAGGAAGCGCACCGCGATGTTGTAGGTCGACGAACCGGGGGTCATCCGGTCCAGATACCAGCACGTGCGCTGCACCAGTGAGCAGGGAAACTCGTACGACTCCGCTGGAGCGGGCGTTGGCGATTCCGCAACCTGCTCTTCGGCGATCGGCGGGTCGGTCGGCTCGATCATTCGCGATTCTTGACCCGGAACCGCTCGCGAGAAACTGGCACGATCGGTTTCAATTTAGGCCTGCGCTCGTTGCCCGAGGCAGTAAGGCTCGCCAGGGCCAGAGATTCAATCGTCGGATGACGCAGCACCTGTTGCACCGTGATGTCCATACCCGCGCGGTTGGCTCGCGCGGCAATCTGGAAGATCTGAATCGAATCCGCTCCCATCTCGAACAGGTTGTCGTCCACGCTGATCGCCTCGAGCCGCAGCACTTCGCGCAGAATGTCGTGCAGCGTCTGTTCGGCGGGAGTTTGCGGCGCGCGCAGCGTCTTCGACGGCGCTGCCGGGGATGGCTCGGGAAGCGCATTGCGGTCCACCTTACCGTTCGGCGTGCGCGGCAGCACATCCAGTGGGACAAAAGCTGCGGGAATCATGTATGCCGGCAAGGCGGCACCCACAGCCCTTCGCAGGGCCTCGATATCTACGGTCTGACCGTCGGCAGCCGCGACGTAGGCAACGATCTTAGCCGACGCTCCCTGTTCGCGCGCGACCACCGCCGCTTCCTTCACTTCGGCCTGCTGCATGAGCAGGTTCTCGATCTCGCCCAGTTCTACGCGGAAGCCGCGGATCTTCACCTGGTTATCCAGGCGGCCCAGGAATTCCAACGATCCGTCGGGCCATGCCCGCACCAGGTCACCGGTGCGGTAGACGCGATTGCCCGCACGGAACGGATCGGCGAGAAACTTCTCCCGTGTCAACTCGGAACGCTGGAAGTAGCCTCGGGCCACGCCGTCTCCGCCAATGAACAACTCGCCCGGAATACCCGGAGGCACCGGCTGCAGAAAACGATCCAGCACGTAAAACTGCGTGTTGGCGATCGGTGGCCCAATGCGTACAGGCGCCGGCCCTTCATTGACCAGCCCTACGCCCGACCAGATGGTGGTCTCCGTGGGCCCGTACATGTTCCACAACTGGCCCCCGGTCGCCAGTAATTGATCCGCCAGATCCCGCGGCAGGGCTTCGCCGCCGCAAAGCATCTTGAAGGATGGCTGCGGCTTCCATCGCGCCTCCATCAGCAGTCGCCACGTAGACGGAGTAGCCTGCAGCATGGTGGCGCCGGATTCCCGGATCAGTTCAGCCAGCAGCGTTCCGTCAAGAGTCGACTCCCGCGGCGCAATCACCACGCGCGCACCCGTTACCAGGGGCAGCAATAATTCCAGGGCTGCGATATCGAAGGAAAGCGTCGTCACGGCAACCAGGCGGTCACTCGGCTGCATACCCAGTTGGCGCTGCATGGACGCGAGAAAATTCACCACCGCCCGGTGCGGGATCTCCACGCCCTTCGGCTTGCCGGTCGAACCCGACGTATAGATCACGTAAGCCAGGTCGTTCGCCGTGACCGGCGGACGTTCGGTCAACTTTTCGCGAGCGATGAGAGCTTTTTCGGAATCCAGACAGATCACGCGCGCCGCGACGCCCGTCATTTCCACTGCCACGCGTTCCTGGGTCAACAGGACTTTCACTCCGGCTTCGCGGAGGATGAAATCCAAACGCGCCTTCGGGTACGCCGGGTCGAGCGGTACATAGGCGCCGCCCGCGCGCAGAACCGCCAGCATCGCGGTGACCATTTCAGCGGAGCGCTCCAGACAGATGCCCACCAGCTGCCCCGGCCCCACTCCCTGCTTCTGCAGGAAAGCCGCCATCTCCGCCGAGCGCGCCTGCAGTTCGGCATAGCTGAGACTCTCATCGGCGTAGACGACCGCGACCGCGCTCGGAGTACGCGCCGCCTGCTGTTCGAATAGGTCGTGTACGCACTGATCCGGGTATGCTGCGTCCGTGCGGTTGCGGTCGAAAATGAGTTCTTGTTTCTCGCTCTCCCGCAAAATCGGCAGCTGCCTCACGGGCCGGCTCATATCTTCGGCAACGCCTGCAAGTAGGGTTTCGTAGTGGCCCAGCCACCGGCGGACCGTCGCCTCATCGAACAGGCCGGTATTGTAATCGCAATCCATCACCAGACCGTCGCCGGTCTCCACCACGTTGAGGAACAAATCGAAATTCACGAAACGCTTGGCGCAGGAATCCATCTCCGCCGCCAGGCCCTCGAAATCGAGGACCGCGCCCACGCGTTCCAGGTTGAATTGCACCTCGATGAGCGGCAGCCGGCTGGGGTCGCGCTGTATGCCGAGCTTACGCACCAGCGTGCCGTACGTGTACTGCTGATGCTCATAAGCATCCAGCAGTGTGCGCTTGCCGCGCGAAAGCAACTGTGCGAAGGTTTCTCCTTCCGCCAGGCGCGCCCGCAAAGGCAGGAAATTGACGCAATGCCCGACGAGCGACTTGCCCTCTTCTAGCGATTGCCCGGCGGCTGGAATTCCCACCACAACATCGTCCTGCCCGCTGAGCCGCATGAGCAGGGCCTGGAACCCCGACAGTAACGTGGCAAACAGCGTGCAGCCCTGCTTGGCTCCTGCCTTTTTAAGACTTTGGTAGAGCGCCTTCCCGATTCTATGCCGCGCCGTTGCCCCCGCGAAGCCCTTCACCGCGGGCCGCGGACGGTCGGTGGGCAAATCCAAAACCGGCGGGCGCTCGGCGAACTGATCGAGCCAGTACTTCTCAATCGCCGCGTGCTCCGGGCTGCCGGCCAGCTCCCGCTGCGCTGTGGCGTAAGCCGCAAACGGCAGCACCGGATCGAGTCGAGCTTCAGTCGCGCGCAATTTTGCCGTGTAAAGCTTGGCTGCTTCGTCCAGAATGACGTTGGCCGACCACCCGTCGCAGACAATATGGCTCGAGGTAAACAGCAGCTTGTGCCGGTTCGTTCCTAATTTGACCAGGCTCGCTCGAACCAGCGGACCGGTGCCCAGGTCAAATGGCGTGCACGCGTCCTGCTCCACCAGGCGCTCGAACGCTCCCTCTGCATCGGGTGTGCCGGAAAGATCGATCGACGGAATCTCCAGCTTCAGCTCCCGCGCGAAATGCGCCGTCCTGCCTTCGGCATCGAACGTCGCGCGCAATCCATCGTGCCGGTCGATGACCTTCTGCAACGATTCCCGCAGCACGCCCTCGTCCAATTGGCCCTTCAGCTCCAGTGTGAAAGCCTCGTTATACGAGCAGGAGGCTTCGGTAGAGATCTGCGCCGATAACCAGATTTCCAGCTGCGCTTCGGTGAGCGGCGCCTCGCGGGGTGATTCTGCGGGGGCGGCCACTAGAGCCTTGCCCTCCGTCTGCGGCCACAACCCGCCTGCGCCCATCGCCGCCACGCTCTCGTCGAAGGCAAGCGCCACGCGCTCCAGATCCTCATCGCTGTGAGCCGTCGTCAGGAAGCAGGGGAAGCCTTCCTGAATGTGAATGCCCTTTTCGCGCAAGTGGTAGTAGAGCAGACTGCCGAAACGGAAGTCGCTCGGGAAGCTGAAAAAGAATACGCTCCCGAATGTCTCGATGCGCGACGGGACGCCCGACCTCTCGAATATCCCGTTCAGCCGGTCCACCAGCTTCTTGGTGCGGCTTGTCAGCCGTTCTTGCAGCGCCGGTCCGTGACTCTTCAGATGGAGCAGAACGGCTTTTGCCGCCGCCAGCGCCAGTGGATGGCGAACGAAGGTGCCTGCGAAAAAAGTCACTCCCACTTCGGGGAACGAGGCATCGCCATACTGCCACATGCCGCCGTCGAGCGCGTCCATGAACGCCGCCCGCCCCGCCAGCACGCCGATCGGCATGCCGCCGCCCAGTACCTTGCCGTACGTCGCCAGATCCGCTTTCACCTCAAACAGTGCTTGCGCCCCGCCCGGGTGCGCGCGGAAGCCGGTTACGATCTCGTCAATAATCAGCGCTGTGCCGGATGCCTCGGTGATGCGCCGCAGCTCGTGCAGAAATTCCTTCGGCTGCAATGCCGGGTGGCGGCTCTGCACCGGCTCTACCAGCACTGCCGCCAGCTCATGGGCGTGCTGCCGGATGAGCTCCAGTGACTCCGGTGCCCCGTAATCGAGCACCATCACGTTCTGTACTTTTTCTTGCGGAATGCCCGGTGCGATCGGTCCCGAACGCAGCGCCTCCGGTTTGCCGATTCTTTTGACCAGCACCTCGTCGAACGTGCCGTGGTACGCTCCGGCAAACAGGGCGATTTTCTTGCGTGCCGTCACCGTGCGCGCCACGCGAATCGCCGCCATCACCGCCTCCGAGCCCGTATTGCAGAACGTCGCGCGTTCGGCTCCGGTCAGCTCGCAGATGAGCTCCGCCACTTCGCCCGCCAGCGGCGTCTGCGGTCCGATCTCAATACCGTCGTGCAGCTGTTTGCTTACCGCCTCGCTCACAAATTCCGGCAGATGCCCGAACGCGGTTGGTCCGAATCCGTTGAGCAAGTCGATATATTCGTTGCCGTCGATATCCCACAGGCGCGAGCCCCGTGACTTGTTGGTCACCAGCGGATACACCATTTCCTTCCACTGCGACCGGAAGCCGGAAGCCACACGCGGGTCGGCCAGCACCTTGCGGTAGCGCTGCACGTGCTCTTTCGATCCCGCGGTCCTTGTCGTGTAGCGCTTGATGAGATGGTTGATGTGCGCTTCCTGCTGTGCCGTGAGTCCGCCTGTCTGGCCTTTCTGCACGGGCTTATAGGGGCCGAATGGCTTGAACTCGGGCTCCGCGCTGGTCGTTCCGGCAGGCTGCCTGGAAGCCGCAGCAGGCGCGGCGGCCGGCAATGCGGCCGCAATCGCCGCCGGAGCTGACGGAATTGCAGATGCGGCGAATCCCGCACCGTGCAACATTTCCAGTTGCCGGTTCATGAGATCCGTCATCGCCTTGAGCTGCTCGCGCACAATCTGTTCGATCCCGCCGGTCACCGCCCCGGGAGTCGGAACCGTTTCCGGTGCCGGCGTCGAAGCGACGCTCGTGGTTCTTTCTCCACGCGCGTTGTTCGCCGGCTCCGCCACGGCTTCCGCGGGCAGTGCCGTATCCAGGTAGCTGGCTAGCGCATCGATCGTCGGCAGTTGATCCAGCAATTGCCGGAACGTGATCTTCACCCCGAAACTGCTTTGCAGCGACTGCGAGACTTGCGTCAAAAACAGCGAATCGAAACCGAGCTCCAGAAATGTGGCGGCGGTGTCGATTTCGCCTGCTTCCATGCCCGATAATTCCGCAAACATTCCCGACAGCTTGGCTGTGATGCGGTTCTTGCGTCCTCCGTCAGTGGCGGCTTTCATGTCTGTTCTCTCTGGAGTGTTTGATAACGAAGGTGCCGCCTCCTCGGACACCTCCTGTGCGGCCGTCCGCTGCTCTGCGGGTTCGGCCCAGAAACGCTTTCGTTCAAATGGATAAGTGGGAAGCGAAACGCGGCGCAACCCTTCCCCTGCGTAGTATTGCGTCCAATCGACCGGCACTCCCGCCTCCCACAACCGGCCCAAAGCCGCGGAAAGCGCGGCTGCTGCTGAGTTCTCGGAACCGGCGTCGGGCAGGGAAGAAACGATGACCTGGTCGCTGCGGCCCGGCTTCTGTTGCCGCGCCAGCACCTGCAACGTGCTGCCCGGCCCTACCTCCAGCAGAATCGCGTCGGGATCAGCCCCGAGCGTCTGGACGGCGTCCGAGAAGCGCACCGCCTGCCGGAAATGCGACGCCCAATACGATGGGTCCGTCGACTGTTCCGGCGTGATCCACGTTCCGGTGACGCAGGAGACGTAGGGGATCGCTGCGCGGCTCAGTTTCACGCGGCGCACACATTCCGTGAACGGCTCGAGGATTGGATCCATCATGACCGAATGGAAGGCATGGGACGTGTGCAACCTTCGCGACAGGATGCCGCGCGCCTGCAGAGTGTTTTCTAGCTGCTCGATGGCCTCGAAAGTTCCGGAAACCACGGTTAGTGCGGGCGCGTTCACCGCGGCAACCGACAGGTCTCTGCCCAGCAGCGGCCGGATTTCAATATCCGGCATGCGTACCGAAAGCATCGCGCCGCCCGGCAGGTCCTGCATCAGCCGTCCGCGCTTCCCAACCAGCCGCACGGCGTCCTCGAGGGAAACCACGCCCGCCAGGCAAGCCGCCACGAACTCGCCGATGCTGTGTCCCAGCATGCCCTTGGGTTCAATGCCCCACGACATCCAGAGGCGCGCCAGGGCGTATTCGGTGGCGAAAATCGCGGGCTGCGCGAGCGCGGTCGCCTGCAGGCGATGGGTGGCTTCAGCTGTGTCGGATGCGAAGATCACCTCGCGCAGATCGGTTCCCGTTTCCGCTTGGAACACATTCGCGCAGCAGTCGAACTGTTCCCGGTATACGGGCTCGGTGCGGTAAAGCTCTTCGCCCATGTGGACGTGTTGCGTTCCCTGTCCCGGAAAAAGAAAGTACACGTTCGTGCCTGGCTTCTGCCGGTGCGCCGCCGCTCTTTCCGCCTGGAGTGCGCGCAGCGCTTCCTCACGCGTGCGGCAGACCAGGGTTTGCCGGTGAGGGAATGGCCTCCTCCCGGTGTTCAGCGTATACGCCACGTCCCCCAGATCCGCAGCCGGGTGGCTCGTCAGGAAATCGGCTAATCGCCGGCGCGCCTCCCTTAAAGCATCTTCGGAGCGCGCCGAAACGCTCAGGATCTGATAGGGCCGCCTGCTTGATTGGGGTTCACACGGCGGAGCTTCCTCGACCACCACGTGCGCGTTCGTTCCGCCAACTCCGAAGGCACTCACGCCGGCGCGCCGCGGAACGCCGTGGCTGCTCTCCCACCGCCTGAGCTCCGTGCTCACATAGAAGGGGCTTTCTTCCAAACCCAGCTTCGGATTCGGCTTCCGGAAATTGATTTGCGGCGGCAATTCCTGGTGGTGGAGCGCCAGCGCGGTTTTGATGAGTCCCGTTACTCCTGCGGCCACGTCCAGGTGTCCGACGTTGGCCTTGGCCGTCCCAATGGCGCAGAAATGGTGATCCGGCGTGCTCTCGCGAAAAACCTTCGTCAGCGCCGCCAGCTCGATGGGATCGCCCAGAGGCGTGGCTGTCCCGTGGGCTTCGATGTAGCTGATCGTGCGCGGCTCGGCTCCCGCCAGCGCCTGTGCCGTTGCGATCACGGCCGCCTGCCCGTCCACGCTGGGTGCCGTGAATGCCACCTTCTGCGAGCCGTCGTTATTGATCGCTGAGCCTTTGATGACCGCGTAGATATGATCGCGGTCGCGCACGGCGTCTTCCAGGCGTTTCAATAAAACCACGCCCGCACCTGAGCCGAAGGTCGTACCTTGCGCGTCTTCGTCAAAGGGCCGGCAGTGCCCGTCCGGCGAGACCATGCCGCCCGGCTGGTACAGGTATCCCCGCTTTTGCGGAAATGTGATCGACACCGCTCCCGCCAGCGCCTGGTCGCATTCGTAGGTCAGCAGGCTTTTCGCGGCCTGGCAAACGGCTACCAGCGATGTCGAGCAGGCGGCCAGCAGCGTCATGGCCGGACCCTTGAGATTCAGCTTGTAGGCCACGCGCGTCGCCATCGTGTCGGCAATGGTGCCCAGCATGGTCGGATAGAACCCCACCTGGTAGGCGGACGTATATTCGTGCAGGTAAGCGGCGCTGCCCGCGATCTGGCGCAGGAAATAGCTGTTCGGGCTGCAGCCAGCGAATACGCCGGTTACCGAGGTCCCGCCGGTAAGATCGTAGCCGCCGTCTTCCATGGCTTCCCAGCAGCACTCCAGAAAAACCCGGTGCTGCGGATCGAGGAATTTGGCTTCCTGCGGATAAATGCCGAAGAAATCCGCATCGAATAAATCCACGTCCTCTAGAAAGGATCGTGCGCTGACATAGTTCGGATCTCGCGACAGTTGAGCGGCATTGGGAACTTCCAGTTCCTCGGGGCGGAAATGTGCGATCGACTCCACGCCGCTCCGGAGATTGCTCCAGAACTCCGCGACGTTGCGCGCGCCGGGAAACCTCCCGGCCATCCCGATGATGGCTACCCCATCCATCGTCTTTGTTAAGCTCTCCGCGCTCCTGCGCGCAGCCCGCCGAGCGCCATCTTCTGGCGCTGTGCACGGTCGTGGGCTGACGAAACCACAGTCCTTTCTCGATCCGTTCCGCTGAGGCGGGCCGCTAACGCCCGCACCGTCGGATACTCAAACAGATCGGTGATTGTGAATGGCGCCTTAAAATGGTGGCGTAACTCGCCCTCCATCTCTGCAATGCGCAGCGAGTTGCCGCCGGCCTCGAAGAAATTGTCGTCCAACCCGACCGCTGCGATGCCCAGCACCTTCTTCCAGACGCCCGCAATGACTTTTTCCGCTTCGGTCCCCAAAGCAACGTCTGTATGATTCAGGCCTGGAGCCGGCCGGTCCAGCGGCCGCAGTTGCTTCCGGTCTATCTTTCCGTTCGACGATAGCGGCATCACGTCCAAGAACTGGCAGGCTGAAGGCAGCATGAATTCCGGCAGGCGGTCCTTCAGAAATTGCCGCACCTCGCTCCAACCCGGTCTCGCTCCCGGCCCCGTGGCCGCATACGCCCAAAGCGTTTTCGCCCCGGAGGCGTCCTCGCCCGCCACCACCGCGCAATCCCGCACACTCGGATGCTGCCGCAGCACCGCTTCAATCTCTCCCGTTTCGATCCGGAAGCCGCGGATTTTCACCTGGTGATCGGTCCGCCCCAGGCACTCCATCACGCCGTCCGCCCGGTAGCGGGCGAGATCGCCCGTCTTGTACAGCCGCGCTCCGCCCGCGGCCATAAAGGGAGACGGAATAAATCGCTCCGTGGTTAGCTCGGGCCGGTTCCAGTAGCCCTTTGCCAGGCCATCGCCACCCAGATACAACTCCCCAGGCACTCCCACCGGCACCGGTTGCATGTTCCAGTCGAGAATATAGGCCTGTGAATTGGAAAGAGGCCTGCCGATCGGCACCAATTTCGCCCCTTCCGGCACGTCGCGGATGTCGTGGGTAACGGAAAATGTCGTGCACTCCGTCGGTCCGTAGCCGTTGATGATCCTGTCGACGGGCGCGGTCCGCAAAACGTGGCGCGACCAGCGCGGGTCCACGGCGTCTCCTCCCACCACCAGGTGACGCATGCCGCGAAACGCCTGCGGGCACCGGCTCGCCATAATGTTAAACAGCGAGGCCGTTAAAAACATCGCCGAGACGTGATGCTCTTGGATGGCAGCTCCCAACGCCTCCGGCGATAAAATGACTTCCATCGGCAGAATCACCAGCCGCCCGCCGTTCAACAGCGCTCCCCACACCTCGAACGTGATCGCGTCGAAGGAAGCGTTGGAAATTTGGGCAAAAACTTCGTCGGGTCCAAAATCCACGTAGGTCGCCTGACGCACCAGCCGGATCACGCCGCGTTGCGTCACCTCCACTCCCTTGGGTACGCCGGTGGAGCCGGACGTGTACATGATGTAAGCCGTGCTTTCCGCGGTGGCAGCTGGCGCCGGACGCTTGCCGCGGGCTGGCCCAGTATCTGCCTGATCGATCCACACCAGCCGGGCGCCACCCAGCCGGGGGCCGTGGACGCGGTCCGTGACGATGGCGCTCAGCCGCGTGTCCTCGATCATGAATCGCACGCGATCAGCAGGATAACCGGTGTCCAGGGGGACGTATGCCGCCCCGGTTTTGAGAATTCCGATCATGCCCGTGATCATCGCTATCGAGCGGTCAAGCGCCAGTCCTACACGATCGCCACTCTGCACGCCCAGTTGCTCGAGTTGAGCGGCCAGCCGCTCCGCGCGTTCATTGAGGGCACCGTACGTCAGCCGCTCGTGACCCTCTACAACCGCAACGCGATCCCTGTGATTCTCTACTACCTCGGCAAACAACTCACCGATTGTCGCGTTTCTGGGGTAATCCACTGCCGTATGATTCCAGGCCACTACCTGGCGTTCCCATTCCTCATCGGAAAGCAGCCGCGGCTCGGAAACCGGCCGGTCGGGATGGGTGAGCAGCGCCTGCAGCAGACGGCAGTAATGCCCGTTTGCCGGGCCTTCGGTGCACAATTCCGTCGAAGCTGTCGCACCTTCCGCCAGCAGACGCCGCAACGTCCACGACGGGGCATCTCCCAGTAAGCCCTCATAGCGCAAGGCCAGCGCACGGCGTCCGGCCTGCAGCACGTCGCGTACGGTCAAACCGTTTTCGTCTGCAAATTGTTGACAGGCCCATTCGAGCGCGGACGGTAAAGTCAGACTTTGGCCCACCGAATCAGCCGTACCGGGTTTTCCGTTCCGCTCATTCATGATCAGGTGGGTCCTCGCACCCTTCTTCCGTCACGCGTCGGGGAGCCTCGTTCCGTTCACTATTATCATTCACTTAGCTCTACAAATCATGAGCAGTTTGCGTAGGTAGTACTAGACCCCTAACCAGGACCTTACAGGTCTGATAAAGTCGCCCTCGGAGCGCAACGGCTCACGTGGGCTGGAGTCCTCGGAGAAATTCGTCTGGAAATAATAGACAAGATTTGAACCCGCGAAGCTGTTAAACCTTCTTATCGGCTGGGCGCGGCCAGCCGTTCGATTGAATCATACATTCGGGTTTCCCCGTTGTCCATCCGGACTTGGCCTAGGGAATAGACCTGCGCGACTCGAGGAGTACTAGGACCTAGGTGTCACCCTTCTTAAGCATTACCCTGATTTTTTTGCAATTTTCTTCGCTTCCGGCTTGGCCCAAATTCTTCCTGTGCTACACTAGACCAACCTGGCCGGACCCACGGTTCACTTGAGGGTTCGGGCACGCGCCCAATTGGTAGCACCGCGTATCGCGCCCAGCCCGCTACCCTAACAAAAGTAACTAGTTAGCAAATAGTGGTAACAAATTAGGCTTGCCCATAAGGAGTCTAGAACTGGGCTTGTCTGCTGGCTAGAATCGGTTCTGCACACAACTTATACCGGTTTTGGAGTGGTGAGAGGAAAGTCGCGTAACGGACTGCTCTGTGATCGGTCTCGAAAAGGGATATTGATGAAAAGGCTGAGCCTCCTACTGGTTGTCGTTCCCAGCGTCTGGGCGCAGAGTTCCCCGTGCGATCTGAATAATGACGGTGTGGTCAATGTGGCTGACGTTCAAGTGGCGGTCAACGAAGCGCTTGGTTTGTCGTCCTGCTCCATGAACCTGGACGGAACCGGCAGTTGCGATGTCGCCGATGTGCAGCGCGTGATCACCGCGGCGCTCGGCGGAGCCTGTGTCGTGACTCCCCCGGCTTCCTCCAACATCACATTGCCCATCGAGGTGATTGGGCCCACTGGGTTTACCCAGGCAGTGTCGTTTAATATCCCGTCGGGCTCGAATCTGACCGGCACCATGCAGCTTTCGTTGCGGATCCACGGGCTGAAATATGAGACACAGGCAAGCGTTCAAGTCGGCAATTCCGGCTGGATGCCCATCAATTCATCTACAGTGACGTTGCTGGGGCGTGCGAATGCGTATGGCGGGATTGGCGGCGGTTACCACACGCTCTCCATGACCATGAACCTGCCGGCCGGCGCTATTACAACGGGCACCAACACGATCACCTTCCGGTTTAATGGGACTAACGGCGTTTCCAGCGGGTACCGGGTGATCGGCGTGAATGTACTGGCCTCGGATGGTTCACAACTCCTTCCTTCTTCTTTCTTTACGTGGGACGATCCAACCAAGTGGCAGCCGCCGTCGTCGGTAGCTTCCGACATCGCCGCGGGGAGCGCGCTCTGGCATACGGGGGCGTTGACGATACCCTCTACAAGCGGCGGTTCGCCCTCGCCGATCCTCGCCCACTGTTCCGATTGCCACTCCGAAGACGGGCGCGATCTGAAGTATTTCAACTATTCCAATACCTCGATCATTGCCCGGTCGATGTTCCACGGCCTGAGCTCGCAGCAGGGAACCCAGATTGCCAGCTACATCCGGACGTTGACCGCCCCCGCATCGGCTGGGGGGAGGCCCTGGAATCCACCGTATCAACCCGGGCCCGGAATGGATTCGAAACCGGTTTCCGAATGGGCTGCCGGCGCCGGGATCGATGCCGTTCTCAACAGCGACGAGGACATGGTGCCTTACTTGATGCCGGGAGGCAGCAATGCGAATTTTTCGCCGACCGCTTACGTGAATGCGCGTGAAACGCCGATTACATTGCAACTGCCGGACTGGAATCACTGGCTGCCGGTAGTGCACCCGTTAGATGCATGGGGCAGCAGTTTCACCACTTCGACCATTAACAGCCGCTATTTGAATATTCGTGCAACGTTGATACCTGGCAGCGCGGCGGCGTATCAGGCCACCACTACCTCAATGAAGTTTTGGGTCAACGACGATTCGATTTTCTTAGGCCCTCTGACCAAACCGCAGAGTGATCCGAGCTGGAACGACATCAATTACGTGCGCAAGATTTACTCGACGAGACTCTGGGAAGGCGTGAAGTGGTGGGAGATCAACCAGGAGTATGGCCTCGAAGGAATGGCCCCTTCGGTTTTCGGTGCACAGAGCGCTTCACGAGCCTGGTTTACCAACGCGGTGTTCTTTGTTTCCCCGAACATGTGCGGCATCCCGAGCCCGAGTGTCGGTTTAGGGAACGGGCTGGCGATTACCCACGATTATTTCTCTCAAATGTGGTACCACCTCCAACTCGTCTTAAACGATGGCAATGGCACATTTGCGGGCACTACTCCGGTCGACTTTCCTTACGTATATGGGTTTGTAGAGGCCATTGGACATGGGCCGCAGCCCTCGGGTCACGGCGCTCTGATGATGGAGTGGATGCTGAAAGGTCTTCAGGCATCGCAATTCAATCCAGGGCCGGACCAAGGATCGATGGGATGGCAATACTGGGTGAATGACCCTTCACAGCTGGTCAAGTATCCGAATTCGCCGGCGCTATGGCTTGAGGTATCATCCGCGGATCGCACCGCAATGCTGAATGCGTATATGCGAAGCTGGCTGACGAAGATCAGCTCCTATTCCCCTCAGCAGTTTATCGCCGGCGGATGGACTACGGCCGGCGCGGTTCCAGATCCGAATCAACCGGAAGGGACAATGGCCGATCGGGTCGCTTACATGATTCCGTTGCTGAAATATTGGGGAGTAAACGCAACCCTCGCGGGCCAGATTGCCACATGGGGCAACAGCCTGTGGCCGACGTTCAACTGGAACGCCACCTTGCAGAAGACATGCGCGCTCACGTCAGCCAATCCGTGGGTGACCTGCCAATAAGCGGACCCGATTAACCCGTCGGGTGGTTGGAGTCTGGCGCCGTGAGGGGAAACAGCACGGCGACCGAGAGGGCTCCCGCCGGACAGCAGATCGCCGAGACAACGACGGCCACAAGCCGTGAAACGACGCAGATGGCGCCTGGCACAGGCAGACCCCGGCGCCAACCAAGTTAACGCGGTTTGGGTTGGTCACCGGTTGGCGCTGAACTCACGGCGCGTCCGACAAACACATCCGGCGGGACGGGTGAAACGCTGTCCAGTGAAGCTGGCTGCTGGACCGCGAATGCGGCCCGTGGGGCCGATGGTAGGCCCGCGAATCCTATAGATTGCCGTTCATCAGGCTTTGATAAAGCGCGAGTGTGCGCTCCACCATGCGGGGAAGACTGAACTCCTGTTCAGCGCGAAGGCGCGCACGCCGGCCCAAAGAGCGGCGCCGCTCCGGGTCATCCAAGAGGTGATTGATGGCGCTGGCCAGCGCGCCGGCGTCTTCAGGGGGGACAGTGAGGCCGGTCTGCTCATGCACGGAGACAAACTCAACGCCGGAGCCCAGCCGGGTGTTTACCACAGGCACACCACAAGCCATGGCTTCGACCTGGACCAGCCCGAAGGCTTCGCTCCGTGCAATGGAAGGCAATGTGAATACATCCGCTGCGTGATAGTAGGGCACGAGCGACCCTGGGATCCGGCCTACGAACACGACCTTATCTTCAAGCCCCAGATCGGACACAAGCTGATTCAGCTTTGGGCGCAGCGGGCCCTCGCCGACGAGCAGCAACTTGCCGCTAATGCGCGTCATCGCCCGGATGAGATATTCGAAACCCTTGTAGTAAACCAGGCGGCCCACACCGAGCACCACGCGTTCTCCGTATTGCTCGCGCAGGCGCCGCACGGCTAGGGCATCATGGTTTTCGAACTCTTCGAGCGCTATGCCGAAGGGAATGATGTGGCAGCGATCCGCATGACGGGCCAGTACGCGGGAGCTTCTCTGGTAATCGGGGGAGCTGACAATAATCGCGTCGGTGCGCCGGAGCAGTGCATGCAGGAAAGGCTCGAACAGCGGTCCGAGCACTTTTTGACGGACCGTGTCGCTATGGTAGGTGACCACGACCTTAGCCTTGGACCGGCTGGCAAAATAGGCGAGTACGGCCACCGGATGGGGAAGGTGCAGATGAATAATGTCCGCCTGGGACGACCGAATCTTCTCCACCAGTCCCGGACAGAACGGTGTGGAAGCGAGGGTGAGGTGTGTAGCTACGCGAGAGATGTTGACGCCGTCGAGCACTTCGTCGATCGACTCGCGGTGGTCATTGGCAACCAGCACCTGAAGGTCGACCGATTTGTGCAGTTCCCGGCAAAGGGCCTGGAGATGGGTTTCAATTCCTCCCATGTGGGGAGGATAGAACTTGCCGACGTGCAGAACGCGCATTTTGCGGTGAGGGCGGCCGTTCGAAGGTAGCGCGCGGGCGGTGTTCGCGTCGACGATAACGGTCTCGGTGGACGCAGCCGACGTTTGCGGTGGCGCGCCGGCCGCAGGCCCGAGCACAGCCAACAGCGTATTCCGCAGCCGGGAGGCCAGGACATCGTAATCAAAATGTTGCCTGGCGATGCGCACCGGAGTTTGCGGGTCTTGCAGGCGGGCCGGAGCTGCGAGCAGCGACCGGATGCGCTCCGCCAGGCGCTGGGGATACGCCGTGTCCTTGGTTCCCTGGTAGGGAACGAGCATGTCGGGCGGCAGCGTCCTGGCCGCCTCGCCGACTTCGCTTGCCAGCACGAAGCGTCCGCAGGCGAGATAGAGAGGCAATTTTCCTGTGGTTCGCACCTGACCGGGGATGTCGTTGGTTTGCGTACTCAAACAAATGTCCATGAGGTTCAGGTATCGGGGAAGCTCGTCATAGGGGATGCGTCCTAGAAACACGACGCTCTCCTCGAGGCCTTTGGCCTTGCATTGTTCCCGGAGGCGCGGAAGGCCATCGCCGTCGCCGATGATCACCGCCTTCACGGGTTGTCCGCGAAGCTGTTCCATCACCTCGACGAGCTCCCAGCCGTAACACATCTGCCAGCGCGAGTTCCAGATCAGGCTGCCCAACAGGCCGATGACAGTGACTCCCTCGAGCCCGTGGAGCCGGCGTAATTCCGGGACCGGTCTGGGGTCGAACTGTGTAATGTCCACGCCATCAGGAATGACATCGGCGGCCAAGGCGCGCGTCGCCAGCAGTTCCTGGTGCCGGTGGCTGCGCACGACGATCCGGTCACTGGCGGAGAAAGCCAGACGCTCGAGCTGTTTGGTCACCCAGAGCGCGGCGGCACCGCGGTTGCCGGCGCTTTTGCTCAGCTCATAGATGGCGTCACCGGTGTCTATGACGAGGCGGCAGCCGGAAACGGCGCGATAAAGCGTTCCGGCGCAAACCGGTGCGAGCGCGATATCCAGGATGTAGCAGGCCCGGGGCCGCGTGCGGAGCAGGAACCAAAGCAATTGGAAGATCGCGGCCAGGCGATTCGATGTGCGGTGGGCAATGCGCACTTCGAAATCGGCTTCGAGGCGCCCGGCAAAAGAGCGGGCACGGATACCCATGGCACTCCCGGGCGGTCCGTTGACCAGGAACGCCACGACCGGATGGTTGGCGGAATTCATCAATTACGGTTCTCGAGAAGCTGCTGGTAAACGCGCATAGTCTTTTCGGCGACGGCGTCCCATGACAGGCATTCGACGCTTTGCCGTGCGGCATGCCCGAGCTCGGTGGCCCGGGCGCGATCTTCGATGAGAGAGGTCATGAGGCGCGCCAATTCCGGCACACTGGCGGTGTCGTCCAAGAGCAATCCGTTTTCGCCGTGCCGAATCAATTCGGAGGCTCCCGCTTCGCGGCTGGAGACAACGGGTAACCCGGTTGCCATGGCTTCGAGGACCACCATGGCGAAGGCATCATAAGGCGTGGGGAAGACGAAGGCATCCGCCGCGGCATACACACGCTCCACCTGGTTGGTGAAGCCGATCAGGTGCACACGACTTGCGACTCCGGCGCGATCGGCAATCTTGCGGAATTCTTGTTCGGGCGTTCGCGAAACCAGCAGCAGATGCCCTCGCGGCACCTGGGCCAGCGCCAGGATACAGCGGGCGGCGCCTTTTCGCATATCGCCTACGTAAAGGAAAACAGGTTCGTCTTCCGCCAGACCGTACTGGGCGCGCGTCTCCGACCGCCAGCGCTGGATATTGGCGGGAGAAAAAACCTGGAGATCCACGCCGTGGTAGATGACTTGAATGGGTGCCGGGCACCGGTAAAACCGGACCAGATCCCGGGCGACACGATGCGAGATGGCCACAACCGCGCTGCCATTGGCGAAATGATAGACCGAATATTCCAGAGCGCCTGCTATAAGGTTGAAGATACGCTCGCGAAAAGTGACGCCACCTTCCAGTTTTTGCAAAGCCAGGTGCCACGCGCGATTGCAGATGTGGCTGGTGAATACGTTCCCGCGAAAGCCGCAGAATCCCTGGGAGTGCACGATATCGAATCCGCTTCCGATCTGAAAGGTTGCCGGGAGCGCAAACGTCAGCACGGTGGTCAGGGCGTTTGCTCTCCACGCGGGAACGGTGTGGAAGATGATATTCGACGAGTCCTCGCGCTCCGCGTGATTAGCGAAAACGTGCACTTCGTGATCCCTGGCGAAACGGGTGGCCAGCTCAGCGACGTAACGGCTATGGCCGCCGGCGCGGTGATAGTCATGGACGAGGAACGCGATTTTCACGGGTCTGACGATGGTGGAGCGGGTGGCGCTTAGATTTTCTTCCAGACCAGGAGGATGCCATAGGAGCTGCGGCCGAAATTGAGCCCGAGTTCAAAGGTAGCCATCCTCTGGCAAAGGCGCGCGAACCAGTGATCCGGGCGTCTGATCCGGTAAAAGGGCCAGCGCAAAATATCGGAAATCGGGAACAGCAGGAACCCGCCGTACTCGCAAGCCTGGAGCTGCCAGCCGTCACCGGCGAGGCCCAGCAATTCATCGCGGGTGAAATGATGGTGCCAGACCAGTTCCTCCTTGACGTCCCGATAGGTGACATCGCGGCCGCCTTCCCCCACCAGCCAGGCATACAGCTTGGGAAAGCGGAAGCGAAAATTCTGCGCGTCCAGGAAGCTGAAAATACCGTCGTGCGGGCAACGAATGATCATGATGCCGCCCGGCTTGAGCACGCGGCGCATTTCGGCAATCAACTTGGCGCGGAACTCACCCGGGACATGCTCGATGACTTCGATACAGGTGACGCAGTCGAAGCGCCCGGCGGGGAAGGGAAGATCGAATCCGAATCCCTGCTGTATCTCCGCGTCGGGTACCTTGGCCTTGGCTGTCTCAATGGCCGGGAGGTTGATATCCACGCCGGCCAGTTGCATCTGCGGATAAAGTGCCCGGCAGGCTTCCAAAAAATCACCGGTGTTACAGCCGACGTCCAATAAAGAGCCGGTACCGGCGGGGATCCAGTGCGGCGCTTCCATGCGCCCGGTCGGATAATGTAGAGAGCCGCCGGTTCGCGATGGGGAAGCTCCGCGGAGTGTGGGGGTGCCTTCTGTAGCTGTTGTCATTTTTCGAGGACCTTTTGGTAGATATGAGCTGTTTGCCGCGCGTTTTCCGCCCAGGAGAATCCGGCCGCGCGCGAAATGGAGGATTGCCGCCGGATCTGCCAATGGTCCGGCTGCTCCCGGCGCTCGCGAAGCAAATCGATGAGCGTACGCGTCCAGGCATCGAGATCGTGAAAGCCGCAATAGACGGCCGCTGCCCCGGCGACTTCCCGTAATACCGGCAGATCGGACGCGGCGACGACGCATCCGCAGGCCATGGCTTCCACCAGGGGAAGGCCGAATCCTTCTGCTTCGGCGGTATGGAGCAGGACGTGCGCGCGGCGGTAGACCGCCGCAAGCTGCTCTCTTTCGAGGAACGGCAGAGTGACGATGGCGTGCTCGACCCGGAGCTCGCGGGCCAGCCGAAGCTGTTCGTCGGTGAACCCGCCTCCCGCGCGCACCAGCCGCGCGCCGGGAACCGCGCGAAGCACGCCGGCAAAGACGCGCAAAAGGACGTCGAGACGTTTGCGCGGGATGGTGCTGCCGACATTGAGCAGGCATGCGGTCACGTCTGCGGCCGGGGGCAACAGCCCTTCGACGTAGGTATCAACCGCCGCATTCGGATTGGGCGAGCAGGATGGATGCACCCCGTTGTGGACGACGCTGACCCGTTCTTCCGGGAAAAGCCGATGCCGCAAAATTTCGTCTCGCGTTGCGCCGCTCACCGCAATCACGTGCGCCGCTTTCCGGAATCCTTGCAGGATGCGGCGTGTCATGGCCTGAAACCATCGCGGCCGCTGTTCGCGATCGGGCTCCAGGACGCAGCGGAAGGTATCGAGATCGTGGCACGTGACGACAGTCCGGCTGGGGGGAAGACTGCGGATTAACTGACTGTAGCTGTGGTCGACGATGTGGAACAGGTCAAAATCGTTGCGCTTGCCACGCAACCAGAGCGGATAGTCGGCGAATCGGTTGATGAGCCGGTCGGCGTTCCGCGCCCCCTTCGCGCTGAGCCATGGGAGATGAGACAAACGCGGATGCAGAGGCGGGCGAAGCTGCACCGGCGTCAGGTGATCATCCTGGCCGGGAAGATAGCGGCACAACATATCTCCAGCCAGATCCATGCTGGGCCATTGTTCCTCCAGGTAGTCGCACACGACGGCCACGCGCAGGCGGCGGACGCCCGGCGGCGCGCTACAGCTGGTTTCGGCCTGTGCGGCGGTCATACGGCGAGCGGCCGTCCTCTCTTGAGATAACCTGCGAACCGCTGCGGCACCGCGGGAAGGCAGCAGGCGGCCAGACTCTTCCAGTTCGGCAAGAGCCGCAGGGACTGGCGGCTATAGTAAAAGCATTCGGACCGCCGGCCGCCCAGCCACGCCTGGTACGCGCAGCTTAAATAGGCGGACGCACCCTGGCGCCGGGCACGTGTGTGGATCGAAGAAAATGCGGGATTTTGCGCTACGGCTCGCCAGCATTCCGCGCTGCCCCGGGCCCAATCGAGTCCGCCCTGGCTCGTGAGATTGCCCTCGTGGGTCCGCCAACTGCTCAATCGCTCCGGGACATAGTAGGCTCCGTGTCCTTCACGGCAGAGCAGATAGGTCAACCACAGATCGTAGGCCGGACCGGCAACGTCGGGCAGCGCCCGCGGGAGCAGGCTGCGCCGGAAGACGGTTCCCATGGCCATAGGGATTGTCTGAGCTCCGACCAATCCAAAGAACGGCCGGTGTTTGCCCGGCTTGAGTTCTGACCTTCCCCACGCGGCCGATGCAGCCTGTGTCGCTTCGATGAGGCGCTCACCTTCCCGATTGATGACCCAGTGATCGCAGAAGGCCAGCGCCAGCTCCGGGTCGCTGTGCAGGGGATGCAAGAGCTGTTCGAGAAACGTGGGAGAGAACAGGTCGTCGTGATTGAGCACCGCGATGTATTCACCCTGCGCTTCGCTGATACAGGACCAATGATTGCGCGCCACCCCGAGCGCCGGCGCATTGTGACGGTATCGCAGCCGGGCATCCCGGAATTTTGCGACCACTGTCTGTAGCGCAGAATCTGGCGAGTCGTCCGATACGATGATTTCAATCGCGGTGTAGGTCTGGTTCAAAGCACTCTGAATGGCCGCCGACAAGTGGTCCGGTTGACTCTTGTACGCTGCGATCGGAATGGTGACAATGGCCGGGGACACGGAAGTAGGCCCTAGATATGTTTCGGTGAAGCAGCGTCGTGCGCGTCCCGCGTCATCGCCGCTTCGGGACGCGGTTCTTCGTTTTCCGCGGGTGTGCCCCGGACCGATTGGAGGATTCGCTCCACCTGCCGCACATGTTTTTCCATGGTGAAACGCTGGCTCATCTGCCAGGCGCCGTGGCACAAATGCGCATGATGCTGCGGGTCCGCCAACGTGCGCACCATGGCATCGCCAAGCCCTTGCGGGGTGGGAGGATCCGCGGGCGCCAGTTCGCCCGTCTCACCGGAAACCAGCCAGTCGGGGATGCCGCCGACGGCGTATGCCGCGGCCGGCAGGCTGGCACAACCGGCTTCCAGGCCGACCAGGCCAAACGGCTCGGGCCAAAGGCTCGGCACCGCCAGCACGTCCGACTGGCGCATGATCTTCAGCTTCTGTTCCGCATTCAGCCATCCGGTCATCGATACCGGCACCGCCAGCTTCCGGGCCAAGCTTTCCAAACGGAAAGCATCGGGTCCGATACCGGCGATGGTTAACGTGAGCGTTCGGCCAAGTGCCCGCGACGCCAGAGGAATGGCCTGGATCAGGTGGTCGACGCCCTTGAGATGAGTCAGCCGGCCCATAAAGAGAACTCGGCCATCCGGCGTTTTGGGAGTGAAGGGAAGTCCTTGCAGTCTGGATTCCGGAACAGGAAGGGGCACCAGGTGCAGCTTTTCGCGGTCGATTCCATGCTTTTCGAATTCGCCGAACATGTGCCGGCTCGCGACAAGAATCGCGCGGTGATCCGCTAACTGGCTTCTGCGGCGGCGTTGACTTTGATAGGCCTGCCATGCAGTCACGGGGTGCAATCCACCGCAGCGGCGGGGATAGTACAGCGCAAGACACATCGGCCCGAATTCGCGTTGGCACGGGCGGGGTTGCGGAAAGGCGTGACACTTTTGGCCGCTGGCGCAGGTTCCGAGGTACACGTGCGCATACAAAACGACCGGGTATTGGTCGAGCAGCGTGCGCTCCAGATCCAGCGATTCAGGACCCTGGGAATAAACCACGTCCGGCTTCCACCGCGCAATGTCCTTCCAGGCGGAGGGACGCGCCTGGAGGTCCTCCCAGTACCACATGGGCAGTCGGGCGGCTTCCTCGTCCACTGTCGGCTGGCCTGAGCCGGAGGCGTGCTCATACAGAATGCCGACTTCGTGCCCGGCCTGCATGAGCGCAGGAATCATGACCTGCAGTTGTTTCTCGATGCCCCCGATGATCACGCGGTTGCTGGCCGCGATTAAGATCCGCATAGGCAGTTAGTAGGGCCGCGCCGGGAGCAAAGCCGTGGACCGAAGTGTCTCGATTACGCGCTGCAGTTCAAAGTGCTGCCGGTAGAGCTCGGTCGCTGCCATGCCGAAGCGTGACCGTTCTCCGGCGTTGTCGCAGAGCCGGCGAGTCCACTCGATGAGCTCGCTCGCCCCGCCGGACGCGATCGGCACGCTGGCGCTGGCTGCCCAGAGATCCTCCGTCAGGGCGCCACTGGTTGTGACCACGGGCTTGCCATGACTCAGGCCCGCCATAAAACTGGTCCGCCGGCTGCTCACTCCATCCGGGTAAGGCTGCAAAAGCAGATCGCAGGCCGCCAGATGGCAGGAGAGCTCCTGCGGCGGCAGTTCCCCGGTGGCGTGAATCCGGGCTGCCCGGTCCGGCTTCGCGGCGATTATCTTGGCGCGAAATGCATCGCTGCCGCGCCCCATCAGCAGGATGGATTGCGCCCGCGGATCTTCCGCAAGGGTCTCCAGCACGGGCTCCAGTAGCGAAGTAATCGGCCAGCCGTAGGTTCCCAAGTGGCCGATGATCACGGTTCCATCCGGGGCGAAGCGGCGCCGCACTTCCGCTGTACAAGCTTTGCTTGCGACCACCGGAACGGTGCTGGGAATGGGGAGCCACGCAAACGGCAGCGCGCGGCCAAAAGCGTAAGGCCGCAGACACTTCTCCCAGGCGGGAATGGACATCCAGACGCGGCTGGCTGCGCTCAGGAGCACCGCGGTCATGAGGCGATGCACGGCGGCCGCGCCATTCTGTCGCCACGAGCGCAACTGAAAATCCAGGTATGGCTCGTGCACCATGAGATCCACGCTGTCCCGGCGCGCGGCACGCTGCCGCAGCCACCAGCAGAACCCCAGATTCATAGAACGGTATCCGTAGCCATGCGGCACCCACTGCACGAGAATCCGCCTCGGCGCCGGAAACTGGTCCAACTGCCGGCCGACGCGGCGCAAATCCTGTGGCGTCATCCGGCCCATTTCACCGTGCACCGTGACGCCCTCGTCTTCGGCATTGCCGCTCGCCGGGCACCAGACGTGAACGTTGTCACCTTGCGTGGCCAATCCGGTTGCCACCTGCCGGGTATAATCGCTCACACCTCCGATCTGCGGCGGATACTCGCTCGTGATAATGTGCCAGGACAGTGGCGCATCGCCGCCCCGCGAGCGATCACGCGCTATGTCCTCGATGACTTCTTTTTGCATCAGAGTTTCAGACTGCCGGCCGGAACCGGCTACAGCCGGGCTGCGGTTTCACGGTGCGCCGGGCGCACCTGGCTGTAGAACCAGGCCGCCAGTTGATCCAGGTTCTGCGGTCCGCAATACTGCTCGATGGCGCGGCGGGACTCCTGTCCCATGGCGGGCAAGTCTTCCCGCCGCCGGATGGCTTTTTCCAACGCTGCGCTGAGCGCTTCGATATCTCCCGCGGGAACCACCCATCCGTTGACGTCGGGCACAACGCACTCCCCCGCGCCGCACTGGTCGGAAACAATCACCGGCAGTCCGCAGGCCATGGCTTCCGGCAGAACGAACGGCAATCCGTCTTCGAGAGTGGGCAGAACAAATAGATCGGACCCGTGATAGACCGGCAGCGGATCGCCCGGGGCGGAATAGAGCAGCAGGCCTTGTCTTTCTCTCGCGAATAATTTGGCGCAGTCGCGGTCGCCGGTGGCGCCGACAATCTCCACCTGCACATGCCGCCCGAGCGCTCTCATCGCGCGGAGCAGGTAAACAAACCCCTTCCGCAAGTCCAGGCTGCCCACGAAGCAGATACGGAGCGGGCCCTTCGAGGGCGCCTTGACCGCCGCTGGACGAAAACGGTCGAGATTGATGGTCTGCCGGCAGACGTATATTTTTTCTGCGGGTACGCCGAAGCTCGTCATGGATCGCTTTCCCCACTCGGAGTACACCCGCGTGTAATCCGCCAGGGCGTATTCTTCTTCCACCCGATCCACCATCGCCGCGGTTGGATGACCGTGAAACCGCACGCCGCACCATCGCTCCGATTCCCGTTCACAAACTTGTTGGAAATTGCGGATATGGCCATTGGGATTGTCGGCCACGGAAAATACATGTTCCTTGTGCGCCCAGCGGAAGGTCTCGAGACCGACCTGTGTCAACGCGTAGCAGCCGGAGGGGCGCGCCCTTTCTACCTGCTCCGCGGCCCATTCGCCCAGTTCGCGGTCGTGTTGTAAGGCGAGTTTGCCGCGCCGCCAGCGTAGTAACGTGTAGCGGAACTTCCATCCCGGTGAGAAGGGCGGAGCCTGCCGCCATTCCGCGTCAGGAAGCTTTCCAGGCAACGACCACGGCTGGCTATGTCCCCGGCCGAGCGCGAGCACCCGGGCGCCCCGGTCACTCAAAGCAGCCACCGCCGAGGCGGCGGAATGGCCCAGGCCGCCGTTGCCCGCCGTCACGCCGTAGACAAAGGCGGTCTGATTCCCTCTTCCCTCTGCCGCCGGCGTCATCGCACGACCGCCGGACTGGCTTGCAGCCTTCGGTCAGAAGATTCCACCGCGCCGTATTTCGCCAATATCATCAAGTCCATGGGAGGACCGATCGGCAGCAGTCTGTCGAGCGTGGATAAAGTGCGTATGAAGATTCTGAGGCGCCAGGGCAGTTTGGTCCAATTCGCCAGTACAAAGCGAAAGAAGAAATACATGCAGGCGCGCCGCTCGATAATCTCAAAACCTCTCTGCCGCAGCAGTTCACTCAGCTCTTCAAATCGATATCCTTCGCGAACATGCGCGGGGTCCGGCACGGCCGGCGGCGTGGGCACCGTGATAAGAAGCCATCCTCCGGGGGCCAACACGCGCGCCACTTCGTCGAGGGCCTGCTCATGCTCGCGAACGTGCTCCAGCACCTCGGTGCACAGGACCAGGTTCACTTTTCCACTGGTTATTGGAATCGAAGCCAGCGAAGAACAGAAAAAGACCTGTTTGGAGTTGATTCGCGAGGGCAGCCCGGCGGTATAGCCGTAATCACTCTCGAGAAGCAGTTGCACACCCGGCAACCCCAGCAGGAGGGGCGAGTAGCCGCCTTCGCCCGCGCCGGCATTAAAGACATAAGTAAAGCCTCGCGATTCCTCCGTCGCACGGCGTAGCAGGTCCTGCAACAACGGACGTTGAAGAATCCGCCGTCCTTCGTCTGGCCAGCCCGGCATCACAGGCCAGAGCCATTGCAGGGCGGCTCTTTTTACCCAAGGCGGGGCGTTAAAGGGCATAGCGCCCTCCCCCGATCGCAGATTGCAGACGAACGCAGATTCTTGATCCCTTAAATTTCAGCATTTGCAAGGCGTTGGACTAGCCCTCGGCTAAAGCAAACCGTCTGGCAATTACCGGTGGCAGCGCGGCCGCCAGGTATCCCCGTATCGGCGGCCGGAAGACCAAAGGCAGGATGAGAGCACTGTAAATGACCGCCACGGCGACCGAGGCGGCTGCAACAAGTTGGAATCCGTGCGGTACCCACACAGTGGAAAGCAAAAGAAGCACGACCCAAAGTCCCGTCGTTCGCGCCAGCAGCGGCCACAGCGGCCACAAGATCTCACCGAAGCTGACATTCGTTTCCCGCGCGAGCAACCTGAAATTACGGGGTATGCTCACCAAGCAAACTCCCGCGAGCGATCCAAGCGGCGCGCCGATTGTGCCTATCGCGTGCGTCAGCAGCACGGCCGTCACCACCGTAACCGCGCCGTCGGAAAGATTTGTGAGCGACAGCCGCCGCTCGTGTCCGAGAAAAAGAACAGCAAACGCGTAGGGTGTGTTGAAATGGCGAAAGAACATGGCAGCCAGCAGGGTCAGATTCAGCGCCGTGCCTCCATACAGGTTGGGCCCGACCCACCACTGAACAAATCCGGGGTTTACAAGGATCACCACCGAGAAGATCGCCGCGCTGGCCATCAGCATCAGTTGCGTGAGCGACGTCAGCGCGCTCAACATCCGGCCGCGCGTTTCTCCTGTCGTCATCTCGCACAAACCAGGGGCGGCGGCCTGCATCAGCATCTGCGGCTGGTTGGCAAGCACAGAAATGATCTTGCCCGTGCAGGCGTAGGGAACCACGGCGGCCGGCCCCAGAACCTTGCCCAGAATCAGCATATCGGTCGCCGTCACCAGCAACTGCGCCATCTGCGCCACGCTCACCCAAAAACCGGACGTCAGTTGGGTCCGGATGCTCTGCCATCCGGAGCTGGGCAGCCTCGAAGGCAACACCGTCGGGAATCTCAGTTTCAGCCGGCAAAAGTAAATGGCGGATGCCAGCGTCTGGCCGGCAATCCAGCCGATCGCCAGAGCCGACAACCCGAAACCCCGAAACACCAGAACGATGGTTAATGCGGTGTTGACCGCCCAGCTGATCAGCGTGATGGCGCCTAGGAACGTTAAATCCTGCAAGCCCTGCAGAACGGCGTGGAAGACACGCAGCGGAAAAGTCAGGACGAATCCCGCCAGCATCCATGCCAGCGGAAGCCGCAGATTCTCCCATTGCGCCGGCATGAATATGTACACGCCGGCCGCCGCCACCGCGACAATGGGCGTTTGCCACAGCACGATCAGCGACGTCTGCCCGACGATATGCGGCAGGTCCGTTGCGCTTTCAATGCCGCCGCCGCGTCCGGTAGCATACGCGGTTTCCCGCGGAAGCAAAGCGACCACGCCGAAATCGATCAGCGTCAGATACGTGAGAACCTGCAAACCCACCAGCCACAAACCGTAATCATGTTGGCCGATGCGGTGAAGCAGGAACGGAGTCATCCATAACCCCGTCAACATCGTGAGGACCTGGCTGGCATACCCCAGCCAGAGTCCTCCTAAGAAGCGTTTGGTACGGCTCAAGCGGACATATCCTTTCGGCTGAGCAAGCGTTTATCGCGAGAAAGTAGTGCTGGCACGGCGCTATGCCTGCGGCCCATTTCCGTTGCCGGAGCGGCGCCGCCAGTTCCAGGCTGTCTGGACCAGTTCCTGCAGTGTCGAGTGACGGGGTTGCCAGTTCAACAGAGCCCCCGCCCTGGTGGCCTCCGCCACCAGGCATGCCGGGTCACCCGCGCGCCGCGGCGCTTCCCGCACCGGCACCTTGCGCGCGCTGATCTGCTCCACCATCGCCGCGACCTCCCGCACCGAGTGCCCGGTTCCTGTTCCCAAGTTCAGTGCGCAACTGGATCCGCCGCCCAGCAGATACTGCAACGCGGCTACGTGGGCACGCCCGAGATCGGTTACGTGCAGGTAGTCGCGCACCGCTGTCCCATCGGGTGTGTCATAGTCTGTTCCATAGATATCCAATTGCGGAATCAAGCCCAGCGCCGCGTCGATGGCGCGCGGAATCAGATGCGTCTCTGGATCGTGATGCTCTCCGAGCTCGCCCTCCGGATCGGCGCCGGCCGCGTTGAAGTAGCGGAGCGCCACCCAGCATAATCCGTGAATCCTTCCGTACCAGCTCAGAAGCCGCTCCACGAATAATTTGGACTCGCCATACGGATTCACCGGCCGCTGTTCATGCGACTCCGGGATAGGTACTTGCAGCGGATTTCCGTACGTGGCGCAGCTCGACGAAAAGACCATATGCCGGACGCCATGCGCCCTCATGGCTTCCAGCAGGTTGAGACTGTTGACCACGTTGTTTTGAAAGTAGAGCCCGGGCTGTTCCATCGATTCGCCCACATACGCGAATGCCGCGAAGTGCATGACTGCCTCGATGCAATGTTCGCGAAAAACACGATCCAGTTCGTTTCGATTCGCTAGATCGCCTTCGACAAGAGCTCCGTACCGCACCGCTTCGCGATGTCCTCTGGACAAGTTATCGAGCACTACCGGTTCGTAACCGGCTCGTGCCAGCAGCTTGCTTGAGTGGCTTCCGATATAGCCCGCACCCCCCGTGATGAGTACCTTCACCGCTGCTCCTTCCCCTGGATCCCCAAAAAGCATCGTGAGCTCATTGCATCACCTCGTCATAGATGCGTTCCATCGCTTTGGTTGCCCGCTCTGCTGAAAACCGCTCCGACACGGTTTGCTGGGCCTGTCTGCCCAGGCTGTGGCGCAATCCCTCGTCCGCCGCCAGCATGCGGATTCGCTTCGCCAGCATCTCCGGATCGCCCGGTGTCAGCAGCATGGCGTCCGTACCGTCGGTGAAAATCTCCGCCGGTCCTCCTTCCGCGCTGGCGAGAATCGCCTTGTTTTTCGCCATCGCTTCGAGCAGAACCATCCCAAAAGGCTCCGGCTCCGTGCTGGCGTGCACGAAGATGTCGAGTCCGTCAAGTGCTCCTTCCCGGACGTCCACATGGCCGGTGAAAGAGACGATATTCTCCAACCGATTCTGAGCGGCGAAGCTTTCGAGCTGCGTCTGAAACGCCCGGCAGTCCTTCTCCGCTTGCCCGCCGCGTGGTCCCCCGATAACGAACATCCTCAGTCCGGGGATCCCGTCACGCAGAAGCAGGGCCGCCTTCAGAAAAATGTCCTGTCCCTTCCAGCGGTCGACAAAGCCCACAAGTCCCACGGCAATCGTCTTTCCGTCGATGTTCCAATGCTCCCGGAAGCGCTGCCGTTTCACGGCATCGGGCCGAAATGACTCCACGTCGATTCCGTAATGCAAGACTTCCGTTCTCCGGGCGACGTAAAGCGTGCGCTGCAATCTCCGGCGCAGGAAGTCGCTGTTGACGAGCACGAGATCGGCCGGCACTAGCGGCATGGCTCCCTGCCAGATGCTGCGGCTCATGGGTCCGTGATGGAACCAGATCTGCCTGCATCTATTCCATGCTGCGGCAGGCGCGCTCAGGGCGTGGCACCAGGGATACGCCGCATGAACCAGCTCAATGCGCTCCTTCTTGACAATCTCACTCACGACGCGAAATGCATGGAGCGGACGGCGAAATCGCATTCCTGCAACGCAGTGAACGTTGACGCCGCGGCTGGCCAGCTCTCGCAACCAGGCGCCATCGGAAAACGCCAGCACCGTCGGCCTGACCCGCTCCCGATCGTGACGCAGAATGACGTCGCCCAGGAAGCGCTCGACTCCCCCCCTTTCACCGATGGGCACGCAGTATAAGACGTTTAGGGCGTCCCGCATCACTGTACGACTGGTATGTAGCCCACCGGTACGCGTACCCGATTCGACTTTCTTTCCTCGACCGCCGATTGCACAGTGGATGTCCAACCCATCCCCATCAGGAGAATTGGAGTCTGGGGTATTGCCGTCAGAAGACCCAGCCCAATCCAAGCCGTGCTCAGAGAGAATGCGGCCAGCGACCAGGCCATCCTCCGGCTGTTCGCCCACGGACCGGACTTGAACGCTACCTTAGCGCGGCTCAGAAACCATCCGCCGAAACAGATCCACAGAACCAGGCCGATGACTCCCTGTTCGCATAAAATGCGGGCGTACTCATTCTCCATGCCGATGGGATTTCTCACCTGTCCGTAAAGAAAGTAGGGAATGCTGGTTCCGCCTCCTCCCAATCCGTTTCCCATCGGGTACTCCAACAGAATCTCCCAGAAGCCGCGATTGACGCTGCCTGCGATGCGATCCGCCACCGCATCGGTGTCCCCGAGGCTCTTGAAACGCTGAAAGCGTTCGTTCGAGACGGCCACTCCGCCAATGATTCCGATCAATAAGATAAACACCAACATTCCGCCCGGTTTGTTGCGCCGCGTAAACATGGCGATCAGAATCATGACAGAACCGAGGATGAAGTTTTGCCTGGTAGCCGACATGAGCACTCCCAGCAGGGCGGCCGTGATGCCCGCTAGCGCCAGCAGGCGTAAGCGGCGCGTGTCGGCCCGGTCCCAGAAGCCGATCAGATAGGGCAGGGAAGCTACCATGCTTCCGCCATACGCGTGTGCGCTGCTGAATATGGCAGGAATCCGCAAATGGCCTCCCGCCACGTCACCGCTGGCATAAATAATGGAGGTGACGGAGCTGGCCGGGTAAAACCGCTGCACGCTGGTAAAGTATTCTGCCCAGGCGAAGTAAAGCGCTACCAGATTCAGCACCGCCATCCCGCAACTGATTTGGATCAAGTCTTCGTCTTTTATTTTGCTTCCGAGGATCAAAATGGGTAAAAAAAAGACGTTGCCGCGCAAACCTACAAGCGAGACTCCCAGGGGCTGAAACGGCAGCACGACTAAAAGAACGCACCAGATGATCAGAATGGCTGTCCATCTTCGAATCGCCCCTGTCAGCTGGGCCTGCCGCGGGTCGGTCGTGAGCCAGGTTTGAGAGAGATACAGGCCGAGTACCCCGCAATCGAAAATAAAATGCGAGAAAGTCGTGATCAGATTGGCGCGCAGGATTCCGTAAAAATAGCCGGTCGCCAGCAGCGCGAGCATGCCCTGGCCGAGCGAACGCCGCCCCGCCCAAAGGGTGACGCAGAATGCGAGGAGGCAAATTACGATCGCAATCATGAATGGATCGCAGGCTGCCCGTTGCCGCACAGCTCGCTGAGCACTCGCATCTGTTCGGCGGGGTCAGAGAGCCGGTATGCCCGGGCGGCACCATTTCGTCCCAGTTCTGCGCGCAAGTCCCTGTTTGTAATCAACTGCCGCAATACCACGGCGAGCTCCGATGCGTTTGGCGTCACCAGCCTGCCGCAAGAATCGTCGATGATTTCAAGCGCGCCGCCCATGGCCGTGCTGACCACTGGAAGACCCGCCCAAAGCGCCTCGATGAACACGATCCCGAAGGGCTCCGGGCCCAAGTTGGGTTGGCAAAAAATGTCTGCCGCCGCCAGAACCTCGCGTACGTCGGTACGCTCGCCAAGAAAGCGCACTCGTTCCGCAATACCCGACTCCTCGGCCGTTCTCACCAATTGCGCTAAATATTCCCGCTCCTCTGGCCTCTGCGCCCCCCCACCGACCCAGTAAACCCAATTGGTCAGATCTTTGAGATGGGCGAGTGCCTGCAGATGGAGAAGGTGTCCTTTCCAGGCTTCCAGGCGGCTGATCTGCACGATGGCCACCGCGTCTTCTGCAGTGTTGTGGGCCTGCCGCAGCGCGGTGCGGCACGCCTCGACTTTGCCGGGCTCGACCGGAGGATGCACAATGCCCCGCGTCACCCCGGGAAACAGATTTGCCACACCCCGCTCCGTGAAGCGGCTGTTGACCACGATGACGTCGGGTTTCGTGAGCCGCGCCAGCCGCTCCAGCCAGTTCCGTCCTTCGTGAAACGCATGCGCAAAGAAGCCGAGCCGCTGCCCTTCAGCCCGCACGGCGGGTCCCAATACCGCGAGCGACCAGGGCATGTGGCACATCACCATTTGGAACGGCTCCTCGCGCAGAATATGGCGTAAGCGCCGGCGAGCTTGCCAAACCGTCCATGGCCGGCTGATGCGCGCTTCTCCCAGAATGTGCACTTTCGCGCCCGCTGCCTCTAGCTCCTGGCTCAAGCGGCCCTCGTAGCACAAGGCAAACGCCGGCTCCATGTCAGGGCACAAATGCCGTAGCCTCGCCAGCGTCACTAGAATGGTTTCCACCCCGCCGAACAGATTCCCGCTATTGACGTGCAGCATCCGCATGGGATGGCTGCTCGCGAGAGCCGCTCCCGCCGCTAAACCAGAGCGCATGGTTCATTCTCATCTTTGAGTGCCGGGCCCGTGCGGTGGCTCCCCGGGGGCAATATTTCTCCGTAAATGGCGAGCAGCTTCCCGCTTAGGCGCTTACCATGAAACATCCGCTCTGCGGTTACTCTCCCGGCTTTTCCTAACCGCCTCCGCAAGGCCGGGTCCGCGGCAAGCCGCCCTATCTGCTCCGCCAGACCGGCTGCATCTCCGGGTTGATGGCTGACCGCGTCCCGGTTCTCTTCAAATAGCTCCGTGGCGCCCCCCGCGGCGCTCGCGATCACCGCTTTTCCGCAAGCCATCCCTTCAATCACCACCATCCCGAACGGTTCGGGTTGCGTGCTCGCGTGCACAACAATATCCAGCGCCCGCATCGCCCTGGCGGGATCCTCCAGGAAACCGGTGAACCCCACTCTTTCGGACAGCCCCAGTGCGTTCGCCGTCTGCTTCAATTCGTCCAGGCTCCATTGACTGCCGCTGGTCTGATAAATCGGGGCGCCAATGATATATCCGCGTATTGCCCGCTCCGGCCCCAGGCGAGACAGCGCCTGCAGAAATACCTTGTGGCCCTTCCAACGCGCGAACGTGCCCACCAGTCCAACCCGAACCGTGCCTGCCTCTGCCGGGGGCAGCCCCGCAGCCGCGTCGAGGGCACAGCTTTCGCCTTCTGGTGCGAAGCGCGTCAGGTCAATGGCGTTGTACAGAACGCTCACCTTGAGTCCAGGAGCCACCTGCGCGAGGTCCGCGGCAACGCTGTGCGAGTTGGCAATGGCCCCCGCGCAACGATGCGCTCTGTTCCGCAGCAAGCGGCTCATGAGCGCACGCGCGCTCACATAATCGTGGATATGCCAGACCAGTTGCGTTTCGGGCGGGCATACCCAGGAACCCAGCAGGTGCATCTTGAATCCGTTGGTGTGGATGATGTCCGGCCGTAAGGCGCGCAGGTGCCGCCCCAGGCGCCGCACATAGCTGAGTGCGGCTGGCGTCGCCTGCGCTAACGACCACAACGCCTGCCATTTGCTCTTGCCGGAATCCCCGATGCGCGCGAGAGCTGCCGGAAACGCGAGCACCGCCACCTGCACTCCGAGCTCCCGGGCTATGCCCGCCAGAGGCCCGTCCTCTCCCAGCACCAGCCAGATCTCCCAGTCCGGTTCCGCCGCTCGCACCGCCGCCAGCAGCTCGCGCAGGCTGGTCTCAGCCCCGCCCATTTGGCCGCTTGGATTTAGATAGGCAATGCGCATCGGGTGATCTAGTTCGCGGCGGCGAAACGCTCGACGAGCAACGGATACAGCCGTCCGGCGAATTCCCGGCATTTGACCCGCTCGCCGTCCGCTGCGGTCCCGAGTGGCGTGATCAGCCTCACCAGACTCACGTCGGATCGCCTGTACCGCAGCAGATCCGGCAGCAATCTCAGCTTGGCGTAGAATTCGTCGGCCCACATGTCCCGGTCGTTTTGGTACCAATACAAAACCAGAATCCGTTCCGCCGCTTTTTCCAGCATGTACTCGTTCACCCGGATCTGCTGCCCCCCTGCCGGCACCGCAAGTACCGGCTGCTCGGATGACCGCACCAGCCAGCCCGCTCCTGGCAGGCATACTCGCGGCGAGTGCGGTCCGTACGCGTTTTGCAAAGACTTGAAATGCGCCACAAACAGATTGACCGGTATTCCGCTGTTCGGTTCCACGTACCAGCGCAGGATGTAGTCATCCGGCTTTAGATACCGCGTGATGCTGTTGTCCATTTCCTGGTCGAACGAACCTTTCCAACCGGCGATGTTCAGCGGCAGTTTGCGCAGCTCGGGGATGGGAATGTCGCGCTCCGGGACGGTGAGAACGCGCGACGCGGCCATCTGCAGCACCAGGATCAGACATGCCGCCGGAAACAACCAGCTCAACCGGCTCCTGCCGCCTTCTCTACGCATGGCGGGACCCCCAGGCCTGGTGAACCAGCCGCATCACAAGGTGCGTCACCACGCAGCCCGCCGCGCCGATCGCCACCGAAATGTATCCGAAGGTCTCATGCGCCGTCTCCAGCGCCACTTGGCCGCGGTGCTGGCTGGCCACGCCGATCGCCACGATCCGGCCGACGTTTCCCAGCACCGCGATCGGCACCGCCGCTACCAGAATCAGAGCCCGCATCAGGTTAGAGCGCACAAAAAGGTAGTTGTACAAAGCGCAGACGAACAGGATCGCGAATAGCGAACGGATTCCGCTGCAGGCCTCTGCCACCGACAATTTGGCGCCTACCAGCTCCAGAATGTTGCCCTCGCGTGCCACCGCATAGCCCATCAGCTCCAGGCAGCTTTCTCCCAGACGGCTGGCCAGCAATTGCAAGTTCAGGGTAATGCGTTCATAGACGAATGTGGGGGGCGCGATCATCAACAGCAGCATCGTGAGAGGATAGGCCAGGCCCCGGACCATCCGGAAGCCGTGCAGCGCCACAACCATCCCGATCGTCGAAATGATCAGCGCTGTGCGGCTGGTCCAGGTCCAATGCGCCGCCAGTCCCATCATGGCTTGCAGCGCTCCCCACACCAGCAGCGCGATGCCCCAGGCCGAAGGTTTCCGCGGGATCACGCGAAGGCTGGCCCGGTTCCTCCAGGCCATATACGCCGCGGCCGGCAGGACCAGAATGCCGTGCTCCATGTTGGCATACTCGTCAAACCAGCTTCCGTACATGCCGGTCAGGATCGGCCAAAACCCGGCTATCAGCAGTGCAGCGGCCAGCACATACTGTAAGGTCGGATAACGCGCCGGGGCCCGTTCCGTCATCTCCGCCGGACTGGCTTCCCCGCCTGCGCTATTTTCGATCTTCATCCGCGTAGTCGTAGTAGTAATGGCGTTTACGGTACGCGGCTGAGGTCGACCAGTCTGTCAGCACGGTTCCCAGTAGGAACACCCCGTCTTCCTGCATTCTGCGCACCGCTTCCCCGGCGCTCTCGCGGTCGGTCTTGCCGCTCCGGACCACCAGGATGGTTGCGTCCGTAAGCGGCGCGATAATCCGCGTGTCTGCCAGGTGCAGAATGGGCGGCGCATCCACCAGCACCATGTCGTACCGTTCCCGTAGTTTGTGGAAGATCGTTCGCAGTCGCGGAGAGTAGAGCGCCTTGGCGACGTTGCTGTCTGTCGGCCGGTTCGGCACTACCCACAGTCCCGGAACCCCCGCCGGCACTCCGAATCGTTCTGCCGGATAATCCGCAATCGGCGTGTCCTCCATCACCATATCGATCAGGGCGGGTTCGTTTCGTAAGTGGAATCTCCGGTGCAAATGCGGCCGGCGAAAATCCGCGTCAATCAGCAGCACCCTGCGCCCGGTTTCCGCCAGCGCCATGCCCAGATGCTGCACCACAGTCGTCTTGCCCTCGCCCGGCCCTGCACTCGTGACCAGGATGGCGCTGTGCATCCCGCCCGCGCCCTGGGTCCGCAGAATGGACGCCAAAGTCCCGCGGAACGATTCCGCGATGTAGGCCGGCGATCTTTGCCACGCCACCAGTGCGGCGCCCGCATCATCCGCCCCCGTGATCGAACCGGATCCGCTTTCCAGCAGTCCGGCCGGCCGCGGTGCGTCCTGGTTCAGATTCGGAATCACGCCCAGCTCCGGAGCCCCCAGGTAGCCGCGGGTCCGCCCCGGCGTGCGGATGCTGCGATCCATCCGTTCCCGCAGGAAAACCAGTCCGCCTGTCAGCGCAAGCCCGAGCATCGTGCCGAACGAAATGTTGAGCAAAGGTTGGGGTTTGTACGGCAACGCCGGAGCGCTGCTCCACTCCACCACCCGCATCGGGTTTACCGGTACTGCCGTGCTGACTCGCTGCTGGTTGGCCTGCGCCAGCAGCGCTTGATACATCTGGCGCAGTGTCTCCACTTCACGGTTCAGTGCGTTGTACTGCGAAGCCTTGTCCGCTTGCGCTCCCACCTGTCCCGACTTGCGCTGGTAGTCCTCCATGCGATGCCGCTCTTCCTGGAGCGCCGTTTCGTAGTCCTTCTTTATTCCGCTGACGATGTCGCGGACCCGGCGATCGTAGGATTGCTGGATTTCGTTCATCTGCACCTGCAGATGCTGCACTTTCGGATTTCTTTCGGTCAGCGTCAGCAGAAGCGACGCCTTCTCCTGCCGCATCGTGTCCAACTGGTTCCGGTACCCGCGGAGCAGTGCGTCGTTCTGGACCTCCGGCAATGTCTCTGGCTCGCTGCGTTGCGCAATCTCGTACTTGGTTTGCAGGGCGATTCGTTGCGATTGGGTCTCGGCCAGCTTGGTCTTGGCTTGCACCAGTTGCAGGTCCGCCAGTGTCCCGGTGTCCTGACCGGCGAACAGGTTGCCCGATGCCGCTACGAAATTCCGCCTGCGCTCTTCGGCGTCCTGCAGGTGTGCTTTCGCCTCTTCGATCTGCGTCGACAGAATCTGCGCTGTCTTTTGTGAGCTCGCCGTGAGGGATTGCGCCGAATCTTCCACAAACTCCGTTCCCATCGCATTCAGGAACAGCGCCGCCACCTCGGGACTGGTGGATTCGCAGCTCAGCTCGATCAGCCTCGTTTTGTTCTGCGGCCGTGCGTCGAACGTCGCCGCCGCCACTCCGATGCCGCGCTGAAATGCCGCCACGGGATCCTGTGTCTCCGGCCGGAACCGCTGCCTGAGCCGCGAGAACAGGCCCTTGCCCGGCGGCGTCAGCGGCACCACCTCGGCGCGCACACGGTCCGCTCCCCGCTTCAGGAACTGCCCTGTCTTTAATATGCTGATCTGGGTCTGCAGGTTCACCTCGTTCGCCTCGAAGCTGCCGCCATCCGATGAGCTCCGAAGATAAGGATCGCTGCTGTTCATGGATTCCAACAGCAAATGGGCGCGATACATGGGCGACGTCATCACCACCGAGACAAACCCCGCCGTGGCCCCCAAGATCACTAGAACCGCGAGAAGCAGCCAGTATTTCCTGATCAGACGGCCGATATCCACCGCCGGGCCGGTGGCATTCCCGTCCACGTCGATCACCGGAATTCCCGCCCTGGTGGCCGTAGACTTTTGGCCCCACTTGCCTTCCATATCGTTCACGAGCCGGATTTCCATGGTTCCACCGTCTCTTTCTTAGGCCTGATCGCCGGCGGCGGCTGCCGCTGTGTGGCCGCCCGCCTGCCCGTTCGCCTCGGCGCGCGCATTCAGCTCGTGCCGCTGCAGCAGCTCGGTCAGCAGTTGTAATTGCTGCGTCACGTCGGCAATGAGTCTTTCCAGAACCTGAACCTTGGGAGCCGTCTCCACGTCTTCCCTCTGGCGGTTACATTCCGCGATCAGGCGTTGCACGGCATTGCGCGCCAGGTCGGACACGCTCCGCGCTCCTTGTTGTTCACACACGCTGACGAATTGGTGAAATTCGTCTTCGGAAATTCGGAAATAAACTGAACGCTCTCTTGGTTTTAATACGGACACTCGCGTATCTCCTGATCGGAAATCCCTGCGGATTTTTGGAAGGCTTCAAAACGATGCGTGGCAGGCTACCGCCGTTTCAGTCACATATTCTCGGATCTGCTCGGAACCGCGAACTGACTCGGCTGCCCCACACGATTCGGATCGGGCGCTTAAGGACAATTGTCAAATGCCCTCAGGACAAATGTCAATGAATCTCGGGGCTCAAATCCATCGCCGGTACTAGTACCGGCATACGCTTCGGGATCTTCTCCATAGGCCAGAGAAAATGCGAGACTTAGTCCATTGCCATGTGCCCGGCTTTTAGGCCCCTTCTCATGCTACACTTGAGCCACTGCAGGGGCGGATGCCCGGCATACTGCCGGCTTCCGGCTGCGAAAGACTTGCTGCCCGCGTTGTCCGTGCCGGGACCATCAGGCCAGTGGATATCGATTTCTGAGGAAAAGAAGGCGGGATGAAAAAGAAAGCTTTAATTACAGGAATTACCGGCCAGGATGGCAGTTATCTGGCGGAATATTTGCTTGAATTGGGTTACGAGGTCCATGGGCTTGTGCGCCGCGTTGCGTTGGAGCAGCCCGCGCACCGCCTCAGCCGCTTGACACGCGTCCAGGATCGGATTCAATTCCACCCTGCAAGCCTCGAGAGCTACCCGAGTATCTTCCACATTTTCAGCAAGCATTCGTTTGATGAATGCTATCACCTGGCCGCCCAGAGCTTCGTGGCGGAAAGCTTTGCCGACGGCTTTTCGACCATGACCACGAACATCAACGGTACGCACTACATGCTCGCCGCCCTGCGCGAACTGCAGCCCAAGTGCCGCTTTTATTTCGCCGGTTCGAGCGAAATGTTCGGTAAAGTCCGGGAAACTCCCCAAAAAGAAAGCACCCCGTTTCATCCGCGCAGCCCTTACGGCATCAGCAAAGTCGCCGGATTTCAGCTGGCCGTGAACTATCGCGAAGCTTACGATATGTTCTGCTGCAACGGTATCCTGTTTAATCATGAGAGCCCGCGCCGCGGTCTCGAGTTTGTCACGCGAAAAATCACCGATGGCGTGGCACGCATCAAGCACGGCCTGGCAAGCGAGCTCAAATTGGGAAATTTGGACGCCAAACGTGACTGGGGGCATGCCCGCGACTACGTTCGGGCCATGCACTTGATGCTTCAGCAGCCCGTTCCGGATGATTATGTCATCGCGACGGGGGAAACGCACAGCGTCAGGCAGCTTTGCGAGCTTGCTTTTGCCGAGGCCGGCTTGGACTACCGGGATTACGTAAAGATCGATCCCGCTGTCTACCGCGCCGCTGAGGTGGATCTGTTGATCGGCGATGCCGCAAAGGCCCACTCCGTTCTGCACTGGCGCTCTACCATCGATTTCCCCAGCCTCATCAAGGAAATGGTCCAGTCCGATCTGGCTGCCGTCCAATCCGCCAACCTGCAACCCATGCCTTCCCCCGCGTAGCCTTTAGATCGTCTGAATGTCCGACGTGGCCAGTACCCGCGAATTGATGTCTAGATAGAGCAGGCGGTAATAGACGGTTCCTATCTTTATGTCCACCGGCAAAGCAGACGCGCCTGTACCGATATCGGCTGCCGTCGGCAGAGCGATCGATTGCACGGTCGGCCACGAAAGCACATAGGGCAGGTATGCGTACTGCACCACGATCCGGGTCGCATTCGGCACCGCGAATAAATTGGCGCTAATTGTCGGTGCGGTGTACTCCTGGGCGGCGCTGTTCGCAAAAACATAATCCACAAAACCTCCCGGATCAAAAGTCACCGTATCCGAAGAGGTTCCTGCGGCGAGCACCGTGACGGTACATCCGCTCCATACGCAATAATGCCGCAGGATGGTTTGCCCAGTCACCAGGTAAGGAGACAGGTTGAAGGTGCGCGTAAGCGTGCCGTCCGAAAAAGATTGGCACATTAACAGATTTCCGTATGTGCCGGATCGTGCGGCGCACTCGAGGTAATATCCGTAGTCAGGACTGTTTAGGCTCGGCTGTAAGATGTAGGGGCTTAACCGCTGGATCAACTTAGTCGCCAGGCCATTCGCGGCCCACGTGAACACCGCTCCACCGTAGTCCCATCGCGGATGCATGCCGCCCTGGATGTCCTGGTAATTAGTGCTGGTAAACGTGTTGTTGCCCGCAATCGAATCGAAGTTTTGTCCGAGGTAATAGGTTCGCGTTCCGGCCGCGCGTAGAATCGCATTGTACATGGTATTTGCGAACGGGTACCGCGGCCCCTTCTCGTTGCCGCCCGGCCCGGCCCAATTAATGCCTCTGACGTAATTGTTATGTGGAATGATCGTTGCCGTCCCGCCTGTGGATGAACCGGAGGGAACTTCACGCCATTTGTTATTGAACTGATCGAAGCCGTAGGGGTTGGATTCAACATTATAGAAAAATGTATGTGTATTAAAGTAGCTCGAAGCGTTTCCGCTCACCGTAAACGTCTGGCCGCGATGTCTGACGAAGGTTCGAGGCGTCCCGCTGTTGACTTCGATATTGCCTGGCGATCCAGTGGACAGGTTATCCATTGGCGGCCCAGTTGCGCCCCCAGCGCCGTATACCGTACCGTCTTCAAACGTGATCATGCCGCCGTTTTGCGTTCCAGCATTGGATGTAGGATTGTTGAAAACCACCCGGAGGTGAGTGGCATCGATTACCGAGCGCACGTAGAACGTCGTGTTATAAGTTGCGGAGCTCGATCCCGATATGGAAAGACGCGAGTCCCCCGGCAGGAGAACCCTGATCCCGTGCGGGGTAGAGAACGTAATCACATCGTTCGCAATAGTTGAAATGGCTACCGTATGTCCTTGAAGTCCCCATGTGACATTGCTACCGGAAGGATTGAGGATTATGGGTGCAAGGCGCTGCACGTTAGCGTACTTAATGCGCACAGAATCCCCAACGCCGGAAAGCATGTCCGAAAGATGGAAGTGATCTGCCAGGTATTGGCCGTTCTGCGAACTCGTGTAGATATTCGCGAAGTCCGACAAGCGCGAGTCGCCGAGCCAGTTCTGGACGGCTTGTACGCTCGCCCCCTGATCGGGAGGCCAGCTCATTTTTACGCGTCCCGAAACATTATTCACCCAGCTCATGAATAGTGAAAAAGCATCGCCGTGGACGTAGTCAGTGAGCGGCCCCGCACTTGATCCGCATGGCGGACCCGGACATGGAAATCCGTTGCATGCAGTGCTGGAATCGTATCCTGATTCGGCAAGTGGCTCAATGGTCAGCCCGGGATTGGTGCTGGAAGTAAAGCTGGTAGTGCCAATGCCAGACGGGGTAGGAAACGTATAATGACTCGAATCAACGCCCGTCGCCACAAATGGCTGCGGTGCCCCACCGGTAGTGTTGAAGTCAAGGTTGGCATTTCCGCTTCCGTGAATCAGAAAGCCGCCGTTTCCCGCCCCTCCGCAAAGGGTGGCGAATGACCAATTCGGTAAAGTGACCGTACATGTGCTTCCCGAGACACATGCAATTTGAGTGAAGCCATTCGAGCCGATTTGCAGCGGGCCCTGAAGGGGGGCGTTGCCGTTCGTTGCCTGTACTTCATCCTGCATGATCGCGTAGAGTGCACCGTGGTTCTTCCATGAGTTGACCATATACTGTACCGCAGGGGTCGTGTAAGCGGAGCCGGTCGATCGAGTAATGTTGTACAACTGCTGGTTGCCTCTGGTGATCCCGTCACCGATCAGGCCAGCGTGCAAGCCATAAGGAGAAAGCAGACTGGTCTGGGAATTGACATAGGCGGTTTGGGTGGCGTCGAATGCGCTCTCTGCTTGCCCACCCGACGGAGGGTTTCCCATCCCAAGTTCCACGGTATTGAATCCCCCTGCCGCATATTCGCGCTGGAAGCTCGTCCAAGACGGATACGATGCGTCAGTAAGCCCGATATTCGACTCGAAAACGCCCGCCACGAATAACGATTTGTTCGGATTGTAGGAGGTGAGGATCGAGCCATCGCTTCCGAAATGAGGCATGACATTTTGAGTATTCACGAATACCCAAACCGTGCGGTGCATCCCCCCGGAAGCGATCGTAATCTGCGTGTTCCCCACGGCCAGGGCTGTCACCCACCCCCCGGACGACACCGTAGCTACGCTGGTATTGCTCGACGAGTACGTGGGTGACGCCGGGATCTGGGATGACTCATCCGTATTTACTTGCGTTGCGGCAAGTGCAAAGTTCGTGGGGCAGAGCGGCTGTGCGGTGGTGCAGAGAAAAATCTCTCTCGCGTTGGCGCGCAGCTCCGATGCGGTTGTGCCGTTGGAGAACGTGATCTGCTGTTCCCATTGAGCCGCCTGATTCCAGGCCCCTCCGCTGCCGTTGAGCGGGTTCGAATTGTCCATCAAATTCACCACCAGCGTACGAACGCCATTGTCGAATTGCGTGGTGTCCAGCGAATATTGATTCGTTACCGTGATGTTGTAGATTGTTCCCTGCAGCTTGCCATCGACAAAAATTTGAACGTTGCAAGTATTTGATCCGCTTGTGGTGCAGTGAGAGGCCGCATTCGATCCGGAAATGGTCGCGCTAATGATTACCACGCCGCTCCATGGGGAGGTAATTGCCGTGCTTGTGCTTACAGATAGTGCAAGCTGGGAAGGACTTTCCGGTAGGGGGTTGGATAAGCTGAAGCTTACGGGCAAGCTTGTCGCGAGAATATTGTTAAGGCTGTTTCGTGCGATAGCTACTATGCTGTTATACGGTCCGTTTACGACGCTGTTTGTGTTCCAAATACAGCCAAATGGTGCTTTCAAACTGATGCACATGCGTTCGCCATTTACTTGATATTCCACCGAGTACAGTGCCGGCATTAATGAGTACGAGACCGATAGCGCGAAATTCGTCCCGTTCAGCGTCTGATTCGGCGTGGGCGAAGTAATGCTGATGGTCTGTGCCGAGGCGAGAAATGGAATCGAGAATGCTAGAATCAAGTTTTTCATGAACAGGCTCGAATGATGAATGTTTCCGGAGGCGCCGGAACTGCGCTAAGCGTACCACGACGATCTTCTCCCACGAACCCTCAAGTGGAACAGGGCATTTACCAAGTGCCAAAACATTTAGCTGCTTGGCTAGATCATCTATGGGTTGGTGCAGGAATTACGGTTTGCGGGCGAGGCTGATGATGGGCTTCGACAGAGCCGACCCCGATGTTTTGCACGTGCCTCCGAGGGCATTATTGATGATGAGCTGCACATCGTTGATGTCGCAAATGCCCGCACCATCGAGGTTCATAGTGCAGGCGGATATGCCCAGCACCTGATTAATGGCAATTTGAATGTCGAGTACGTTAACCAGGCCATCCCCGTTTAGATCACAGTTGGAGCCACTACTCTGGGGAAAGACCCAGGCCAGCGTCTCGCCGGGAGCGAAAGTGACCTGTTCTGCGGTTCCGGAAACGCTACCATTGCTCAGAGCAGTCGAGCTCATGCGATAGAGTGTTCCTGCGCCGCCAGTTGGATTAACGTTGGACAAGTCAATAGTTTCCGTGACCTGAGTCTCTGTAAAGTTGATCATCATAAGCAGATTGCCCCTGGAGCTGGTTCGTACGGCCGTTACGATCGAAGGACCGTAATCCGGTGAGTGCATCTTTGCTGCCAGGAGATATGGCTCGAGTTGCGCGATTAGATTGTTCGCGTTGCTCATCGATTGCCAACGAGCGATGCTGTCCGGCCCGTTCGCTCGAGGGTTTGCTAGCGGCTGAATCCCGCAGCTCACGGACGTGCAATCCCCGTCGAAGATGGCATTCGTACCATTGTCTTGATTCAAATCTCCAGCGTAGCCATAAGAACGAACACCGGCAAAGCCCTTGGCCGCTGCGTACGAGACCGACGCCGCAACCACCATCGGGTATTGACCACCATCATTCATGGGCGGTGGATTGTTATTGTAGATGACTTCGGCCGTTCCCCCATTACCGGAAACGTTCGGCAATTCCTTGATCGCGAGAAGTCCACAATTGTTTGCTGTAACATACCACTTTTTGTTGAAAGGGCCGTAGGGATTGCCGGCGACGGTTACGATTTGTCGATCAGCCTCTCCCTGCGTGGGGCACTGCGTTGGTCCCGCGTTCGGAACGTTAATAGTGGCATTATTGGCGTCCGTGACTTGCATGCCAAAAATCGAAAACGCACGTCCGTCGGGGTAGGTAACCGTGCCTCCAGCCTGCCAGTTGCTGTTAACTGTAATCGGCTGGTTCAAGTAAACATCGACTGCAGTTTGATTCACTATGGCGTATACGATATAGCGGGTGTTCAGAATTCCCGTCGAATTTCCCGTGACGCTAAAGCGAGGCCGCGCATTGACAACATCCGTTATATTGTGCGGCTGGCTGAACTGAACCGTTTGCCCGTTAATCGAAGATACGGGCATCGATGTTCCTGCCAGGTAGTACTGAGGTCCGGTATTGGGTGTCGCTACTAATACCGGTTTGTCTCTTTGGAACTGAGAGTACTTTAGATCAAAATGGCTGTCTTCTGTATATTGCGCCTCACGAAGGGTCGGACCCCAAGGATACGAGTTGCTGTAGAACGCCGAGTACAAGGTACCAAAGTCAGAAAGGCTAGGATCACCCTGCCACGGCTGCACCGCATTTATCATGTCACCGGCAACCGGCCACGTAATCGCGGGACGATTTTGCCCCGCCGAATGAATCGTGCTCATCAGTGCCGTGATCGCGTCGTTATGCACGTAGTCCAGGCCGTTTGCCCCATGCGGGCCATAAGCGTAGACCTGAATAACGAGGCCGGGGTCGCTCGAAGCCGTAAACGTGTGTGTACCCACGCCGCTTGTAGAAAACGTGAACGAGTTTGAATTGATGCTGTTCGGTGTGTAGTAGTGGTTGATATCTCGATTCAGGTTCGCATTGCTTGACGCACCGGTGACCAGGAACCGATTTCCGCCATTCACCTCCCAACCGGGCCAAGTAACCGTGCAGTTGTTATTTACGCAAGCAATTTGCTGGGGCCCGTTCGGCTGGCCTAACGCGCCTTGCGGACGGGGATTGTATCCGTAGATAAAACTGACTTCGTCAACCATCTCAATACCAATCGTATGACCGAGGTTCTGAGCCCAGTTCAGGGCATACACAATTGGACTCTGGCTCCAGGCTGAGCTAGGACCGCGTGTCGATTCATAGAGTCGGTCGTCACCCCGCGCCATGTCGTCGGCCCCGAACAGAACACTCATGCCGCTGGCATTAATCGCCGACGCCACTGGGGCGAACGTGACCTGCATCTCATCGGACTGCCACTTAGCAAAGTTCGGCTCGTTGATCGGAGAGAGATACAAGCCACCTTCAAAGGTGTTCACTTGCGCCTTCTGCAAGTCAGAAACTAACTGCTGGCTGGAGTTAATGCCATTATAGTCCAAGAAAAACATGCTGCGTACAAACGTGGACTTCGTTGTGTCGTAGCTGGTAAGAAATGATCCATCCCGGCCAAAATGCGGTGTATTGTTTTGTGTGTTTACATGTACCCGCACCTTGGTCGTGAGACCCGACGCATTAATGCTCAGCACCGTATCGCCTACCTGGCCGGCAGTAACGGTTCCGCTACTGTTCACTGTAGCGATTGCGCTGTTTGCGATCGAAAACGCCGCGGATCCGGCGGCTATCGGGGAACTAGTCTTATCCGCGTACATAAGTCTAACGGTCACCAACACTGTCTGATTCAGGGTAAGCCATAGCTCGTTGTAGTTGGTTCTTAACTGCCACGCGATGTTGCCGTTGTTGGTAGTAAAAGCAACTGGACCGTATGTGCCGCCCTGGGTATAGCCCTTATTTGTAGAGTAGCTTTTTACATTGATATAAAGAATATGTGGCCCATTTGCTAAACGCGTGGTGTCCAAAGTGCAATTATCTATGAGCGTAGTAGATGGCGTGATGTAATCATATCGGCTTGGTGGATCTCCTCCTCCCGGAATTTGTGGATCGCCTCCGTCGACAATGTAATAGAACCAATTGCTGGCCCCGGGAGAACTGTCCAACACCTGATTCATGTGGACCGTGACGGGCAGTCCGCCACTCTGGGGCTGCGACAGGTCCGGAATAGTTACATTGATCGTATTCTGCACCGCCGCAATACAGGAGGCGAGAAAAGTTAGGTGGAGTGCTACACCTTTCATGCCCATGGATCGATTGTAGGTACGGCGTGGGGTGCATGCTACGTTCAAAAAGGATATGTTTACCCGAAATGAAACCACTTCGTTTCCTTGGGATATCACAGAAAAGAACTATGGGCTGCGTACAATGCAGGGGGCGCGGAATGCGAGACCGAAGACGGAAACACTTGTACCGCTTGGGGTTTATTGCGCCGCCGATGAGGTTATCGCGATACTCTGCTCGTATGCGGGGATAGGTAAAGCCACTCCGAGGAACAGCGAGATGTTTCATGGTTTTCAGTTGGATGGTCTGAGGAACGCCGGTTCACGAGGACCCGGTATCATGCTACCAAGTGGAATGGTGCACCCCAACACCGCTCAACCGGCTAAACTGTTCTGCAAAGGAGAGAAATTTGTCCCGATGATGCGTGAATCCGGCGGCATTGGTCCGCGGCGCGGACCCGCTCGGGATGAAAAAGGAAGAGTTATATCAGCGAGCATCGCAGCTCCGTTTAGGGGGAACAGTGGGGCATAGCCCCTTCTGCAATCGGAAGAAGATAAACCAATCGGCAGCGAGAAGACGCTGCCAACGCGCGCTCGTGATGTTTGTGTCCCTGGAGTTCTGCTTTCTTCTGGCGCATCCAGCCGACAACCCGAAGCAGCTGGCCCAGGAGGGGCAGCAGGCTCTGGCCGAGGGCCGGCTGGCGGATGCGGCAGCCGCGTTTCGCCGCGTTCTGGCCGTTCACCCAAACGACACCGCGGCGCATGCAAATCTTGGCGTTGTCGCCATGCGCCGGAGGCAGTGGAAGACAGCTTTGAACGAGTTCCGTTCAGCCGAACGCCTGGCGCCTTCCATGCCTGGGATTCGACTCAATATCGGTCTGGTCCACTTCCGGCAGAGTGACTTTCGGGACGCCATCCCACCCTTTGCATCGGTAGTCCGTGACGACCCCGATTCTACGCAGGCCCGTTATCTCCTGGGGCTCTGTTACTACTTTGAAGAGCGATATGGCGAGGCCGTTTCTGCCCTGGAACCGCTGTGGCAAAACGAGTCAGAGAAACTTGAATATCTGTACGTGATAGCCACGGCCGCGGCTCGCTCAAAACATGCGGAACTGCAACAAAAAGCACTAAGTCGCATGGTTGAAGTGGGCCATGATTCCGCAGAGCTCCACTTCTTTATCGGAAAAGCGTATCTACAGCACGCCGACACCGAACGAGCTATAGCCGAGCTCGAAAACGCGGCAAAGATCGAGCCGAAATTGCCATTCGTCCACTATTTTCTCGGCGTGGCTTATCGCAAACGGCGGGATCCCGATCGCGCCAAGTCTGAGTTTCAACAAGATATTGCCATTGAACCGGATGTGGCGTTCAACTACGATCAGCTGGGGGCCGTCTTCTCCGAATTACAAGATTTCGATGAAGCCGCTCGGTTGTACCACGAGGCGCTGCGCCACGACGACCACCTGGTCAGTTCTCAGCTGGGTCTGGCGAAAATCTATAAAGAGAAGGGCCGATACAGCGAGGCGTTAAGCGCTCTGGGCGCAGCGTCGCGTCTCGACCCAGCCAGTCCGACCGTTCACTATCTTCGCGGTCAAATTCTGGTTCGCATGGGACGATCCGAAGAGGGCCGTGCCGAACTGGAGACGGCGGAACAAATGAAGAAAATTGCCACGGCTAAATTCGAGCGCGAAGTCAGCGGTGAAAGCTTTCTTGATCCTCAGCTCGCCTCGCAATCTCAACAGTAAACGCTTTTGCCGACAATTCAGTTAATCAGTGCTGTCCGGGGGCGGGCAAATTGCGAGACGCGTCGTCCAGAACCAATACCCAATCCCCCTCAGATGGAGGCGTAAATGTCTGTCTCGATCCGCCCGGGCGTTTTCCTATTGAATCGGTTTTTCCGGTGCGCGGATTGAACCACCAGGCTTGAGCCGCGTTGCCGCTTATTCTGCTCAAGTCGACCGTGATCGTTCGCGCCGTCGGCATGTATGCGATAACCGTAGCGCCATCGGCGGTTCTGGCAGCGGCCAGATAATCCAGTCCATGAAACTCGCCCAGACCGTCCAACACAACTTCGTGCTTGTCGTCGGGTACAAGCTCGTGCCAGGGGCGCGACTCAAACAGCGCTTTGAGGCGCACCATATCCTGCGACCCCCTGGCATCCATGGCCGTCTGCCAGCCTGGATCGAATAACCAGATGGGCCGGTTTCCCATAAACTGGCCGGCCGCTCCGCACAACAGCGCCCAATAAGCCTGGCGGCGAATCTGGACCGCGGAGTTATTGTGCTCCCCTTCATAGGTGGTCTCGATCAGGAAGAACGGCATCGCGGGCTTGCGGTTATAGTCGCCCAGCAGCTTGGAATGCACGATGCCGTAGGTATACGTGTCATTCACATCCAGCCATCCGTCATCGCTATATTGATCCATGGCCGAGTTTTCCGGATGGCAATGCGCTGTGAACAAGTGCCGGCTATCAAATTCTTTGATTCCCCGGGCAACCGCATCCACATCCGGCCTGGCGGTATCGGGATTGCGATCTCCTCCGATGATCCAGACAATGTTGTCGAAATCGCGGTAGCGTTTCCCTACGTATCGTCCCCATGCACGGCACTTCTCCGGGCCATTCGCCAAGGCTTCTTCCACCCATCCTTCATCGGTATGGATGTAACCCAAGTAAATAGGCGCCAGAAAGACTTGCAGGCCCTTTTCCGCGGCTTTTCGGATCACCCAATCGGCATGCTCAAAGTACTTCTCGTTGGGCGTGGAGAAATCTCCCGGCGTGGTGAACGGCCCCTGTCCGTAGCGATCTACAGGACCATGGAACTTATGCTCGATCAGGTTCACAATGATCGCGTTAAATCCCTTTTGCCGCCGATTCTCCAGATACTCCTCTTCTTCTTCTCGCGTCAGGCCCGAAATGATGGACCACGGCGAGTCGCCCTGAATCAAAAACGGTTTGCCGGTCTGATCCACCAAATGCCGGTGATCCGGCCCTATACGAAGCGGGTACGGGCCTGCACCCAACGCGGTGCATCCCAGGCCGATCAGCATCAGCGGCACGCGAATGCCGCGAGTTAGAAAACAGAATTCCATTTTTGATGATCCTTCACGTAAGAACCTGCTCCAGCGGCTGAGACTCAATTGGCTTTCTTCTCGATCAGCAACACGGCGTCTTCCCAGCCTTCCGGTGGTTGAAATTCTTTGACTCGCGATGTAGGGAAAACCCCGATAGCGATTCGCGCTCCCGTCAACGGGTTCACCCACGACGCCGAAGCCCAATCAGAGGCGGTAATATTCGCCAGACGAATCGTTACTGGATCCTTACTGGTCAAATAAGCCAATATCCAATCGCCCGCCGAGGAACGGGCGGCCACATCGCCCTTGGTTGGATCAATGAAGATGGACTGGTCGGGGACCAAACGCCACCACTCCATCGACCGGAAGAGATCGCCCATGATCTGCATTTGCTTCACGCCGGGCGTGTCATGCCAGGTGCGCCACGTTTGTGGAGATGCCCAATTGTCGCGATGGCCATAGGAGTAGAACCCGCCGGCCAGGCAAGCCCAATATCCGGCGCGCCGGACTTGAAACGGTGTCGTGCCGTCTTCCTCCTCGTAACGCGCTTCTCCGTTCACTACAGGCTTCGCCGGGGAACGAAGGTAGTCGGAGCGCACCATATCGTAGTTCGTCAGGTCGGTACTCCAGGTCTGTAGTGTATTGAACGAGAGCCAGAATTCGGAATGCATGAAGCTGGATGAAGTCGGTGACGGGTCAGGGTGGAGTGTAATCAAGTGCGTGCCGCCGTCACCTTCCTGCAATCCGCGCACGGCCGCCCGAACAACCGGCTCAGAAGCAGGCTCGGCGTGCGGGTACATGCTCCAAACAATGTTCGTCGCGTTCTTGTAACGTTTCGCCAGCCATCGCGCCCAGACCCTTACGTTCGATGCATTCACGCGGTTGAAATCAACATCTTTGGCGTGATAAACACCCAGCACTAAGACGATTCCATCCTTCTCCGCGGCTTCTACGATTTCATCGGCATGCTTGAAATATTCTTCGTTGGGAGTCAGCGGATTGTTGTTCAGCCAGGCCAACTGATCTTTCCAGGGCGCCATGCCTTTGCCGGCGTCCCATTCCGGGTAAACGCCCGTCACCATTACCTGAATGACGTTGAACCCCTGGTCGCGACGGTGAGCAAGAAACTCCTTGGCATCGGAAACGGTGAAAAGATGAAATAGCTCCCATTCCGTGTCGCCCTGCCAGTAGACCGGTTTTCCGTCCCTTACGAAATACCGCTTGTTGCCACTGATTTTGAGCTCGACGCTCGCGGCGCGGGCTCCTGGTGCACCGATGACGCCGGTTCCTAGAAAAGTTGCTAGGACTAACCTGAGGGTTAGTGGATGGCTCACGCGGCTCTCTCTCTATCTAAAAGGCGAGCTTCAGGCCAAGCTGTAGAATTCGGGGCAGCGCCGCGGAGCTGACCTCGCCGTTTCCGATGTTTTGATCTCCATTGCATGGGGCACCCGGGGCCGTGAGGCTGCTGCAAAACAAATTTACGCCCGACCATTGCGGATGGTTGAACGTATTGTAGCTCTCCGCACGGAACTGTAGTGTACTATGTTCCCCGCGCAACCAGGGCAACTGAAAGTTCTTCAGAATGGCGAGGTCCCAGTTGTTCCGGCCGGGGCCGGTGAGAGCATACTTACCCATGTAACCGAACATGCCGGGCTGGTTATTGGCTGCCAGTTGACTTACGGCCACTTGACCAATCAGGCTCGGGTCAAACCAGGTTGGCGTCGGCCCGAACTGCGGATCATCAACCACGCCTTTCTTGACTCCCAACGCTCCCAGCGAATTACACTGCACCGGGCCGCCGATCCCCGATGCCATTCCCGCAATGCCGCAGCTGACTGCGATCGGATGCCCAGCCAGAAAGCTCGTGATGCCGCTAACTTCCCAGCCCCCCAGAACCGTCCGGACCAGGGGGTTGGCCGCTTTCTTCAGGAAGGGTAGCTCATACACGTAATTCATTACTAACATTTGCGACTGGTTGAGGCCGCCGGTTCCATACCAGCGATGCAGATTTTCGTCGTTCACCCCATTCGTGCCATTGCAGTTACATCCGCCGGCCTGAAAAATATTATCGAGTTCGTGCGACCACGTGTACGCCGCCTGGAACGTGAGGCCGTAACTAGTGGTGTGGCGGAAATTCACCTGTAAGGAGTTGTAATTGGAGTTGCCGGACATCTGCCGTTGAGAAATGGTGGCATAGCCGCGATACGGCACAAAAAAGATGTTGGGTTCCAGGGTGTTCATTAGAATGTTTTGCACGTTACAGTTCCCGTGAGCGTCGCATCCTGGTGTGCCGGCTAGCGCCGGAACGTTTTCCGTACCCACCCCCACGGGCACTTGATTGAGGTTCACTGCCTGTTGTAGATGATGACCCAAGGTACCGACATAGCTCGCGCTGATTATGTTGTTCCCGGGAAGCTGGCGCTGGATACCGAAATTGAACTGCTGGATTTCCTGCCACTTGCTCATGTTGACGTTGGAGAAGTACGCCGGGCCAGCCGGACCGGGAGCGACGTTTTGATATCCGGCAATATTGTAAGCGAACAAATTCGTCGCGGTCGGCGGATTACCATTGAATCCGGCGCCGTTCTGCAGCGGATTGCCGCTATCCCACGTGAGCGCATACCCTCCGCGGATAGCCGTTTTGCCGTCTCCGAACGGATCCCAGGCGAAGCCGACCCGCGGCGACCAGGTGCCGTGGAATGAGTGATAGCAGCCGGTGGGAATGTTCCCGGAGCCGCATTCTTCGAGGCCGTTACCGTAGTTGAGGTAATTCGCTCCGGTTCCCGGAATCAGATTCCCGTTGATATCCAGTTGCGCCTGGTTGGCCGGGTTGTAGAGCGACGGGATGAAAACGGAATCGTTCGTCGGCTTGAAGACATCGTGAATGGGCGTGAACCAGTAATAGCGCAGCCCTAGGTTAACGGTGAGGTGCGAGGTGACCCGCCAGTCGTCCTGCACGTACGGTTCGAAGTCCCACTGCCGCCATCGTCCGCGGGCCGCCCCACCCACCGGCTGGCCGTTTACTACCCGCCCGTATTCCTGATAAGACCCGATTTGTCCCAGGAACATGTCCGCCAGCGCGTTACCCGAGGTAATGCTCGATCCGTTGCTGAAACTCAGGAAACCCTGCGGGAACAGATTGATGTTAGTCGTTGTGTCAATGTGGTTGTAGAGCAGGAAGAAGCCGGTTTTAATGGAATGCGCGCCATGCGTCCAGATCAGGTTGTCCTTGAGGGCCGGTTGGGGGTCGGTGTAAAAGAAGCCGAACCCGGTGGACACATTAAACGAGAAAGGAACCCCGCCGCTCACCGAAATGCCAGGCAAGTAGGGCTGGGTCTGGTTGCCCGGGAAGATCGATTTCAGCGAAAATCCTTCCGGCTTGGTGATGGAACCAGCCGGCGAGTCGAACCCGGTGAAGTTTTTCACGTTCCAGGTGTCGTCTGAATTGCTGAGAATCACTTCGTTCAGAAGGTTGGGCCGCAAGGTCTGGATCAGGTGAAAGACGGCCGATTTCGCAGGCATCAAGAGGGTGGACTGCACGGTCCCGAATGTCCCGCCCGAGTAAAGGCTCGGAACATAATCCTGATCATTGGCATCCTGCGTGTACCTGAAGAATACGCGGATGTTATCGGTGATGTTCTCGTCAATCTTGAACATATCCTCGCGGAAGTTGTAGGGCAGGCTGGGGGCCGCAGTATAGAAATTGAGCCCGTTGTTGGGAAGCGGCACGAGCGCATTCAGCAGTGCCGCTCCAGTTGGAGTGATAGGCACAATATCGTTTTGAAACGGTTTGTTGGTTGCAGGGTTGACGGGAACGGCGCATCCGGATGCCACCACCGGGTTGTAGTTTCCGGAATTGGCATCGCATTCGCTGAAGTCGCCTTTGCGCATCCGCAGCGTCGGAACATTGGAGTTGAAAACCGTTCCTTCCCGGTTTTTGCGCCATTCTTCCGACACGAAAAAGAAAGTCTTGTCTTTTCCGGTGTTATATTGCCCGGGTATGTAGACAGGGCCGCCTAGCGTAAACCCGAAATTATTCCGCTTCAGCGGCGTCTGTGGGGCGGACACGCCTGCCGGCTCGATGGTGCGATTGATAAACCAGTCGTTCGCGTCAAACGCGTCATTGCGCACGAACTCGAACAGATCTCCGTGGAAGTCTTTGGTTCCGGATTTGGTCACGATCTCGATCTGTGCGCCGCCGGATTTGGGATACTCGGCGCTGTAATTGGCCGTGGAAACGCGAAACTCTGCAATCGAATCGATGCTCGGGTAGGTCATCATCGACCCGCTGCCCGATCCCTGGTCGATGTTATTGGTGCCGTCAATTTCCCAGTTCTGCACGTTGACAGGAAGGCCGTTGAAGGCAATTGCCGCTGGAGCATTCGGGCCAATCGACGTGGGATCGTATCCGGTTCCGACGCTGGCCGCGCCCGGCACGAGCAGGGCTAAATTGGAGAAACTCCGCGCATTCAAGTTCAGCTCGCTGACCTGTGAGCTGGTCACAACGTCCGATATGGCGCCATTTTCGGTCTCGACATGGGCGGCGCTGGCGTTCACCACAACTTCCTGCGAGGCTGATCCTACTTGAAGCTGAAGATCGACTCGCAGGGTTTCGCCAACCTGCAAGGTGATGCCGGAACGCACAATCTTCTGGAACCCGGCTTTTTCGACGGTGATTGTATAGTTTCCGATCGGCACACGCGGCGCCTGGTATTCGCCGCTCGAATCCGAGACGACTCGACGCACAAGGCCGCGCTCCGGGTTCGCGACGGTCACCTGCACGTCGGGCACGACCGCTCCCGAAGAGTCCGTCAACGTGCCGACGATGTTGGCAAGGTCCTGCGCCATAGCCGCAATGGGCGACAGACAGATCATCAGCCCGGCGATCCGTACCAGTGGTTTCACATTGCACCATCCCTTTCCCGCGAACACATGACCCTGAAATATGTAATACGGGAAACGGTAGTACAGTATCTTTTTGTTGTCAAGATGTTTTGGGCTTGCACGATGGGAAGCGGGTCAGTAAGATAGGTTTTCCTGTCCATTAGACGGAAAGGTTCTGCGCAAATGTTTAAGGCCGTCGAAAGAAACCTCAGCCTCACGGAACGCACTGAACAACAAATCGAAGAATTGATCGTTCAGCAATCTCTGCGTCCGGGCGAGCGTTTGCCGCCGCAGGACAAGCTTGCCGAGCAGCTTGGCGTGAGCCGCACGGTAATCCGAGAAGCCGTGCGATTCCTGATTGCAAAAGGTTTATTGGATGCGCGAAAAGGGTCGGGCGTGTATGTGCGGTCGTCGGAAACCGCGGAACAGCCGACTTCATCCGCGCCCCGTTCACGGCCGCGAAAGGGAGGGCGGCTGTTGCCCGAGGAGCGCCGGCGGCGGATTCTCGAGATGCTAAGCCAAGCCGAGTCGATTACAGTCTCGGACCTTGTGGATCGTCTTGGGGTTTCGCGCGTAACGGCGCGCGCTGACCTGGATGCGTTGAGCGCGGAAGGAGCGCTCGTGCGATCGCATGGTGGCGCGCTGAAGCCAATGGACCCGCGCAGCGACTATCCGCTGCAGTTGAAAGAGACCTTGCACCATGCGGAGAAAGTCCGGATCGCGGCAGCCGCATCCAAGCTGATTCATGACGGGGACACCGTCGCGTTTGATTCCGGCACCACCACTTGCGAAATCGCAAAACAGATCAAGAGGATGAATTTTTCCTCGTTAACGGTAATCACCAATGCACTGAATATTGCCAATGAAATCAGTGGCGTGGAGTGCATTGCCTTGATCATGACGGGCGGTATCTTACGCCACAAATCGGGGTCATTCACCGGTCCACATGCGCATGAAACCCTGCGGGATCTGAATGCCGACCACTTGTTTCTCGGAGCCGACGCGATCGACTGCGAAGCTGGCCTGACCACGCCCGACATTCTGGGCGCTCAGGTAGCCCTTCGTATGATTGAACTTGCCCGCGAAGTCACGGCGGTCGTGGACGCCAGCAAATTCGGCCGGCACAGCCTCACCCTGAGCGGCAGAATTGAGGATCTGGACCGAGTGATTACGGATTCCCGCGTGAACCCGGAACATGTGGAAGCACTACGCCGGAAGGGTATCGAAGTCATTCTGGTGTAACACCGACTTTTCTTTTTTTGTTTTTCGTTGACACATTTGACGTTTGTTCCTTATCATAACGGGGCGAGATGCGAATGTCTGATGATGGAAACGAAGTCATAGTGAAGGGCGGCAGTTCGCTCGATTGGGGAATGAAAAACCGGCTGGCGCGGATCTTCAGTCGGCGCAGCGGCAAAACCGTGATGCTAGCGATCGATCATGGATATTTCGAGGGCCCCACGGAGGGCCTCGAAAAAGTCGATCAAAGTATCGTCCCGTTTGTCGACTATGCCGATGCCCTGATGGCTACGCGGGGTGTGCTCCGCACAAGCATTCCGGCGTCCTTCACCCAGGCTGTGGTATTGCGGGCGACGGGAGGGCCGAGCGTGCTGAAGGAGCTTTCCAACGAGAGAATCGCCTTAGACATGGAGGATGCCTTACGTTTAAATGCCGCCGGTCTGGCGGTGACGGTTTTCATCGGCGGCCAGTACGAGACACAAACGGTTCACAACATGACTAAACTGGTGGATCTCGGCAACCGGCATGGCGTCCCTGTGCTGGCGGTAACGGGCGTGGTGGATGAGAGCATGGGGGACGCCAAGTATTACCGGATGGCCTGCCGCATTTGTGCGGAGTTGGGCGCGCATTTCGTCAAGACGTACTTTGTGGAAAAGTTCGATACGGTCGTTTCCGGATGTCCGGCGCCGGTGGTGGTGGCGGGCGGGGCTAAAGTGCCGGAGTTGGACGCGCTGACCATGACGCATCGCGCCATGCAGGCTGGGGCGGCCGGAATGGATATGGGACGGAACATTTTTCAGGCCGAGTCGCCTGCGGCGATGATCCAGGCGGTACGTGCCGTGGTTCACGATGGAGAAACGCCCAAGAAGGCGTTCGAGCTGTATCGATCGCTGAAGAACGGCGGCCGAGGCGAGCGGGTAGGATCCGGATCCAAGCCGCTCTCGAGAGCCGACGTGTAATTCAGATTCCGACTGAGATCGCTCACGATGCACCAACAGGCTGAGTCGCTGTGGGGCCGTATGGCTGAGAGGTACCGGTGCGCGATCGGCCGTGCCCGCCACGATTTGACGACGCCGGCGCTGGTTCTGGACCAAGATATTTTGCGCCGCAACATTACGGCCATGGCGGAGTGGACGAGCACCCACGCGAAAATCCGGCCGCACACGAAGGTCCACAAATGCGCGGAGATCGCGCGACTGCAGATAGCTGCGGGGGCGATCGGGATTACTACCGCAACCGTGTGGGAAGCGGCCGCAATGGCGGATGCGGGATTCGATAATATTCTCATTGCCAACGAGGTCGCGGGAGATGAGAAGTTATCCTTGCTTGCCGGACTCGCGCGCGCACGGACAGTGCTGGTGGGCATCGATGATCCTGACGGCGCCAAAGCGCTATCCGCAGCCGCCGAGCGGGCCGGGGCGCGGGTCGGCGTACTGGTGGAAATCGACGTTGGACTGCGGCGAGGCGGCGCGCGGAGCGGCGAAGAGGCATTGCGTGTGGCGCAAACGGTATCGTCACTTCCTGGTCTGGTCTTGCGGGGCGCCATGGGTTACGAAGGCTGGGTGGTGATGGAACCTAACCGAGAGGTTCGAGCGGCGAAAGCTGCGCAAGCCATCGATAGACTTGCGGCGGAGGTTGAGCGGCTGGAGAGCGCAGGCTTTCCAATGGAGATCGTGTCAGCCGGCGGAACGAACACGCACGACATGACGGGAATCCATCCGCGAGTCACGGAACTGCAGGCAGGCTCTTACACATTGATGGATGCGGCTTACGCACCGCTCAGCCCGAAATTCCATCCTGCATTATCGATTATGGCTACCGTGATGAGCCGGCACGGCTCGGAAGCCGTTCTCGACTGTGGAACCAAAGTTGTCGCGATCGACTTAGCACCCCCGCTGCCAAGGAATCCGCGCATCAAAGTTCGCGAGGTGCACGAGGAACACACCCTTGTGGATCTCGCCGGCGATGATCCACTGCGTTTCGGCGATAAAGTGGAGCTGACGGTGGGCTACTGCGGAGGTACTGTCAATCTGCACGATGTCTACCATGTTGCCGAGGGCGATCGCATTGTCGACATCTGGCCGATTATGGCGCGCGGCGACGGCCGCGCGTGGGTAGCGCAGGGCTCCTGATGAATGCACCCGTGTACCCCGCGGCTCCCAGCCGGACTCTCACTGCTTTCGAGCTTTGGTATGGGCGGAACGAGCCGCCGCCTGCCCGAACGCTGCTGCGCGCGGGGGGCCTGACAGCATATTTGGATGGCGCCGATCTTCGGGACATCAGGTTTAACGGAGTCGAACTGGTCCGCCGCTTGTATTTCGCATTGCGGGACGAGAACTGGGATACCATTCCGGGCAAGCTCGAGAACCTTTCTGTAGAGGTTTGTGCAACATCGTTCCTGATCTTGTTCGACGCACGTCACAGCACTCGTGATCTGGAGTTTCGATGGCATGCCATGATCCGGGGCGACGAGAACTCCGATATCAGCTACACCATGAGCGGCGAGGCTTTGCGCGCGTTTCGCTACTGCCGGATCGGGTTTTGCGTGCTGCATCCGCCGGGGGAATATGCGGGCCGTCCATTTCACGGGAGCAGCCCCAAGGGGCCAGTTGCGGGCAATCTACCAACCACCGTGGGACCACAGCGTTACGAAGACGGCCTGTATTATCCACTCTTCGACGCGGTTTCTAATTTGTCCGTATCCCTGGCAAGCGGGGTTGAGGCGAAGTTCGACTTTGTCGGCGATCTGTTCGAAATGGAGGACCAGCGAAACTGGACGGACGGGTCATTCAAAACGTACTGCACCCCTCTTTCCCTCGGGTATCCGCATATCGCCTCGGCGCGGCAGACATTCGCACAACGAGTCAGCATCGCGGCCAGCGGTCAACCGGAGCGACCACTAACTCCGAGTGGAGCGGTGAAGCTCACGCTGGGCGGAGGCCTGGGCCGCCGTTTGCCGCGAATAGGGCTCGGAGCCGCAACCCACGAGGGCGAGCTCTCGCAAGATGACACAGAGTTGCTGGGACGGCTTCGTCTGGATCATCTTCGCGTGGATCTGCACTTGAAAGACGCAGATATCACGGCGCGATTAGAACGCGGAGCGCGGCAGTGCGCGGCGCTGGGTTGTGGCCTGGAGCTGGCGTTATTTGTTGGGGAAAATGGAGACCAGGAACTCGCGCGGCTCGCGCAGAGCTTGCCTCCGGCCGCGCCGGTTTCGCGAATCCTGGTATTCCACGATAGAGAGCAGGTCACATCGTCCCGGTGGGTCGATCGTGTGCGAGAAATCATCGGGTCACGGCTTCCCGGGGTTCCGATCGGCGGTGGAACAAATCTCTATTTCGCCGAACTCAACCGCTCGCGCCCGGCGACAACGGGGCTGGATGCCGTCGCGTACTCCATGAATCCGCAGGTACACGCCAGCGACGAACGTTCGCTCGTCGAGAACCTGGAGGCACAACGCGATACGGTCGAGACGGCGCATACCTTCTGCGGCGATGTGCCTATTGTGGTTAGCCCGGTTACTTTAAAGCCGCGCTTCAATCCGGACGCGGTGGGCCCGGAGCCTGCCCCGCAGGCAGGTGAACTCCCAAGCGCCGTTGACGCGCGGCAGATGTCGTTGTTTGCGGCGGTTTGGACATTCTGCAGCATCAAACAACTGGCCGAAGGAGGCGCGGCGTCGATCACCTATTACGAAACGACGGGCTGGCGCGGGATTAAGGAAAGAGATGAGGGATCGCCGGCGCCGGATTTGTTCTGCTCCCGGCCGGGCGCGGTTTTTCCCGTTTACCACGTGTTCAGCGATGTCGCGGATTTGAAAACGGCGGATATCGTAGAGTGCCGGTCGGCAGACCCGTTGCATACACAAGGGCTGGCTCTGCGGACGAGAGAGGGTACTCATCTGCTGATAGGCAATCTCACCGCGGAGAAGCAAACGTGCGATGCCGGACCCTTGCCCGGTACGCAGGCAGCGCTCCGTGCGCTTGAGGCAGCGAGTGCGCCCGAAGCCATGGCCCAACCGCGTGAGTTTCTTGCGCGGCGAAGGTGGGTTCCCGTTACTGACTCCAGGCTGACCATCGAACTCGAACCGTACAGCATCGTCAGAATCGATATCGAGGAAGCGGATTCGTAGGACGGGTATGCCGCGCCTTCTTGGGATTGATCTGGGCACCACGTCATTCAAAGCGGTGGTTTACGACGAAAGGGGTAATGCGCTAGCGAACGCCCGGGTAGCTCCACCGGACGAGCAGATTGTGGTGCATGGTTTCCGCGTCAACGTGTGGAGACAGGAAGAACTATGGGACGCGATCTGCGAGCTCATCCGGAGGGCCATGGACGTACTGCCCGATCGCAGACTGGACGCGCTGGCGATCGCAGAACTGGGACTTGTCGGATACCCGGTAGATGCTTCGGGCCATGCGCTTTACGCAGGCGTGACTTGGATCGATCCCGCGGCACCACCTTCGCGAGCCTTCGCCGGCTGCGGAATCGATAACAGAACACTGTTCGGTATTACGGGGAACCATCTCAGTCCGATCTATCCGCCGGCGTGGATTACGTGGATGGCGGAGCACGAGCCGACCTACACACGCGGCATGGTTCGCTGGCTCAACGTAGGGGATTACGTCGCATTCCGGCTGTGCGGGGAAATGGGCCTGGATTATTCGATGGGCTCACAGACCACTCTGCTCGACCACCACACCCTGACCCTACGGGCCGATTTACTGCGCGCCATGCGGCTCGATGAGAAGATCTTTCCAACTCCGCAGCAGGCAGGAACGCTGCTGGGCCGCGTGCACGCCGAAGCAGCCGCAGCGACCGGAATCAGTGCGGGACTGCCGGTCGTGCTGGGTGGCGCCGACTTCATCATCGGCGCATACGCTGCCGGCTTCCTGGATGCAGGCGACGCGGCGATTCTCACCGGCACGTGGGAAAACGTCGTGATGTGCTCAGACCGGCCGCAACTCGGCGCGGCGCTCGAGAAATGCGGGGCGATTTGCGATGCTCACGTGGCGCCGGAGCGATGGTCCATTCGTATTGAGAATCTTTCGGGTGATGTCACGGAGTGGTATCGCCGGCTCATCAGCGGCCCGCGAGACACCGGTGCAAGCGAAGGGGATTCGGACTGGCTGCCTTTGATTGAAGAAGCGGAGGCGGCCAACGCGGGAAGCGGCGGGCTGATTTTTCTGCCGCACGTGTTCGGCAGTTATGGCCCACGCCATGATCATCTCGCGCGAGGGGCGTTCGTCGGGCTCTCCGGGCCATGCGGCCGCCGGGAGTTAACCCGCGCGGTGTTCGAAGGGCTCAGCTTCCAGACGCGGCACGCGCTGGAAGCGCTGATCGACGGGATCGGCGCGCAGCCGCAGCGGGTAGTGGCGATGGGAGGGGGCTCCAAGAACCGCTTCTGGGTGCAGAACAAAGCGGACATCCTGGGGCGTGAACTGGAAGTGGTGACCACACCGGATGTGACGCCGCGCGGCGCGGCCATGATTGCGGGAATCGGTGCCGGAGTATTTCGCGATTTCCGCGAAGCCGTCTCCAGTTTTGCGCGACCCGCGGCGAAGGTTTCGCCCAACCGCGAACTGACGGCGTTCTATTCCGACCTATATAAGGACTCGTATTTGCCGCTGCTGGATGAATTGGCGCCGTATCACACCAGGCTGGGGCTGGCAAAACCGGCGGGTGCGAATGCGGGCGTGCAGGCGGTTTCATGAACGAGTATTTTCCGGGAGGTGGCTCATGACATTGCCAAATGTTCCGATGCCGGTTTCGCAGGTCGCGCTGGTGGTGAAGGACATGGAAAAGTCCATGCGCGAATATACGGAAACGATGGGCTGGGGACCTTGGAAGATTTACGAGTATAAGTCGCCGCGGCTGCATGACGCTGCCGTCCGGGGGGTGGCTTGCGAATGCACCTGGATCGGCGCGGAGACTCCGGTAGGCGAAACGTACATCGAACTCCTGCAACCGCTGACGGGCGCGAGCATTTTCCAGGAATTTCTGGACAAGCACGGCGAGGGACTGCATCACATCGGATATTGGGCGAAAACTATGGAGGAGGCCGACCAGATCACCAAAACGTTCGCGGCGCGCGGCGTGCCGGTGCTCATGAGTGCGTGGATCGACAAGGTCTACTTCTACTATCTCGATAGTTCCCCGATGATTATCGAAGTTTGGACGGGCGATCTCGATTCGCTAAAAGCCAGCCGAATTTATCCATGAGTGGGACGGAGAACTGAATTGCCCGGATGGCTGCGATACAGCATCTTATCGATGCTCGCGTATGGGGTCTGGGGCGCGGTCTCGTCGTTGGAAAGCCAGAACGTTTCGGCGCTGACATTACAGATCGTCAGCACCATCGGCCTGTTTCCCGTGGCGCTGGTGCTGCTGTTTTCGAAGAACCTCTGGCACGGCGCCCATCTCACGCGAGGAATACTGCTGGCCATCGCGACCGGCGTAATCGGCGGCACGGGCAACCTGACGCTATATCAGGCCCTGCACATCGGTGGAGAGGCATCGGTTGTTTTTCCTCTTTCCGGCATGTATCCACTGGTGACGCTGATTCTCGCCCGTGTCTTGCTGAAAGAGAGGCTGAACCGGGTGCAGGGGTTCGGGATCGCGCTGGCGCTGGTGGCGATCTATCTTTTCAGCGCGCAGCAGGGCTCGCATGCACTTTCCGGCTGGCACGATGTGGTTTCAGCGTGGATGGGCTACTCGCTTCTCACGTTGCTGCTGTTTGGAATGTCTTGCATCACGCAGAAATTTACCACGCGCTACATTTCCGACGAACTCTCGACAATTTTCTTCACGGTGGGATTTGTAGCTCTGGGAATTCTGATCTGGCTGGTTGGATCGCCGCCCTGGAATCTCAGCGCAAAAGATTGGGCGGTAGGAATCGTGGTCGGGCTGTTGATGGCGATTGGCACTTTAGCGTTATTTGGCGCCATGCGGCGGGGAAAAGCTTCCATCGTTACGCCTCTGACGGCGATGTACCCGCTGGTCACGGTAATTCTGGCGGTTATTTTTCTGAACGAGCATTTAGATTTGACGAAAATCGCGGCGATCGCGATAGCCTTAATCGCCGCCATGGCGCTTAGTAAAGAGGATGGAGAGCAGCCGGTGACGGTAGCGCACCCCAGTCCGGAACGATGAATCGATGCCGCGTTGGTTTGCTTACACTTTGACCTCGGCCGCCATCTGGGGGGTTTGGGGACTGGTCTCGGCAATGGTCGCGCGCGAAGTCTCGCCGCTCGTGACCCAAGTGGTGTCTACGCTCGGCGTGGTTCCGGCAGCCCTATTTCTGTTTTTTTCGCCAGACTGGAAGAAGGGCACAAACCTCAAACTCGGGATTCTGCTGGCGGCACTGACGAGCTTCTCCGGCACCGCGGGAAATTTATTCATGCTGCGCGCGCTCAATCTCAATGGGCCCGTTGCCATCGTACTGCCGGTCTCGGGAATGTTTCCGCTTATAACGGCACTCCTGGGAGTGGCCCTTCTGCGCGAACGATTGAATCGGGTGCAGATTGCCGGTTTCGTACTGGCGGCTGTCGCAATCTGTCTGGCGAGTCAGCCGCCCGGGATACCTGCGCTTCAAGCCCTGCGTGGCGTGCGGGTGGAAACGTTGACTGCGCCATGGATGCTTTGGACACTGTGCGCTCTGGCTGTCTACGGCGTCTCGGCCTATTTGCAAAAGATCACGACTTTTTATTGCTCAAACGAGTTGTGCACGATCGTCTTTGCACTGGCCTGGATTCCCGTGGGCATGGCGATTTTGGTTCTCGTGCCGGGGCTTTCATTCCGGCTTTCGCCGTCCGGCTGGTTCCTGTCCGTCGTTTTTGGAGCGCTGATTGGGGTGGGCAGCCTGGTCACGTTTGCCAGTTATCGTTGGGGCAAGGCATCGGTGGTGACGCCGATCATCGGTCTTTACCCGGCGCTAACGATCCTGCTGGCCGTGCCGCTGCTTAAGGAACCGCTGGACGCGGTTCGCGGGACAGCGGTCGTGCTGGCGCTGGCGGCGGGAGGCGCTCTGGGGTACGAGAGCGAACGGTCGCCGGCAGCCGTCGAAACCGAGCGCGCATGCGTTCTGGATGAGCAGGAGGGTTGAGACGATGACTAAATCGGCAAATGCTCAAGAAACGTTGCTCCTGGGATACGCCAACCGTCCCGGGGCGGCCCCGGGCGACAGAGTCTCGTTCTACGTGAGCTGCTCCGCAGAAAGGTACGAAGCGCAGTTCGTGCGTTTGATTCACGGTGATCCCAGCCCAAGGGGTCCGGGATTCAAAGAAGAATCCATTGCGCACGCGGTGAATCAATCCTATCCCGGCTCCGTCCAGCCGATTCATATCGGATCCTACGGCAAGATACCGAATGGGCCCAAACTTCGCGCGGGGCAGGGAATCAGCCTGCAGGCATGGATCTACCCCACAACGCCGCACAAAGGTCTCCAGGGAATCATCACCGACTGGTGCCAGGCCGAAGATGCCGGATACGGAATGTTTCTGGATGAGCGGGGATGCCTGGCATTGGCGGTTGCGACCGGTAGCGCGCCCACGGAGTGGGTCCACGGGGAACGTCCGCTGCAGGCCAACTGCTGGTATTTTGTGGCTGCGACGTTTGACGTATCGTCGGGACGAGCGGCTTTATACCACCGGCAACTGAACAAATGGCCTCCCGATTCGGAGAAGGCGGCCGTCGAGCGCAACCTGCCGGCGAGAGAAATCCGGGAATGCGAAGCTGGTGTGTGTTTCGCCGCGTTTACTCACGAGCACAAGCCGAAGCCCGTGTTCGGCGGATTCTTTAATGGCAAGATCGATTCCCCGAAATTGTTCAACTGCGCACTCAGCGCCAATGAACTGAGCGGAGTGAGCGCGGATACCGACCCTGCCTCCTTCGCAAAGCCGGCCTTGGGGTGGTGGGACTTCTCACAAGAGATATCCGGAAGGCGGATCGTGGACCGTTCCGCAAATCAATACCACGGCACTCTCGTCAACATGCCGGCCCGCGCGGTGACCGGACACAACTGGAATGGCGAAATGTTGACGTCTTTCGCACAGGATACTCGTGCTTACGGAGCCGTTCACTTCCATGATGATGACCTGGAGGATGCGGGCTGGCAGGAGAGCTTTACCGTTCAAGTCCCGGAGGATCTGAAGAGCGGCGTGTATGGAGTGCGATTACGGGCGAATGGGGTGGAGTTTTACATCCCGCTCATCGTGAAGCCGAAGAAATCTGGTCCTAAATCCAAAGTAGTGTTTCTTGCTCCGACTATCACCTGGCAAGCGTACACGAATTTCAACGAGGTGTCCAACGAATTCAACCTGGAATCGACGGAGTCCTCGCCGTGGCTGCCGGAAGATCTTTTTATAGCCAGCCACCCGGAAGTTGGGATAAGCCTATACGATCATCACAGCGACGGGAGCACACCTTTTTATTCGACACGGCTCCGTCCAAACTTATCGGGTGGTCCGAAGTACAAATATGCGGCGCTGGACAGCCCGCATTTGTTCGCCGCAGACCTGTACATCATCGACTGGCTGGAGCAGAAGGGTATAGAGTTCGACGTCATCACGGATGAAGATCTGCATTTCGACGGTGCGGCGGCTGTGGATGGGTACCAGGTTCTGATAACCGGCGCCCACCCGGAGTACTGGACGCACGACATGCTGGACGGCCTGGAAAGATTTCTGAACCGCGGCGGGAATCTGATGTACCTCGGGGGCAATGGCTTGTATTGGGTCACCTCGATGCATGCGGAATGCCCGGTTATAGAAGTGCGGCGTTCCATGGGCACGGGATTAACGCGCGCGCCGGAAGGCGAACTGTTTCACAGCACGACGGGCGAGATGGGAGGAATCTGGCGTGTGCGCGGACGGGCTCCGCAGAAGATTCTGGGCGTGGGGTTCAGCGCCCAAGGCGGCGCTCCGGGGTCCGCTTACCGGCGCGAACCGGACAGCTTTCATCCACGCGCTGCTTTCATCTTTGAAGGCGTCGGGAAAGACGAGTTGATCGGCAACTTCGGTCTGAACACGGGTGCCGCCGCGGGATTCGAAATCGACCGGTTGGATTACGGCCTCGGCACGCCCTCGCATACGCTCGCGCTGGCTTCTTCGGAGCCTCATCATGACTCCTACTGGCATGTGGTGGAGGAGATTTCCATTCCCGGGATTCACGAATGCGGCGCCAAGTCGCGGAAAGTGAAAGCTCACCTTGCGTATTACGAGCATCCGGGCGGTGGCGCGGTGTTCTCGGTTGGCTCGATCGCGTGGTCGGGGTCGCTCTCCCACAACCATTACAGCAATAACGTATCCACGATCACAGAGAACGTTTTGAGAAAGTTTATGAGTCGCTAGCCGCTAAAAAGGTAATGGTTCGGGCGAGTCTGCGTGAAACGCTTTGCGAAAGTTCTCGTGGATGGTCCAGGTACTCGCTTGTCCGCGCTCGAAAAACGCCATCACACCTGGCTTCAGCGAAACCTGCTGTCCATTATCCATCGCCACGGTGGCGCTGCCTTGAATCACCACCACCGTTTCGTCGTACGTGAACATCCAACGAAAACGGCCGGGCGTGCACGCCCATACGCCGCGGACGATGCGCGAATCGGCGGACTTGGAGAGAACAGCGCCGCTTGCCTCGGGCGAGCCCTGTTCGACCCACTCCGCCGGAAGCGGCCACAGACTGAGTTGTGTATCCATAATTTGTGTGATCGGAATCTGGATACTTTCTTTTACTTCCATGGAGCCTCGCTGTGCTTACCCGTTTGAAAAAGCTAGAGATATTGGATTGTAAGGAACGATTTGATAATACAGAATACAGTATGTTATTGTCTTTTGCTTGTCAAGAGAAAAACTGGAAGCGAGAGAGCATGTCGCGCATGAATCGTCCGGGAAGAGGACCATGTCAAATCATCTGGCTCGGCTCATTGTGATTGTCGGCTGTCTCGTCGTTTCACCGGCATCAGCCCAACCCGTTGCGCACGGGCCGCTCCGTGTTTGCCCGCGTAATCCGCGATATTTCACCGACGGGTCGGGCAAAGCCATCTATCTGACGGCCGCTCACACCTGGGACAATCTGCCCGACATCGGTCTTACGGATCCTCCGCCGGCTTTTGATTTCGACGGCTATCTTCGGTTTCTCGCGGAGCACAATTACAACTACATCCGGCTGTGGCGGTGGGAAACGCCTAAGGATATCGAACAGGACGGCATCGTTCGCTACAGCGCGCCGCATCCGTGGAAGCGGACCGGCCCGGGAACCGCATGGGATGGAAAGCCGAAATTCGATCTGAGCGCCTTCAATGACGAGTATTTCGCGCGCATGCGGAAGCGTGTAGAAATCGCCCGCGATCGCGGCATCTATGTATCCGTCATGCTGTTCAACGGTTGGGAGCTGCAATTCTCCAACTGGACGGGCCACCCGTTCAACGCGGTTAACAATATCAACGGAATCGATGGAGATCCGGACAAGGACGGTCGTGGAACCGAGATCGAGAGCTGGCCCCCTCCGGCCGGAGTAGAGAAACTGGAGAAGGACTACGTCCGCAAAGTCATCGACACCGTCAACGATCTCGACAACGTCTTATATGAAATCTCCAACGAAAGCGGGCCGTATTCAACAGACTGGCAGTACGACATGATCGAATTTGTGAAGTCCTACGAAGCTGGGACGCCCAAACAGCATCCGGTGGGCATGTCGTTCCAATACCCGCGCGGAAGCAATAGCACTTTGTTCAACAGCCCGGCCGATTGGATTTCGCCTAACTCCGACAGCCGCACCGGTAAGTACAATTACCGCGACAATCCTCCCCCCGGCGACGGGCACAAGGTTGTATTGTCAGACACCGACCATCTTTGGGGAAACGGCGGTGACCGGCAGTGGGTGTGGAAGTCGTTTCTGCGAGGATTGAATCCGCTCTACATGGATCCTTATCACGATCCGCCGGTTTGGGAACGCTTGCTGCCCGACATCGAGGAAGTGCGCCGCAATCTCGGGTACACGCGCGGCTACGCCGAGAGAATGGACCTGGCTGCCATGACTCCGAGCCTGTACCTGGCTTCGACCGGCTATTGCCTGGCGAATGCCGGATCGGAGTACCTGGTTTATCAGCCGTCCGGCGGTCCGTTCACGGTTGAGTTACCGGCTGCGACTTATCGTTACCAATGGTTCAACCCTGTGGCGGGAAAAAAGGCGTCTCAAGGATCGTTGATTTCCAAAGGCGGGCGTGAGTCCTTTGTTGCTCCATTCGACGGAGATGCGGTCCTGTACCTGAGTAGAGTAGCTGGGCCGTAGACGGATGCTGGTAACATAACGAAACGAAGCTGTGGCTCACGCGCCGGCAACTACCTCCGCCCTAACTTTTTTGGCTTTCCTTCTTACGTGGCCGCTTGGACTACGGAGCCAGGAATCCGCGAAGGCAACGGAACACGCATCTCCGAAGCCTCAGCCGGTACCTTTCAGTCACAAGCAGCATGCCGCCTATGAACCGCATTGCGCCTACTGCCATGAGATGCCGGAACCCGGGGATGAAATGGAGTTTCCCCGAGTATCACAATGCATGCTCTGCCATTCCAGTATCAAGGCGGACAGTCCTGCAATTCAGAAGCTTGCGGCGTACGCGGACCATCAGCAAAACGTCCCATGGGTGCAGGTCTACGCACTTCCCGAGTATGTATACTTCTCGCACAAGATCCACAGCAAGAAAGGCAAAGTGGCGTGCCAGACTTGTCACGGACCTGTAACCGAGCGCGACGTCCTTACAAAGGAGATCGATATCTCAATGAAAGCGTGCGTGGATTGCCACATTGAAAGACATGCTCGCACACTGTGCAACACCTGTCACGACCCGCACCCTTGAATTGCCCGCCGCCCGCGACCCTGGCACCGAGGAGACGCGATACGTTGGTCCTGAAGAATATCCTGGCCGTTCTTTCACAAGTTTCCTGCTGCGCCTTGCTCGTCAGGACGGCTGCATGAGACCAGCCTGGCGCGCGTTCGCCGTGTGCGTGATAACGTAATGCGATGCGCGCAAGCACGTTCATACCAAACTTGCGTCTTTGAATGAATTCGAGGGGGCTGATATGAAGACATCGAACTTATTTTGGGTGCTGCTCGGGGCCTCAAACGCTCTTGCCGGTGAAGCGCCGCGCCCCGAAATACAGATCTCGGCGGCGGTCCTCGCTGCGCCCGCCGAGCTTCGGGAAGGTGCTGCCGTCCTGGGCTACAACGAGCACGGTGAAGTCGTTACGTTGCGCGAGGGCAAGAACGAGCTCATCTGCCTGGCGAACAACCCGAATAATACGCGCTTCAGCGTGGCCTGCTATCACCGCGACCTGGAGCCTTACATGGCGCGAGGGCGGGAACTTCTGTCTCAACACGTCACAGGGCATCAGCGAGACGATGTTCGCGGGAAGGAGGTCTCCGAGGGAAAACTACCCATGCCACGTGAGCCTCGAACGCTCTACGTCCTCACCGGTACCGGCTTCGATGCTGCCACAGGAAAGGTCGAGAATTCCTATCTTCGATGGGTCATCTATGTGCCCTTCGCCACTCCCGAATCCACGGGACTATCCACCAAAGCGAGCGACAGCGCTCCCTGGCTCATGAACGCAGGCACACCCGGCGCACACATCATGATCAATCCGCCTAAAAAATGAGATTTTCCGGCTTTGGCGGCGGCGGAGCCGGAAAGCAGTTCGCCTCATTGATAAAGCTTGATGTGGTACGCTCCGCTTCCCCCGGGCGCATGGTTACCCCCGGAGCCTTGCGTATAGGCGCCGATGTATTCCGCGCACGCCGACCCGTTACCATTTATACCGTTGTAATACGCGGAGTTGAGGAGGAAGAAACCTGCAAAACCCACGACGGTGAAATTAGGCGGCCCATTGTTAACGGGCACCATGACCACGCGCATGCCATTGCCGGTGCCGTTTGCAACATACTGGGCATAGGTTGCCGACGTGGTATCGGAGTCCCAGCTCACTCGCGTGACGATGTCCGAAGGATGGACGTTTTGCGCGCCGTTGTCCATCTCGACTGGATTTCCCACGCTCATGGGATCGGTAGCGCCGCCCAGGATCGCTTGCGTCACGTTAGAGGCACCTTGGGCTACGCAGCAATATCCGCGATAGAAACCGTTCGTTGCCAGATTGGGCTGTGTGGCATCCGTTCCGCAGGTCGTGTTGTTCCCAGGCGCTCCCCAGCGTAGCGTGTAGTCGTTCCCGATTTGATATCCGTAAGGATCAGAGGGGTTATCGGGCGAGGCGGCTCTTGTATAAGGCGAGAAAGGAAACTCTCCGCCCGGCACGCTTGTCGTGGCCACCGGTCCGGCGACGGCACTTGCCGCGATCGTTGAACTCGAGCTTCCCAGGGCACCAATCAGATACATGGGCAGATTCACAGTAGTTTGTACCTGCGCGAAATAATAGTTTGTCGCAGGATTCGGATTTGCCACCCAGGGGCCGTTTGCGGACGTGGCAAACTGGGTCTGCACGTTGGTGAAGGCACTGTTCTGAAATTGCCATTGCTTGGGATTGTTCGCCACGGCTGTCGTCGCCCTGGTGATACCGGCGGCCGTACCGTCCAACTGCAGCGCCGCCGAGAAAGCCGAGGAGTCGACGAACGATTGCGCCTCGCTTTTCGTTACGTACATCCGGCCGATATCGACCGCCAGGCCGCACATTCCCAGGAGGAAAACCAGGCCGAAGGTCAGGGCAATCAGAACGTATCCTCGCTGCCTGGATCGCGCTCTTTTTGCAGATGGCTGTGTCCCGGCCGGGCGTCCTGCATATTTTGCTTGTGTTGACGAATGCATCAATGGGTGATTCATGGTTTTTTCCCGAAAATAGCCATCTTTACATCTTCTTTTTCGTCTTATGAATGATTTAGCATTTAGGTGTTCACAATTCTTCGATATTTCACGAAGATGGTCTAGTCCTCCTTGGATTACATACTGGTAGTAACGAATGGCTAAAACCGGTAATGTTCCCAGGAGTAACGCCATGTGGCGACGCAAATTCCCGGAGCGAGTAGCAGCAGCAGACCGTGGTTCGGGGACGAGCCGGCGTGGAAAGCTGGGCAAGCTGTCATCGGTTTCTGGGCGGGCCATCTTTACGCACAATGGCTGGGGCGTCCGGCGTAATGATTCGTGTTCACGGACATAGGCGCACATCGAAATCCGTCGTTCCAAATTGGCTGGAACCCCATCTGCGGCCATCGTTTGGAAAGCGGACATCCCGCGAACAATGGTAAATTTTTGTTTCATAGCGGGAGCTTCCCGCGGGACACGGAGGATTTATGGCTCACGAGGAATCTCGAGGATCCGCGAAGAAAGCGTCAGCCGGGGCGACCCGGCGCGAGCTCTTCCAAATTGGAAATGCGCTGGCGTGGCCCGTACTCCTGGGCGCCGCTCCAGCTAACAGCGCCACCATCGGCCCGCTGAAGCCCGGCCCGGAAATTTACCAATCTATCGGCGTCGAGCCTGTGATTAACTGCCGCGGGACGTTCACCATCATCGGCGCCTCCGTGGAACTGCCGGAGGTCCGTGCGGCGATGGAGTATGCGGCCCAGTATTTCGTGCAGATCGACGAGCTGGCCGAAGGCGTTGGGCGGCGTCTGGCGGAATTGACCGGCGCCGAGTGGGGCATGGTCTCCGCGGGCTGTGCGGCCGGGTTGAAGCACGTGACGGCCGCTTGTCTGGCGGGGGGCAATCCCGAGAAGCTGATCCGCATCCCGGATCTCACAGGTTTCGACAAGACGGAAGTCGTCATTCCGCGCAGTTCGCGCAGTGTCTACGATCACGCGGTGCGCAATACCGGCGTGAAGATCGTTGTTGTGGACACAGCGGAAGAACTCGCCGACGCGCTCAGCCCCCGCACGGCCATGATCTACCTGACTGCCGGCGGCCCCTCCGTTTCGGGACCGCTCTCGCTCGAGAACGTGGCCAAGCTGGCTCAGCCGCGAGGCATTCCGATTCTCGTGGACGCGGCAGCCGAGAATCTCACGATTCCCAACGTCCACCTGCAGCGCGGCGCAACCGTTGTAGCATATAGCGGCGGTAAAGCAATCCGCGGTCCGCAGTGTTCGGGCCTCCTGTTAGGGCGCAAGGATATCCTGATGTCAGCCTGGCAGGCGAGTTCTCCCCATCACGGACCTGGCCGCGATAACAAGGTCGGGCGCGAAGAAACTCTGGGCCTTCTCGCGGCCGTGGAAGCCTGGATCAAGCGCGATCACGATGCGGAGTGGAAGAAGTGGCTGGGCTACCTGGATACGATCTCGCGGCGTGTATCGGCAATTGAAGGCATTGAGACGGCGGTTCGGGAGCCCGCGGGGCTCTCGAATCACAGCCCGACACTGGTAGTGAGTTGGGATCCCGCCAAGCTGCATATCACGGGCGAGGAAATAGCCGAAGAGCTTGCACGTACGAAGCCCAGGATCGCACTCGCGGGCGGAGAATTCCGGAACCGGCGCGAGCCCGAAAACGGGAACGGGAAAACCTCCATTTCCATCACCGCCTGGATGATGCAGCCTGGCGACGACAAGATTGTGGCCGACCGCATCCATGAGGTGCTCTCGATCAAACGAAGCCCGCGACCCGAGCCGGCTGCGCCGGAAATGAATTTGAGCGGGCGGTGGGATATCAACGTCGAGTTCTTCAGTAGCAAGAGCCAGCATCAGTTTTTTCTGCAACAGGATGGAGGCCACATCAACGGCTCGCATAAGAGCGACTTCTCCGTGCGTGAGGTGCAAGGCACCATCGAGGGCGGTCAGATTAAACTTCGCAGCAACACCACAGACCGCGGTAGCGGAGATTCAGTACCGTACATCTTCGCAGGTACTGGCTCCGGCGACGCGTTTTCGGGGACGCTCTACATGGGCGAATACCTCACGGCGAAATTCACGGCGAACCGCCGGCCCTATCCGCCGGGATCGAGCCCGATCGTACTGCCTGGCGGCCCGCCGCTTGCGAATTGACGGGCGGATCCTGCCCTGACTGTTCTGTTTTCTGGCGATTCTCGGCGCGGAGTTCCTCTCGGTGCTCAGCCCGGAGATGGGCCACCGCCTCCGGATCGCTGATATGCAGAAGCTTCCCCGGTGAAAGCAGAACCGAAACCGTTCCTGGCACACAGCGAATACGCACAAGTTAGGACCGAGGTTCGGCCGGTCTCGGTTGTAGCAACTCGCCAAATGAGGGAATGAGTCGCCAGCGCCGTGCGCTGGCCCCGGCTATTCATCGTACGTTCATGAGGCGTTTCGCATAATTGCGTAACCCGGAGAGCATTTACACCGTGAGGAAAACATGGCAAATCGTTGCATGACGTTTGCGTTGGGACCCACAATCCTAATGGTTGTTCCTTTGACGATATGCCTGGCGGCTGAGAAGATCGCGGCACAAAAGGCTGTTGAGGAGATTCTGGCGGCACACTCTGAGATCACAGGGCTCGAGATTGCGGCCACACGAACGGAGCAGGAGGGCTGTAAGACGATCGCTGCCACGGAGCCAAAGGAAGTTGGTGAGAAGTGTGACGCTGACGAACTGACGGCCATAAAAACCAACCGTCCGCTGGTGGAGCAGGAGAAGGACGAATTCGACGTTACCCTTCCCATGCATGATAGCGAGGGCAAGATCATTGCGACCGCGGGGATGGACTTTAGAGTCTCCGGACAAACCAGAGAAACGGTCTCTCGCCGGGCGAAGCGGATCGTGGCGGAGATCGAAAAGCGATTCACTTCTAAAGAGCAGTTATTTGCGCCTGCGAGATAAGGGCAAACGCCGGGAGCGTGATGACAAATCGACCGGCTATTGACAAATTGTTCGGAAATTCTTCTTCGCCCAGGCGAACTCTGATCCACAAGGAGCCGGTATGACGCGACGAGCAGTCACAGTATCAATGGTCTTTGTAAGCATCTTCGCCGCCCACAACCCTGTCCAAGGGCAGACCTTCAAGGTGGAGAAGTTTGACATTAAGGGTGAGGGTGGTACCGACTATGTCTCTGTGGAATCAGAAACCGGTCGTGTTTTCGTGTCGCGCGGTACCCATGTGATGGTGGTCGAGGGAAGCACTGGCAAGGTTCTTGGCGATATTCCCAACACCCCCGGGGTGCACGGTGTCGGCATCGCCACCAAGGCCGGCCACGGATTTACAACTAACGGCGGCGACAAGACGGTCACGATGTTTGACCTGAAAACACTTGCCGAGATCAAGCGAATTGATGTGAGTCAGGGTGGCCTTGACGGAATCATGTACGATGAACCCGACGACTTGATCATTCTCACCAACCATAGCCGCCCGATCGGCACCCTGACAGCACTCGATCCGAATACCGGCAAAATCGTTGGCAACGTCGAGTTGGAAGACAACGCGCCAGAGGGAGCAGCTGCCGACGGGAAGGGACATATCTTCGTCAACAACGAAAGGAAGAATACGATCCAGGTAGTTGACGTCAAGACATGGAAGACAACTGCCTCATGGCCGCTCGACTCATGCGATGCGCCGACGGGGATCGCGTATGACAAATCTTCGGACAGGATTTTCGCCGGGTGCAACACGATGTCGGTGGTTGTCGACCCCAATACCGGCAAGGTCGTGGCCACCTTCAAGAATGGTACGCGGGTTGATGCGCTGGGATGGGATCCGTCGAAGAAGCTGATTTACATTCCCAATGGAGGCGAAGGTAACGTCACGGTGGTCCATCAGGATTCACCCGACAAGTACACCATCTTGGACACCGTCGCTACGTTCGCTGGCGCAAAGACAATTTGCGTGGATCAGAAAACGCATAACGTTTATCTGTTTCAGCCAGAACGGGGTCCGGCGCCGCAACAGCCTGCCGAGCCACCCTCGGTCACGGCGCCGACTGGCCGTCCGCGAGGTCCACAAGGGCCCATCATCGCTGCATGGCTGATTGCGATCAAACCGTAGATGCAGAAGCAATCGGCTTCGACTGCCTTACTGTTCATCATCAAAGTTCTGACGGCTCCAAATTTTACGAATTCGGCCCGTGGTTCCACTTCGCCAGTCAAATTGCGGCAACCGCCGGTGGCCGGACTGAGGGCCGCCGGATTCGGAGCGCTCTAAGGGATGGGCGAAGCTGGCTGCGATATTCGCTAACGGCTGCCGTTGTTTTGCCGCCGGCCATCCAGCTTTACCGGCTAAGCGCGCCGCGGCTCAGTAGCGAAAGAAACTCATCTCGAGCGACCTTGCTGTTGCGGAACTCTCCTAGCATGGCGCTCGTCACGGTATGGGGCCGCTGCTTTTCGACTCCACGCATCATCATACAAAAGTGGCTTGCCTCGCACCTCACTGCGACACCGCGCGGAGCGATGGCTTCGTGGATTGCTTCCGCGACTTGCTGGGTTAGGCGCTCCTGCACCTGCAGCCGGCGCGCGAACATGTTCACGATTCGCGGAATCTTGCTCAGCCCAATGACCTTCTTTGCAGGCAAGTACGCTACATGAACGCGACCATAGAACGGCAATATGTGGTGCTCGCACAGGCTAAAGAATTCGATGTCCTTGACCAGCACTATCTGATCGTTCTTCACGTCGAACAGCGCTCCATTGAGGATGCTCTCGGTGCTGATGTTATAGCCGCTCGTCAGGAAACGGATGGCTTTTTCCCACCGTTCGGGCGTACGAACCAGACCGTCGCGCGAAGTCTTTTCGCCGATCAGTTCCAGAACCGTTTTCAGGTGCGCGGCTATTCCCGGTTCGGCCGGGGTCATCACTGTAACGGCAGCGGAGCGGGGCATGAATTCGTCCTGGTTTGATCGTAAGTGAAATGCGTTTTCTTTCGAGGAACCGCAGGGAATTCGTTTTCGTGAAACGAAAGCAGAAGGCCAAAACGTTCCTACGGAGAAAACAACTTTTCCCTACCGCTCGACGGTGGCCACCAAGGCGGTGGTTTTTTTTGTGCCAACACGGCTGTAGTTGTGCGGCACCGAAGCATCGAAATAGATCGCATCGCCTTCGTCCAACTCATGCATCTCGCCGCGAACCTGAATTCGCAGCCGGCCGGACGTCAAATAAAGAAACTCCACACCGCCGTGCTCATGCGGCCGCGCGGCCTTCTCGTCGACGTGTTCGAAATCGGCTAAGTATGCGTTCAGAGCCGGGCGCGGCACAGGGAAATCGAGGCTTTCGAAATAGTAAGCCAGCGCCTTTGCGTCCGGCGAATCGGGAAAGCGCATCCGATCGTTTTTGCGGACGATCTCCAGAACCGGCTTCGGTTCGGGAACAAAGAAATAGTCCAGTCCCACGCTAAAGACCATGGCGATGCGCAGCAGAGTGGGCAGTGTGGGGTGCATCACATCCCTCTCCAATTTGGATAGGAGCGCGGGGGAAAGGCCCGTGTGTTTGGCTAGCTCTTGCAAGCCCATGCTCTTACGAAGACGAAGCCTTCTGAGTTTGGCTCCGATGCCGTACTTGCTGAGCCCGTCGGCGATGGTTTTCGATTCGTTCACAAAAATCGTTATCCTTTCACGACTGCTTCCGGGCGGTTTTTTTCTCCCCAGGAAAGCGAGTTGCCGTCTGTTCTTTAAAGTAAAACAGATTTTCCTTAAGATCAAATAAAGACCGGTCGCAGAGGAGCAAAAGTCCTTGCCGGCCAAATGGAAATCCATTCAACGCCGCTGGTGTTCTGACGCGGCGAATGCCCGTGCATAAAGGCGGGAATGAATGTAGTGGAATGACTTCACTTAAGGAAAAAGAGGAAAATAATGAAAACGAAGTTGCCTGTTTTGTTCGCTGCCGCCGCTGCTTTGGCGATGGTATCTACCGCGTCCGAGCCGGACATCGTGGATACCGCTGTTTCCGCGCACTTTAACACTCTGGTAGCTGCTGTGAAGACGGCCGGCCTCGTCGACGTACTCAAAGGACCAGGCCCATTCACGGTATTTGCACCGACTGATGAGGCCTTCGCAAAATTGCCTGCCGGCACGCTGGAGAATCTGCTCAAACCGGAAAACAAAGAGAAACTAAAGAGCATTCTCACCTACCACGTCGTGTCCGGAAAAGTGCTGGCTAAGGACGTGATGCATTTGGACTCGGCCAAAACGGTTGAAGGAGAAAGCGTCAAAATCACCACGGGGCCCGGCGGTGTGATGATTGATAACGCTCATGTAACGAAGACCGACATTGCCGCCGGCAACGGTGTGATTCACGTTATCGATACGGTGTTGCTGCCTCGATAGATTCCGGCAAATGGTTCTATTGACTGGAGCAACGGGGTATATTGGCGGTCGGCTGCTCAGGCGCCTGGAAGAGGAACGAATACCGGTCAGGTGCTTGTGCAGGAATCCGGAGGTACTGGCTGGACGCGTGGCTCCCGGTACGGAGATCGTGCCGGGAGACTTGCTCCAGCCGGAATCTCTGGATAAAGCTTTTGCCGGGGTTGACACTGCGTTTTATCTGGTACACGCTCTGCGCTCGGGCTCCGATTTCGAGAAACTGGAAAAGGAGGCTGCAAGGAATTTTGCGAGTGCAGCGCGCGAAGCCGGGCTGCGCCGGATTATTTTTCTCGGCGGCCTGACGCACGGGGACGCGTTGTCGCCGCACATGAGGAGTCGTCTGGAAACAGGCAATATCCTGCAAGCGAGCGGCATTCCCGTGATCGAATTTCGGGCTTCCATCGTGATCGGTTCAGGAAGCGCCTCGTTCGAACTGATTCGCGCACTTGTGGAGCGCCTCCCGGTGATGATTACGCCCCGTTGGGTGCATACGCTCGCACAACCGATCGCTATCGGGGACGCGGTCGATTACCTCATGGAATCGATTGCCGTGCAGGCGGACCGAGGCTTAATCGTCGAGATCGGCGGGAGGGACGTCACTTCCTATTTGGGAATTATGCGGGAGTACGCCAGGCAACGGAATTTGCGCCGCTGGTTCTTTGCAGTCCCGGTCTTGAGTCCGAGGCTGTCCAGCCGCTGGCTAACACTCATTACACCGATTTACGCGTCCATCGGCCGCTGCCTGATCGAGAGCGTCCGCAATACAAGCGTAGTACGCCACCCCGAGGCTAGCCGAAATTTCAAAGTCCGCCCTGTTGGGCTTCAGCGGGCGATCGAGCGCGCGCTGGCCAACGAGGACCGTGCCTCCCCCGAAACTCGCTGGTCGGACGCTGGAAATCCGGGGTTGCGCGAATCGGCTTGCGAGCCCGGAACGGATAGTTTGAGCAACACACAAGAAATCAGAGTTTCCCTTGCTCCCGCCGAGGCCTTCGCGCCCATTCGGCGCATAGGTGGGCGCAAGGGTTGGTATTTCGGTAACTGGATGTGGAGAATCCGTGGCCTGCTTGATTTGATGACGGGCGGCGTGGGCATGCGGCGCGGCCGGCCAGATCCGGAGACTCCGCTACCGGGTAGCACACTCGATTTCTGGCGCGTGCAGATCTATGAACCGGAGCGGCGCTTACGGTTATTCGCGGAAATGCGGGTTCCAGGGCGGGCTTGGCTGGAATTTCGCGCGGAGCCGGAAGGACCTTACACGGTCCTCCATCAGAGCGCCTACTTCGAACCGCGTGGTCTGGGTGGCCTGCTGTACTGGTATTTGCTCTGGCCCATTCACGAGGTGATGTTTCGCGGGATGTTGCGGCGCATTGCTGCGGAGGCGGCCAAGATGGCTGCGTTACCCACAGTAACGGCCGAGTCAATACCGAGGATGATCCTATGAGGACAGCACTGCTGGCGCGTCTCCCACTAGCTTGGCTTTATCGAGGAGCATTCAACGACGCGGCGTTTCAAGCACTCTGCTCGAAGGTCTCGGAGCTCGTGAGCGCACAATGAGGAACGCTGTCGAGCCCGATTACGTCCTGCGCCGCGAAACGACGGTGAACTGTGCTCTACCGGAGGTCTTCAACTTTTTCAGCAAGGCGGAGAATCTGGAAGCAATCACACCGCCGTGGCTGCGATTTCGGATCGAGACGCCTCAACCCATCCGAATGGGGCAGGGAGCCACGATCGCCTACCAATTGCATGTGCGTGGGTTTCCGCTGCGCTGGTTAACCGAGATCGAGGCCTGGTGCCCACCTTACGAATTCGTGGATGTTCAAGTGAAGGGCCCTTACAAGCTCTGGCGCCACATTCACCGGTTCCACGAGACTGAATATGGCACACGGATGACGGACATTGTGAATTACACACTTCCGTTCGGACCATTAGGCCGGTTGGTTCATCGCCTACAGGTCGCGGGTGACCTCGACAAGATCTTCGATTACCGCGAACGTCAGGTGCGAACACTGCTTAAGTAGCTGTTTCCCGGGACACATTGCGTGAACTGGGTTGCTCCAACAGTGGCGGTTCGGCAGTCGCTCGCGGAATCCGCATCCACCGCGGGATCCTGGCGTCACTTCGCTGCAGGACCGACTGGTTTGGGTAGGGGTCGAGTGACTTGGAAATTCGCCAGCCTCCAGCCCTCGCCTTCAACCTTCGCCCATACCTCGGTCACTCGCGTTCGCGGCGTGGCGGCATCGATGGAGCCAGACTCAGCCGCTAAAGGCGCGGAATACGTGACGATCGCAACCGTCCCATAGAAGCGTACGCGCGGATCGACAACGTCGTCCAGAACGGGATTCTCCACCTGCGAATACTTTCGTGTCTTCACATCGCTCAGAAAAGTCGTCTTGTCAACGAACGTGGCGGTTTCGGAGAACTGGACAAAATCGGCGGTGACGATAGTCGCCATGCCCGTAGCGTCGCCGGTAGCGAAGCATTTCCAGAACTCGGCACGGGCTTTCTTCAACTCGGCGTCGCGAGGGTCGGCAGCCTTAGCTGCCGCAGCGCAAAAAACGGCGCATAACATCAACAACAAGACGTGAAACCGGCTCATTTGGACCTCCATGCGGACGAATTTACCAACAGTCGCATTACCGCCCGCGCTACGGGGCGTTGTTGGCCAGTACGCAGCCCCCGACCGAGCTTCCAGTTCCACCCAAATTGCCGTCTACAAGCAAATTGCCGACCGTGTCAAAGAGTTGGCTATTGTCCGCGTTAAGGGATACGATATTGCCTGAGATCAGGCTGGGGCATATAGCTTGTATACCGATGCTTGAACTGGAGAGCACGGAGTTGCCGCTGATCAGCGCTGCCTGATTCGCGCTTTTGATGCCGTTAACGTTAAAGCTCACTAAGTTTCCCGTCACGACATCTGAGCCGTTTGCGAAAATGCCCGTGCCGCCATTGGAGCTTGCCGTGCATAGAGAGACCACGCTGCTATCGCCAACGAATATGCCGTGGTTAACGTTGCTGGTCGCCTGAATATTCTGCACCCGGGACTTGGTTCCCGCCAGCGAGATTCCGTTGAAGCCCATGCCCTTGATCTGCCCGTTCATCACTACGATGTTCGCGTTACTACTGGAAATGCCGTTGCCGGATGCTGTGCCGTTGTTGCGGATGCACGTGATTGGGCTTCCGTGACATACCGTCGGGCCCAGAAGGGAGAAGCCGTTCAGGTCGACCGTCACGTTGTCGGCCGTGATGTCGATGCCGTCGGTATTGGCATCCGGCACCGTCAGGTTACTCGACAGCTTATAGCTGCCCGGTTGGCAGATGATGATGGGGAAATGTCCGCCTGTAGGGCAGCCCGTCAATCCATTTGTACTCGTGCTCTGATTGATGAGCACCGTACCATCCACTGCCAGCGCCACAGGCGCGAACGCAAGCAGGACAGTCAGACCACGAGTGGCGAATCGTAGCATTGGGAGTTTCTCCTTTTCCGAATCAACTTCTAAAGCGGGCCCGGAGCCCTGCCAGCGCTGCAACGACGGAGGCCAACAGCCATAGCGCGGAAGGCTCGGGGACGGATGTGCCCGCCTGAGCGCCCAGAGTCCCTTGGAGGTCGGTTTGGCTGCCGTCGGAAAAATTGCGCAGGAACTCGAACTCCGAAGGGCTGGCGCCCGGATCTCCCGTCAATGCGCCTGCCTGCGCCGCCAGCGTGCTCGGGCTGGTCACCGTCCCCTTGAAGTAGAGGGTGAGGAAATCCTGTGTGCTGCAATTGGCGACCGAAGAGCAGATGAGGAACGAGGTGGTGCCGGACCCGAATGCCCCCGGTGACGAAAACTCGATGTAGTTCCCGGCAGCCGAGGTATAGCCGAACGTGTAACCGCCAAATTGGAGCGTCAGGCTGGCATTCGTCAGCACGAACGAACTGCCGGATTGGGTAAAGCTCGCGGGATCGTAACTAAGAGCGATTGAAAACGGGTCGTTGATGTTGACGGTGGATGGATTGGTGATCACCGGATCGCCGCTGCCAACCGCCGAGCCGTCGGAGGTCAGGTTGCCGTTGATGGTGATCGAGTCGGCCCTGGCAGTTTGGCTCCAGACAGAGATGAGAGGCGCACCAAGAGCGGCGATTAAGATTCGGACTTTCCAGATCATGAGGCCCCCACATTTCCACCTGCGTCGCTGGAGCGAAAAAGTCGCTGTCGGCATTAGATTTTTTTGGTAAGGGTGCGGGCTTGGTACCGGTAGTACTTGCCGGCAGTCTGCCGTTGCACGAACGCTTGCGAAAGACTCGTGAACTGTAAAGGCAGGCCGGAGCCAGGTAGCAGAAGGCGAAGAGGAAGCCGACGCTGCTTGCGCCATGGACCAGGTGGGGCGGCAGGCCCAGAGGGTACCCCGGCTTCCCAACAACGGCTGAGGCCATGGTTCCTGGAGAGTGTCAAGACAAGCAGACTGAGAGTCTGCGCGACTTTGCCGATCGATTACCCGAGGAGGATGGCGATGATCGCGATAATCACGAGGCCGGCTCCGATGAATACGGCCCCCCAATCGTACCGTCAGTCCTTGGACGGAAGTTCCCATCACCTTGCGTCGATAAGCACGGATTGACCGATCAGTGATGGCGTCTTTGATTCGGTGAATAGGGATTGCCGAAAGAGAAAGGCGTCGTGGTGGCAAGTTCCGAAGGGCCTCGCGGAACGAGCGGATGAGGCTCGTTTTGATACTTAACCCGAATTTGTTAGACGCGGGACAGCGCATTTCGGATTATGAATGAGAGCCTGGCACTTGCGATGAATCGCAAGCGCGCTCGAATCCAGGGCACTCCGAGTTCGGAAACCATTGCGTCGGATTCCTGAGGGTTCGTCAGAGTGCTTTCCAGTAGGCGTGCAGCCGCATCCTGAAGGGGATTGGTGTTCGTTGTCCGGCCAACTAAGTCGTCGCCAATCCCAGCGTCGGAACCAGTAAGCCAGCGTCCAAATTTGCTGCAGCCTTCTTCCATGGCCTTCACCAGCGCGACTTTCTCGTGTGGGGAAAAAGCACCAACGTCGGAACTGGTCAGAACGAACTTAGCCACCTCGCTGGGGCTGGGGTCGATCAAAAACCCGCCGACTTGCAGCCGGCGGAATTGAGTAGTCATGAATTACCTCCAGTGAACCTGATTTGCCGTCACCTTCACGCTGGCCCGAACTGGCCCTCAGTTTAGACTCAAACACCTCCAGGGCCCCATACTTCCACCTGCGCCACCGGAGCGAAAAAGTCGCTACCGGCATTAGATTTTTTTGGGTAAGGGTGCGGACTTGGTACCGATACTACTTGCCGGCAATCTGCCGCTCGACGAACGGGTTATGCGGCAGCTTGCGGTCCCAGTGCCGCCACAGCTCCAGACGATTCTGATCCAGAGATGCTGCTTCGTCATTCCGGCCCACACGGCGGAGCTGCGCGGCCAAAGTAGTATCGAGCCGCGAGATCTGGGCCGCGTTGAGTAAATCACTCTGAGGGTCAGGATTGGACTTCATGATCCTGCCACGCAAGTCCTGATAGGCTTCGATCGCCTGGTTGGGCTTACCCGTCTCGGCGTAATGGTCGGCGAGAGCTCGCGCCGCATTGTCGAGCTCGCTGCCGGGCTTGATGATGTCCGCGGGATAATCCCTGGTGTCGCGCAGCAGACGAAACGCCGCGTCGATCCTAGCCCGTGCATCGCTCTCACGATGCAGCCAGCGCACGGCGTAGGACGAAGCGGCAAGCAGGGACGCTTCCTGCCGCCGCGCGCGGACGGCGCCCGGGACTTCGCGGATCCTCATCAGGCCGTGGTCATAGACCTCCAGAGCTTGTTTCGGGCTGCTATGCCGCAGGACGTTGCCCAGGCAAAGCCCGACCTCGGCCACCTCGCCGCGGCTTAGGTAATCCTTCGACTCATTGCTGGCGTTCTCTTCGACGGCGTCGTATGCCTCCCGAAACAGGACGGCCGCTTCCTTTGGCTGATTCAGGTCGACGCCATCATTCCCGGCCAGAAGCAGGCCTTCGCGGCTGCGGATCGCCGATAAGGTTAACCGTGCGTACGGCGGCCAATAACGGTCCGGCAAATCCGTCTCGAATCGCCTGTATTTCTCCCATTCGCTGCGCGCCTCTCGGACCGCCTGAAGCGCACTCTGGAAATCGCCCAAATACTGGAGCGCACTCGCCAGCTCGCTGAATGTTTCCGAACGTGGCCCGGCAGTTGTCGGAGCAGTCCGTGAGACCGCAATACCCGCCCGGGCATAATCCGCCGCATCCTGGAAGCGATGCAGCTGAATAAGGCTTTCCGCCAGACTTCCGTAGATGTAGGCGGCGGCGTTAATCTGCTTCTCCGTGAGATTTCCCAGCCGGACGAGCTGATCGAACCGCTCCCGCACCTTCGCAGCCCCGGCGATCATTTGTTCCGGCTTGCCTGCGGCATTGGCGACAATGACCCGGTCGTGCGCCGCATTCGCAGACAGATAAATCGCGTAGCGATCGTGGGGATCCGCAGCCACAATCGGATCCAGAAGCCTTTCCGCTTTGCTTAGGTTCTCCAGCGCCTCGGCATACTGGCCGAGGTTGTTCCAGACGGGAACGCCTTGAATGCGGGCTAACTGGATATAGGATTCGGCGACTTCCAGGCCGAGTTGTTTGTCGCGGATGGCATCGGCACTCAGGCCTGCCAGGTATTGTGATGCCGTAGCCACGAGTTTGGTTTGCGCATCGATCGCGCCGGGGAGCTTATCAATGGTGCTGTAGAGATCGAATAGGACCTGGTGCGCCAGTTGCCGCAACTGGCTAAAGCGGCGTTCCGCTACGAGGCGCTGAACATTTGCGACGTACAAGCCGCCGGAAAGACTGGTGATGACGAGTGCCCCCGCCGCCACCGGTACCCAATAGCGTCGCACGAACTTGCGCGCGCGATACCACGCATTTCCCGAACGCGCCCGCACGGTGCGCGATTCGAGAAAGGCTCCGAGGTCGTCCGCGAATTGCTCGACGGTCCCGTAGCGCTCCAACGGATCTTTGCGCAAAGCCTTGAGGAGGATGGATTCCAAGTCGCCCTTCAGCTCCGGCGCCCAATGGCTGGGACGCGTCACTTCGCGCGAAGTGATCGCTCGCGCAATGGCCTCCGGCGAGTGGTCGTCGAATTCGTGAGCCGGCTTGCCGGTGAGCAACTGATACAGAACGACGCCCAGCGAATAGATGTCGGTCGCGGTGGTGACTCTGCCGCCTACCACCTGCTCCGGGCTGGCGTAATCCGGCGTCAGCATGCGCATGCCGGTCATGGTGACGTCCGTCGCCACGTCGAGAATCTTGGCGATGCCGAAGTCGAGCAGTTTAGGCTCTCCGTCGGCGGTAACCAGAATATTGCTGGGCTTCAAATCGCGATGTACGATCAGATTGCGGTGTAGGTAGCCGGCCGCCGCGCAGACTTTAAGAAACAGCGCGACCTTCTGCCTTACGTTCAAACCCGCAGCGAACTCATCGATCGGTTTGCCGGCGACGTACTCCATGGCCAGATACGGCTGGCCGCTCGCGAGATGGCCGGCATCCAGCATGCGAGCAATGTTCGGATGAGCCAGCGACGCAAGAATCTGACGCTCCTGAAGGAAGCGCTCACGCTGAACGTCGCCCGCCCCTGGTGGGAGTAGTTTCACGGCCAGTTGCTGGGTGACTTCGCCATCCGCGCGTTCGGCCAGATAGACGGCACCCATGCCGCCGCGTCCGATCACGTCCAGCAACCGGTAGGGACCGGCGCGCCACCCCTTGCCTTCGAGCTGCGGAAGGGCGCGGCCGGCGGCGATGCTGACGTCGCGCTCGAGAAAGGACCTGGCGCCGCGATCGAATGCCAAAAGTGCCTCGACTTCGTGGCGTGTTTCGCTGTCCACCTCGTGCTCCCCAAAATATCGGGCGCGATCCGCGGGAGACAGTTCCACCAGTTCGTGAAACAGTTCTTCGACGCGGGCGTTCATCCGGCCATCTCCTTATGGAGCCAGGCCTGTGCCACCCGCAACTCGCGGCGAACCACATGCACGGAGATAGACAAAACCGTCGCAGACTCCTCATCGGTCATGCCACCGAAATAGCGCATTTCGATGAGCTGCACCTTTAGGGGATCGGAGCGTCCCAACCGTTCCAGTGCCACGTCCATGGCCAAGATGGACTCGTCAGGCTGATGGCCCAAATCCGGAACCTCGGTCAACGGTACCTCTTCCATGGCACTTCGCTTTTCCCGAGACCTCGCGCGTGCCAGGTCCACCAGCACCTGGCGCATCAGGCGTGAGGCGATCCCGTAAAAATGCGACCTGTTCTCATAGGAGGGATGTTGGCCATGTGCGAGCCGTAGAAAGGCCTCATGGACCAGCGCCGTCGTATCGAGTGGGCGCGCTTTGCCTTCTCGTCGGAGGTGGCCTGCCGCAAGTTTCTTCAGCTCGCCGTACACCATTGGAATCAGGACGTTTAGAGCTTGCTGATCGCCGGCATGGACGCGCTGTAGCAACTCCGTGATCTGCATGGCGTTTTGCCATAATACTGCACGGCGGGTCGGCATTGACGCGTTCGGCTCGATATCAGCACAGACTTCTACCTCGACAAAAGCAGATATAGCTCTTTATTTCTCGGAGTCGACCGAAAAGCGTGAGGACCTGGTTTTCACGCGCAATACTGGCTTTGATCTCGTCGTTTTTGACCTGAGCCGGGTGATATGGATTGGCTTTCTGACTTCTCGGTGAGATTCGGTGCGGCGCTCCGCCGGTCCTGGCGCGCTTACCACGCCGAACCTCGGCTGGGGGTTGTTGTGGTCCTAAATTTCGTTAGTTAACGGACGAACGAGAGTTAGGATACGTATGTCGGCGTCTGCATCGCAAATCCTGGTTGACTTGGTGGTGCAACAGTCCTACATTTGATTCCCTAGGCCGTCGACAGGATGCTTCTCAGGACATTTGTCTGGAGTGAGAAAACAATGATACGAGCAATCGCAGTACTCGCGCTCGCAGTGCTGCCCGCGTGCGCCACAAACTACTTCCACGGGCAGTGTCCAGTGGCGGGCAACATCTCAGGCACGACCCCGGGCTCGACCGCGGGACCGGGCAACTGCAGCTTCGGCTCCAACCCCGTCAACGCTTCGACCTTCAACGACACCGTGACGTTCTATTTGGGTAACTGGAATGAATTTTACGGGATTTGGACCTACACCTCGACGAGCCAAGTCGTCGCATCAGGCGGTACGGGGATCACCCCCTGCTCAGGGCGCGGATGCCACGGCCAGTCCTATCAGATCGTCATCGACAGCGCCACAATCGATGGCATTCCTATGACCCGGCCGGCTTCTGGATACACCTGGACCCTGCCGGTTCACCTCGCGCCTGGCTCCCACGTGATCGCAGTATCCGGCCACGCTTCAGGCGCCACGTGGTACGCACATTGGAGCGGCGCAGCGCAGGGGGTAATGTATACGCTGGAACCGCTTCCACCGCCGCCCCCCTGCACCAGCAACTGCGACGACAATTGATGCTCGAGTGCGTTTTTCGGGTCTATAACAAAGGGCCCAAACTCGCGCCAGCAACCGCCTTCGAAACGTCAACTGTGTGTTGAAAACGTCGCCTTCCAACGGACCGATCCACCTCCGCTGTTACAAACGGGTAATCGCGCCCTAGAGGGTCCCAGACCCCGCAGTCGGCCCCAACCGAGCCCGAGGAGACAATTGTTCGTCAGCATCGCATCGGAATCGCTCAGATTCTGCTTAAGCATCGGCGATGGCGCAACTTCGAAAACTACAGACGTCGCGTGAAGGTGTTATGTTCTTAGAAATCAGTTCGGGATCGGGCTTTGCCCCCCGTTGTTGGCGCAGAGCCGTAGAGGCTTGGTTTCTGGTAGCGCTAACGGGAATCGAACCCGTATTTAAGCCTTGAGAGGGCTCCGTCCTAACCGTTAGACGATAGCGCCACGGGGTCTTGGTTCATTGTAACAAGGGCTGCCGTGCCCTTGCGCGATAATACGGGTGAATGCGACGCGTTCTTCTGCTCGCTCTGCTGCCGTGCATCGCGGTTGCCGATTCCCACTGGGTCCAGTTCCGCTCGGGTCCCTTCGAGTTGTATTCCAACGCAAATCCCAAGCCGGCCCGCGAAACACTCGGATGGTTCGATCAGCTTCGCTGGGTGCTTGGCTACATGCTCGGCAACCCCGATCCGCAAACCGCACGCCCTGTCCGCATCCTGCTCTTCAAATCTGCCGCCGAGCGCCAAAATTATCCGTTCATTCCGCCGGTTCTCGATGGCCGCGATCGTTCCTACATCCTGCTTGCGGCGGGCGCACCCATTCTGCCGGAGACGCTGCGTGAGTGTGCGCGACTTTTCCTCGAAAGCAATACCGGCCGCATGCCCGCAGCCATCGAGCACGGTATTGCCGAAATGCTTTCCACCATTCAGGTCAACGGCACGCATGTGACGCTCGGTGCTCCGCCGCCCGCGAGCGAGCGCACGCGCGATTGGGCGCGCCTGCAACTCTTCGCCACCAACCCCGACTATTACGCCAAACTGCGCATCCTTCTTTTCAACCTGCAGAAAGGAGCCGACGAGGATCCGGCGTATCGCAACGCCTTCGGAAAATCGCGAGCCGAAATGGAAAGAGAGGTCGATCAGCACATGGCGGCCGGGAATTTCCAAACCTCCGCCGTCGATGGCAAGCCATTAAGTGTCGAGCGCGACTATAAAGAACAACCGCTGCTCCCGAAAGAAGTCCGCCTCGCGCTGGCGGATCTCCTGATTGGCGAGCCCTCGCGGCGTGAATACCGGGCGCTTATTCAGGAGAATGAATACGTCGCCGTTTCGTATGAAGGGCTGGCCGTGATGGCGCTTCGCGATCACCAGGACGACGAAGCGCGCCGCGATTTTCTGGCGTCGATCAACGCGGGAAAGCCTTCCGCCGGCTCGTACATCGAGTATGCCCGCCTCGAGCCGGACAACGCCAAGGCGCTCGAGGCCCTCGACAAAGCCCTGAAACTCAATCCGAAACTGCCCGATGGCTACACGCTCATCGGCCGCCGCCAGACCGAGGCCGCGAAAACGATCCAATATATGGAGAAGGCCGCACAACTCGCCCCGCGTGACGCTTTCCGCTGGGAAGAGCTTGCCAAGGCCTGTCTCGACGAGAAAGCCTTCGACAAAGCTGCGCACGCTTGGCGCAACGCCGAACAGGCGGCCACGACTCCCGAAGATCGCGAGCGCTATTCGGCAGCCCGAGTGGCCATCGATCAGCAGCGCCTCGATTGGGAAGAAGCCGAGCGAAAGCGTGAGGCCGAAGAGCAGGAGCGCGAAACCCGCAGATTGAAGGCCCAGGCGCTCGCCGATCTTCGAGCCACCGAAGCCAGGGCCAATGCAGGGCAGGGAACCGCGCCCCAAACGGTCGAGAAGTGGTGGGATGGTCCCAAGCCCGACGGCCGCACGTCAGGCAACCTCACACGCGTGGATTGCGTAGGACGGCAACTCCGCCTTGTCATCGAAACCGAGGACCACAAGCTGACTCGGTTGCTGGTGCGCGATCCCTCCACGCTGACCGTGAGCGGCAGCAGCGATCAGAAACTGGCCTGCGGTGTGCAGAAGCCCCGTCCCATAACCGTCGAATATTTCGCCAAACGCAACGCGCAACTCGCGACGGTCGGAGAAGTGGCCACGATTCAGTTTCAGTAATGGATAACGCCCACCCCCGGCGATGGCTGGTCATCACCGTCTTCTTCCTCTCATCCAGCATCAACTACCTCGACCGTCAGTCTCTCGCCACACTCGCACCGCTGTTTCGTGCCGAGTTTCATCTGAACAACACGGACTACGGCTGGATCCTCGCTGCCTTCTCACTGACCTACGCCGCTGCCGCCCCGTTTGCCGGCCTGCTCATCGACCGCATTGGCTTGAACCGCGGCATTAGTCTGGCCCTCGGCTTGTGGTCTCTCGCCGGCATTACCACCGCTTTCACCCGTGGCCTGGGCGGCCTCATCGCCTGCCGCGCCTGGCTGGGCCTCGCCGAAGCTGGTGGCATCCCCGCCGCGGGCAAAGCCATTCACGAATATCTGGTCCCGGAGGAACGGGCTCTTGGAAACGGTCTGAATCAGGCGGCCGTCTTCCTGGGCGCGATTCTGGCTCCGCCGGTCGCTACCTGGCTTGCCATCCGGTATCATTGGCGCGCGGCTTTTGCCGTCACTGGCGGCGCCGGCCTTTTATGGATTCCTCTATGGAATGCCATCTCCCGTGCCGAACCACCCGCCCGCAAGTCTGCCGTCGAACCCCTCGCACGCAGCCTCGCGATCTTACGGGAAACTCGCATTTGGGGATTGATCGCCGCCAACGCCCTGAGTATGGTGACCTACTCGCTTTGGAGCAACTGGACGACGCTCTATCTGGTCGAAGTGACCGGGCTGACGTTCGTGCAGGCTGCCTATTTCGCCTGGCTGCCACCCCTGGCCGCGATGCTCGGTGGTTTCGCTGGCGGCTGGCTCTCGTTTCGCTGGGTCAGATCCGGGCTCAACCCCGTGCACGCCCGCGCACGGGTCTGCTTTTGGTGCGCAGTCGCCGGACTCATCGCCCTCGCCATCCCGCTCGCGGCTGCCGCCGCTTGGGCAGCCGCGGGGATCTCGCTCAGCATTCTCGCCGTCTCCGCATTCAGCGTGAACCTCTACACCATGCCCCTCGATCTGTACGATGCCTCTCGTGCCGCCTTTGCCGTGTCCTTGCTGGTTTCCGCTTATGGCGCCATGCAGGCAGTGACGTCACCGCTTTTGGGAGCGCTCATCGATCGTTACGGCTACACACCGGTTTGTGCGATCGCGTCCGTCACGTCGCTGGCAGCCTACGTCGTGCTTTACGCAACCAATGCCGCAGGTGTAGTGGCCGGGCAGGCCCGGCCTTCCGCCTGACTAGGCTTTTCACTCGCGTTTATTCGCGTCCATTCACGGACCAAGCCAACGGTTCCGGTTCCGCGGACCCGTCCGCCCGCGGGTCTGATGCTGCGTAGTTGATCTTCGTTTTCGAGTTGTGCAGAATGGCCTGGCCGCGGCCCATCAACGCGTCAAACTCCCGGTGCACCTTCAGCACGTGGCCCCATTCAAACAGGGATTCGAGCGCGGTCATAGGCACGCGCGATTCGATCCCGAGTGAACACATATTTGTCTTCTCGGGCGGACCGAAGCGTGGCCCATCCAGTGCCTGCTGCAGGTTCATCCCGTAATCCACCAGGTTGGAAACAAACTGCCCGTGCGCGGTCGGCTGCATGGGACCTCCCATAATGCCGAACCCAATATGTTCGTCTCCCTTTTCCATAAATGCCGGAATGATCGTGTGGAACGGACGCTTGCCGCCCACCAAAACATTTGGGCTCTTCGACTCCAGCGTGAAACCGCCACCTCGATTCTGCAAAATGAAGCCCATCCCGTCCACCGTTATGCCGGAACCCCACAGACCGGATTCGCTCTGTATCCAACTGGCAATATTGCCGCGCTTATCGACCACCGTGAGATAGGTTGTATCGCTCGCCACCGGCACTCCAGGCGGAACATCGCAATTGGCTTTGCCCGGCTTGATCAGCGCCGCACGTTCACTCGCATACTTCTTGGATAGGAGTCCGCCTACAGGAATATCTGAGAAGTGCGGGTCCGCGTTGTACCGTCGCAGATCGCTGTACGCCAGTTTCATTGCCTCAATGCGTGTGTGCAGCTCTTCCGGGCTGAATGCACCGCCTGGCGCCGGCGGAAACTGCTCCATGATGTTCAGCATCTCGAGCGCCGCCATTCCTTGGCCGTTCGGCGGCAGCTCAAACACGCGCCATCCGCGATAACTGATCGAAATTGGCGTCACCCACTCAGAGCTGAATATCGCCAGATCCTCCGGCGTCATCGTTCCGCCCAGCCGCTGGGACGTCCTGAGAATCGCCGCCGCGATTTCCCCTTTGTAGTACGCGTCTCTCCCTTGCTCCGCGATCAGTCGAAAGGCCCTGCCCATTCCGGGATTGCGGAAAATATCGCCGACTTGTGGAACCTCGCCCCCGGGCAGAAACGTATGTTCTGACGCCGCTTGCGTTCGCAGGAGTTTTAGCGGCTCTTCACGCGCCCAAACGGCTTGAATCACTTCGGGCACCGGGAAGCCCGCTTCGGCATATGCAATCGCCGCCCGGAACAGATCCTTCCACGGCAGCTTGCCATAACGCTGGTGCATGCTGGCCCAACCGTCCACCGCCCCGGGCACAGTCACGCTGTGGATTCCTTCGCGCGGCATTTCCTTGATGCCGGCGTTCGCCAGAAATTCCGGCGAGAGCCCGCGCGGCGCCGGACCCGATGCGTTCAATCCCGTGAGCTTCCCCGTCTCCGCGTCCCAATACAGCACGAACAGGTCGCCGCCCAGGCTGTCCATCATCGGCTCCATGACGGCGAGCACGGCGTTCGCCGCAATCGCCGCGTCCGCAGCCGACCCGCCCCGCGCCAAGATCTGCGCGCCGGCCTGCGACGCCAGAGTCTGGCTGGTGGCTACGATCCCTTGCTGCGTGATCACCATCGACCGCCCGTAGTTGCGGCCTTGCCCCCAGAGGATCGATGTTAGGCCGAGCAAGGCGATCCCGATTGGCAGATTTCTCATTCGCGTCGATTCGCGTTCATTCGCGGCTAATAAACGGTTTTCGGCTTAGCAACCACCGGCGTCCGTCCCAGGGGTTCCAGGTACTGCCGCGCTCCCGCTGCCATGAATCCGAGATCCGTGGGCGCCTGAAAGAGCCCGAAGCCTAGATCCATATATTTCTTCACCTGCTCGGGCGTTGCCGCGGGACGGCCTGCCACCTTGCCATGTTTTTTTGCCGCCGCCACCACTTTCTCGATGGCCGCGTGCAGCGTCGGATGATCCTGGTTTCCGCGTAGCCCCAGGGAGAACGAAAGATCGCTCGTGCCTATAAATAGGACATCGACTCCCGGCGTGGCGGCGATCGCATCGACATTCTCCACCGCGCGCGCCTCTTCGATAATGGTGATCACGACGACGTTTTCATCTGCCGAATCGGTGTAGTTGTCCGGCCCACCCGGCCAGGTGAATTTCGCCAGGACCGCGCCTGAACCCCGGCGACCCGCTGTCGGATAGCGGCACGCTGCGGCAGCTTGCGCCGCCAGTTCCGGCGTGCTGCTGAATGGAAAGATCACGCCGCAAACCCCGGCGTCCAGCACACGCTTTGCCGTCCATAGCTCATTCACCGGCACACGCGCAAACGGCAGCGCCTTTAATCCGCGCGTCGCCAGCACGATATTGCGCACCGTCTCCAGCGTAATCGGTGAATGCTCCATCTCCAGCCACAAAAAATCGAATCCCAGGGCTGCCGCCTGCGCCGCCATATCCACGTTTGCCGCCGTAATCGTTACGGCGATCACCGGCTCTCCCGCGCGCAGGCGCTGTTTCACCGGACTCGTCCACTTTTGTTCACTCATCTTTTGATTAGCCACACCTCAGATACCTGGCAGCCCCGGCCGTTGCCTCCTAAGCCGGGCTCGCCAAACCAGGCAAGATCCAGTTCACCATTTTCGGTGGCCTCATGGGGAATGTCGAATTCCAACGGCCGCAGCGGCGTCGGTTTTTCCATGAACCCGTGGACTTCCCATCGATCACCCGCAACCAATCGGATCTTGCGGCGCGGATTCTCGCCGGCGTAAACCACGCGGATCTTGTAGCGCGCGGAGCGATCCAGGGCGTCATAATGCATCCGCACCGGCGCGTCATAGCGCGATTCCGCATTGTCCCACCACGACCGCCGTCGCGTGCCGGAGGGCCCGAATCCCATCAAGGTTTTTTCGTTTCGTACCAGGTGCGGTTGCTGCGTGGCGTTGCCAAGATCGTCATAAAAGCCGCCAGCTCCGGCATCGGTCCAGTGCACGATCTCGTGAAGGCCGGCTACGCGCTCCGCGTCCGTCGAGGCGCCCCGCAGTTCCCGAAACCGCTGTTCAAGCCAGAGCCGGTCATTGAGCGGCGCATCCAGCGTGTCGAGCGTAGCGCCCCGATCCACACTGATTGCCTTGTATCGCGCTACGCTCAACTGCATCCGAATGCTCTGGAACAGCGCCTCCGCCAGCTCGAAAACCCGCGCACGCAGATCGGTCGCGACCCGCTCGGTGACGGCTTTGTGCAGAATCGATTCTGCCTCTCGCATGGCGCGATCGGCGCCGCCCTCATCCGCTTTCGCCAGCGTACTCATGGCCTGCTGTTCGAGGCCGTCTTCGTAGGCCAGACGCCGCTGCGTGTAAGCGTCGTAGTAGGCCCGGTACAGACCCTGTTGAAAACGCCAGTTGGCCAGCATCTGCGGGCTAGCCGCGTGTTCCAGGTCCTGAAAATGTGCCAAAGTTTTCTCGACGCTGTTATTGGTCGCAAGCGGCCCGCGCCAGTTCTGCTCTAATTCCAGCAGGCCGCGCGCGAAGCTGGCGCCGTAACGTTCTCCAATAAAATAACGTCCAAACTGGCCGAGAATATCCTCTACCTTTGCGTCCGGATTCCAGCCCAGCGCGCTCCACACGAACTTGTTGACATCGTCATTACAGCCTTCCGAGTAAGTGATGAAGCCGACCGTGTAGGGCGCGTTTCGCCGGAAGATTTCGGCTTCACCCGTGGGGCGAGGATTGATCACCTCGCGCCCTTCAGTGACCGAGTACGCCGTATCCCAATCCGGCACGGGGTATTGGCACTGCCGGCTGTGTGTGATGTCCGGATAATGGCGGATCGGGTATCGTTTCGGAACCGCCGCCCGCACCTGCGGCAGCGTGTCGCGGATCTGCGGCCCATAGACGACGCCGCTCAGCCATCGGGGCTCGGTTTTGAGGATTCCGTAAAATTCGTCCAGCCACGCTTGGTCGAATCCCTGTGGTGACACCCACATCTGCGCCTTTGGGTGGTAGCGGTGCAGGACCGCCGTCTGCTTTTCCAACAGCGCCATCAGCACACTAGGCTTGGTGTGGCCGGGGTCGCCGCCCGGAACGAACACCGCATCGACTCGCGGCAGCTTCCGGAAAACATCCGCCCACTCTTCGAGCGCCCCGTTCACAGTTTTGGCGTCTGTGTAATCCAGGTCCATGGCTGGGTACCAGATCCACACCTCCAGCCCATACTCATCCGCGATGCGCGACATCTCCGTCATCATTCGCATCGGCGGAAGGGAAAAGTGCGGACTATCGGCGTCGTCATCGGAGCGCGGCGGAATCAGTTCGATGGCATTGGTCCCGAAAATCGCCAGATCGCGCATGTATTGGTCCCATACCGGCACCGTCCACCCATCGTAGGAGTTGGTTTTCGGCCGGTAGCCGAGTTGGTGTCCGCGCAAGGGATACTTTGGGGCACTGGTCTCATCCCATCCATCCGGAAGGCTGATAGCTCCGCGCTCCATGCGCAGCTCGCGCAGCAGCCTGCCGACACCGAACAGCACCCCCCGATGATCGCTTCCGGTCACTCGAACGGCATCGCCATCCACCTTGATCCGGTAGCCCTCGGGCGGCGCGGCGGCCTGCTGGACGATTTCGATCCGGGTGCCATCGGCCGTGCGTTTGAGGGGTAACCGGATTCCGGTTCGCTTCTCAATCTCCTCCACCAGCACCGTGACGGCTTTGCGGCCGGGTTCGCCAACCACCGTCGCGCGTGAAAGATCGAGCGCCAGCCCCGTCACGGGCAGGCTGAGCGAAAGAACGGCGACGACCGGAACTCGACGCATGGGCTGGATTCTAGCACGTGGCGATTCACCCAGCCGCAAAGTCGGTTGGGGCTTTTCGCTCAAGGCCAGCCGTAGATAATTGCAATTGTTTGTTGCATTTGTGCATTGGAAACCGGCGTGCGCGGCGGTGCATTGGGAAGGAGAACGTGATGCGGATCTTAAAGTTAGCAGCGGTGGCATTGGTGCTTGCAGGGGGAGTGACGCTGGTCCGTGCCGTAACAGATCCGGAAGTCCGGCCCACACCTATCATGCGCGCGGTACAGCCTGAAACACTGAAGGCCGGGGAATCAGCGACCGTAACCGGCGAATATCTCGACAAATCTCGAGTTGCCCAGCTTTATTTGACCAATGCCCAAGGTGATATTAAGGTAGAGATTCTCGAGCAATCCGCGAGCGCAATCAAATTCCGCATTCCTTCCAAAGTTCCCGCCGCGCGGTACAACCTGTTGGTTTTGCTGGCAGATATCGAGCCCAAGCTGGTTGAAGAGCCGACGCGAATCACTGTCGAGTAACATCGGTCCATGCCCCGTAACTGCATCATTGCCGGGAAATTCCTGCTTGCAAACCACCTCTTCGCGAAGTAAAGTTTCACATTATGGCATTCTGTGCAAACTGCGGCAGCCAAGTAGATGGGCGCTTTTGCCCCAAATGCGGGGCGGCCGTAAACGTAGCGGGTGGTAATGTCGGAGCTGCGGCTCCCCCTGCGGCGCCGGCAGCTTCCGCGGGTGGTTTAACGGAAAATGTGGCGTGCGCCTTGTGTTATGCCGTGGGATTCGTTACGGGCATTCTTTTCCTCGTGCTGGCTCCGTACAATCAGAACCGCAACATTCGATTTCATGCGTTCCAGTCCATCTTTTACTCCGTGGCTGCCTTCGCTGTGGGAATCGTGTTCGGGTTCATCGGCATTATTACGGGGGGCTGGACGCTCTTCCTGCTGCCGGTGTTCTGGCTGATCCGGCTGGGGATGTTCGTGTTGTGGCTCGTGCTGATTATCAAAGCGTACCAGAACCAAAAGCTGGTACTGCCGATCATCGGGCCTATGGCCGAACAACAGGCCGGCAGCTAGTCCGAGCTATATACTAAAAGAAGAAGGGCCGATGGCGGCTTGTCCCAGTTGCGGCGCGACGCTGGACGGAGCGCAATGTACGCGCTGTCACGGCGGGCCGGTAATGGCGGACCGCGTGGCCAGCGCCTTGTGTTATCTGCTCTTAGGCGTAACGGGCGTACTGCTCTTATTTATCGAGCCTTACAAGCACAACCGCCGGGTGAGATTCCACGCTTTCCAGGCGATCCTTGTGAATCTGGTGATCATCGTTCTCTGGCTGGCGATATCGTTTGCCGGCCGGCAAATCGCTTTGCTCGTCAGTCCCATCTTCATGCTTGTTTGCCTGGTGCTGTGGCTGTCACTGATCTGGACAGCCTGGCAGGATAGCCGGCTGGTATTACCGGTGATCGGGCCGATGGCGGAAAAGCACGCATAGCCGAGTGGTCGGTATCTGTCCGGACGGGAGGCGCGTCCAAATACCGTGAAGCTCTTTTGGATACTTATCTTGCCGGCGACGCTGTCGGCCGATTCGGTGCCCCGAATCGGTTCCATCGATTACTACGGAATTCGTAAAGTCGGCGAAAACCACATTGAAAAAGCATTGGGAGTTAAGGTCGGAGATCCGCTACCCGCGTCCAAGGGAAATACGGAAGACCGGCTGGCTGACGTTCCAGGTGTGGTGCTGGCGCGGCTGGAGGCAGTGTGCTGCGATGCCGGCAAGGGCATGCTGTTCGTGGGGATTGAAGAGAAAGGCGCTGCACACTTTGCGTTACGCACACCGCCGGAAGCTGACGTCACTTTGCCGCAAGAGCTGATCGATTTGTATCAGCGACTCCTCGCCGGGATCGAGATCGCGGCCCATCGCGGGAGCACGGCTGCAGACTTCACGCACGGTCATCCGCTGGCAGCGGACCCGGATGTGCGAGAGCTGCAAGAGCGATTGGCTGCACTCGTGCCGCAGCATTTGATACAAACCCGGGACGTCTTGCGTAACTCCGCGGATGCGGATCAGCGGTCGATGGCGGCGACGCTCATAGGATACGCTCGTGAGAAGAGCGCGGTGATCGGCGATCTGGAATATGCGATGCAAGATCCGGACGAAACCGTGCGCTCAAGCGCCATGGACGCGCTGGGCGCCATCGCCGTTCTGGCGGCGAGACAACCGGACCTGAACCTTCAGATTTCACCGACCTGGTTTGTCGAAATGCTCAACTCAGTGGTGCTCAGCGATCGCGTCAAGGCCACCAAAGCGCTGCTCAATTTGACGGACAAGCGCCCCGCGAATGTCCTGGACCTGCTGCGCGAGCGCGCGCTTCCGTCTCTGGCGGAAATGGCGCAGTGGCATAGCCTGAGCTATGCGCTTCCGCCGTTTCTGCTGCTCGGCCGTGTGGGCGGATTCACTGACCAGCAAATCCAGGAACGCTGGATGCGGGGCGACCGCCAAGAGACGGTGCGGGAAGTCATGAATCCCAAGAAGAAGCGCCACTAAAAGCGTCAGCGCAGATTTCTTTCCTGGAGATAAGCGATGAGCGCCGCAGGGTCGTCGGTGATGATGGCGTCGACGCCTGCCGCGACCAGCCCGCTCCACCCGTCCGGGGTATTCGCCGTCCAGGGAATGACAGGAATACCGGCGTCATGGGCGGCCGCGACGCGCGCGGCGGTGACCATGCGGTATTGGGGCGCAATGATGGCGGCTCCGGCGGTGCGCGCCACACTCACGAAATCTCCGAGGCGCTCGTCTTCATAGAGCGCGGCCAGGCGGATATCCGGAGCTATCTGTTTCATCGCGATCAAAACACGGAAATCGAAGGACTGGACGATCACGCGGGGGCGCAAATCGTGGCGATCGATAGATCGCAGTACACACTGCGCGAAGTAGCCAGGCGCGGGGTCGAGTTCGGGGCGGTACATTTTGACTTCGATGTTGAACCAGAAGTTGCCGCGGCTGGAGAGCGCCAGAACCCCATCCAGAGAGGGCATACGCGCTCCGGGAACAGGTTTCTGCCGGGGAAATTGGGGATTCACGAGGGTACCGCAATCCCATTCCTGGAGCTCGGCGAAGGTCAGGTGGCGGATGAGGGCACGGTCGCGCGGTCCCTGGCAGATGCGCGGTTTGAGGATGGGATCGTGGCAGATAACGGGAACGTCGTCCTTTGTGAGGTGTACATCCATCTCAATAGCGTCGACGCCCTGATCGATGGCGTATTCGAACGCGGCGATGGTGTTTTCGGGGAGAACGGCACGTGCGCCTCGATGGCCGTGGACCAATATCCGGGCAGGCATTTGATGGAACGATCCGTGACATAGAATAGCAGGGGAGTTTTTGCAATGGATTCTACGACAAGACGGGAGTTTGCACGAGGATTGGCCCTGATGGGCGCGGCGGCTTTTGGCGGGGGCGAGTCCAAGGCGGCAGCGAAGATGCCGCCGCTGTGCCTGTTCTCCAAGCATCTGCCGAAGCTGAATTACAGGGAACTGGCGCGCACCGTGAAACAGATCGGTTTTGATGGAGTTGATTTGACCGTTCGGCCGGAAGGCCATGTGTTACCGGAGCACGTGGCCAGGGACCTGCCGAAGGCGTTCGATACTTTGCGCGGGGCGGGGCTGGTAGTGCCGATGATCACGACGGACTTGACCTCGGCCAGCCAGCCGGCGGCGCGGCCGGCCCTGGCGACGGCGGGCCGGTTAGGGATCTCCCGTTTCAAGCTCGGCTACTGGAGGTACTCCGAAACGGAATCGATCGACACACGAATCGCTGAAGTGCGCCACGAGGTGGCGGGTCTAGTGCTATTAGGCAAGGAGCACGGAGTTACGGCGGGGTATCACAATCACTCGGGAAACAATGTGGGCGCAGCAGTCTGGGACATACGGGCGATCATCGGCGATATGGATGAGCGCCAGATCGGATATTACTTCGATCCTTGCCACGCGACGGCCGAGGGCGGGGAAGGCGGATGGAAAATCTCTACGCGAATGGTGCTGCCGCGCACCAGAATGGTAGCGATCAAGGACTTCTACTGGGAGAAGACCGGCAGCAAGTGGGAAATGCACATGTGCCCTCTGGGGCAAGGGATGGTGCACTGGCGAGAATTTTTCGCGCTGGCGGCAGCGGCAGGATTTGATGGTCCGATCTCCATGCACGCCGAGTACGAGCCGGTGGACGAGGCGGCGCTGGCGCGCGATCTTGCGTTCCTGAAGAAGCAAGTAGCGGCCGCGTACGGAAGCGTATGATGAAGTCTCTTGCAATATCGCTTATGAGCTTGGCAATAGGTTCGGCGCAACGGCGCAACAGGGCTGGTACCCGCATGAAGGCGGGTTGCTAAAGTACCGCGTGCAGATTCGTTTCGGCGAGGAGCCGGACACGATGCCCGACGGGTGGAAGTTCGGCCGGGTCTCCGCGGTGGCGGCGGATTCTGCCGGTTTGGTCTACGTTTTTCATCGCGGGCCGAAGGCGGACCCGATTGTGGTTTTCGATGCGAAGGGCAAGTTTGTGCGGTCCTGGGGCCGGGGTATGTTCGGCAGCCCGCATGCGCTGCGCATCGATAAGCAGGACCACGTTTGGGTGACCGATGCCGGGGACCACCAGGTCATGGAGTTCACGAACGAGGGCCAGTTGCTGCGAACGTGGGGTGTCAAGGGCAAGGCGGGAACGGATGCCCAGACGTTCAACCGGCCTACAGATATCGCCTTTGCGCCGTCCGGCGACTATTACGTTTCCGACGGCTACGGCAATTCGCGCGTGGTGAAGTTTTCAAGGGAAGGCAAGTACTTGCGCGACTGGGGCAAGCCGGGAACGGGGCGGGGCGAATTCAACACCCCGCATTCCATTGCGGTGGACTCGCGCGGAACGGTGTATGTGAGCGACCGCGAGAACAACCGCATCCAGATTTTCGATGGCGACGGAAAGTTCCTGCGCGAGTGGACGCATCTGGGCGCGACACAGAACATCTTCATCACGCCGAAAGACGAGATGTGGATCATCACGCACCGGAATAACATCGAGAACCTGACATACGACACGTTAGCCGGCCGCATCATGCACATTGATCTGTCGACAGGGAAGATTCTGGGGGCGATGGAGAGCCCAGGCCACTGGCTGCACGTGACGCCGGCGGGCGAGATTTACATTGGGAGTCTTACCGGGAATGTATTCCGCTGGTATCCGGGCTGGCTGGAACACGGGCTGGGGGCGCAGGAAGGGCTGCGGCCGGCGAACTAGCGCGGAAGCAGCATCTCAGCTAAACGACGCGGCGCTTCATTTCCCGTCGATCGAAAACGCCAGCAGGACGTTTCCCGGGATGCCGCCCATGGCGCCGTAGCCGGAATTCACATAAAGAATGCCGCCGGCAATGACAGCGCCGGGCCCGTCGAAAGAGCCACCATGCGCCGGAACGCCGTTAACGGTCGTGAAGTCGCGGATGGCGTCAAAGTCCCAGATGATTTTTCCAGTATCGCTGGCATAAGCGCGAAGGTGACCATCGCTCGATCCGGAAAATACGACACCGGAGATGACGGAGACGGCCGCGGATTGGGCCGGGCTGCATGGGCGGCGATCGCCGCACCCAGGAGGAGCAGCACGCCAGACCAGTTCGCCGTTGGTGAGACGGACCGCGGAAAGTCCCCCGCCGACTTCGGGGTTGAGTTCGAGGCCGGCAGGTCCGAGACGCCGCGAGATATCGGAAACCGCGGCGTAGACATTTAGGTTGTCGGCGGCCGGGCCCCACTGAATGCCGCCGAGGGTGCCTCCGCGTCCCACGCGGGTTTGCCAGAGAATTTCGCCCGCGCGATCGGGATCGAGCGCATAAACGATGGCTGATTTCTGGCCGGCAATCAAGGCGCGGCGGTTGCCGGGCAGATCAACCAGGATGGGCGAGGAACCGAAATCGAAATCGGGGCCGTTGGCTTCCGGGCAATTGGTTTTGTCGGCAGCGGGGCAGCCGAGATTGAAGGCATCGCCGGGAGTGATCTGACGGGTCCAAAGGATTTTCCCGGATTCCATGTCGAGGGCGAGAATGGCATCGCTCGTAGCAGCAGGGGGATCGGAATAGGAGTCCCCGGTGGCGACATAAAGAACGTGACGGGGCGGATCGAGCGTAGGAGAGCTCCAGACACCCACCCCTGACGGGCCCCAGAGTTGCGTCCCCGCTTTGTTTTTACGAGTGGGGCGGGCGGGTTCCGGAATGGTGTAGGTCTTCCAAATGATTTTTCCAGTGGCGTTATCGAGCGCCAGAATACTGCCGCGGAAACGGCAGCACTCGTATTGCGGGCTGGCTGCGCTCACTTCTTCCGAGGAAGAGACAGGAACGAAGAGGGTTTTGCCGGCCAGAGCGGGTGCTCCGGTGACGCGCGCTTCAGAGTGGTCGTCGGCCTGAGTTTTCCAAATGAGCTTGCCCGAAGCAGCGTCGACGGCGTAAACATTGGCATGGATGTCGCCGAAATAGGCGGCGAAGCCGGACCCGAGGCTGCCCAGGCTGATGGCTGTGCGGACAGGAGCTTCGGCGCCGAAAATCCAGTAGATGCAGCCGCTGGAGGCGTCGAGCGAATAGACACGGCGCCCGGCACTGCCCACGAAGAGGCGGCCCCCGGCGATAGCGGGTTGGGCATAGGCCTGGATGTCGCCGGGAAATCCGAAAGCCCATTTGAGACGAAGGGTGGGGACACCGGCGGCAGTAATGCCCGCCTGGGCAGATGGCTGGAAGCGGGTATTAGAGGCGTCCGCGCCCCAGCCGTTCCAGCGAGGGCCGCTATCGGGGCCGCCAAAGGCCGGGATGTCGCGGCAAAAAGCGGCTTGTGAAATGGCAATTGGTGACTCATGGCCGAATGGTCTTGCCGCCAGAAATTCGGCGATGGCGCGGCGTTCGGCGCTGGTCCGGCGCTGGCCCATGATCATCATGGAGCCGCTCTCGAGGGCGTGAAGTATGTGCTCTGGAGAGAAAGTTTTCAACGTGGCAGTGCCCGGCGCGCGGCCGGCTGCGGAATCGTGACAGGAGGCGCAATACTGCCTATAGAGAGCGGCACCGTCGGGAGCGGCGGCGTGAAGCGCGAGAGACGAGAAGAAGAGAAGACTGGCCGGGCGCGAAAGCATGAAGTCCAGTTGCGAGTGTAGCGCAGCAGGAAAAAGCTAGGTTTTTCGGCGGCGCTCGGCACGGCGTACGCTGGCTTCATTCATACCGAAATAATGGGCGACTTCGTGCCAGACGGTGCCTTCGACGAGCTTCTCGAGGTGTTCGGGGCTACGGGCTAGACGCTCATGCGGACCCTGAAAGATGATGATCTGATCGGGCATGACGAAGCTGTCGGACACGCTTCGGGCGGTGAGGGGGCGGCCCCGATAAAGGCCCAGCAGGGTGGCGCCGGGCCGCACGCCGGCGGAGCGGAGCTGCGGGGCAGAAGGCTCCGATTCCACGATCACGGCGATGTTCGACATGCGACGGCGGAAACGCCGCGGGATCCGGGAAACGGCGCGATTCACGAGACTATCGAATTCGTTGGCTGTCATCCCCTCCTGTTATTCTACGGAGGAACCAATCATGGGGATTGTGATCGCTATCGATGGCCCGGCGGGCGCGGGCAAGAGCACGATTGCGCGCAGACTGGCCGCGCGGCTGGGCTTCACCTACATCGATAGCGGCGCCATGTACCGGGCGGTGGCTTTGTGGGCGCTGCGCCAGAACCTCGCCGTTTCGGACGCGCACCGGATGGAGCAACTGGCAATGGCGGCGGAGATCGGGCTGGAGAGCGACGGGTCGCAAATCTTGCTGAACGGCGAGGATGTCTCTGTTCAGATTCGAGCGCCAGAGGTGACGGGTGCAGCCTCGCAAGTGGCGGCGATACCGGGTGTACGACGGGCGCTGGTGGAAAAACAACGCGCCATCGGGGCGCGGAATAATGTCGTGATGGAGGGGCGGGATATCGGGTCGGTCGTATTTCCCGATGCGGATCTGAAGATCTTTCTGGACGCGCAATCGGAAGAGCGGGCGCGCCGGCGCGCCAGTGAAGTGAACGGCGATCCAGACACGATCGGAAGGCAATTGCGCGAGCGCGATACGCGGGACCGCACACGCGCGGAATCGCCGTTGACGCAGGCGCCAGACGCTGTCTACGTGGATTCGACGCGCATGGGAATCGAACAAGTAGAAGAGGCGATTCTGAAGCTGGTGCGTGCTCGCATGACGAACGGGAAGGAGTTTCGTTGAAGGACTTATTGGTAATGAAATTCGGCGGCACGAGCGTCGGCAGCGCGGAGCGCATGCGGGCCACGGCCAAGATAGCGTTGGAGCAGAAGCGGCGGCGACCGGTGGCCATCGTGGTATCAGCGATGTCGGGCGTCACCGATCTGCTGATAGAAACGACGAAACACGCCGAGGGCGGAGATAGGGCGGGGCGCGACGGCAATATTCGAAAACTGGAAAACCGGCACGTGGAGGCGTGCAAGGAACTGCTGCCGGCCGCCAAACAGAAGGCGGTACTGGCCGGGATTCGAGAGCTCGTGGGGGAGTTCGATCGCATTACGCATGGCATGCTCATGCTGGAGGACCGGCCGCCGCGTTCGGTAGACGAGGCGATCGCCATCGGGGAGCGGATTTCGGCTCTGATGATTGCCGCGTACCTGAGCTCTGCGGGCACCAAAGCCGAAGCCGTGAACGCAGCGGATTTGATTGTGACGGATGCGATCTTCGGCAGCGCATCGCCGCTGATGGAACAAACGACGGCAAAGGCGCGGAAGGTGTTGGAGCCGCTGATTCGGCAGGGCGTGCTGCCGGTAGTGACGGGGTTCAACGGCGCCACCGCCGACGGACGGCCTACCACGCTGGGACGGGGCGGCTCGGATTTTTCGGCGTCGATTCTGGCGGCGGCGCTGGGCGCGAAGGAGCTGTGGATCTGGACAGACGTAGACGGCATTTTGACCGCCGACCCGCGCCTGGTTCCGGATGCCCGGGTATTGGATGAAGTGACGTACCGGGAAGCGGCGGAACTCGCTTACAACGGCGCCAAGGTACTACATCCACGAACATTGGCGCCGCTGGTGGCGCGCCGAATTCCGGTGTGGAGCAAGAACAGCTTTGCACCGGAAAAGCCGGGTACGAAGATTGTGCCGCGGATTCGCACTCCGTATGGTGCGCGCGCAGTAACCTCGATGTCCAAAGTGGCGTTGATTTCTCTGGAGCCGGCGCAGGCCATGCTGCACGGAGCGCATGTAACGGCGCGGGCGCTGGACGCCTTGGCGCGGGCGAATGTGGAAGTTCTGTCGCTTTCGAGCTCCAGTTACCGGCAAAGTTTCTGTTTTCTGGTGCGTATCGAGGAGCTGAGCCGCGCGATGGAAGCGATGGAATCGGCGCTGGCTCTGGAGCTGACGCACGGCTATCTGCGGCCCATCGAAGTCGATCAGGACGTAGGCCTGCTGGCGGTGGTCGGCGAGGGGATGCAGGGGACCCCGGGCCTCGCGGGCCGAATTTTTACGGCGATCTCGCGGGAACGCATCAACATCATTGCCATCGCGCAGGGATCGAGCGAGTTGACCATCGCCATCGTCGTGCGGCGCAGCGGCCTGGAAGCGGCGGTAAGGGCGGTGCATGCCGAGTGCGGGATGGCGGAGGCGGGCGCGGGCGGCACCGGCAAGAGGCCCAAAAGCAATAAGCATTGATGCACGAGAGTATCGCTATTTCGCCTTGATATAATGGGTTTCCAACCGGGGAGTTCCTTTTACGTACCGCAATGAAGATTTTGCCTTTTGATGTGAGGAGTTTGCATGTTTAACCTATTTCGCAGCCGTGACCGGATGGTCCGATTCATGCTGAGCGCCGTGCTGCTGATTGTGGCGCTTTCGATGGTGACCTATCTCATTCCGAGTTACGGAAATACGGACCGCGGGCCCGACTCGGTGGTGGCCGAGATTGGAAAGGAAAAGATCACCGCACACGATATCCAAATTCAGGTGCAGAATGCGGTTCGCGCCCGAGTGGTTCCCATGGATATGGTGTCCTTGTATTTGCCCCAGATCGTGGATGAAATCGTGACGACCCACGCCATGATTTATGAGGCGCACCGTCTGGGATTACAGGTAAGCGACCAGGATCTGTCGAGCGCCATCCGCATGTCGTTCCCGGACCTATTTGCCGACGGCAAATTCGTCGGTCGTGATCTGTATAACGCCAAGGTGGCGCAGATGGGTACCACAATACCGGAGTTCGAGCAGAGCTTCGCCGATAACGTTCTCATCAACCGTTTGCGGCAAATCGTGGTGGAGGGTACGGTGGTGACCCCGGCTGAGGTAGAGGAGGAATATCGCCGGCTGAACGACAAGATCAAGGTCGAGTTCGTCAAGATCGATCCCGAGAAGCTGAAAGGTTCGGTGTCGGTCACGCCGGCAGAAATTAAGGAATATTACGACAAGAACGTCAATGCGTTTCCCGTGCCCGAGAAGCGCAGCTTTTCCATTTTGAGTCTGGACCAATCCAGGATCGAGCAAGGGATTAATGTTTCCGAGGGTGAGCTGCACAGCGCGTATGAATCAGAGAAAGATAAGTTTCGCAACCCGGAGCGGGTACAGGTGCGGCATATTCTCATTAAGTCCGGAAATACTCCGGATGAGGATGCGAAGGCCAAGGCGAAGGCGGAAGACATTCTGAAGCAGTTAAAGGGCGGGGCGGATTTCGCCAAGCTGGCGCAAAACAACTCGCAGGATCCGGGCTCGGCGTTTAAGGGCGGGGACTTGGGATGGGTGGTGCGCGGGCAAACGGTTAAGCCTTTCGAAGAAGCGGCCTTCACGCTCAAGCCGAAACAGCTTGGCGAACCGGTGAAGACGCAGTTTGGCTATCACATCATCGAAGTGCTGGATCACCAGCAACCGCATTTGGAGAGCTTTGAAGAGGCGCGGGCGCAGCTTCTGGACGAAATACGCAAGCAGCGTGCGGGCAAGATGATGGAAGATTTGTCGGACCGCGCGGAAAGCGGTTTGAAGAAAGAACCGGCGGAACAAGTAGCCCGCGAGCTGAATCTCACAACGCCCGTTGCGGCGGAAAACATTGGACCTGGCGATCCAATTCCGGGGATCGGCGCGAATAGGGATTTTCAGCAGGCCGTGACAGGTTTGCAAAAAGGCCAGGTTTCGGCGCCGGTTTCCTTGCCGGGAAACCGCATCGTTCTGGCCGCGGTAACCAGGGTTGCGCCCACGCGTCCGTCGACTTTTGAAGAAGCACAACCGCGCATCAAGGCGCTGCTGGAATCGCAGAAAGCGCTTCAGCTCTCGAATCAGCGCGCTAATGAGCTGGCGACGAAAATCAAGGCGATGGATGGAGACCTGGAGAAGGCGGCCAAGTCGATGGGGCTCGATGTGCAGAAGCCGGCTCCGTTCGACCGTGCCGCTTCAGTAGAAGGGTTAGGGTCGGCGGCTTACTTCGCCGAGGCATTCACCAAGCCGGCCGGCACGATTATCGGACCGATGTCGGTACCGCAAGGTCGCATGGTCGCAAAAGTTCTGGAAACAGTACCGGCCGATATGTCGCAACTGGCCTCGCAGCGCAAAGGTTTGACCGCTCAACTGCGCGGCAAAAAAGCCAACGAGCGCAATAAACTATTTGCCGAAGGCGTGCGTGATCAATTGACAAAGGAAGGGAAGCTAAAGGTTCACAAGAAGGTTATTGATCAGCTGGCTGCGAGCTACCGGGGCTAACCGGCGACGGGATGATTCACTCGATCCTGGAGTTTCTCCGGACCCTCACCGATCCACAGCGACTGATCGAGTTTCTAACGAACATCGTATCGGGTTGGCTCGGTTATGCGCTGCTGTTCGGGATTGTGTTCTCGGAAACCGGCCTGCTCGTAGGTTTCTTTTTGCCGGGTGATTCGCTGCTATTTACGGTGGGAGTCGTAGCGGGCGCCGGCAATCTGAACATCGTGGTGGTGAATCTGGTGTTGATGGCCGCAGCCATGATCGGGGACAGCACCGGATATCTGATCGGGAAGAAGACCGGGCCGCGGATCTTTAATCAACCGAATTCACGCTTGTTCAGACGGGAGCATTTGCTGCGAACGCAGCAATTCTACGAAAAGCACGGCGGCAAGACGATCATCTACGCGCGGTTCGTGCCCATCATCCGCACCTTCGCCGCTTTCGTGGCCGGAGTTGCCGCGATGCCGTACCTACGATTTCTGCCCTTCAGCGTTTGCGGCGCCGCCGGATGGGTGGCGTTGATGACGACGCTTGGTTACACTCTGGGCCGCATCGCATTCGTCCGGCAGTACTTTGACAAAGTGGTTTTACTCATCATCGTCCTGTCCCTTTTGCCCGCGATTTCCGAAGCGCTGAAGGCGCGAAGACGGAAGCCAACCGGCGGTTGACGGCCTCTGGCCGATGTGATAAGTTCCTTTGTTCAAGGCATTTCACAGGTTCTCCCTCAATCCACATGGATCAGACTCTGCGCGCGCTAGGCGAAATACTGCTAAAGGCCGTGCCGACGTTTGTGCTGGTGCTGGTTCTTTACGCCTATCTGACGCGCATGTTTTTCCGACCGTTGGAGAAGGTGCTACAGCAGCGGTATGAGGCAACCGAGGGAGCGCGTAAGCTGGCGGACGAAAGTCTGGCAAGAGCCGCAGCAAAAACGCAGGACTATGAGGCCGCTCTGCAAGCGGCACGCGGCAGCGTGTATCAGGAACTGAGCGGGTTGCGGCGCCAGCTGCAGGACGAGCGGTCGGCAGCGCTGGAGGAGGCTAGGAAACAAGCCGAGGCGCAAATCGCCCAGGCCAAAGCCGGGCTGGAGCAGGAGATTACACAGCTCAAACAGAATCTGGCTGGAGAGAGCGATGCGCTGGCAAATCAGATCTCGGCCACGGTATTGAGCCGGAGAATGGCATGAGGGCGCTGGCTCGTGAAATCGTGGTATTGGCGTGCTTGGTTCTGGGCTGTGGGTGGCAGATGCCCGGCGGGCAGTCGGCGGCGACGAAAGCTGCGGAAACGGGCGAATACGAACCGGCAACCAAGGGCGAAGGGCAAGCTGAGGGCGTTTCTCCGGTTTGGGCGTGGGCCAATTTTGCCATTCTGGCTGCGGCCTTGGGCTATTTAATCGCTAAGAATGCCGGGCCGTGGTTTTCATCGCGGTCCACGGCCATCCGGCGCGGGATCGCCGAGGCCGAAGAAATTCGGAAGCAGGCCGAGATCCGGGCGGCGGAGGTGGATCGCAAACTGGCGGGCCTGGAAACGGAAATCGCGACGCTACGTACTTCGGCACACCGCGAACAGGAGGCGGAGGCCGAGCGTGTTCGCCAGCAGACTGCTGCGGAACTGGCCCGCCTTAAAGAACATGCTGCGAACGAGATTGTGGAAGCCGGTAAAGCAGCCCGGCTGGAATTGAAGCGCTATTCAGCGCAACTAGCCATGGACCTTGCAGAGCAGAAGATTCGCCGCCAGATGACGCCCGAAGTGCAGTCCGCGCTGATCGACAGCTTTACCCGGGATCTCGACCGGCCGGGGTCGAGATTACACGAGAATACGTAGGCCGCATGATTTCCCAAGCCATCGTCACCCGCTACGCGAGCGCTCTGGTAGATGTCGTTACAGGGCCCAAGGGAATGGATACGACAGAGGCCACGCAGCAATTACGCACGTTCGAAGGTGTGCTGGCGGGATCGGCGGAATTAAAGAACGTGCTGGCATCACCAGCGGTTGCGCCTGCAAGGAAACGGGCCGTGGTAAAGCAACTGGCGGAGCGAATAGGTCTGGCCCCGATCATACGCAATTTCCTACTGGTTTTGACGGACCACCGGCGCCTGGGGGCTCTCTCTCCGATGGTCGATTCGTTCGAGGTTCTGCTGGATGAGCGGCTGGGTTTCGTTCGCGCCAACGTGCTCACGGCGCGTGAAATGGACGACCGGCAAAAGACGGCGCTTGTGGAAGGGCTTTCGCGTTTCGCAGGAAAGAAAGTACGGGCGCGATTCGGGGTGCAAGCGGATCTAATCGGCGGCGTGGTGGCTCATATCGGTTCTACTCTGTATGACGGCTCGGTGCGAGGACAATTGAACGGCCTGGCACGCAGGTTAGCCTCACAGTAAAACGGGGAGCAGGCGGACCTGCCTGTTCAGCTAGGGGATTCGGAATTATGGCGCAAATTCGGGCGGATGAAATAACCAGCCTGTTACGGCAGGAGATTGAGAACTACGAGCGTGCCATCGACGTCAGCGAGACTGGCTCGGTGATCTCGGTGGGCGACGGAATCGCGCGCATTCACGGCCTGGAAAAGGTGATGGCGGGCGAGTTAATCGAGTTCCCGCATGACGTAGCGGGCATCGCCATGAACCTGGAGGAAGACCAGGTTGGCGCGGTGCTGTTGGGTGATTACACGCACATCCGGGAAGGCGATGAAGTACGCCGCACGTCGCGAATTATGTCGATTCCGGTGGGCGAAGCCATGATTGGCCGCGTGGTCAACGCATTGGGCGAGCCTATCGACGGCAAAGGCCCGATTGCGACGACTAAATTCAACCCCGTGGAGCGTCTCGCGCCGGGCGTCGTCGACCGCCAGCCCGTGAAGGAGCCGCTACAAACCGGTATCAAAGCCATCGATTCGATGATTCCGATTGGCCGCGGCCAGCGCGAATTGATTATCGGCGACCGGCAAACGGGAAAGACCGCGATCGCCCTCGACGCCATCATCAACCAGAAGGGCGGCGACATGATTTGCATCTATGTCGCGATCGGACAGAAGCGCTCGACGGTTGCGCAAGTGGTGCAGACGCTCGAAGACTACGGCGCCATGGAATATTCCATCGTGGTTTCGGCGAGCGCCTCCGACCCGGCGCCTATGCAGTACATCGCCCCATACGCAGGATGCGCCATGGGCGAGTACTTCCGGGACAGCGGACGGCATGCGCTCTGCATTTATGACGACCTTTCCAAGCATGCGGCGGCGTATCGCGAAATCTCGTTATTGTTGCGAAGGCCGCCAGGGCGCGAAGCGTTTCCCGGAGACGTCTTCTTCCTGCACAGCCGCCTGCTCGAGCGCGCCGCCAAAATGAACAAGGAGCTGGGGGGAGGCTCTCTCACCGCACTGCCGTTTATTGAAACGCAGGCCGGTGATATCTCCGCATACATTCCCACCAACGTCATTTCCATTACCGACGGGCAGATTTACCTGCAAACCGATCTCTTCAATTCCAACATCCGGCCGGCGGTGGACGTGGGGCTTTCGGTAAGCCGCGTGGGCGGAAACGCGCAGATTAAGGCCATGCGACAAGTGGCCGGCACGCTGCGTCTGGATCTGGCACAGTACCGGAATCTAGCGGCTTTCGCGCAGTTCGGCTCAGATCTGGATAAGGCTTCTCAGGCTCAGCTCAATCGCGGCCGCCGACTCGTTGAGCTTCTGAAGCAGCCACAGTACCAGCCACTGCCCGTGGAGCGGCAAGTAGTCGCGATTTTCGCCGGGACGGCGGGATTCCTGGACGACTTGCCGGTGGAGAGCTGCCGCAAGTTCGAGCAGGATCTGTACGCATTCCTGGACAACGCGCACCCGGCGATCTGGGCGCAGATCCGCGAGAAGAAAGCGCTGGATGACGCCCTCCGCGCGGAACTACAGAATGCCGTAAGGGAGTTCAAAGCGCGGTTCACTGAGCATCAGAAGCAAGCGGCCACAAGCCATGCCTAGCCTGATCGACATGCGCCGCCGGATCCGGTCGGTGCGAAACACACAGCAGATCACCAAGGCCATGAAAATGGTCTCGGCGGCGAAGCTGCGGCGCGCCCAGGATCAAGTGCTGTCGGCACGGCCGTACTCGGCGCTGTTGCGCAAGGTGCTGGCGAATCTGGCGGCGGCCGTGGGCGGCGACGATCGGGCATCTTCGAATCCTTTGCTGGCGCGGCGCACGGAAAACCGCATTCTGCTGTTGCTGTTCACCGCCGATACGGGTTTGGCGGGCGGGTTCAACACGAACCTGATCAAGGCCGGGCAGAAGTTTCTGGAAGAGCATCGCGATGCCGAAATTGAAATCGAGGCGATCGGCAGAAAGGGCCGGGATTTTTTTCGCAAACGCGGCGCGCGCATCGTGGCCGAACACATCGGCGTCGCGCTAAAACCTCAGTTTGATTACGCTGCGGGCATTGCGCGGAAAGCGATTGAACGGTTCCGTTCGGGCGAAATTGACGCCGTATATGTATTGAACAACGAATTCAAAAGTATGGTGGCACAGCGCCTGACCATTTCGCGCCTGCTGCCGGCCGAATTGCCGGAAAATGCCGAGATGGTGGATTACATCTTCGAGCAACCGCCCAACGAAATGTTGGAGAGCGTGCTGCCGCGGTTCGTGGAAACGGAAGTTTACCGATCGATGCTGGAAACGGCGGCGGCATACCATGCGGCTCGCATGATGGCGATGGATGCGGCGACGACGAACGCCGGCAAGGTCATTGACTCGCTCACGCTTTTCATGAATCGCGTGCGCCAGGCGAGCATTACGAAGCAAATTATTGAAGTGGTCAGCGGCGCCGCGGCGTCGGAAGAATAGGGCAGTTTTGAAGTGTTAGGCGCCAGGTATCAGGACGGCACGGCCTGTATTTACGGGTTTTTAGGAACAAAATCGGAGTTCTAAGAAATCATGGCAACAGCGACATCGGTAATCGGTAAAGTGGTTCAGGTGGCGGGGCCGGCGGTCGACTGCGAGTTTCCGGAAGGTCAGATCCCCGAGGTCCACACGGCGATCCGCATCACGAGCGAAGGCTTTGCGGTGCCGGACCCCATTGACATCATCTGCGAGGCCCAGCAGCACATCGGTGAAGGACGTGTCCGCACTATTGCTCTGAAACCCACCGAGGGCCTGGTGAGAGGTATGCGCGCCGAGAGCCTGGGGCATCCGGTGATGGTGCCGGTGGGAAAGGAGACGTTGGGACGCGTGCTCAACGTGATCGGCGAGCCCGTAGACAAGATGGGCCCGGTAAATGCCAGTAAACAGTACCCGATTCACCGGCCTGCGCCGTCGTTCGAGGATCAATCCACCCGCCTTGAAATGTTCGAGACGGGCATCAAAGTCGTGGATTTGATTGAGCCTTACTTGCGCGGCGGCAAGATCGGCCTGTTCGGCGGCGCCGGCGTGGGGAAGACGGTCATCATCCAGGAGCTCATCAACAACATCGCCATGAAGCATGGTGGTGTTTCCGTGTTCGCCGGGGTGGGTGAGCGCACGCGCGAGGGCAACGACCTTTGGCTCGAAATGCAGGAATCGGGCGTTATCGACCCGCACGATTGGAAAAAATCGAAGTGCGCGCTGGTGTACGGACAAATGACCGAACCGCCCGGCGCACGTTTGCGCGTCGGCTTAACCGGTCTCACGGTCGCCGAGTATTTCCGCGACGAAGAGGGGCAGGACGTGCTGCTCTTCATCGACAATATTTTCCGTTTTACGCAAGCGGGTTCCGAGGTGTCGGCGCTGTTGGGACGCATGCCATCAGCGGTGGGATATCAGCCGAACCTGGCGACGGAAATGGGTGAGCTGCAAGAGCGCATCACATCAACCAAGAAGGGCTCCATCACCTCGGTGCAGGCTATTTACGTGCCAGCGGACGATTACACCGATCCGGCACCGGCCACGGCGTTTGCACACCTGGATGCCACCACCAACCTGTCACGCGCCATCGTCGAACTGGGGATCTATCCCGCAGTCGATCCGCTGGCATCCACCTCGCGTATTCTGGATGCGCGCATCATCGGGCAAGATCATTACGATACCGCGCAAGCCGTGAAGGGGGTCTTGCAGCGCTACAAGGATTTGCAGGACATCATCGCCATTCTCGGCATCGATGAGCTGTCGGATGAAGACAAGCTCACAGTGGCACGCGCGCGTAAGATTCAACGGTTCCTTTCCCAACCCTTCCATGTGGCGGAGCAGTTCACGGGCCTACCCGGAAAGTATGTGAAGCTGGCGGACACGATTCGGGGATTTCGTGAAATTGTCGAAGGAAAGCACGACGATATCCCCGAGCAGGCATTTTATATGCAGGGAACCATCGAGGATGTGCTGGAGCGCGCCAAGACCATGAAAGCCGCGGGTTGATATGGCGGAAGCATTTGGACTCGAGGTCGCCACGCCGGAGCGTCTGATCGTCGAAGAGCGCGTTACCGAGGCGCAGGTGCCCGCGTTGAATGGATATCTCGGCATACTTGCAGGCCACGCTCCGCTCGTAGCTGAACTGCAAAGCGGCGTGCTGAGCTACGTGACTTCCGGCTCGACGCGTTATCTCGCCATTCACCGGGGGTTCGTGGAGGTACTACCGGATCACGTGCGGGTGCTTGCCGATATTGGCGAGCGCGCGGAGGAGATCGATATATCGCGCGCGCAAACGGCACTCGAAAGAGCGCAGCGGGCGCTGGAAGATCCGCACGTGAATGTCGATCCGGCGGCAGCTCTGGCTGAAATGCAACGCGCGCAGGCGCGCCTGGAAGCAGCAGCGAAGCGGTGACAACGAAGGTACAATAGAACATTCGGGCCGTGGCGCAGCCTGGCTAGCGCGCTTGCTTGGGGTGCAAGAGGTCCCGGGTTCAAATCCCGGCGGCCCGACCAAATACCTCAAAAACTACACACGCAAGGACCTCCAAACGGGCGGCTCTACGCCAACAACGGGCGCAAACCCGATCCCCAACTGATTTCTAAGAACATAACACCTTGACGCGAAGTCTGTAGTTTTTAAAAGTTCCGAAACCAGTACGCCTGCCTCGATAAAAGTTCCATTTTGGTGTGGAATCCTTCGATGATTCCGTTGTTCCGGGTGAAGCGCGCCACATGGCGACGATTCCCCCGCGCCCGGCGCGCAGCGTATTGCCCAGGGTCCCCAGCGGCGCAAGCCCGCAACAACGGAGCGCGGCCACGTCGGAGAAGAAACGAACGGCAGGTTTGCGGAAAAGGTTACTGGTCTCGTGCATCCAGTCAAGGATCCGGACAATGCAAGAAGCCACCAGGCGTTACAGAATGCTCGACTCGAGATCACCTCCCAAACCGGTACGGCTCTGGGTACATTTCGATAGGAAGCGAAATTTCTTGACATAAGATATCGTATGTCGCAGAATCCGTTAAAGCTCGCGCGCAAACGAGATGACCATGTCATATGATGTCTTACCACGAAGTGCTCAAATTGATGGCATGAAGCCCCTCGGATCCCAGAGCAAGGGCCTGTCCAGGAACCTGACGCAGCAGGTTGTGCTGCAGTTGTCGAATCTGATTGGTACGGGTGTGCTTGCTCCCGGCGAGAAGCTTCCGCCTGAAACGGAGATGGTGCGGCAGCAGGGAGTTAGCCGAACAGTGGTTAGGGAGGCTATTTCGCAGTTACAGGCGGCTGGGCTGGTGACGACCCGTCATGGAGTCGGGACCTTTGTTGTGAACGCGACGGTTCGACGAGATTTTGGCATAAAGCCGGGGTCGGTAACGACTCTACGAGACGTCCTGGCGATGCTGGAACTTCGTATCAGCCTCGAAACGGAGGCGGCAGCAATTGCAGCGGTCCGGCGCACGGACGAGCATTTGAGGCAACTGCGCGAAGCGCTGGACGTGTTCCGGAACCGGCTGGACAACGGAGGCGAGACCATAACCGCGGATTTTCAATTTCATCTGGGGATCGCCCAAGCCACTGGAAATCGCTATTTCTCGGACATATTGGAGCAATTAGGAACTGCGGCGTTCCCGCGGTCGCGATTCCCTACAACGGAACGGCGGCCTGAGGAGATCAGTTATCTGATTCGCATCAGCAACGAACACGAAGACACGTACAACGCAATCGTACGTCACGATGCAGAGGCGGCGCGTGCCGCATTGCGCAATCATCTCGGCAACAGCCGGGAAAGAATGCGCCACGTCTATCACATTGATGAGTAGTAACTTTCGGAGAGAACCTCGGGCATAACTACAACGTTGGTAGGCGCAAGGAAGCGCGCCTTGGAGGTAATATGAGAGACCCCGTTCGCGATGCATGCAGGGTCAGCGCAACTTGGCTGGCCGTTCACATCGCATTTCTGGCTCTGGTACTCACGGTGCCCACTGCCGCTCAAATCACACGCGGCTCCATTTCCGGGTTGATTGTTGACTCCACCGGGTCGGTTGTCCCGGGCGCCACCGTCACCATCACGGAAACGAGCACCAACGTCAGCACCAAAACGATATCCGAACCGGATGGTCTATTCCTCATCGCAGGGGTGGTTCCCGGCTCATACACGCTGAAAGTGGAAGCCGGCGGGTTCAAGACTTTTGTAAAGACGAACCTGAACCTTACAGCCGGGGAGCGCCTGGAAACCGGCCAACTGGAATTGCAGATCGGCAGCTCAGCGCAGACACTGACCGTCGTCACATCGAGCGATGCCGTGCAGCTTGACACCAGCTCACGAGGCGACGTGGTGACCACCAAAGACATGGAGAATCTTCCCATGGCCGGCCGCAACTGGGCATCGCTGCTCAATGTTTTGCCTGGCGCCGTTACTCAGCCGGACTCGCTCGAACCGGACAACGGCAACGCGAATATTCCCATTTACAACGGAGTCAGCAACGCATTTAGCGCAATTTACGAGGATGGAGTCAGCAACAACTTACAGCGATCCTATCAATACGGCGCAGGCGAGACCCCGGATGTCATTGCCGAGGTCAAAGTAGAGACCGGGAATTTCAACGCAGAGTACGGAGGGGCAGGCGGAGCGAACGTACAACTGATCAGCAAGTCCGGATCCAGCGAGTTTCACGGCGACCTCTTCCACTTCATTCGCAATGAGGCCTGGGAAGCAAACGACTTTTTTAACGTTTTGACGGGATCGCCCAAGCCAGTGGATCGGTTCCGTGACTACGGCGGCGTTCTGGGCGGCCCGATTTACTGGCCGGGCAAGTTCAATAGCGACAAGAATAAACTCTTTTTCTTCACGGGTCAGGAATTTGTTCCGGTGAACGGTCCGAGCGGCGGTCTCAGCCAGCTCACCATGCCCACGGCGGCGCAAAGGAACGGGGACTTTTCCCAAACGACAGACGGCAGCGGAACGCTCATTCCAATCCTCGACCCACTGAGTAACCACCAACCGTTCGCGGGAAACATCGTTCCGAAGAATCGGATTAGTTCGGCGGGTCAAGGGCTGTTGAATGTTTTCCCGATGCCGAACTTCAACAATCCGGCGGTATCGAGCAATCAATACAATTACATCTATCAGCCTTACGTCGCCAGCTTCAACAACTATCACTTCTACCGGATTGATTGGGATCCCACCAACAAGCTTCGGCTGTTCTGGCGATTGGACTGGGACCCGGTGGAAGACACCGCCTTATTCGGTACTGCATGGCCGGAGGTAACCCCGCGAGACTACTTTCCGTACACGGTGACTGCCATCGACGTTTCTTACACGTTCTCTCCAACCATGATCAATGACTTTGTGTTTGGCATGAACGCGCGCCGCGAGAGCGCCACTCTGACTCACGCACAATTGTCGGCGTTGAACCGTTTAACAAATGGGGCGAACGTCCCGCAGTTCAATCCGCAGAACAATCCGAATCACCTGGTTCCCGAAGCGGCATTTGGCGGAGGAGCAATCCCCAACTCGCCTACTATTTATTTCAATGGAGTCATTCCATTCCACGCGTGGGCTCCCACCTTCACAGGCTCCGATTCGCTTACCTACGTGCGCGGCACCCATACCCTCAAAGGCGGCGTATACGTCACATGGAATCGATGGGCGACAGACACGGGTGCGTACCCGTTCGAAGGCTCCTTCGACTTTTCGACCAATGTGAACAATCCATTCGACGCGAACCACCCCTATGCCAACGCGCTGCTCGGCTCTTACAATTCGTACCAAGAGGCCAAAACCAGGCCGGTTCAAGATATTCGAGGACTTGTGGCGGAATGGTACGTGCAAGACACCTGGAAAGCCAGCCGCAAGCTGACGCTGAACTACGGCATGCGCTTCTCCTATTACACGCCGTGGCACCAGGCGAACGGGCTGGGCGTGAATTTTGTCCCATCCGCGTATGACCCCTCGCAAGCCGTTCAGCTATACCACCCGGCTTTCGATGCGCAGGGCAACATCGTTGCCAAGAATCCGGTAACGGGCCAAACTCTGCCATCGGGCTTCGTCGGCTCTATCGTGCCTGGTATTGGCAACATCAATAACGGTCTGGTATCGGCTAAGGACTCAGGAGTGCCGCAGGGCTTCATGTACAATCGCGGCGTTCAGTACGGTCCCCGGTTCGGCTTTGCTTACGGGCTGACTGGAGATCAGAAGACCGTCATTCGCGGAGGGTTCGGGATGGCCTACAGCGGGCATGATACACAGGGCCTGATTGCGGGTACGGTGATCAATACCAGTCAAACCGAATCCGAATTCAACGGAACTTTTTCGACGCTCACATCGGCACCGACAGCCGTGTTCCCCAGTTCGTTCAATGCGATCAATCCCCATACGAAAGATCCCACAATCTACACTTACAGCTTCGGCGTGCAACGCAGCATTGGGCTGGGAACCCGCCTGGACGTGGCCTATGTGGGAACGCTGGCGCGGCACCTCGACGCGCCGCAAAGCGCATTTGACGCCGTCCCGAAAGGAGCCGAGTTCCTGCCGCAGAATCAGGATCCGACGAACCCTGGCCTCCCATTGCCCGACGACTTCTTCCGACCGTACATGGGCTATTCGGGTCTCACGGTGCAGCAGTTCGTGAACTCAAATTACAACGCACTCCAAATTGCAGCTGTACATAGGTTCTCCAAGAACCTCGACATCAACGCCAACTACGCCTGGTCAAAAGCGCTGGGTTATTACAGCCCGTTTGCGACGTATTACAACAATTCACTCCAATACGGACCCATGCCGCACGATCGAACCCATGTTCTGCGCTTTTACTATGTGTACAATCTCCCCAGCCTGGCCAGCCGTTGGAATATGCGTCCAGCCCACTGGGCCATGGACAACTGGCAGTTGTCAGGGATTTCGCAATTCGAAAGCGGGTTTCCGCAGAGCCTGAACTGCCAGTTCACCTACCCGGTGAACCTGTTTGGCGGCGGCGATTTCGGAATGACGCCCGCTAACCCACAACCGAACGGCCGCTGCACGCTCACTGGCCCCGTGCACTTGTCGCGAGGACAGAGAACGTTTTACCAGTTTTTTAACACCAGCGTGATTCAGGCGCCCACCGCCGCCTTCGCAGGCGACGCTGCCCCGGGGGTGGTTCGCGGCCCCGGAGTTGAGGACTTCGCCATCAGCGTTTTCAAGAACTTTCCGTTCGGGGAAAAGCGTGCCGTGCAATTCCGGTTGGAAACGTTCAACACATTCAATCACCCTCAATTCAATACGGTGAACACGAATCCGCAATTCGACCAATCGGGTCACCAGGTGAATGGCCTTTTGGGGACAATCACGGCCGACTACCTGCCACGCCAGATGCAACTCGTGTTAAAAGTGCTTTTCTGATGCGTGGCATCCAACTATTATGAAGCGCAGAAATTTCATGCAACTAGCCGCAGCCGGCGCCGCGGCTGCAACGAACCCGTGCCGGCTGGCGGCAGCACCGGCGACCGCTTCTCCGCGCCCTGTGCTGTTTCACGCGGGCACACAGCAGGGGCATTCTCCGGAGGTGCTGCGGGCCGTGGCGGCTTTCGGCCTCAAGCACATTTGTAGCGGGGAGATTTCGCCGCGACTCGACGAGAAATGGTCTGCCGACGGATTGTCGCGCTTTCGCGAGCAGGTGGAATCCTACGGCCTAAGCCTCACGATGGTCCCGCTTCCGATGCCCTCGGTGACCATCAACAAGACCAGCTATCCGAATATTCTCCTCGGGAAGAGTCCGGAGCGCGACCGGGAAATCGAAGAGATCAGTACCATGATCCGCAACGCGGGGAAAGCAGGGATTCCCGCTCTGAAGTACAACCTCACTTACTTGGGTGTCGTGCGCTCCGGATATTCTCCGGGTCGCGGCGGCACGCGAGGCAGCACATTTGTCTTTGACACGGCGAAGGTGGATCCCCAGGTCTTCGAAATGGTCAAAGCGGATGACGATGCTATGTGGGAACGGATCGAGTACTTCCTCAAGCGCGTGGTCCCGGTGGCGGAAGATGCCAAGGTGAAAATTGCCTGCCATCCGAACGATCCCGGCATGCCCAAAGGCGGTTTTCACGGGATTCCTTCCGTGTTGAGTTCCGTTGACGGCTTAAAGAAATTCGTCGACATCGCAGCCAGCCCCTACCATGGTTTGAATTTCTGCCAGGGTACGGTTTGCGAAATGCTCGACAATCCTGCCAAGGAGATTCCGGATGTGATCCGCTACTTTGGCTCGCGGAAGAAGATATTCAACGTGCATTTCCGTAACATCGTCGGGCACCGATTGAACTTTCGCGAGGCGTTTCCGGACGAAGGCGACATCAACTTTCTCGAGTGCGCGCGTGTCTACAGGGAAGTGGGATATGACGGCATGCTCATGCCCGATCATGCGCCGCAAATCGAAGGCGACAGATCAGGACTCGCTTTCGCGTTCGAGATCGGCTACATCCAATGCATCATCCAAACTGTGAGAAACGAGGCATGATCTAGAACAATGAGCAAATACGTTTACGCATGCATACTGATCCTTTTTGTCGCTTGTCTGTCGCCGCTTCACGGGCAGACTCATTGGCAGGTGGAGAAGACATTCCATGTCGGCGGAACGGGCGGTTGGGACTACCTCACGGTAGACGCGCAAACCCACCGGCTGTACGTTCCGCGGAGCACTCATACGATGGTGATCGACGGCGAATCCGGAAAAACGATCGCTGACATGCCGGGGCAAAAGATCGCGCATGGCGTCGCGGTGGTTCCTGAGGCGGGACGCGGGTTTATCAGCGACGGCGGTGGAAACGGCGCCATCGTGATTTTCGATCTGAAGACGAACGCTATTTTGGGTTCGCTGGTTGCGCAACCGGACGCAGATGGAATTATCTATGACCCGGGCAGCGGCAAAGTGGTGGTGGTGTCGGGGGATAAAGGAGTCTTGATGTCGATCAAGCCGGACATCGATCCCAAGAATGGAAAGATCGATACCCCGGTCGACTTGGGGGGCGCGCCCGAATTTCTAGCGTCAGACGGAGCCGGAAAGGTCTATGTCAACCTGATGGACAAGAATGAGGTGGCGGTTTTCGACATGAAGGCGAACAAAGTGGTGGCGCGCTGGCCCGTCGCTCCCGGAGGGGCGCCCGTGGGCATGACCATCGACAACGCCAAACATCGCTTGCTGATTGGCTGCAGAAAGCCACAGAAGCTGATCGTGATGAGCACCGAGAGCGGCAAAGTGCTGGCCGATCTGCCGATCGGCGATCACGTAGACGCGGTGAAAATCGATGGCGGGCAGATCTTCGCCAGTTGCGCCGACGGCACGCTCGCCGTTGCCAGCGAAACCTCGCCGGGTAAATTCGCCATTGTGCAGACGGTGAAAACGCCTAATGGCGCCAGGACGATGGGCATCGATTCCACCACGCACAAGATTTATCTGCCCACGGCGGAGCCTGGACCGGCAGGATCCGGGTCGAAGAAACCGGGCAACTTTATCATCGCCGTAGCGTCGCAGAGTGCGTTGTAGCCGTCTGCGTTCTGCACCGTAACAGCCGGCGAGGCAGCCTTGGGGGTTAGGGGCGCTCACTGTTCTCGGCGCCCTCTGCCTCCCACCTGGCGTCTAAATCGTGTGCTCGGTACGCCTCTATTTTCAGTGAAGGCTTTCTGTAAGTGCTTGATGTTTTTTCCTTGGGTGTAAGAGGTCCCGGGTTGAAATCTCGGCGACCGACCAAAGATCTCGATACCCTCCGACGGGCAATGCGTTTATTACGTGTTCGTAGCGGGTTGATGTCTTCTCTTGCTAAACCCGCATCACGGTTTCCGTCTTCCCATCATTCTTGACAAACTTTCATATTAGATATAATCTAATTTATCCCAATGGATGCCGATGAGATCAGGCGCTCGCTGGAGAGCAGCGGCTTGAGGTGCACTCCGCAGCGCTACGCTGTAATGGCGTTCCTGTTTGCACAAACCCAGCACCCTACCGCTGCCGAAATTTTTGAGGGGGTCAATCGAGTGGACCCGCGCTCCTCGCGGGCTACGACGTATAACAATCTGCGCGATCTGGTCGAGGCAGGGCTGGTGCGCGAGGTCGCCGTTGAAGGGCGTGCCGCGCGATTCGATGCCAAAGGGATGCGGCATCACCACTTTGTTTGCGACCACTGCGGCAACGTAGAGGACATAGAATGGTACGCCGTACCTAAACCGGCGACGCGCAGCATCGGAAAGCGCATTCTTCGCGAGTGCGAGTTGATTTGCCGGGGACTGTGCACCAGGTGTGCTCCCCGGAGAGTTACACGGTGAGTGGTGAGACGCATTTTGCCAGGACTATTTTGACCTAATTTATTAAGGAAGGAAGAACAAGAACGTGTCAACCGAAACCAAATGCCCGGTAAGCTCCGGCAGACATACTGCGGCCGGCGTTCACTCGAACGCGGATTGGTGGCCCAACCAACTGAATCTGAAAATCCTGCACCAGCATTCCTCGTTGTCCAATCCGATGGGGATAGAGTTCAACTATGCCAAAGAATTCAAAACCCTCGACCTGAACGCGGTTGTCAAAGATCTAAATGCGTTAATGACCGATTCACAGCCCTGGTGGCCGGCCGACTACGGCCACTATGGACCGCTTTTCATTCGCATGGCGTGGCATAGCGCGGGCACTTACCGCATCGGGGACGGCCGCGGCGGCGCGGGTTCTGGCGAACAGCGCTTTGCGCCTCTGAATAGCTGGCCGGATAATGCAAGCCTCGATAAGGCGCGCCGGCTGCTCTGGCCGATCAAGCAGAAGTATGGCCGGAAGCTTTCGTGGGCCGACCTCATGATTCTTGCCGGAAATGTCGCTCTCGAATCGATGGGATTCAAGACATTCGGTTTCGGTGGTGGGCGGCCGGACGTTTGGGAGCCCGGCGAGGACATCTTCTGGGGGCCCGAGGGCAAGTGGTTGGGAGATGAACGGTACACGGGCGACCGCCAGCTCGACAACCCTCTAGCTGCCGTGCAGATGGGCCTGATTTACGTGAATCCCGAAGGACCCAATGGCAAGCCCGATCCGGTCGCGGCCGCACGTGATATTCGAGAGACCTTCGCACGCATGGCCATGAACGACTACGAAACAGTGGCCTTGATTGCCGGAGGGCATACGTTCGGCAAGACCCATGGCGCGGCGGATCCGAGCAAGTATGTCGGGCCCGAACCTGAAGGCGCGTCCATCGAAGACCAGGGCCTGGGCTGGAAGAACACCTTCGGCAGCGGCAACGGTGCTCAGACCATCACCAGCGGCATCGAGGTCACGTGGACGACCACTCCGGTGAAGTGGAGCAATAACTACTTAGAAAACCTGTTCGGCTATGAATGGGAACTCACGAAAAGCCCGGCCGGAGCGAACCAGTGGACCCCGAAAAATGGCGTAGGGGCGGACACCGTACCTGAGGCCCACGATCCCTCCAAGCGGCGCGCGCCGGGAATGCTGACCACGGACCTCGCACTGCGCATGGATCCGATTTACGAGCCCATAGCCAGGCACTTTCTTGAGAACCCGCAGGAATTCGCCGATGCGTTCGCGAAGGCTTGGTTCAAGTTAACGCACCGCGACATGGGGCCGCTTTCGCGCTATCTTGGCCCGCTAGTTCCCAAAGAGCCCCAGCTTTGGCAAGACCCGGTTCCCGCGGTCGATCACGAATTGATAGGAGAACCGGATATTGCCGCTTTGAAGGCGAAGATCCTGAAATCCGGGCTTTCGATCTCCCAGCTCATAGCAACGGCCTGGGCATCGGCATCCACGTTCCGTGGCTCTGACAAGCGCGGCGGAGCAAACGGAGCGCGAATCCGCCTGACTCCGCAAAAGGATTGGGAAGTAAACCAGCCTGCTTCCCTGGCGAAATCGCTGCAAACGCTCGAAACCGTTCAAAAGGATTTCAACGGCGCGCACGCCAACGGGAAGGGCGGCAAGAAGGTCTCACTGGCGGACGTGATTGTCCTTGCCGGCTGCGCGGCTGTGGAAGAAGCGGCCAAGAAGGCCGGCCACAATGTAAAAGTTCCGTTCTTTCCGGGCCGCACTGATGCGACGCAGGAGCAAACGGATGTTCACTCCTTCGCTGTTATGGAGCCGGTTGCAGACGGATTCCGGAATTACCTCCGAAAGGGCGACCCAAGACCGGCGGAAGAGCAATTGGTGGATCGTGCGCAATTGCTGACGCTGACGGCGCCGGAAATGACCGTGCTCATCGGTGGGTTGCGTGTTCTGAATGGGAACGCGGGCCAATCTAAGCATGGCGTGTTCACCAGTCGGCCGGAAACGCTGACCAATGACTTCTTCGTTAATCTGCTCGATATGAAGACCAGGTGGCAGCCATGCGCCACAGCCGAAGGCGTGTATGAAGGATATGACCGCGCCACCGGCAAGCTCAAATGGACGGGCACGCGTGTCGATCTGGTCTTTGGCTCGAACTCGCAGCTCCGGGCAATAGCCGAAGTTTATGGCTGCGATGATGCAGGAGAGAGATTTGTCAGGGACTTTGCTGCGGCGTGGGGCAAGGTGATGAACTTGGATCGTTACGACCTCCGGTAGGCATTCCATGAAGCTGGTCGAGGGCCGGCAGTTTTCGCGGTCCTCGACCGGCATGCTCCATCAAACGCGAAAAAAGTGACACATCGTCAGAATGGGCGCCTCGGCGCTTCTGCCTGTGGGGGGCCGATCGTGTTTCGTTTTTCGGTTCCCGCCGCCACCGGCCGGCCGGCATCGCGGGGTTGAAAAAGGATGCCGATTACCAGCCCGAGTCCTAAACCTAGAAGAAAACCTGCCGCCCGATTTTCGGGTTTTGGGACATAACTCATAACCGCACCTATCCCCGGCTCGAGGTTCTGCTTCGTGTGTCATGGGTCACACGAACTTCCATGATCTCTGAGGTAGTGACGGGAACCGAGTCGCCCGCTCGCTCGAAGACCATCTGCATACCCCGCACGATGTGACCTTTAGAAAACTCGTCGAAGCCCTTCCGGGAGCCGCAGAGGCGCGCCGATACGGGGTACGGGCAAAGCTGCGGGTGGCCTGATATGCGAACGTGATCGCCGTTGAGATATTCAATGCGATAATGCCGGCTCTTAGTCTGCACTTCAATCGTCGAGCCGCTCGATAATGTACTCAGATCCACTTCCGGCAGTGTTTCTTTGTATTCCTGCATTCGTTTCTCCTGCTCGTCATGGTTGAAGTGGCGCGTCGAGGGTCACTCGCAAAGCTTGACTGCAGTTCTTTTTCCATTTGCCATCTGTGCTGACCCGGATAGACTTCGTTGCATCGAGCGGTGACGAGACGGGAAGGAATTACCGTCACCTTTATTTCTTACGCACTGGAATATCGTGAAAGTCACTTCACTTTTGCTCCGCCCATGCGGAGAGAACTTGCTCCATGACCCCCGAACTGCCATGCACTGTTAACAAAATCCGGAGCAATGACGGTCGCGAATTCTCGTAAGAAGGAGAAGCAGGCCGATTGGCTGGCGAATTGCTTTGCCTGGAGGCAGGAGGTTAAGAACAGTGAAGAAAACCTTGAGTATCTCGCTCATCCTTGGTGGCGCGCTATTGGCCGGTGGGTGCGCGACAAAGAAATATGTGCAGCAAACGGCGGCCCCCATTCAGACTAAGGTCGATCAGGTGTCCGATGAGGCCACGAAGCAAGGCACCGAGATTGAGGCCGCCAAGAAGGACATTGAGCGCCACGAGACCGGCATAAATGCCGCCAGAGAGCGCGCGATGTCCGCCGAGAACAAGGCTAACGAGGCGAAGACGGCAGCCGATAAGGCCGATCAGGACGCGATGCAGGCGCAGAACATGTCGACCCAGAACGCGCAAGCGATTACCGCATTGCACGACTCCGTCAACACCGCGCTCGGTAATTTGGACGATTACAAAATGCAGGCCGAGACCGCTGTGCTGTTTCGCTTTGGCAAAGATACTTTGACACAGGAAGCGAAAGAGCAGTTAGACCAGTTTGTAAAAGAACATAACGGCGCGAAACGTTACTACATCGCCATCGAGGGTTTCACGGATAAAACCGGCACATCAGCCTATAACGACGAGCTGAGCCGGCGGCGGGCGGAGCGCGTAACCGCATATCTGATTACGCAGCACGACATTCCCGTTTATCGCATTCAGCAAGTGGGTTTGGGCAAAGAGAAGCCTGCTGACGAAGGTCACAACAAGGCCGCGCGTGCAAAGAACCGGCGCGTAGAAGTTCGTATGTTCACCGCCGATCAGCAGCTGGCTATGTCTCAACCAACGCAGAGGCAGCAGTAGATGCAAACCTCAGCCGGTCAGCCGGGTGCGCACATGACGCGCCCGGCCCCGGCGGGCAGTTAGGTTTCACAGATTCGCGAAGAGGACGTCCGCGCGGCCAGGGCCCCAGTTAACGCGAAGAGTACGGCCGCCAGAGCTGGTTCCCGCAACGGATAATCGACCAGACTATGCATGAACACGGCGGGCACCCCGATCCCCCACAGGGAATTTACAGACGGTTTGAAGCTCCAGGCCGCAAGCCAAACCACAAGCGCTGCAAACAGCACCCCGCCTTCGGCCGACCATTCTACCCAATCACAGTGCGCGTGATTCGCCGCGAGCCCGTCATCGAATCGCGCATAGGCGGGATATACCGTTGACCACGTGCCTAATCCGAACCCGGTCATGGGTCTCTCCGCCGCCATTGAAAGTGACGACCGCAACAGCTCGCCGCGGATGCGATAAGGCTCGGGCTCGGCGAATTTGTAGACGGTTGTCTGCCATCCGACCACACCGATCAAAGCCACACTGAAAATCGCTGTCCACCGCAGTCGTCTGTGTAGGAGGTCTGGCGCAATGATGCCGCGTCGTGATGTGAGGAATACCAACACCCCTAGTTCGCCGGCCAGCAGGGTTCCCCCTGCGCGTGAAGCCGTCGTCATGACGGCGGCGAACATTGTCGCGGCTGCACCGATATAGACAAGAGAATCCCGATCGTCCAGAAGCGATTGGTATACGGCCAATGGAAACAGCAGTTCCACAAATGCCGCACATGCGTTCTTATACAGAAATGGCCCGAATACCCGATCCTGGCCGCTGCTGAACCACCAGAAGACTTTTCCCGCCGATGTAAAGAATTCGAGCACCACGAACAAGCTCACAATCGATCCCAACCACAATAGAGAGCGCAAAAAACGGTTGCGTGAATCCTGACTGTTGCAAATCGCGCGCGCCACAAAAAATGTCGCTGCATTCGCGCCCCAATAGAGCGCCGCCTTAGCCGTTTGGAATCGACAGGCGGTGAGCCCGCTGGCAAGCTGCGCTGGGCCCCAAAGCGCCAACCCTGTGATTACATAGAATGCCGGCCCGCTCGTATCAATTTTCCGTCTGATAATCCACCAAGCGACCATGCCGAACGCTGAAATCTCGACCAAGGCCTCCGGCCAATATCCTGGCGCCCAGCACGTGAGCACGCCAAAAAGGAGTATCGCCGCGAGCGCGTCGGCCGCGCAAATCTTCACCGGTCCCACTCCAGGGCCATGTCCGATACCGACACGCGTCCCTCAATTCTCACCGTCCCCGGCACGCGCCGGTAGACCAGAACCAGCCGGGCGAGCCGCGATTCCTTGGGTGCCCTGAACCGCATGTTACCCGGTGTTTCTAATTCACTCGACAGATCGGTCGAGGAACTGGTGATCTCGGAGCGCCCCGTGGAGTCCATAACCCTCCATCGCACGCCTGATGGTGTCGCCAAACCGTCGGTTTGATATCGAAACCGCAGCCTGTACGCGCGCCCCGGAACAAGGGCCACAACTTGCTCGGCGAGACCGCACGACTCGGGCTGGCGGCCGTCAAATGTCACCCACAACCGGGGCGGCTGACCACCGCGTTCCAGCGTGATCCCATCGACGCTCGGCAGACGCCAATCGAATCCGCGGCCAACCGGTTCCGCAGCGAAATCGGCATTCGTGAGCGAGACTCCCGCATCGGGATCCAGTCGCCTATACCCCCGTAGAGTCCGCCAACAAAGTGCATTCCAGGCATGAATGGCTCGATCAGAGTCGCCCTCCGCAATCAGCCGGTCGCAATAGTCGAAAACCGCGCCCAGGTCAGGTTCGCCGCTCAGCGCAAGCACACGCTCTGCGACTTGTTCGGTGGCGGAGACGAGGTTTCCTCGCAGCAAGAATTGCAGGTACCGTGCTTCCACGGGGCCAGACTCGGGTATGGCTTGCTCCAAAATTACACCGGCGTCGGGTGCGAGATTCCAGCACAAACCGAATAGCGGAGCCGGATCGTACGCGGTCACGTCGCCAATTGTCAGCGCTTGCCGGGCTATTGGCCAGAATTTCTCGCGTACACCATGGCGGAAATAGAAATTCGCCACTATCCACAATATGGAATACGTCCGGTCCGCCCATAAAGCTCGTCGCAGGCACTGCTCGGCATGCGCTAAGTTTCCGGCATTCTCCGCTTTTAATCCCAAATCGACCCAAGCACCGGAAAGTCGTTGATTCGCTTTCGTCGCTTCCCGCAGCTCGGCTTCTGCACCTGGGCGGCCCTCGGATTCCAGAATGGTCGCCATCCGCATGTGATACTCTGCGCACCACGGCACAATCCCCACCGCTTGGCGAACAGCCTTTTCAGAGCCCTGGCGGAACAAACAGTCTGCCCACGACAGGCGGACCGCCCAATAGGCCCCCGTCCCGAGCGAAGCCCAGATGGCCAGGCGGCAAACCAGACGGATGGAATCGCGTGGGGACATGCGGGAATGACCGGGTTGACGACAGCTCGCGCTAAAAGATACAGTAGGAATGTCTTCCCGTTATTCTCCTCAGTCCCCATCGTCTAGCCCGGCCTAGGACATCGCCCTTTCACGGCGGTAACGGGGGTTCGAATCCCCCTGGGGACGCCAAACGACCACAAAAACCTGTCGAACGTTTCGGACTAAGATCTGAGCGCTTCCGGGTCCACTCGAGGCCGTATTCCAAAATCAGGGTAGGTCGATGGTACAACCAATGCCGTTAAAATGAATGCGAACGTTTGTTCAACTGCAGCTTATGAGATGACCCCTTTGCGGACGGCGTAAAGAATGAGCTCGGCTACGCTGTGCAGGTCGAGTTTCTGGAAAATGTTGCTGCGATGCGTTTCCACCGTGTAGAGACTCAGGTCGAGCAGGGCCGCGACGTCCTTGACCGACCGGCCTTCTGCGAAAAGCTGAAGGATTTCCCGTTCGCGCGTGGTGAGGAGTTCGTAACTGTCCTCAACTTCGCGTTCGCGCATCTGGCGCATGTAGTCTTCCACAAGCATCTTGCTGATAGCGGGGCTGAAGAAGGCTTTGCCATCGGTGACGGCCTTGATGGCGTTGATGAGGTCGTCTTCGGCGGAGTCCTTGAGTAAATACGCTTTGGCACCAGACTTCAGCGCTTTCAGGACGTAGCCTTCGTCGGAATGCATGCTGAGGAAGACGATGGCGGTTTGGGGGAGCTTGGCCGAAACCTGGCGGGCAGTCTCAATGCCATTGAGGAGAGGCATGGCCACATCGAGCACGACGACATCGGGGGTGTGCTGCTCGGCGAGGGACACAGCGTCGCGTCCATTCGCAGCCTCGGCGATCACTTTAAAGCCCGGATGGCTTTCGAGAAGCAACCGCAGCCCTTTGCGCACGACGGTGTGATCGTCAGCTAACAGAATTCGGATGGCGTTCATGGGAGTGTGCGGGTTGAGGGCTCTCCTCAGCAAGGAGCGGCAGGACGATGCCCAGGATCGCGCCGGCGCCAGGCTGCGATTCGACGGAAAATGACCCTCCCAGATGACTGACGCGTTCTTCGATGCCGAGGAGGCCCATGCCGCGTTCAGACTGTGTATCAAAACCCTTGCCGTCGTCCTGAATCGTGAGCCGGATGCGGTCACGTTCCTGCCGCACGGTAACGCGGACCATATTGGCAGCCGAGTGCTGCACGCAGTTGTGCAGGGCTTCCTGGACGACGCGATAGATGCAGGTTTTGTGCTCTTCGGGAAGCTCTTCGGAAACGTGCTCGGCCGCAATCTTGACGCGGACTCCGGTCCTTTTGGAAACTTCGCGGGCCTGCCACTGGAGCGCAGGGACGAGACCGAGATCGTCCAGCATAGAAGGGCGGAGAAGCAGGGCCATATTGCGCACGACGCCCACGCACTCCTCGACCATTTCTTTAATCTCATCCACTTGAGTTTCGAGGCCGTCCAACTGCTGATTGCGGATTTTGCGCGAAAGAGTGGCCAGCTCGACGCGGATACCGCTGAGGGCCTGGCCGACCGCGTCGTGCAATTCACGCGAGATGGAGCGGCGCTCGTTCTCTTGCGCCTCCACCAGCCGCGCCGAGAGCTGCTTCAATTCGGCACGAGCGGTGGCGATTTCCTCAAAGCGGGCGCCGCTTTCGGCTTCGAGGTGAAGGATCTTGCCCATGCTGAACGCGGCGAGAAGCAGGCCCACACCGACGGTTAGCCCGATGGTCAGGCCCAGACGCTGCCGGAATTGCGAAAACGTTTCCACCACTTTTTCGCGCCCGGCATTCAACTGCGATTCGTTAATAGCGGCGATCTGGTCGGCGATATGGAGCATGGCGGTGCGGCGGGGGAACACTTCATCGCGCAGGAATGCGTAGCCGCTTGTGCGGCGCGCAGCCGCATCCCAATGAAGAACCGGCTCAAGAACGTGCCAGTAGCCGTCGAGCTCTTGTGTGAGGTCATGGAACGGGCCGATTTCCGGGCGGCTCAATAGGGCGCGGTACCGTGCTAACGCGGAATCCATATCGCTGCGAGTTTCGACCAGGCTTAAGCGATGGCTTTCGGCCTTTTGACTCTCGGGCTCAAGGAGGTAGTCACGGATGTAGGTACCGGAGACATAGAGGTCTGCACGAATCTTCTCCAGCACGCGCGTGCGTGCGAGAAAATCCTCACGAATCGAGTCGTTGCTCTGCTGAATCTGGCGCAGCGTCTGAATGCTGTCGAACCCCGCAAAGCCCATCAAGAGCAGCAGTCCGCCGAAACCGACCAAGAGAACGACGCGGCTAGAAAAAGTAGCAACGCGAATTCGCGCGGATCCTGCAGCATAGGGCTTCCTGGGAAATCGCATGGGCGCCGGTTCCTGATGCCATGGTATCGCGCGCATGTCAGCCCCGCGATTCCCCTTTAACGGCGGAGAGAAGATCGTCAGGACGGGCCGAACCGATCAGCAGAGAGCCCCCACGGACGAGCTCCAACTGCACGCCACGGTTGCCGCCGGCGATGTAGGCTGCGCCGTGCCGCGCGGTACGGATGCCATAGCCGCCATAATCGCGTAGAGGATCATAGGTAATGGCTTCGGCAGATTGGATCTGACTCAGGGGAATGCGCCGCGCGCGCCACAGGCCCCGCAATCCGACGGCCAGCTCGCCGTCATGAACGCGCGTGACCAAACGAACGGTGACGAGGCGCGCATAGACCAGCCACAGGAAGATTGTCCCGCCCATGACACTCGGGTTTGAAAGAGGCTGCTTACCCCAAGCGTGGCCCAGCACCACCTGCCACACGAAGAGGAATGTCATGCCGGCCGGCGGAATGGCGAGAAGCACAAACTGGCGTTTCAAACGGAAGCTTTGCACTTCCTGAAAGACCGCCCCGCTCACCGTAGTAAACCGATGGCGAATTGCAGAGCGGCGTACTGGCTCTGATAGTCGTACTTGGCGCTCAGGTTTTCGATTTCCGCCTGGGTGAGACTCAACTGGGCTTGCGTCAGCTCAACGATCGAAGAGAGACCGAGCTGATACCGCCCCTGTGCAAGCTCCTGAGCCAAACTGGCCTGGCGAAGGTATTGCGCCGTGACGTCGATGCGTTGAAAGGCGGTTTGGGCGCTCGCCCAGGCGACGCGGACGTCACGCGCAATGCGCTCCTGTTGGTCGCGAAGATGCTGATCGGCGGCAAGTGCCCGATAATGCGCGGCATCGCGCCGCGCCGAGAACAAGTGCCCATTGAAGACGGGAATTCGTACATTGACGGCCGCGGCACCGTACTCACTGGGAATGGGCTGAGTGGTAAGTTGCACAATGTACGGAATGTAGCCGGCGGTTCCAACCAGACTGACGGTGGGCCGGGCCAGGTCTTTTTCCGCCTCCGCGAATTTATATGCAGCTTCGCTGGAGAATTTCAAGCCGGCGAGTTCCGGGCGGTTGCTCATGGCCTGAGCCACCAGGTCATCGGCCTTGGCCGGCGGGCTGGGCTGCAAGGGCTCATCCACCAGGTCATAATGAAGCGGCTGATCGGAGCCGAGCGCGCGGGAAAGCTCCGCCTCTGCGCTTTGCATCGCGTCCTGGGCGCGCAATAGCAAGAGCTTGGCTTCGGCGACATTGACGTCGGCGAAGCTGGCGTCCAGGTCGGATTTCAGCTTGTTCTTAGCAAGGGCGTTCACCTGGTCATAGAGAAGCTGGCGGGCCGAGACGGTCTCTTCCGCGACCTTGACCACAGCGCGAGCATGCAGAGCGTCGTAGTACGCGCGATTGACCTGCAATAACACACCAAACCGCGTGGCTTGGTAGGTCTGGCTGCTGGCCTGGGCGTTCAACCGAGCGCTGGCAACCAGGTTAGGAGTGCGGCCCACGTCCGTAATGAGCTGCGAAACGGCGATGCCGTCGCCGAACCGGTTAAACACTCGCGAGTCCGTGAGGAATCCGGCGCCGATCCGGGCGTCGTGATTGGCAACCGAGCCGGTAATGTCGGCATCGATGGTCGGATAATAGGCGGCCCGGTTTTCGACAATCTGCTCATTCGCATAGCCAACGTCATTCTCGGCGGCCAGAACCTGCGGATGGTTCTTAAGTGCCAGCGCAGCTGCATCTTTAAGGGTTAATTTTTGGGGCGCCTGAGCGAACGCCATTTGCCCGGCTACGCAAACAATGACCGCGCATTTACGCATGGCGACTTCTCCTTCCATAGACCAGGACGTAGGCGGCCGGCACGATGAAGACTGTGAAGAGAACCGAGGACGTGAGGCCGCCGATGATGGCGCGCGCCATCGGCGTGTATTGCTCGCCGCCCGTACCGAGCTTCATGGCCATCGGAATCATTCCAATGATGGTGGCGAGCGAAGTCATCAGAATTGGCCGAAGGCGGACGCGGCACGCGGTAACGGCGGCGTCCATCACAGAGAGTCCCTGCTCCTCGAGCCGGTGGGCGAAGTCGACGATGAGGATACTGTTTGAATCAGCAATGCCGATGAGCATCAGAACGCCCATGAGCGACATGACATTTAATGTAGTGTGCGTCAGCGGGAGGATAACCAGCACCCCGATGAAGCCCATGGGAATCGCCAGCATGATGAGAAACGGATCGATGAACGAACGGAACTGCGCAATTAGAATGAGGAACAGCAGAATAAACGACAACGTGAAGCCTATGGCGAAGCTCTTGAACGACTGCTCCATGCCATTGACCATGCCGCGCAGTTCGACGCGAACATTGTTGGGCAGCTTGGCATCGGCTACGATTTTGCGAATGGCGCTGGTGGGCCGGCCCAGGTCCTCACCTGTCGGCGTTACGTAGACATCGACCTGGCGCTGGATTTGATAATGATCGATTTCGGTGGGGGATTGAGTGCTTTCGAGTTTCACTACCGTGTCGAGCGTAGTGGGGCGGGGCAGGTTGGGAGCACGCAGAGGAATCTGCCGGAGATCCACAAAGTTATGCACGGCCGGAGCTCCGTGCTCGTAGTATTGGACCGTTAGGAAATAGTCGTTGCCGCTGTTGTAGTCCACCCAATAATTCGGGGCGATCATGATGTTGGAGTTGAGCGCAGTGATGACGTTGTCGACCACGTCTTTCTGGCTGAGCCCTAATTCGGCAGCGTGTATGCGATCTACATTGAGCCGCAGAGCAGGGTAGTTCATGTCCTGCGGGATATAGACGTTCCCCACACCGTCCAATTCCCGGAACCGCGCCGCCAGGTCCTGGGCAATCCGATAAGCACGCCTCAAGTTGCGGCTTGACACTTGAACGTCGATGGGAGCAGGCATGCCGCTGTTCAGAATCGCGTCCACCATCGAGCCGCTTTGGAAGAAAGTGCGAACATCGGGAAACTTTGCGCCGATATCGTCGCGCACACGGTCCATGTAAGTCTGGCTGTCGATCTGATGGTCGTCGGTGAGCTGCGTCTGGATGGTGGCAGTGTACTGCCCGGCGTTATTGGTATAGAGCGAGGAGAAGTCGTTCACCACCCCGATATTGGAGACGATCGTGCGGAAATCAGATGGGTCGACATCTTTGCGGATGAGGTGCTCGATTTTGTCGACGTACTGGTCGGTGGCTTCGAGGCGAGTTCCGGTAGGCGCTTTCAGGTTAATCGTGAATTGCCCGGCATCGGTTCGTGGAAAGAAGGCCAAGCCCAGAAACGGGTAAATACCGAGGCTGGCGACGAACAAGCCCATCAGAGCGATGACCGTCAAGGCGGGAAATTTGAGGGCCGCGCGCACCCAGCGCTCGTAGTGATCGAGCAGGCTGTTGAATGACCCGTTAAACCAATGGTTGAAACGGCCGCCCCAACTCGGTTTGACGTTGTCTTCACGGCCGACGGAGCCTTCTTCGGAATCCTGACGCGGGATCTCATGATGCACGCCCTTCAGGTATTTGGAACAGAACAGCGGAATCACCGTCATGGCGACGACAAAAGAGGCCAGGAGGGACAGGCAAAAGGCCAGCGCCAGAGCGGAAAATAGAAACTTGCTGACACCGTAGAGGAAGGTCACCGGGAAGAAATCGACCACATCGACCAAGGTGGCGGCGAGCACAGCCAGATTCACTTCGGCGCCGCCCTGCTCAGCGGCTACAACGGGCGAGGATCCCAGCTCCAGGTGCCGGTAAATATTCTCGAGCGAGATGACGGAATTGTCGATAACGCGGGAAAAGGCCAGGGCAAGACCGCCGAGAATCATCGTATTCACGGTGCTGCCGAGCATGTAAAGGCAGACGAACGTGGCGACCGCCGAGAGCGGAATCGAAAGGAGCACCGCAACTGTGGCTCGCATGCTGCCCAGGAAGATGAGGATCATCAGACTCGTGAGCACCAGGCCGATCAACCCTTCGTGGAGCACGGTCTTAATGGCCTCTTTCACGAAAACCGACTGATCGAACACGATGTCGGTTTTGAGCGTCTTCGGGATGTCGAGAAGGCGGCCGAGCAGATCATGAACGGAGTTGACGACTTCGATGGTGTTGGTGTCGCCGCCCTGCTTCATGATGGGGATGTAGGCGGATTTCTGGCCGTCCACGCGAACGATGTTGTACTGCAATTGCGAAGCGTCCTTGGCTTCGCCTATATCGGAAACGCGCACCCAGCTCTGGCCGACGGTCTTGATGGGCAGGTTGTTCAGGTCGCCCACCTGCTTCACCAGGCTGTTCGAGTACACATAGTAGTCGGTGGGCCCGATTTTCACGTCACCCGCCGGCAGGATGACGTTGCCGTTGTTCACCGCCTTCACCACGTCCATGACGCTCATCTGACGTGACGCGAGTTTGTAGGGATCAACGTAGACCATGGCCTGCCGGTATTTGCCGCCGAAGGGAGGAGGAATCTCGGCGCCCTTGATCACGCCAATCTGGTTGCGGATATTGAACTGTGCTTCATCGTGAAGCTGTGTCTCATTCAGCCCCTCGCCTTTGACCGTGACGAGACAGACGGGCAGGCTGGATGCATCGAACTTCAGCACGACTGGCGGCAGCGTGCCCGGCGGCAGGCGTTTCAAATCGGCGAGGGCGAGATTCGAGAGCTGGGTGACGTCGGCATCGGCGCTGGTCCCCGGCTGGAACATCACCCGGATGATGCTTACGCCTAACAACGATCTCGATTCGCTATGCTCTACGCCGCTGGCGAGTGTGAAGAACCGTTCCAGCGGGTTGGTGATATCCACCTCGACGTCTTCGGGCGGCATGCCGGAGTAGAACGTCGCGACTACCACCTCGGGAATGTTGATGGCGGGAAACAAATCCACAGGCATTCGCAGTAGGCTGTTGATTCCGATCACCATCAGGGCGAGGCAAATCACGATGATGAAATACGGATTGCGAATCGAAAAGCGCGGCATGGCTTGTCTGGCGGTTTACTCTTCTTTCTGACCCTGGTAGTTCACGATCTCCACCTCTTGGGGGCGGGCAGGCTGTCCAGGTCGCAACCCGCTGCGGTCGCCCACCACGACCACCTCGCCCTCGCGCAGACCGGAGACTGCTTCCGCGTGTGTGGAGGTCTCAATGCCGAGATGTACCTGGCGGACAGCGATTCTATTCTCGGGTGTGACTACATCCACACTTGTAGCCGATCCGTTTCTGTCGATCGCTTGCAGAGGAACGGCCAAGGCATTTGCTTTCTCTTCCAGCACGAGAGTGGCCTCGGCATACATGCCGGGCACCAAAACATGGTCGGGATTCTGCACATCCACTTCGGTGTGCATGGTGCGCGTGTCCTCTTTCACGTCCACGGAGAAGCGCGTGACCTTGCCGGGAAAGCTGCGATTGAGTGAGGGGACATTCACACTGACCGGCTCACCGATTTTGATGTAGCGAACGTAGGTTTCCGGAACGGGGATCACCAGGCGAAACTTGTCATCCTGGGAAAGGCGGACCAGCGGGATGACATTCGTGCTGGAGCTGGTGCCGGCCTGCATCAGGGTTCCCTGGTTGGCGTATCGCTGTGTGACCACTCCGGCGAACGGCGCGGTGATGCGGGCGTAGCCGAACAACACGCTATCGTGCTCCTTTTTTGCCTGCGCTGCTTGAAGCTGGCTTTGCGCGCTTTGGAGAGACGACTTTGACGCTTCGATCTGTGCCTCCGAGGCCAGATCGCGCCCTTGCGCGTCGTCCACTTCCTGCTGGGCCACCAAGCCAGGCCGTGATTGCGCGACGCTATTCAGCCTCTGGTAGGCCGTATGCAGGGGCTGGTGAGCCGCCTCGACCCGGTTCAACTCGTGCTGGGCGTGCGTGACCATTTCGCTCGCATTCCCGATCGCAGCCTGATCCTGCTGGATCTGCGCTGCCAGTTCGGGGATTTCCAGGACCGCCATCAATTGCCCTTGCTTAACACGTGTTCCGTAGTCGACCAGCAAGTCGTGGACATAACCGGCTTCCTTTGCGTACACGTCGATCTCCTGAAACGGAACCAGTTCCGACGAGAGTGACAATTCGCGGCGGAGCGTCTTCCGGACCACCTTAGCCACACCCACGCTCGAGGCTGCCGGCTGGCTTTCCGCACGTACGTTTTCATGCCTGCCGCAAGCCGCCAGAGCACATAGCAAGAGTGCCGTAGAAACTGATTTTGCAAGTGGCATGCTAGACATGCTGGCCATCACTCCCGTTTTCCAGGTCGATGCAGACTTGAGTGAATCTTCGTAGCTGCGCGCCCAGCTCGCGGTCGCAGATCACCAGCGGAGTCGGCTGCTCGTAAAGCATTCTGATAGCGACTGCAGAAGTCGCGGCCACCGAGATTCTCCAACAGAAATCGGAAGCGATTTGGCGAAGGGAGTTCGAGTCGGCGTTCTCCTCTGTGATGGCGATAAGTTTCACGGGTTCAACCGCTACTGCCGCCCCTGCTGCGACCCCTGCCGGAGCCGTTTGCAGAGCCGGCTTCCGGAAATGGGCTAATCGCCGTATATCGAACATTAACAGGGGGCTCCTCGATAAATGACGCCGGACCTCAGGTTAATCCGGGCGCAACGGTGCCAATGCCGATCTTACGGACACAGGGCTTCTTTCTTACATACCCGGATTGGGGTATTTCCAGAGGAACAGGGCAGTAGGGCGCCAAGTGCACCACCGCTTTCCGGCAAAAATGGGGCAAACTTGCCGACGAACTTGCGCTCGGAGCGCCCTCGCGGCTATTTCGAGCGCCATACGTGGAGGGCTACTGCGAAAAAGGAGCGCAGCGTACCCTGCAGCCAGTATCGTCCGTATTTCAACGGCCGGCTATCATGATCTCAATCTGTTAACCTGTGACGCTGAAACGCGCGCTGCGGGCGGCCGCCCCTCTCCCTCCAAAAAGCCGCAGGCAGCGCGCGGCAACATTCTATGGCCTGCCCAATCGATAGCGGGTAGAAAAATGTGAGCCTGCCGTACGCGCGAGAGGAGCAGGAATCTTACGCCCAGGGGCGTTCGCGCTCGATGCCTTTCGCCAACATTTCGTGCACGTGAGCGGCATCGTCGCGAACCTGCCAATCGAACATGCCGACCACGATGAAATCGGCGCCACTTTCGAACGCATGACGAAAACCGTCGGGCGGAGTTTGTCTTCCCGCACCCAGGACTTTATACCCTATCCAGGGCTTCCTGATGGTTTTCATGAAATCCCTCACTTGCGCCGCATCGCTGCAGTAGTAGCCGACCCGGTTCACCGTCACCATGTAAAAGTCCGGATCGAGCCCCGCTTCGCGGCAGGCGCGTACCGTTGGCAACAGGTGAGCCCCGATGCCGGCCATCAGGCCGGTTGCCCGAATTCCTTCTACGGCACGCCCGATCTGCTCCACGGCCCCTTTTTTTACCAGATTGTCGGAGACTCCCCCATGAAGATACATGGCAATCGCGCCGTTATCCCGCGCCCGCTTGGCATTCTCGGCTGGATCGCCCTGCTCCGGAGCTGACTGCGCGATCCATTGGAGCTTGCCGTGCCGCTCTGATCTGAACTTGTTGTAGTGCTCGATAATGTGAGGATCGCATCTCATCAGAGTGGTGTTGATCCCGTTTCGTTCGGCGAGTGCCCAGGTCTCGAGAATCTTCTCCGTATTGAAATAGTGGGTCATGAGCGCGGACTGGTAGAGCAGTTCACCGGCGTGAGCGGACCCGGAGATCAGGTTGCCGCCGATGATAAGACGCGAGACGTCGAACTTGCCCAGCTTGCCGCACTCCAGCCCTTTAACCGGCTCCTGAACTTCTCCATAGTGGGAACGTTCCACCAGTTGTGCCATAAGTGCCTGACCCTCATAGCTGATTCCGCCAAACACCGTACCCGAAATAGTTGCGGAGGTTTTCAACCAATCACGACGCGCAATTCGTCTCACAGCGGTTCCTCGCTTCCGGCAGAATAGCTACCGCTTCTACAAGTTTTGTGCCAGCGTCTAAATCATTCAGACGGCATCAGACAGGGCCACCCGAGAGCGAACTATCACCCACATACCGAGCGATATAGCGCAGTGCCGGACTGACTGAACAGGCGGTCAACGGGTCCGAAGGAGCAACGGCGGCGCCTGCTATCGTGGCAGCGGCTCGGAGGCTTTTGGCAAGGACTGCAGCCCTTGCCCTCCGGCTCATTTACTTCGTTAGTTGGAACTACTCCTTCACTTGGAGCGTTGCCCTCAGGGGAAGGTCCTGCGACGATCTTCCGACCATGATCTCGAATTCGCCCGGAACCACACGCCAGTGCATGTCACGATCCAGGAGTTGCAAATCTTCGGGGCTAAGCGTAAGTTTTACCGTTCTTGCTTCGCCCGGCTTCAGTTCTATGCGCTCAAATCCACGTAACTGCTTCACCGGCAGAGATACCGGAGCTGCAGCTTGATGAACATAGAGCTGCACAGTTTCCGCGCCGGGGCGGTCGCCTGCGTTTCTTACCTGGACACTGACCCGCACCGATCCACCAGTACGGATTTCCGCCGGCTCAATACGAAGATCGCCGTATTCATAATTCGTGTAGCTCAAGCCATGGCCGAACGGATAAAGCGGCGTCGCCGGCATATCGACGTAGCCACGTTTTTCAGTCCGGATCCAATACTCCTTCGAAGGCTTGTAGTTGTAATACGCCGGAAGCTGACCCACATGGCGCGGGATCGTGATGGCTAAACGGCCGCTAGGGTTGTAGTTGCCGAACAGTATGTCGGCCACAGCCTGGCCGCCTCGCTCGCCTGGACGCCAGGCTTCCACAATGGCCGGCACGTGCTCGGCGATCCAGCGGGTGGAAAGCGGCCTTCCGTTTACCAGAACGACCACTGTCGGTATTCCGGTCGCATATATGGCCTCCACCAGATTCTCCTGGACGCCGGTGAGATCGAGACTGGCCACATCGTGCCCTTCTCCGTCCGTGGGCGGGTCTTTCTCCTCATCCACATCGTTCTGCCCCTGATTCTCTCCCACCACCACCACTGCCACATCCGCGCTTTTGGCCGCCCGGATCGCTTCGGGGAATCCGCTCTGATCGTTCCCCAAGACTCCGCAGCCTTTCGCCCAAACGACTTTGGCCTGCGGGCCGGCTGCCGATTTAATGCCTTCCAAGATGCTGACGACGTGCTGGGTGATCTTCTTGGGCGAATAATCTCCCAGTAGGTTCATCAGGTTCTCGGCATCGGGGCCAATCACAGCAATAGACTTCAAGTCCTTTCGCAGCGGCAGGGTATTCTTTTCATTCTTGAGCAGCACGATGCCCTCGCGGCCTGCGCGCAACGCCAGTTCCTGATTTGGTTGAGAATGAACGGTTGCCACGGCATGCTCCACGTCTACATAGGGATGTTCGAACAGCCCGAGACGGAACTTGAGAGCGAGAACCCGGCGGACCGCGCGATCCACCAGCGCCATGGGCACTTTGCCTTCTTCAACACTCTCAATCAGAGGTCCCATGTAAGCAGGTTCGTAAGTGATGTTAAGGTCGACGCCGGCTTTCAGCGCCAGCGCGCCTGCTTCCTTCTGCGTCCGCGCAATGTTCTCGTAAATCAGCGTCCCGAAGCCGCCGCCTTCGCTCTCTACAACCCCTTGAAACCCGATTTCCTGCCGCAGGACATCATTCATCCACTTTTCAGAACCGTGCGCTGGTACGTCTTCTACCTCGGGATATCCGGCCATAACGCCCAAACCGCCTGCTTTCGTGATCGCGGCAATCCAGGGGGGCAGGAAGTTCTCGCGCAGCGAACGTTCGGAAACCTCAATGGGGCCGCGCTCCAGACCATAAGCAGGCTCGCTTTGCGTAGGAAAATCAGTCAGCACGGCGATGACTTTGTCCGGCGCAGAGATGTCGGCTCCCTGCGTGGCCCGCACGATGGTTTCGCCGATTCGCGAATATAGGTAGGGATCTTCCGTGTAGGCTTCCTCGTTACGGCCCATCCTGGGGTCCCTAAGCACTTCCATTACGAGAGTGGACAGCATGTGTATGCCAAGTGACCTTGCCTCCGCCGCAGCCGTTGCATACACCGATCTCACGAGATCGAGATCGAACGAGCTGCCGAGCGCCAGCCCTTCTGGAAAGATGGTTGCACCCGGGAGCATCAAGCCATGAGTGCCCTCCTCATCCTGCAACAAAGGGATTTTCAGCCGCGTCTGGGTGAGCGCGATTCTCTGGAGCTCGTTAAAGTACTCTGCCTGCTGGCGCGCGTCTTTGTGCAAAATCTCATTGGCGAGAGTGAAGAAACCGCAACCGGGGCCGATTTCCTGGGTGTAGGTGCCCGCAGCGAATCGCTTGCACGCTTCCAGCTTCGTAGGAATGTCCTTTCCCAATTCGTCCACATAAACGCAAGGTAAGTTGAGCTGACCGACCTTCTCCTTGAGCGTCATCCGATTCATAAGGTCATCGATGCGCTCTTCGACAGGCCGTTTCGGATCAAGATAAGCGGGCACGTCCGCGGAAACCTGTGCCCGTAGAACCGCAATGGAACTGACCGGGATGAAAACCGTCGCAATCAGCCATGAACGTGTACAGTGTCGTTTCAAGGGTATGCACCTCTATTCTGGAGTTCCGTCCGGATTAAGTATCTCTCCGAATAGGAATCCCATGGAGATGGGCATCTTCCGAAATATGTTGCCACACGCGGAGAAGAAACCCGGAATCCGCCCGCTTCGTCGGCGGGCAAGTCACAACTGCACAAACAGTGGTGAAGCCTTGGTGCTACGGTACAATTACGGGCTCTACCAGGAGGAACGGTGCCAAAATTTCAATTTCAGAAGTCGTGCGTCATTGCTGCGGCCGCCGGTTATGCAATCTTCGGGTTGTGCCCGGGCGCAGCTGCGGCGGAGAGTCCTTCGATCTTTCCCACGCCTCGCGAAATCACACCCGGCAGCGATTTCTTTCTGGACGAGCAGACGGTCATCGCGGTCCCGGCTTACCCCTCAGAGCAGGATTTATTCCTGGCCCGGTCTTTGGCCGGCGATCTCGGCGATCGGTTCGCTGTCCATCTGAAGACCGAGCGATTGGACCGGCTGGATCCGGACCGCCACATGATTCTAATAGGGTCGATCAGCAATCCCCTGGTACGGATGTATTGCGAAAATCACCGCCTCTCCTTGAGCGCGGGTGATCCCGGTCCGGAAGGATACGTTCTCCAAACCAGTGGCAACATCGTTCTAGTGGCCGGTAGTGACGAGTCCGGCGCCTTTTACGGCTTGCAGTCTTTGCGGCAACTCGCATTCCGCGAGCAAGGTCAGCTCCGGTTCAAAGGAGTCCAAGTGCGCGATTGGCCGGCCAAGCCGTTTCGCGGCATCAAACTCTACATTCCAGGGCGCAACAACATCCCGTTCTTTAAGCGCTTCATCCGGGATTTCATGGCTTTGTACAAATACAACACGCTCATCATGGAAATGAACGCAGCTATGCGGTTTGAGCGCCATCCGGAGTTGAACACGGGCTGGGTCAAATTCGCACAGGACACTAATTATTCGCGCCGTCATTCTCCTCCCGGCACGCCGCACGATTGGGAGACCGATTCCACACATCAGGACACCGCCGACGGTGGTTATCTGGAGAAGGAAGAGGTAGCCGACCTGGCGCAGTTCGTAAAGAAATATCACATCGAGCTCATTCCGGAACTGCCATCGTTTACGCATGCCTACTACCTGATGACGGAGCATCCGGATCTGACCGAGACACCCGGTGCGAAATGGCCGGGCGTCTACTGCCCTTCGAATCCCAACAGCTATAGACTTCTCTTCGATGTATACGACGAGTACATCGACTTGCTGAAGCCGAAATGGGTGCACGCCGGTCACGATGAGTTGTTCCAGCCGGTCGGGCTGTGTCCCAGGTGCAAGGACAAGGATATCGGCGAGCGGTTTGGCGAAGACGTCCGAACCATTCATGATTACCTTGCCAGCCGGGGTGTCGCGATGATCATCTGGGGGGACATGCTGCTGGAAGGCGTCCGCGGCAGGGGCCTGCAGACCAGGAAAGCTCCGGACGGTTTTACTTACAACGTGGCTGGCGCAATGACTCCTGAACAAGTGAGCCGCCTCATACCGAAGGACGTACTGATCTTCAACTGGTTCTGGTCTACTTTCGACACCGGAGACGGCACATCGCCCACCGGGCAGAGCGAAGCGGAGGTCGAGAGTTTTGACGCCCAACTCGACCAAATGGGATTCAAGCAGGTTTTCGGCAACCTGCATCCCAACGCGGAAAATTGGCGTAACCGCATGAAGCGCTCCTCCATTATCGGCGGCGCGCCATCGGTCTGGTTCGCCACGAATGAAATCGGCTTCGGGAAAGATCAACTTTCGGATTTCTTGGGCGGCGCCAACATGCTCTGGCGCGGCGATGAACTTTACGGCCGTAGCCTTTCCGGTGTGATCCAGTTCATGATGCCGGATATTCGGACCAGGTTTCAGGGCGAAGCGCCTCCCAGCCGCACGGAAACGTCAATCGTTCCGGCGCATATTTCCGACAGTTTCAACATGGCGCCGGTTGAACCAGGCTTGGGCGTCAATCTCGCCGGCATGGAGAGTGCAACCGCCACGCTCGGGAAGATTCCCTTCGATTTATCCGAGCGCGCTGGAAAGGTCGCGGTCATCGTAGGAACTGACGGCGCTGAAAAAACTGGACTGCCCGGGGATTCCGGTTCCATGGCCATCGGTGAAGATCCCACGAGCCTGATCTTCTTGCATGCTGCCGCCCGTGCGGCCACGACCAGGCCGGGATGGGCATTGCTCTGGGACCAGGACGACACGGCCGACCTCCTGGGCTGGTACGAAGTCGTGTACGAGGATGGCTTCATCACCACCATCCCCATTCGTTACGGCGTCAATATCCAGGAATGGAACTGGGCAAAGCGGAATTCCGAGTGGGATTACTGCTACGGCGCGGATGCAGTGCCGCTGCGAGGACCGCAGGATAATCCCATCACATTCTTCGCGTACGAGTGGAAGAATCCCCGGCTCGGAAAGAAGATCACCGAAATACGCCTGAAGGGCACGACCGGCTTTCGGGGAGCTGGTCCAGGCTTCAGCAGCACTTATGGACCGCCTATCCCGAAAAACGCGATTATCCTAAAGGCCGTGAGCCTGGTACGGAAGAGGGATTAAAGCAGGCGATCGACCTTTTTTGGCGGTCACGTTTGCCGGCGTGGCTGCCCGGCAGTAAGCGGCAGAGAGCCTCGGAATCTTCCTAGGAGCACGCATGGCGGCTTCGGCGTAAGATGGACCCGTCTCAAAATGCGGCAATGCGGTTCGTTCGCGGCGGTGTAGCCTAAGTAACAACAATGCACAAGCCGAATCAATCTGTACGTTTAAATGCGGTACTTCTTGCTGCGGCCTTGCTGATCTTGCTTGTGATGACAGGTTTGGCGTTCCGCGAGTGGCAACAATTCAGGGTTGCCAGGTCGGCAGGCCTGCGAGCGCTCAGCATTGAGAATTGTATAGCTGATCTGCTCTCACATATGCTGGATGCCGAAACAGGGCAGCGCGGCTTTCTTCTCACTGGGCAGAATCACTATTTAGAACCGTACGATCGTGCCATTGAAGCCATCCCCAAGGATCTCGCGAAGCTGAACACACTCCGGCCGGCAAGTGATGGTGACAAGAACCAGCTGCTGGATCGTCTGCGCGCCGTGACGAATGAAAAATTATCCGAAATGAGAGGAACGATCGAGATCCGAAATCAGCAGGGATTTGAAGCAGCCTTGGAAGTGGTTCGGGGGGATCGTGGCAGGCAGACCATGGATGAAATACGAAGTCTTTGCTTTCGCATTCGGCGTAGCGCGACTGATGATCTGGTCGCAATCCGTGTTCAGACGCTCGCGGCAACTACGGGTGCATTCATTACGACTGCCGTTGGATCACTGGCCCTTACATTGATACTCGTGGCCGCTTACATTATGATTGCCAGGCGCACTCGTGAGCGAGAGGAAGCGATCGCGGATACTCTTCGGACCCAACAAGGCTTACGGCAATCAAACGAGCAGTTGTCACAAGCCAACCAGGACCTGGAGCGGTTCGCGTTCAGCGCCAGTCATGATTTGCAAGAACCGCTGCGCACCGTAACGTTATTTTCGCAACTTTTGAAGGAGCGATATGCAGACTTGATCGGTAGCGAGGCTGCGATTTTTGTTGACCATGTGGTCAAAGCGGCCGATCACATGCGCATGCTGCTTTCGGATCTTCGGACGTACATGGAAGCGGGCGCTTCTACCGGTGAAGCTCCGCTGGCGGATCCCAACGCAGTTTTGGAACATGTCACCCAGAGTCTTGGCACTTTCATCAGCGAAGCCTCCGCGACAGTGACGTGGGACCCACTGCCTGAATTGCCCGTTGCCGAATCGCATTTAGTTTCGATCTTCCAAAATCTCATTACGAATGCAATAAAGTACAGGTCGGAACGGCCTCCAATAATTCAAATCTCAATGCAGCATGTGGGCGGTGATTGTCTTTTTTCGGTAACGGATAACGGCATCGGCATCCACCCGCAGTACCACGATCAAATATTCGGCGTGCTGCAGCGCTTGCATGACCGGAGAATTCCCGGTACGGGCCTCGGGCTTGCGATCTGCAAGCGATTAGTAGAGCGATACGGTGGACGCATCTGGGTTGAATCCTCCGTTGGTCATGGCGCAACGTTTTTCTTTACCCTGCCTGCGACGAGAGCGCTTGCAGTTGGTGCTTGACGCCCCGGCTATGCCGCAGTCGCATCGCGCTCCATGCTCGCGGGTGCGGGCGCTACGGGCGTAGCCGCCGCCCGCATCCACCGCGCGCGCATCAGCTTGCTCGCGAAAATATTCAGCTCGCAAGAGGACCACCCTTGGCCTGGCGCGCCTTGCTTATCGGAGAATACCGTCGTGGCCCGGCAGGGGCACCGGTGACCGGTGAAACCGTAAACGGCAAAAACGGCACCGGTATGGAGTCAGGTTGATCCGTTCTAGTATGACGTCGATGAGCTTTCGCTGCTGCGAGCGGCGGACATCATGGCTTTTGCACCTGGGGCATCTGGGGCCTGGCGTAACAAGCTCAGGTTCGTAAACGAATCGGTGCAGGTCTGGAAAAACCGAGCCCATAATTCCGTGTGCCGCGTGAATGCAACGCTGCGCGCAATTATACGCTGCCGAATGATCAGGGTCTGTGAAGTTTGTCACTTATGGCGCTTTGCTTTCTAATACCGCGCCGGCCACGCCCGGTAATATCGCGCCATCCGGAAGAATGGGAGGGGCGTAACCCAACCTCACCACTACAAGGTCCAGCGATGGCACCACGTAGCACCGGTTCGAGCCGTATCCTTGAAACGCGAAGGCGTCCCGCGGCACCGAGGGCCAAAGCGAACCGTCTGTATTTACCCAGAACGTATAGCCGTATTTCCGGTTTACTTCCTGAGAGCTGCGCGTTGCCAGATCTACCCACCATTTCGGAACAATGTGTTTCCCCTCCCACTGGCCTCCGTGCGCCATGAGGTAGCCCAGACGCGCGAAATCCCGCGCCGACAAACGCAGCCCGCTGTGCGCGTTCGTGTGCGGGCCAATATGCCCTGCGCCGCCCTCCAGGTCCCATCCGAAGTTTTGTATTCCAATGGGCTCGAAGACGCGTTCGCGCATGTAGTCACGGATTTCTCGGCCGGTGACTCTCGCAAATATCAGGGATAGATGGGAAAACCCGGCGTCAGAATATTCCCAGTGCCGGCCCGGATCGGCCGTCAGCATGGCTGCCGAATTGCCGAATCGGTTCGGTTCTTTACCCAGCCCAAGATCGAATTCGCCGCCCTCCGGGGAAATGGCCATACCGATCAGGCCGTGATCCTCTCCCGGAATTCCCGAGGTCATGCTCAGCAGATGCTTCAGCAGGATGTTCTCCTTGCCCGGATCGCTTAACGGCCGTCCTTCTGGAATATAGTCATAGGCGCGGCTCTCCAGATTGATCTGCGCATCGCCGGGCAGTTTATGATTCCGGCTGTCATCCAGCATCATGCCGAAGGCAATTCCAGTTGCAGATTTGGTTGCCGACCAGACATCGAAAGTCGTGGCGCGCATCGCCGGCACTCCCCACCACTCCGCGACCAGATACCCATTACGTACGATCACCATCTGCCACGGCCCGCCGTAAAGCGCGACTTGCGTCTGCCCGATTAGCTGGATGGCGTGCGCATCCATACCGGCGTTTTTCCTGATCTCTTCGTCGTTCACGCATCTCCGCCAGCCCCCTTCCGATTCCGGAGGTGGATAGTACGTTGCCGCCGCCATCAGCCCGGCACTCAAAACAGCTACACCAAGCATCCGCAACCTGAAAAGCTTTGCCACTGCGTCGCCCTTTTCGCTAGGTCTGCTACCACGCACCTTCTCCTCCTTCTTGTCGCTCATGCCATCAACATCGGACCCACGCGATGATTCTACATGCGATGCAGGATGCGTGCACGGCGGCGAACGCCGGTGAAGCTTCGACCTTCGAATTGTCTACGGGTCCCGGAACGACTCGCGAATAGTCCATTTTTGTAGATAAATATTCATGAATTTCTTGACAATGGTCTGGAATCATGCGCCCCGTTATCTCGCCGCCCTGGAGATTTGTCGGCTCTTTGTTCGAAAAGTCGCGGAATCCGCCCGCCCGTGTAGCGTGTCGGATTCGCACCGGGCTGCGCGTGTCGGACCGGCGCAGAGCGTGAGACGAAGAGGCCGTCCCTTTCAACAAGCACCGAAGTAATTTACGGCAGCGTCGACAGTTATCTCCTATCGCCGCCCCGGCTATTCCCTGTGTACTTATCCGTCCGCTGCTGCTTCCCCATTTTCTGTAAGTTACGATACAGCGTTCTGGCAGTCTGCGTTATGTGTTTTCGTTTCTGTAATTATGTCGACAATAAAAGCGGGATTACGGTTATATAGGACACAAATAGGACCCAACGATGCGTCTTTTTTCTTGACCGCTGCGCCGCAGGGTCGATATGATCAAAACCCACGAGGAGAAGGACCAAATGGTCATTAACAGATTCCTAACAGTTGCAGTTCTAGCGATCCTGGCCACAGGAATTGCGAGCGCAGACATGCTGGTCACGACCGACGCGGTGGCAGTTGGCCCGAATACCACGGATTTTGACTTTTCCCTGGTCTTCCCTTCAACCGCGACGCCCGCTGGCTTCCATCTGGTAGGCGCGACTCTGGCAATTACTGACACGATCACAGATTCGACGCTTACCTTAACCAACAACGCCTCATCCACACAGCATTTCAAATTTACGGCCACGTCCGAGGCAGACATCACGTCGAATTCGGTAGATTCTACATTTGTTGGGGCAGCCACGGCGCCGACTCTGGTTCTGTCCACTGGTTTGGTGTCGTTCACGTCTGGCCAGAGCGTAACCTATTCGCCTATTACCATTACCGAATCCCTGGGGCCATTGGCGGTATCCAATGCGGCCGGTTACCTTGGCGGTGCCACGATCGGTGGGTCCACGTTGTCGGGGACGCAGTTCCTGGGTGGCGGCGGGAATATCAAAGTGGATCAAAGTCAGGAAGCGACTGTGACCGGCGAACTTATTTTTGACTTCGCCCCTAACGCCAAGACGCCTGAGCCCACTTCCATCTTCCTGTTTGGAACAGTGCTATTGAGCCTGGGATTCCTGCGCAAACGCCGCGCAAACTAGGTTCTTTTTCTCTCCGTTTCACGAAGTAGGCCAAAGCCGGGATCCCCGGTTTTGGCCTATTTGTATTTGTGGTCCCTGCGGTCTGAATGCCCACTCCCGTCGGAACATTTGCCTGTAAGCAACGTACATATGCCTGGGTCACATAAATGGGACTGAATAAGATGAGCCCCGATTCTGCAGACCCCGAATGGAAGAAGGGAAGCGGCGCAGAGCTTCTGGTTTTGTCGCTCTCGAGGACCACACGTGTGCTCCTGCGTTTCGTTGCGGCCCTGGGCGTCGGGCGCCTGCTGAGCGGCATGCTGTATGGCGTCGGCGCCTCCGAGGTCGTAAGCGTAATCAGCGCGGCACTGGGCGCATCTCGATTGGGCTGGTTGCCTGCTACTTGCCGGCGAGGGGAGCCAGCCGTGTCGATTTAGTTGCGGCTCTTCGGAAAGGATGATCTGGTTGTTGAGCGAATCATCGAAAAACCCGGGCCGCCGCGTCGGGATCGCTCTCGTAATCCTGTGCCTGATCGGTATCGCGGCGGCAGCGCGTCGTATCGCTGTGTTAACGATTGCGCCCCCGGCAGCTTCCTCGGATTTCGGCGGCTTGAATGCCCATTTCCTAACCAGGGCGGGCGCCACACTTTTGCACGTAGTGCCGAGTCTGCTGTTGCTTCTGCTCGTTCCCCTGCAATTTGTCTCGTCGCTACGACGGCGCCACCCGCGAGTCCATCGCTGGGCTGGCCGCCTTATCATGGTTCTGGGTATTCTCGTCGGCACATCGGCCCTTTGGCTGAGCGCCGATCCGGTTGGCGGATCCATCGAAAGCACAGCCACGGTATCGTTTGGCTGTCTGTTTCTTATTGCGCTGGGTAAAGCCTGGTGGCACATCCGCAACGGCCGCGTGAATTTGCATCGCGAGTGGGCGACGCGCATGACGGCTATCGCTCTGGGCGTCGCTACCACCCGGCCCATCATGGGCGTATTCTTTGCCACCAGCCGCATCACCGGCCTCACGCCGCAACAGTTTTTCGGACCCGCTATGTGGATCGGGTTGGCTTCCACCACCGTCGCGGGCGAGATCTGGATTCGTTCGCAAACGGCCGCCAGGACCGTTCTGCCAGGCGCTGAGCCTGCCACCCGGCCGGCCGCCTGAGCCCGATTTTCCGGGTGTTATATCATGCTGGCATGAGTTCTCAATCTGTTTCCCGGCGGACATTTCTAGCCGCCGCCTCGGCTTCAGCAATGGCGCGCGGTGCATCATCCAAAGACAAGTTGAAAGCTGGTTTGGTCGGCTGCGGCGGGCGCGGTACGCAGGCGGTTGTCAATTTGCTCACCGGCAACGACAATGTCGAATTAGTCGCCATGGCCGATGTCTTCGAAGATCACCTCGAGGGCTCGCTCGACCGTCTGCGTAACAATACCAAGTACATTTCGCGCGATGCCGGCATCACCGTCGAACGTGACGGCAAACCGAAAGAAATGAGCGCCGACGATCTCGTAGCCTCCATCCGTGCCGGCATCAAGGTCGATCCCGAGCATCACTTCGTAGGTTTCGACGCCTTCCAGAAACTAATCAATTCCGGCGTCGATATCGTCATGTTGGCCACGCCGCCCGGCTACCGGCCCGAGCATTTCGAAGCCGCTATTAACGCCGGCAAGCACGTGTTTACCGAGAAACCGATAGCTACCGATCCCGTGGGCGTCCGGCGCTTCATGGCCGCAGCGAAAAAAGCGGAGGAGAAGCATCTGACCGTCATGTCCGGCGCTCAACGCCATGCGCATCGCGAGTATGTCGAAACCGTCGACAAGATTCACAACGGCGCCGTGGGCGACATCGTCGCACTGAATTCCAATTATCTGAGCGGCCCCGTGTTTCACGCGCAGGCGCGCGATGCCAAATGGGGCGACATGGAATGGGAGCTGCGCAACTGGTATTCCTTTATCTGGATCTGCGGCGACCAGATCGTCGAGCAGCACTTCCATAATATCGATTTCATGAACTGGGTGATGGGAGCGCATCCAACGGAGGTCGTGGCCTCCGGCGGTGCGGCCTGGCGGCCGCGCGAGCCCCTCTACGGCAATATCTACGACCACATGTCGTCGGATTTCGTTTACCCCAGCGGGGTTCATCTTTCGAGCTATTGCCGCCAGTATCCCAACGGGTTGCATCGCGACGTAAGCGACATGATCGTCGGTACCAAGGGCCGCAGCAACGGCATGGACATTGGCGGCAAGGGTATAAATCCGTACGTTCAGGAACACATCGACATGATCCGCAGCATCACCGGCGCAGGTCCCTATATCAACCAGGGTATGCGCGTCGCCGAAAGCACTATGACCGCCATCATGGCTCGCGAATCGGCTTACTCCGGGATGAAGATCACCTGGGACATGATCATGGCCTCGAAGCAGGATCTGCAGCCCAAGGAGGCCGATTACAACGCCCACCGGGAACCCATTCCACTGCCGGTTCCTGGCGTGTACAAGTTCGTGTAAGAGGCACGTGCGAATCGACAAATGGCTCTGGGCGGCGCGTTTTTTCAAAACGCGGTCGTTGGCATCGCGCGCCTGCGACTTGGGGCGGATTGAAGTCGGCGGGCAAACGGTTAAACCCTCACGCGAGATTCGCGCCGGCGACTGGCTCCGGATAAAGAACGATAGCGGCGACTTTACTATTGAAGTTGTCGCGTTAAGTGAGATGCGGGGCCCCGCTCCGGTGGCGCAGACGCTCTATCGTGAATCCCAGGAAAGCCGGGAGCGCCGCATGAAACTCATGGAAGAGCGAAAAGCCATGCCGCACTTCGAGGCCGCCCGGGAAGGCAGGCCCTCGAAGCGGGACCGCCGCGAGCTGGCGCGTCTGCGCGGGCGGCGTTAGTCTCTATTGGCGCAGTACCGTGAAATGGCTGATCGAATAGCCAAGCGCTGCGCCCATAAAGACATCGGATAAAAAATGCGCCGATAGCGTCAGCCGGGAAAAGCCGACCGCCGCGGCCAAACCGTACGCGGCGTAAGGCACCCAGCGATGGTTGCTGTAACGATGCGCCACCACCGTAGCCAGAGCAAAGGCGGCGATGGTGTGGCCCGAGGGAAAGCTGCCGCTCCCGCGGATAAAAGAACCCGGGCTCTCAAACCACGTATCGGCAAAGTTGCCGTGGACCGGAACCGCCGCCGGGCGCACCCGGCTGGTCACGTCTTTCAAAACGCTGGTCAGGATCTCGGCATCGGCGATGGCTTCTCCCGCCAATAGCGCCGTAGATTGCATCTTCGCGTCTTTGCGGACCAAGCCGGCACCGTAAAGCGATACCGGAACTGCGATTGTCCCGATCAACGTCGCGCTTCCCGAGAATACGTTGTCAAAGCCGTTATACGAACCGCTGCGCCGGAAGTACGCGGATTCGGTTGGATCAAGCGCAATCAGGGCCGCGGTGGTGCCGAGAACGGCAGCCGTCGGAACGACATTCTGCCCCTGCCCCACCAGTCTGGCAGGGAAGGTCCAAATGCGCTCCTGATCCCGGATCAGGTTCGGCAGCAGTAGCTTCCAGGAGACCGGCCGTTCCTCCTGCGGCGGCGGCGAGTCAGCATCAGCGGTTTGCCCTGCCGCACAAAAGACGCAGACGGTCGAGAAACAGAAGAAGGCCATGGTAAGGCGCATGCGGTTTTATGAAGGAAAACTAAAGAGCTGCATACGTAAGCAGCCGCGTTCGCGTTACCTCAAATCGCGGGCCCCGAAGTTCGTGAAAGCCGCAAGTTCTTTTTGCCTGAGAGATCAATAGATATGCCTGCACTAGTGATTTGAGCACATTATGAAACGGCTTGTTCCGGCGGCAGGACTATTCGTGTGCCTGGCCTGCCTGCAGGCGGAGCAGTATCCGGAGGCCGCCATCGCCAATCAGCCCGTGCTGCGAATCGGCGCCGACGATCTCCTCGCCATCTCCGTTTACGATTCCCCGGAACTTACCCGCCACGTGCGTGTCGGCGACGAGGGCCAGATCCGCCTGCCCATGCTGCGGCAGCCCATTCCGGCCGCTGGACTCATGCCGCGAGAGCTGGAATCCGCTATCGCCAACGCTCTCGCCGCCGAGCAGATTCTTGTGGATCCCGTGGTGACCGTCACCGTCGCCGAGTATCGCAGCCGTCCCGTCAGCGTCGCTGGGGCCGTGAAGCATCCGATCACTTTTCAGGCTACAGGCACCGTCCGGTTGCTCGATGCCTTGACCAGGGCCGATGGCCTGGCTCCCGAAGCCGGTTCTGAGATCCTCCTCACGCGCACGGCAGCCGATGGAAAGGAGATCACCGATCGCATTGCCGTGCGCGATCTGTTTGAAGAAGAGCATCCTGAGCTCAATCGCCGGCTCTCGGGCGGTGAGGAAATCCGCGTTCCCGAAGCACCGCATATCTACGTTGCCGGAAACGTGAAGAATCCCGGTGCGTTTTCGCTGAAAGATGGCGCAGAGACCAGTGTGCTGAAAGTCCTGGCCCTCGCTGGCGGGCTCGCCCCCTTCTCCACTAAGCAGGCCTACATCTATCGCCCCAAACCGGGATCGCGCGACAAAGACGAAATCGCCGTGCCTTTGAGCCGGATCATGGCACGCAAGTCGCCCGACGTCGCCTTGAAAGCTGACGATATTTTCTATATCCCCGACGCGAAGGGGCGGCGGCTGAGCGCAGCAGCACTCGAAAAAATCGTCGGCTTCGGAGCGGCGACCACATCCGGCCTGCTCATCTGGCACTGACTCTATGAATCGCAGCCTGCCCGCACCCGTCGACGATGTCCGCATAACTACTTATCCCAATTGGCCGCAAACCATCGATACAGACGATAACGACGGTGCAACACCCTTTGCGCATCACCTTTGGGTCCTGCGCCGCCATCGATGGAAAATTCTTTCGTTCATTGTCGCGTGCGAATTGGCCACCCTCATCGTTTCGTCGCGCGTGACGCCCATTTATGAATCCACGGCCGTTATCGATATCGATCGCCAGGCGCCCGCGGGCGTGATTGGCGAAGCCGCCGCCGGCTCCCGCGACAACGATTCCGACCAGTTCCTCGCCACGCAAATCCGCCTGATTGCCGCCGATGCCGTGCTGCGCCCCGTCGCCCAAAAGTACAGGTTGCTCGAGCGCGAGCAGCAGTTCCGTGATTTGCCCCAGCTGCGCATTGCGCAGGTCGAAGGCGCGCCCATTCTGCTCAAGCGCCTGAAGGTCACGCGACCTCCGAACACCTACTTGCTCCTGATCAGCTACCGCTCTCCCGATCCGCATCTGGCCGCCGATGTTGCCAACGCCATCGCCAACTCCTACCTGCAGCACGCTTACAACCTGCGCGTCCGGTCCTCGACCAATCTGGCTTCTTACATGGAGAAAGAGCTCGAAGAGCTCAAAGCCAAAATGGAATCCTCCACACAACGCCTCTTCCAGTTCGAGCGCGAATTGAACGTGATTAATCCGGAGGAGAAAACCAACATTCTCTCGGCACGCCTCTTGCAGTTGAATACCGAGTACACCAACGCTCAGGCAGACCGGGTCCGCAAAGAAGCCGCTTTCAATTCCGTGCGCGGCGGCAGCTTCGCTGCAGCCCAGGCTTCCTCGCAAGGCGATGCCCTCAAGAAACTCCTGGAGCGTCAGAACGAAATGCAGGAAAAGTTCGCCGAGATTCAGTCGCACTATGGCGTCAATCATCCCGAATACAAGAAAATTGCCAGCCAGGTAGCCGAAATTGAACGCCAGCTTCAGGTAGCGCGCGCCAACATCGCGCAGCGGGTCGAATCGGAATTCGAAGAATCCGCCGGCCGCGAGCGCATGCTCGCCAAAGCCGTATCCGAAACCAAGACTCAGTTCGATCAGTTGAACGCCCGCTCGTTCGAATACCAGCAGCTCAAGCGCGAAGCCGAGAGCGACCGTAAGCTCTACGACGAACTCGTGCGCAAAATCAAGGAAGCCGGCATCAACGCCAGCTTTCAGGACAGTTCCATCCGCGTAGCCGACGCCGCCCGCCCGGGCATTAAGCCTGTTTTCCCGCGCATGGGCCTGAACCTTTTTGTCGCACTGCTCCTCTCAACAGTGATGGGCGCCGCAGCCGCCATCATCAGCGACTCCCTCGACAAGACCGTTCGTGATCCCGACCTCGTCCCGCGCCTTCTGAACGCCGAAGTCATTGGCTCGCTCCCCATGGTCAGGAACTGGCGAACACGCATTACGCCCGCGACCACTCCTGGCGCCGGCTCCGGTATGGCGCTGGCCCGCGCTGATGACGACCCCGTGTCCTCCGCCTATCGCGAGGCCGTCCGCGCTCTCCGCAATTCCATTCTCCTGGCCGATTTCGATCGCCGTATCCATTCCATCCTGATTACCAGCGCCTCCCCCGGGGAAGGGAAGTCTACCATCGCCGCTCACCTTGCCCTGACCCACGCCGCACAGCGGCAGAAAACGCTATTGATCGATGGCGACATGCGCCGTCCCAGCGTACACCGCCGGTTCCAGATGCCGGGCTCGATCGGCCTTTCGAATGTCCTGGTCTCTGGCCTGGAGTGGCGCGACGCCGTCCTCACCCCGCCTAACTCCACACACTTCGACATACTGCCCGCCGGTCCCCCGTCGCATGTTGCCCCTGACCTGATGGGCCACGGCCTTACTCAACTCCTCGACGAAGCCTCGCGCGATTACGACCTCATTATCCTCGACGCACCGCCTCTCCTCGGTTTCGCGGAGCCGCTCGAAATGGCCACCGCGGTCGATGGCGTGGTCGTCGTGACACGCGCCGGACAAACGCCGCGCAAGGCAGCATCCTCGGTCCTCGGAATTCTTGCCCGTCTGCGCGCCAACACTCTTGGCGTCGTGCTCAATGAGGTGCGTCAGGACACCAGCGAAAGCTATTACTACTACGCGCACTACGCCAAATACTACAAGCAAGCCAAAGGCGCCAAGGCGGGCGCATGAAGACCGTTATTTTAGCCGGCGGCCTCGGTACGCGCCTCGCCGAAGAGACCCAGATCAGGCCCAAGCCCATGGTCGAAATAGGCGGCAAGCCCATGCTCTGGCACCTCATGAATATCTATGCTGCCCATGGCTTCGCCGAGTTCATCGTCGCCCTCGGCTACAAGGGCGAGTGCATCAAAGATTACTTCCTGAATTTCTACGCCCTCAATAACGACCTCACCGTTGACCTTTGTCACGGCGAAACCATCGTGCATCAGAAAAAGCAACCGGGCTGGCGCGTGCATTTGGTAGACACAGGGCTCGACACCGATACCGGTGGCCGCATCAAGCGCCTCCGTGACTGGATCGGCAATGAAACGTTCCTCCTCACTTACGGTGATGGCGTCGCCAACATCAACATCTGCCAGCTTGTCGATTTTCACCGCTCCCACGGCAAGCTCGCTACCGTGTCCGCCGTCCGCCCCCCCGCGCGCTTCGGCGGCCTTCGCCTGAATGGCGGCGGCGAGATCGTTGAGTTTATCGAAAAGCCGCAAACCGGCGAGGGCTGGATCAACGGCGGCTTCTTCGTCCTCGAGCCCGGCGTGCTCGACTACGTGGCCGGCGACCATACCGTCTGGGAGCGCGATCCCCTCGAGCACCTCGCCCGCAACGGCGAGCTCATGGCCTTCTATCACCATGGCTTCTGGCAGCCTATGGATACCGTCCGCGAAAAGATGCTCCTCGAAAAGCTTTGGACTTCCGGCGCCGCACCCTGGAGGGTCTGGGCATGAGTGCTTTCTGGCCGGAGCGCCGCGTCTTCGTAACCGGTGCTACCGGGCTGGTGGGTTCGTGGCTCGTGCGCGAGCTCATCCGCCTCGACGCCCGCGTTACCGTCCTCGTCCGTGATTGGGACCCGCAGAGCAGCCTGATCCGTACGGGCGCAATCCAGCAAACCAGTGTGGTCAACGGCGCGGTCGAGAACTTCGCCGTTATCCAACGTGCTCTCGTCGATCACCAAATTGACACCGTCTTCCACCTCGCCGCCCAAACCATCGTCGGTGCAGCCCGCCGCAGCCCCCTGTCAACCTTTGAAACCAATATCCGCGGTACTTACAACCTGCTCGAAGCTTGCCGGCGCGAATGCGATCAGGTCACGCGTGTAGTCATTGCCTCCAGCGACAAAGCCTACGGCGAAAGTCAGGCGTTGCCCTACATCGAATCCATGCCCGCTCTCGGCCGCTATCCCTACGATGTCTCGAAATCCTGCGCCGATCTCATTGCTCGTTCCTACCACGACACCTACGGCCTCCCCGTAGCCGTTGCGCGCTGCGGCAACATCTACGGCGGCGGCGATCTCAACTGGAGCCGGGTTGTCCCCGGTACCATTCGTAGCCTGCACTTCGGCCGGCGCCCCGTTCTTCGCTCCGACGGCCAGTCCACCCGCGACTACGTCTACGTGGAAGACACCGTGCTTGCCTACCTCCGCCTCGCTGAATTGCTCGATAAGCCGGAAGTGCGAGGCCAAGCCTTCAACTTCGGGCCATCGCAGCCCCGTACCGTCTGTGACGTCGTTGCCGCTCTCCAAAGGCTCATGCGGCGCGAAGATCTTCTTCCCGATATCCGCAGTTCCGCTCCCGCCGAAATCCGCCACCAGTATCTGTCCTCAGAAAAGGCCCGCCGCACACTGGCCTGGCAGCCGCGATTCTCCCTTGACGATGGCCTCGAGCGCAGTATCGCCTGGTATCGCGAGTTCTTCGGGAGGGCCGCGTGAATCCCATCCTGGTCACCGGCGCTTCGGGGTTCGTCGGCACCCACCTTGTCCGCTCCCTCGTCCGCCATGGCTTCGACGTCGTCAGCCTTTTCCATAAAAGCCGTATCGAAGAAGACCAGCGTCACTTCCGCATCGACCTCCGCGATTCCGCCCGTCTCGCGAAACTCTTCAGCCAGTTCTCCTTCTCCGCCGTCGTTCATCTCGCCGCTGCCGGGGTCTGCGCTACGAACCAAACGCTCGAAGACGTCACCGCCGTCAACGTCGCCGCGACGGCGTCTCTCGCGCGTCTCGCTCTGGCCCACCGTGTGGAGCGTTTCCTACACGTCGGAACCGGTTTCGAGTACCGTTCGCAAGCTCAGCCTGTCAATGAATCCACTCCCCTCGGCGCGCCCAATCTCTACGGTGCCTCCAAAGCCGCCGGCTGGATGCTCCTCGACGCGCTCCATCGCCTCGAAGGCCTGCCGCTCGTGACCGTCCGGCTGTTCAGCGTCTACGGTCCTGGTGAAAGCCCGTCCAAACTGGTCCCGTATTCCATCCTCCAGGCGCTCGCTGGCGAGCCCATCCGGCTCTCGCTCGGCAGCCAGGTGCGCGATTACATCTTTGTCGATGACGCCGTGGATGCCCTGCGCCTCGCCCTCACTACATCTTCCGCCCTCGGCAAGATCTATAACATCGGAGCGGGACCCGCCGAAGCCCGCAGCGTCCGCCGGCTGGTGGAAGAAATCGTGGAAAAGATCGGAGCGCCTTCGCGGCTCTGCTGGTTCGATCGGCTCACGCGTGACCACTGCGATCCCCCGTACCTTGTTTCCGATCCCACCCGCGCCCACCTGGAACTCGGCTGGCGCCCCCAGGTCAGCTTCGAACACGGCCTCGCCCGAACCATCGAATCTTTCAACACCACCCCCGTCAGGGAGCTCTCCGCGTGAAATGGATCATCACCGGCGGCGCGGGCTTCATCGGCACCAACACCGCAGAGTCCCTTATCCAGGCCGGTGACACCTGCTTCGTCGCCGATAATTTCCATCGCCCCGGCTCCAGATACAACCTGGGCTATCTCAACGAACGCTTCGGCCTGCATGTGGACTACCTCGACGTCCGCTTTCCCGATCAGGTCAACGCCTACTGGCAGGCGCACGCCGGCGTCGATGCCGTTCTGCACCTCGCCGGCCAGGTCTCGCTCGTCGCCTCCATCGCAGATCCCCGTTTCGACTTTGACACCAACGCCCTCGGCACGTTCAACGTCCTCGAAGCCACCCGCCGCTTCTTGCCGGACGCCCGGTTCATCTACAGCAGCACAAACAAGGTCTACGGCGACCTGCGCGCGCTTCCTGTAGCCGAAGACTCCACCCGCTACCGCCTGCCCGGCTTTCCCGAAGGCCTTGATGAACGCCTGCCGCTCGATCTCCATGGCGGTTATTCCTGCTCCAAGGGCGCCGCTGACCAGTATGTGCTCGACTACCACCGTATCTATGGACTGAGCACAGTCTCGCTCCGCCAGTCCAGTATCTACGGCGGCCGTCAGTATGCCTCCGAAGACCAGGGCTGGGTTTCCTATTTCGTGCAAATGGGCGTCGAGCGCCGCAAGTTTCACACCTGTGGCACCGGCAAGCAGGTCCGTGATCTCCTCCATGTCTCCGATCTGGTCGAGTGCTACCGGGCTATCGCCAGTACTTCGCGCGATAGTCTGGCCTTCGGACAGGCCTTCAACGTCGGCGGCGGTAACCGGGCCAGTCTTTCGCTCATCGAGTTGTTCAGCCTGCTGGAATCTGAATACGGATTCCCCATCAACTACACCGCCGGTCCGCCCCGCGCCGGCGACCAGAAAGTGTTCATCGCCGATACTCGAAAAATTACCGGCCACCTCGGCTGGAAACCTCGCGTGTCCATTTCACAGGGCCTCGACGAGCTGGTTGCGTGGTCCAAAGCCAGGTGGGCCGCATGAAGGTAGCAAAAAGCGCTTTCCACGGGCTCATCGGCTTCATCGTTCCGTCGCTGGTTCTGCTGGCAAGTTATCCCGTGCTGCTCCGCCATCTGGGCGCTGCCGCCTTCGGCGTTTATCTCCTGGCCGTCTCCATGGGCGGCGTCATGATGTTTCTCGATCTCGGCTTCTCCGCCGCGACGCTGCGCTTCGTCGCCCAGGATCTTGCCGCTGCTCGCAACCAAGCTGCCGCGAACGTAATCGTCACATCACTAATCTTCTACAGCGGCATCGGAGCCTCAGGTGCCCTCGTCCTGGCAGTACTGGCGCCCCTCTGGCCGAAGGTCTTTCGAATTGAACCGGGTCTCGCCGCTGATGCGATCGCCGTCTTCCGTCTGGCTGGCTTGCAGTTCGCTCTCTATTTGCCCGCCATGGTCTTCGCTTCCGTAGCGAAGGCCCTTGGCCGTTTCGATCGCGCCGCTCTGTACGTCTGCCTCTTCTCCGTATCCTGCTCGGGCTGCGCCACCATGGCCGTTCTAGCCGGTGCCGGCCTGGTCCGCTCCATGGCCTGTGTCATTGTGGCTAATATCGTTGCATTCGCACTGATTGCCTCTGACGGTCTACGGCTCTGCCGGAATTCCGGCATGCATCTTCTCAGCGCGCGCCCCGTGGCTTTCCGCCGCATGCTCGCGTTCGCCTGGACTCTGACCATCAATTCCATTGCCGGCTTCTTCCTCTACCAAATCCAGCGTTTCCTCGTCGGCTTGGCCATGGGACCGGGCGCCGTGTCCATCTATCAGGCCGCGAATGTCGGGCCATCCAAGCTCCATGCCGCCGTCAATGCCGCGAGCGAAGTCATGTTCCCCCTGGCCAGCGGTTCCCACGATCGCGCCTCCCTGCGCCGCCTCTATCTCCGCTTGCTGGCCGCGAGCGCGCTATCCGCCCTCGCTGGATTCGCGTTCCTGGTTGCCCTGGCCCGTCCACTTACCGCTCTGTGGCTGGGCCCTCAGGTCGCCGCTTCCGTTGCGCCGCTCGTGCCCGTATTCGCTGTTGCGTATTTCTTCCTCGCCCTGTCTCCGGCCCCATTTCATCTGGTCAATGGCATCGGCCGTCCCGGGTTGAATACTCTTTTTTACGCTGCCAACGCGACTCTGAATGTAGCCGTCATTGCCGCCTTCGCCCTCCGCGGACTCACCCTCATGAAGTTCGCCTGGGCCTTTGCCGCCTCCAATATACTCACCAGCATTGGCTACCAGATCACGGTGGAAATCCTCATCTGGAAACGTCCCGCCATGTTCTCGGAGATGGCCTCGTGAGCGCGCCGCTGGTCAGCATCATGGTCCCGGTTCATAACCGCGAGTCGCTGCTGGCTCACTGCCTAAAATCCGCTCTGGCCCAAACCTTTCACGATTTTGAGGTCATTGTCGTGGATAACGCGTCCACGGATGGCACTTGGGATGTCTGCCGCCAGTTCGCCCGCTCCGACGCCCGCGTCCGCATCTTTCGCAATCCCGAAAATATCGGCCCCGTCCGCAACTGGCAGCGTTGTTTCCGCGAAGCTCAGGGCCGCTACGGCAAGCTCCTCTTCTCGGACGATGTGCTGTCGTCCCATTACCTCGAGCAAACCCTTCCCCTGATACGCGATCCCCATGTCGCCTTCGTCTTCAGCATGGCCCTCATCGGTCCCGACCCGCGCCGCAGCCGCCTTGCCTATCGCTTCCATCCGCATACGGGCCGGTTCCCCCGCCGTCAGTACATCCGCCGCGCCTTGCTCGGCGCGCAGGTGCCGGTTTCTCCCGGCGCTGCGTTGTTCCGGGTGAGTGACCTCCGCGGCAGTCTCCGCCTCAGCATTCCGTCTCCATCTATTGACGATTTCGAAAAGCACGGCGCCGGCATTGACCTCCTGCTATATCTCATGACCGCGGCCCGCTATGAAGAAATCGGTTATGTCGCCCACCCTTTAGTGTTCTTCCGGGCCCACCCTGGTTCCATTAGCCACTCGAGTGACTCCGGGCTCACTGATGCTTACCACCAGGCCCGCATCTGGTTCGCCGCACATAACCAGAGACGCTGGGTACTAGCCTCCACCCTCGCGGCCGCGTGGTTCAGCACCATGAAGCGCCGCCGCCGCCCCGTCAGCCCTGCTTACATCGCTCAACGATTTCTGCCCAGCGCTCTCGAAAGCTGGACCGCATGAAACTAGGCATTGTCACCATCTCCTATAACCAGGTGAAATATCTGGCCAAGGCTATTGAGTCTGTTAGTCTGGCGGATCCCGAGCGCCTGGAATACGTCATCGTCGATGCGGGCTCGACCGACGGCTCGCGCCGCGTCATCGAGCGCAATTGCCGCCGTTTTCACCGCATCATCTTCGAACGCGATCAAGGGCCGCCCGACGGCTTAAACAAAGGATTCGCCGCCACCACCGCCGAAATCCTCGGTTACCTCAACTCCGACGACTGCTTTACTCCAGGAGCACTCGATTTCGTGCTTCGCTACTTTGAGAGCCATCCCGGCGTCGACGTGCTCTGCGGCGCCATTCGCATCATCGACGAACACGGCCGCCCTGGCATCCGCCGCCGCACCCCCGACCGCCTCGATCTCCGCCGCTACGCCTACGAAACCTGCTACTTCTGGCAGCAAGCCACATTCTTCCGGCGCGAAGCGTTCTTCAAAACCAACGGCTTCAATCTCGAAAGCCGCACCGCGTGGGACGGTGAGTTGGTCGTTGATATGGCCCTCGCCGGATGCCGCTTCGCATACACAAATAAGCTCCTGGGCGATTTCCGCATCTATGGCGATTCCATCACCGGCTCCGGTCGCCTGCGCGCGGCCTTGGTTCGCGATCGCATCCATTTGCGCGAAAAAATCATCGCCGCAGGAGTCAAACCGGCGTCCGGCATCGAGCTTCGCGTCATGAAAACGCTCTATAAGTTCAACCTGCGCCGTCACTGGTCCTATCTGTTCGCCGGCGAGGAGATCGAAGCCGTTCGATGACCCGGGAACAGATATTGGCCGGTGTCGCTTCCTATCATCGCGAGGCATTTCCCACATCCGATTTCGTCCCAGGCAAAACCTCTGTTCCCTGCGCTGGCCGTTCTTTTGACGCGGACGATCTCGTGCACCTGGTGGACGCGTCGCTCGATTTCTGGCTCACCGGCGGCCGCTACGCCGCGCGCTTCGAGCACGAGTTCGCCCGCTTCGTCGGTGTCCGCCATGCCGTGTTGTGCAATTCGGGTTCTTCGGCGAATTTGCTGGCCGTCGCCGCCCTTACTTCACCCAAACTTCGCGAACGTCGCTTGCAGCCGGGCGACGAGGTTGTAACTGTCGCCGCAGCATTTCCGACCACCGTTTTTCCGCTCATTCAGTACGGCCTTGTCCCCGTTTTTGTCGACGTCGACCTCGGCGCATACAACGCCATCCCCGATTTCGTAGCCGAAGCCATCGGGCCACGCACCCGCGCCATTATCCTGGCCCATACCCTTGGGAATCCCTTCGATCTCGACCGCATCATAGACTTGGCACGCCGCCACAATCTCTGGCTGATTGAAGACAACTGTGATGCTCTCGGTTCCCTTTGGCGCAACCGCCTGACCGGCACGTTCGGCGACCTCGCCACTTGCAGCTTCTATCCCGCTCATCACATCACCATGGGCGAGGGCGGCTGTGTCCTCACCAGTCAGCCGCTGCTCAAGACCATCGTTGAATCCTTCCGCGATTGGGGCCGCGACTGCTGGTGCGCCACCGGTTCCGATAACACCTGCGGTAAACGCTTTGCCCAGCCATGCGGCGACCTGCCCCCTGGTTACGACCACAAATATGCCTACGCCCACATCGGCTACAACCTCAAGCTCACCGACATGCAAGCGGCGGTCGGTGTCGCTCAACTCCGGAAGTTGCCTGCCTTCATGGAAGACCGCCGGAGAAACTGGCACCACCTCAGAGACTCTCTGGCCCCTCTCGAAGAGTTCCTGATCCTGCCTCACACGCTTGAATCTGCGGATCCGAGCTGGTTCGGTTTTGCCGTCACGGTTCGGGAGGCCGCGCCTTTCAGCCGCGACGATTTGGTGCAGTTCCTCGAATCGCGCCGCATCGCTACCCGCATGCTCTTCGCCGGCAATCTCACCCGCCAGCCCGCCTTTCGCGGCGTCAATTATAGGATTTCAGGAGATTTGGCCAATACCGACTCCGTCATGCGCCGGACTTTTTGGGTCGGCGTCTACCCCGGTCTCACCCAGCCGATGATCGATTGGATCATCGAATCTTTTCAGCAATTTGTGAGAAGCCGGTGAGATCACGCAGCCACTCCGTGTTGGCAGCCATCATAGGGCTGGCCACCCCCTTCCAGCTTCAGTTCGGCGGTATCCTCTATGCCAGCGAGGCGATCCTGGCCCTGGTTGCGATTTGGGCGTTAGCCACTCGCTTGATCGATGGTCGTTTCTGGCGTCCCCCATTTACCCGGCTGTTGATGTTTCTAGGCGTATCTCTTCTGGCCTATGCAGTTACGGACATGGCCGTGGGTACCGATCCCGCCAACTCGTTGCGTGGCTGGGCCCGGCTGGTTTTTTTGGGCAGCAACCTTACAGGGCTGTATTTTCTTTGTCGGCGTATGCCTTTCAATCTATTGATATACGCCATATCGTCAGCGGCTGGGTCGCTGGTATTTCTGGCCTGCGACGCCCGGCTCTTCGAGGACTGGAAATTCGGCGCTTCCGCTCCCCTAACGGTTCTCGTCGCGTGTCTCATTCCGCTGCTGGTCCCACGCGGTGTTCTGGTCGGATCGATTGCACTTACGGCGGTCGGCATCCTGCATCTCGTGCTCGATTCGCGCGAGATCGGCGGCAACTGTTTGCTGGCAGGGGCTTTACTTGCCGCGCGGTGCTTTTCATTGCTGCGATGGAAGTCGATTTCCTGGATTCTGCTCACCGGTTTGGCGTCAGTGGGCGTAGGGCTGTTCTTATGGGCGTACATGCTGACCGACGCCGAATATTCGCAGCGTCGCCACTTTTCGAACGCCTGGCGCACGGCGTCACTGATCACCGCGGCAGATGCGATCGCGGATTCGCCATGGCTTGGTAACGGCTCTCAAACCAACAACTTCGCGCTGCAATCGCAATACGATTCGATCTTTGCGGAACATACTGGCATCCGCTATCGCGGCCAAATGACAGACACCTCGACCTTTTCTCCACACTCCCAAATTCTGCAATCCTGGTTCGAGGCCGGCGTTTTCGGCACAACCTTCTTTATCTATCTCGGTTTCGCGGTCGCCGGAGCGCTGTACTTCTGCATTTTCCGGCGGCAACTCGACGCATTCTCGGTGCTTTTTGCGTTTTCGCTGATGCGTGCGATCTGGCATCTGTTATTCAGTCCCTTTGCCGGCTTGGCCCGGCTGGACGTAGCCCTGGCAGGCGCGATCGTTTGCGTCATCGGGATCGAACGGTCATGAAGGACTGGCTGAAACAGACGCTGGGCGGATTGGGCATGGCGCTGGTTGCATTCCGGCTGCGCGAGTTCTGGCGCGGGCTGAAGCGTGGCAATGAATCAGCCGCGGACGGCCTTCCCATTCCGCCGGCGAAACTCATCGTTTTGGTCACCGGCTCAGGGGATTCTGCCTGGTACACGGAGGGCGGGAAATTGGCCGCGCAGAGCATCTGCGAGGCGCTGGGAGCGGTGGGCTTGTCGGTCACCCAATTTGAGTCAATGCTCGATTTTGGCTGCGGATGCGGGCGCGTTCTCCGGCACTGGCGTCCTATCACGAGAGCGGCACTGTATGGCACGGACCAGAACAAGGAGCTCGTCGAATGGTGCCGTCGCAACCTACCCTTTGCAAAATTTCAGTCGAACACCCTAGAGCCGCGCCTCGATTATGCCGATGGAATGTTTGAGTTCGCATATGCGCTCTCAGTTTTTACGCATATGCCGGAAGGCTTACAGAAACCGTGGATGGACGAGCTTCGGAGAATCCTGCGACCAGGCGGACATCTTCTGATTACGACCCAGGGCGACGAGTTTCTTTCCAAACTGACGGAGGCCGAGCGGGCGAGCTACGGCGCCGGGCGGATGGTGGTGCGGTATGGCGAAGCAGCGGGGAGCAATCTCTGCAGCGTCTACCATCCCGGGCGGTACATACACGAGCATCTGGACGGGAAGTTCGCGGTGGCGCTTTCGCGGCCCAGGGCAGCGGCGGGGAACGGCAACCAGGACGTGTACCTGTTCCGCAAACTTCAATGAAGATTCTCCAGTGCGTGGGCGATATCGATCCTGCACTAGGCGGGAGCGTGGAAGCTGCGCGCCAGCTTTCGCATGCACTGGGCAAACTGGGGCATCGCCCGGAACTGGTCACATTACGACCGCCGAAACCGGAATGGACTCAACGCTGGCTAGGCTCGATGCACTGTGCGGGGCCAGCGGCGACGCGCTACCTATATAGTCCGCATCTTGCAAGCTGGATTGCGGATCATGCATCCCAATACGATGCAGTGGTTGTACATGGCTTGTAGCGTTACACGAGCACGGGGACATGGCGCGGGCTGCGCGGGCGCGATGTGCCCTATTTCGTGTTCGCCCACGGGATGCTCGATCCGTACTTTAAAACTGCCTTCCGGTTGAAGCACGCCCAGAAAAGACTGTGCTGGCTGGCCACGGAATCGCGCGTCATCCGCGATGCCACGGGGGTTCTGTTCACGTGCGAAGAGGAGCGGCTGCGCGCGCGGGAAACGTTCCGGCCGTACGAGTGCCGGGAGCAGGTGGTGGGGCTGGGCATCGCGGGACCGGTGGGAGACCCGGCGGCTCACCGGAAGCTATTCCTGGATCGTTATCCACACCTCGCGACGACGCGGAACCTTCTATTTCTGGGGCGGATTCATCCCAAAAAAGGCTGCGACCTACTGATCAAGGCGTTCGCGCGCGAGGCATCACGCGATCGACAGCTACGCCTGGTCATCGTTGGTCCCGACGAATGCGGGTGGAAGACGGAACTCGAAAATCTCGCCGCGCAGGAGGGTGTGGCGCCGCGGGTTACGTTCACGGGACCGCTCTACGGCGATCTGAAATGGGGAGCTCTTCGTGCGGCCCATGCGCTGGCGCTTCCTTCGCACACGGAAAACTTCGGCATCACGGTGGTGGAAGCGCTGGCGTGCGGCGTGCCGGTGCTGATATCGAATGAAGTCAACATCTGGCGCGAGATCGAGGCCGACGGCGCGGGCCTGGTGGGTGACGCGAATCTGAGTGGAACTATCGGGATGCTGGAACGATGGATCGGTCTTACCGCTGAGCAGCGCGAGCGTATGGGCGAGAGCGCCCTCCGTTCATTCGCGAATCGCTTCGAGCTGGAAGATTTCGCGAGGCGGTTCGCGGCGTGTCTGGAGGCAGCGTGAGCACTCCGGACGTGTCGATCGTCATGGTGAATCATCATCATCGCGCGGTGATCGGGAAGTGCCTGGACTCGCTATACGCGCTGCCAGACCACGCATCGTTTGCGGTGACCCTCATCGACAACACTCCGGATGACGGCGCCGCGGACTGGATCCACGAGCATTACCCGGCTGTCACGATACGCCGAAACGCGATTCGCCGCGGATTCGCCGCCAACGCCAATGCCGGCATCCGCAGCGGCGCAACGAGCCCGTATGCGCTGTTGCTGAATCCGGATGTGGTCTGCATTCCCGGGCTTCTGGACGGCCTTGTGGCATTTTTAGATGCGCATCCGCGGGCCGCAATCGCTGCGCCGCAACTTTACTTTGCCAATGGCTCCGCGCAGCCGAACGTTCGCCGTTTCCCCACACCTTCCGCACTGGCCAGGCGCGCGCTGCACGTGGACGCGGTGTGGGAGAGTCCGGCACTGCGCCGGTATCTGATGCAGGACGAGCCACCGGAAGCGACCGAGGCCGACTGGGTCACGGGCGCGGCTCTTATGGCGCGGCGGGAGGCCATTCAGGCGGTGGGCCCGCTGGACGAAGACTACTTCCTCTATTGGGAGGATCTCGACTGGTGCTATCGCATGCGGCGAGCAGGCTGGACGGTCCATCGGGTCCCGGAAGCGCGTGCGGTTCATTTGCAGGCGCGCGAAGGAGTCCGGCGGCCATTCAGCCGGGCGGGACGCTCGCAACTGGCGGGAGCGATCCGGTTCTTCCGCAAATTCGGCTGGGACGCGGGCCAGGCGGCATAATGGGCGCGCAACCTACATTCTCCGGAACGGCGCTTCGGCAGGCAGCGATATTCCGTCCCATCCTAGGGGTGCGGGCCAGACCGCGGGCGACTTCATGGACGCTCGCGGCTGCGGACGTCACGGCCGTGTTTCTCGCCCGTGCGCTGGCGGCTGCGCTTTGGAATGCGGTTCACCCGGCCATCGGGCTCGCGAATTTTCTGGGATTTTGGGAATCACTGGGGCTGCTGGTGGCGACCTACGCGGCTCTGGGCGTTTATGCATGCGGCACCTTCGGAGCGGTAGAGGAATTGCGGCGCGCAGCCGCGGGTGCGACGTTTGTGTGCCTGCTGCTCACGGCGTCACTCTTTTTCCTGCAGCGCACAGGACCATATTCGCGAGGTTTGCTGATCCTGTCCGGCGTTTTCACTGCCGGCACAGTTCCGCTGGTTCGCTCGTTGACGCGGCATCTGCTGTCACGGCGGAGCTGGTGGGGCGTCCCGGTGATCGTGCTGGGGGCAGGGAAGGACGCCGCAAACCTCATTCGACGTTTGCGCCGCCATCCCGAAATGGGCTTGCGGCCTATAGCTTGCCTGGATGACGCCGCGGAGCACGGGGAATGCGCCGGCGTTCCGGTAGCTGGTCCGTTATCGATGGCGAGTGTGCTTGCCGGAGCGCTGCGCGTGCGGCATGCTCTAGTGGCCATGCCCGAAGTACCGCGGGCCGAACTTCTCTGGATGCTCGACGATTGGGGAACGGCATTTCGCCACGTCATTCTCATACCCGATCTTTTCGGGATTGCGAGCCTATGGGTTTCGGCGCGAGACCTGGGCGGCGTTCTGGGGCTCGAGGTACGTCACAATCTGCTGGCTCCTTCGAACCGCTGGATCAAACGAGCGCTGGACATTGCGGGGGCGCTCACCCTTGGCCTACTGATGCTGCCGCTAGTTGCCCTGGCGGCGGCTTGGATCAAGCTGACGAGCGGAGGACCCGTGATCTACCGACAAAGCCGGGAGGGAGAAGGAGGCAAACGCCTCGCAATGCCCAAGCTGCGCACGATGCACGTGGATGCCGAGGCGCTGCTTATGCGGGTACTGGCGCAATCGGCGGAAGCTCGCGCGGAATGGTCGCGCGGGTTCAAACTCAAGCAGGACCCGCGAATTCTGGGAAGGATTGGCGCATTTCTGAGGCGCAGCAGCCTGGATGAGCTGCCGCAACTTTGGTGTGTACTAAAAGGTGAGATGAGCCTGGTGGGGCCGCGGCCGTTCCCGCGATATCACATGGAGGGCTTCGGGCCGCGATTTCGCGCTCTGCGGAATCGCGTGAAGCCGGGGCTGACGGGGTTGTGGCAAGTCACGGACCGGTCGGACGCGGATCTGGCGACACAGGAAGCGCTGGATACGTACTACATCCGAAACTGGTCGCTGTGGCTGGACGTTTACATCCTGGCGAGGACCGTGCGGGCCGTTGTGTTTCCCAAGGGAGCGTATTAGGCGCTGGCTGAAGGCCGGGCATGCCCGGCCCCTACACTCGCAAAGAGGCCCGCGGGCCTCGACAGGGCCGCGCGGGCTGGGGACGCCGCGTCCTCCGGACCACGGCGAACCGGTTTGATCGGAGTCTAACGGGGCCCTGTGGCGCTGTTGTGCTTCTTGTTGTAGATGCGCGCGCTCTCGCGGTTCTGCTGGCGGTTGATTTGCGCCTTCTGCTTGTTGGTGAGATTGCCGCCGTTGGCGCGGCGATCGTTGCGCACTTCTTTATTGATGCGCGATTCCTGGCCTTCGAGCTTCGCTGTTTCACCGGCCGTCAGTTGGCCTGACTTGATGCCTTGAGCAATGCGGTCCTGCTGGTTCTCGCGGCGGGCATCGACTTCGTTATTGCCATAGTGCTGGGTCGACGCATTGTGTTTGTCGTTGTAGATCTGGTTGCTCAGGCGGTTCTGCTGGCGGTTGATCCGGGCTTTCTCGTTGTTGGTGAGGTTGCCGCCGTTGGCCTTGCGATCGATGGCAATTTCCTTGTTCAGGTTAGCTTCCTTGTGTTCCAGGTTCGCGGTTTCGCCAGCAGTCAGTTGGCCGTCTGCGACACCGTTGGCGATGCGGTCTTGTTGATTTTCCCGGCGATCCTTGATCTCCTGAGCGAAAATGCCGCTGGCCAGGGTCGTCGCGATCATGGTGTTTAGTACGAGCTTTCTCATTGCCGTTCTCCTCCGTTACCGTCTCAAGTCTTGGAAGCATTGCTTCCTGGAGGATCAAAACCGCTCCTCACGATGGAGTTGCGGAGAACCCGGTTAAAATTCGTTCAGAGTTCGAGGGATAACGTTAACGCATACACGGTCAGGCCGTTGGTTTGCGGCCCGTGAACAGCGCCAATTCCAGCCATTTCCAGTGGCAATCGACGTCGGTGAAGCCGATCTCGCGGAGGCAGGCGAGCTGCGTTTCTAGGGCGAGCAGCTTGTTGGAGGGGTCTTCATCTTCGGGGCGGACGGCGAGCGCGGCGAGGAACTGGCGGTGCAGATTCTCGGTGGGAGAAGCGACGTGTTCCAGGTTGGCGAAAATGCCGCCGCGGTTCAGGAGTGCAAAGATCTCAGAGTAGAGAGACCGCTTGCGATCGTGGGGCAGATGGTGAATGGCGAAGCTCGAGACTATGGCGTCGAAGGGGCCGATCGCGGGCAGCGGGTGATCAAGATCGTGGGCGACGATTTGGACCCGGCCGTCGGCAGCGAAACGTTCGTGCAGCTGATTCAGCATCGTCGGCGAGAAATCGACTGCGACTGCGTCAGATTCCGGGCGAGCGAGCTTCACCAAAGACAGCAGGCGGCCAGCGCCACTGCCGAGATCGAGGACGCGATGGAGCGGACGGGGCAGGAAATCGAGGAGGACCGCTTCGCCTTCGGTGCGATGCGGAATGCTATCGGCGCGCTTGAGGTAGTCCAGCGCATGTTGAGGGGTATCCCAGAGGTTGATGTCGGGGGTATTCGACTGTCCGGAAATGGGATTGGCTCTGTTTTGCAAACTCTGTCTTTTTGCGTGCAACCGACACTGGGCCAAGCAGATGCACTTGCCTCAATCCCGGTATAACATGGAGGCGCAAGAGCGCGTTGTTACACTCCCCAGCAGTAATCTTCGACGGCGCGTTCGACGGAGTCGTCCTGTTCGGTGAGGCGCATGAGCTCGAGGCGGATGGCGTCGACCAGCGCGGACCAACTGGCTTCGATGACGTTGTCGGAAACGCCGACGGTCGACCAGCTCTTGCGATGGTCAGACCACTCGACCAGCACGCGGACCTGGGCGGCGGTGCCTTTGCGGGGCTCGAGGACGCGGACTTTGTAATCGGTGAGGCGCACTTCGGAGATGCGCGGATAAAGAGCCGAGAGGCAGTTGCGCAGGCAAAGATCGAGCGCGTGTACGGGGCCGTGGCCGCTGGCGGTGGCGGAGTGCACGCCATCCTGTGCGCGGAGATTCACGGTGGCGGTGGAGCGCGAGCCGACGGAGCCGGTGGACTTCGTCGTGACTTCGTAGCCCTCGACGTCGAAGAAATGCAGGCCAGGATGCAGGGCCTCGCGAACTAACAGCTCGAAGGTGCCTTCGGCGGCTTCAAGCTCGTAGCCGACATATTCCATCTCTTTGATGCGATCCAGCAGTTCGCGGCGGGCGTCTTCGCTGAGGCGGTCGGCCAGGCCGTGCTGCTTGAGTTTGTAGAGCACGTTGGAGCGGCCGGAGAGGTCGCTCACAAGAACGCGCTGGCGGTTGCCGACGGCTTCCGGCTGCACGTGCTCATAGGTGGCGGAATCTTTGAGGACGGCGCTCACATGCACGCCGCCCTTGTGTGCGAAGGCGCTGTGGCCGACGAATGCCTGATCGCCGCGGAGGGGCAGGTTCGCCAATTCCGCGATGAAGCGCGCCACGGTAGAGAGGCCGGTCAGCTTCTCGGGACCGATGGTCGTGTGCCCCAGTTTCAGTTCGAGATTTGCGATGATCGAACACAAATTGGCATTGCCGCAGCGCTCGCCATAGCCGTTCATGCATCCCTGGACATGCGTGCAGCCCTGCTCGATGGCCGCGAGCGCGTTGGCGACAGCCACTTCAGAATCGTTGTGGGTATGGATGCCGATGACGCCATCGAAGCGCTTGCGGACCTCGGCCACGATTTCGGCCAGGCGGCTGGTGAGGGTGCCACCGTTGGTATCGCAGAGCACCAGGGCATCCGCACCGGCTTTCTGCGCGGCTTCCAGGGTACGCAGGGCGAAGGCGGAACTGGATTGATAGCCGTCGAAGAAGTGCTCGGCGTCGTAGACGACCTCTTTGCCGCGCTCTTTGAGATAGCGAACGGTATCGGAGATGAGCTTCAGATTTTCTTCTTCGGTGATGCCGAGGGCGCGCTGCGTATGCAGCTCCCAGCTCTTGCCGAAGATCGACACCACGGGCGTGCCGGCGCCAATGAGGGCGGCGACGTTGCGGTCCTGCTCCACGGGGTTCTTGGCGAAGCGGGTGGAACCGAAGGCCGACATCTTGGCGTGATGCAGCTTCAGGCCCTTCGCGCGCTCGAAGAACTCCTTGTCTTTCGGATTTGAGCCAGGCCAGCCGCCCTCGATGTAGTCGATGCCCAGCTCGTCGAGCTTCTGCGCGATGACCAGCTTGTCATCGACAGAGAACGAGACCGACTCGCCTTGCGTGCCATCACGCAGTGTGGTGTCGAAGGTAAAGATCCTCATTTTTGCGCGGCCAGCGCCGGTTGATCTTCCGGTACGCCCGCCTCCTTCCGTTTCTTGAGAAACGTCATCATCTCGCGCAGCTCGCGGCCGACTTCCTCGACCTTTTGGTGGCGAGCCGCTTCGCGCATGGCCAGGAACTTTCCGCGGCCGGACTTGTTCTCTTCGATCCACTGCCGCGCGAACTCGCCGGACTGCACTTCGCTGAGGATCTTCTTCATCTCGGCGCGGGTCTGGTCGTTCACGATGCGCGGGCCACGGGTATAGTCGCCGTACTCGGCGGTGTCGGAAACCGAGAATCGCATGTAGCTCAAGCCGCCTTCCTGGATCAGGTCGACAATGAGCTTGAGCTCGTGCAGGCACTCGAAGTAGGCAATTTCGGGGGCGTAACCGGCTTCCACGAGTGTTTCGAACCCGGCTTTGATCAGAGCGCTGGCGCCGCCGCAGAGCACGGCCTGTTCCCCAAACAGGTCGCTCTCGGTTTCTTCGCGGAAGGTGGTTTCGATGACGCCGGCCTTGAGGCAGCCCAGCGCCAGGGCATATGCCAGGGCATTTTCCAGAGCCTTGCCGGAGGGATTCTGTGCCACGGCAACGAGGGCGGGAACACCCACACCTTCGGTGAAAAGCTCGCGCACGCGATGGCCGGGCGCTTTGGGCGCAATCATAGAAACATCGACGTCGGCCGGCGGGATCACCTGCTTGAAATGAATGCAAAAGCCGTGGGCGAACATCAGGGTCTTGCCCTTGGTCATGTGCGGCGCGATTTCCTTACTGTAGAGATCCGCCTGCAGATGGTCGGAAACCAGAATCATCACCACGTCGGCGGCCTTGGCGGCATCGGAAACGGTCATCACCTTCAAGCCGGCGGCTTCGGCCTTTTTCCACGACTTGCTGCCGCTATACAAGCCGACGACCACGTTCACGCCCGAGTCGCGCAGATTGAGAGCATGCGCGTGCCCCTGGCTGCCGTAGCCGATGATGGCCACGGTCTTGCCTTGCAGGTTCCCGAGACTTCCGTCTTTTTCGTAAAATCGCTTCGCCATTCAGTTCTCCTCAATCACTTCGACTTCGGTATTGTTGCTATTCCGGCCGCGGCCCGCAGGCACGGGCGGTTGCAGACGCAGCTTCTTGGCTTCGAGCGACATGGCCAGGGCGCCGGAGCGGATGACTTCGATGTCGCCGTAGCTGCGCATCACTTGAATAAACTCGTCGAGCTTCTCGGGATCGTCGGTCGCTTCGAGCGCGAACCCATCGGTCGAAGAATCGACCACGCGAGCCCCGAAAATCTCGGCTTCTTTCAGAATCGCGCTGCGCTGCTCGAGCGTAGAGCGCACACGCACCAGCACCAGATCGCGGATGACGGCGCGCGTATCGGTCAGATCGACGGCCTGGAGCACGTTCACCAGCTTGTTCATCTGCTTGACCACCTGAGCGCGCAGGGTGGGGTCGACATCCACCACGATGGTCATGCGCGAAAGTTCGGGATCGAGCGTGCGGGCGACGGTCAACGTATCAATGTTGTAGCCGCGGGCAGTGAGCACACCGGTAACGCGCATGAGCGCGCCGGGCTTGTTTTCGAGCAACAGAGAGATGACTTGCAGCATAAATCCTCTAGCCGGCCACCGGCACCGGTTCTGGCGGCCCCATGACCATTTCGTGCACGGCGGCGCCTGCGGGAATCATCGGGTACACATTTTCGAAGGGCGTGACCCTCACGTTGAGCAGGTACGGTCCGGGCTCGCGGACAGCGGCTTCGAGCGCCGGGGCAAGTTCATGCGGCTTCTCAATGGTCCGGCCTTTGAAACCGTAGGCTCCGGCCAGTTTCTCGGCATCAGGAAAGGAATCAAGCTCCACCGCGCTGAGCCGGTTGTTGTAGAACAGTTCCTGCCATTGCCTGACCATCCCCAGATAGCCGTTGTTCATCACGATGATCTTGACGGGCAGGCCATAGCTGGCGAGGGTAGACAATTCCGGAATCGACATCTGAAAACCGCCGTCTCCGACGATCGCGAATACCAGTTTGTCCGGACGGGCAAACTGCGCACCGATGGCCGAGGGCAGCCCGAATCCCATCGAGCCCAATCCGCCCGAGTTGATCCAGAGGCGCGGCTCGTTGAAGCGGATCAATTGCGCGGCCCACATCTGGTGCTGGCCGACGTCGGAACAGACAATCGCCTGGCCGCCGGAGAGCCGGTCGATTTCGGCCATCAGGTGCTGCGGCTTAATTTCAGTATCCGAATACGAAGGCGCGAGCGGGTGCTCCTGTTTCCACGCGCGCACCTGCGACCACCAGGCCTGCCGTGCGCCGGCACGCTTGGCTTTCCGTTCCGGCGTGGCCTCGACCATGATCTTGTTGAGCCGCTCGAGCACGCGTTTGACATCGCCCACGATGGGCAGATCAGGCGCCCGGTTCTTGCCGATTTCGGCAGGATCGATATCCACGTGGATCACTTTGGCATGCGGGGCGAATGCCGAGAGGCGGCCGGTGACGCGATCGTCAAAGCGCACGCCGAGAGCGATCATGACATCGCAGTTCGACATCCCCATGTTCGCTGCATAACTGCCGTGCATTCCCGGCATACTGACGAAGTTCGGATGATTGGCCGGCATGCCGCCGAGGCCCATCAGCGTGCAGACCACGGGAAGATCGGCGATCTCCGCGAGTTCGCGCAGCTCCGGCGACGCGCCCGCCGCGATAATGCCGCCACCGGCGTATACCCACGGCCGCTCGGCATCCCAGATCATCTGCGCCGCGCGCTTGATTTGCCCGGTGTGGCCTTCGGTGAAGACTTTGTAGCCGGGGAGGTGAATGTTGGTGACCGGCGTGTAATGCCCCTGCGCCTGGAAAACGTCTTTCGGCACATCCACCAGCACCGGGCCCGGGCGCCCACTGGCAGCGATGTAGAACGCCTCGTGGACGATCTGCGGCAGGTCAGCCAGGTTCTTCACCATGAAATTGTGCTTGGTGCAGGAGCGCGTAATGCCGAACGTGTCGGCCTCCTGGAAGGCGTCGCTTCCGATGAGCTTGGTGGACACCTGTCCGGTGAGTGCGACGATCGGAATCGAATCCATCATGGAATCGACCAGGCCCGTTACGAGGTTCGTCGCGCCAGGCCCCGATGTGGCGCAGCAGACGCCGACTTTTCCCGTGGCGCGCGCGTAACCTTCGGCCGCGAAGCAGGCGTTCTCTTCGTGGCGCACGAGCACGTGGCGGATATGGTGGTCGTACATGGCGTCATAGAAGGGAAGCGTGACGCCTCCGGGATAGCCGAAAAAGCAATCCACGCCTTCCCGGCCCAGACATTCCAGCAGCATTTTCGCGCCGCTCATTAAATTCGACATATTCCTCGCGCCTCTAAAAAAGTCACTACATAACAAAAAAGGCCATCAGCCGGTTTCTTGCCCCCCGCTGATGGCCTCGGTTTCGGAACCGGGCGGCCTCAGGCGGGGCCGGATACGATGACCAGAATAATAATGCTGACGATGAGAGATTCGTTGCGAACGGCCCGGACTGTGGAACCTTGGAACATTACTGAGGTTGAGTGTACCTTGGTCAGGATCGTAAATGCAAGAGGGTAGAATTATAAATAATGTTAATGCAAGGATTTGGCCGGATGGATCAGTCCGGGGCGTTACCGGCCACCAGGTTGTAGTCGTTCGCAGGGCCGTTTTACTTTCGCTTACGGGCCCAGAGCGCGCCCAGGCAGAACCCAACCAGCAGTATGCCAGCCAGCTTTCGTTTGTCGTTCAGCGGGATGAAGCGGGTCTCAGTGTCTGTGACTTCCACGATCCCGAGCGGTACGGCGTAAACACCACCACCACCGCCCTCGCCTTCGCGGTTTGGGGCGTCACCCTCGCGATTCTTGCGCCCGCGGCCACCGCCGAAACCGTACGCAATCCGTGCCACCGGAATGATGGTCTTGTTATTGGCGGTGATGGCTTCACCGTAAACCGCGCTCACGCTGGCGCTGCGCGTAATGGGCTCGAACATGGATTCCAACTTAGGCGACATCGAAACCCTCCATGCTTCATGATGACTTATGCGCCGTCGCGGTGCACTGTTTCCATGGAGAAAGCGGGGAGACAGATGGCTATATATTCCGCCCCCTCCGCGCCCGGCGTGCTATATCGCACCCATTCACCTTTGGCTGCGATTACCGCTTGACCCGCTTGCACGTCTATCATTCCGCCGCGGTGCTCCACACGCAATATACCTTGCAGTACCAGGGTGTATTCATCGAAGTCCGGCGTTTGACCTGGCTCCTGCCACCCGGCCGGACTTCTCATGTGGGCGACACTGACACCCTCATTGTTTGAGTTGACACGTCCGATATACTCATCAATAAGCTTAGGCTTATTGCCTGCAGCGGTGACTCGTGACGGGCTGGAAATTAAGGAAGGCATAGGGGCTTCGGCGACAATGATAGCAACCCGCGAAACCCACTTGATCGATTGCGGAGTGACCGCTATACTGGCATTTTCGCTGAGACTATGATGACAGCGAGAGACGATTTCGATCCGTTAGCCCCACAGAGGGAGGCGGCATTTTTCTATGGCCTGTTCCTGCGCGGCCACTCCGTAGAAACATTGCGCCAGGATATCGACGTCTCCCCTGCCATGCTGGATAAATGGCTCAAGGCGCGCGATTTCGAGCAGACGTTCCGGGAGTCGCTCCAGCGCATTTACACTTATCGGAAACAGGTCCTCGCCATTTTCGATGGCCTGGTGTGGAACGAGCAGAAACGACCCCGCCTGCAGTAGTCCCAGAGCTTTCTCGTCAAAATTTCGCATAATGAACGTGTGACCGACCAAGCTCGCGAGTGGATCAGGAGCGCTTCGAGCGTCGCGGTGTTGACAGGGGCCGGCATCTCGGCGGAAAGCGGCGTCCCCACCTTCCGCGGCGAACAGGGCCTTTGGAAGAACTACAAGCCCGAGGAACTCGCCACGCCCGAAGCCTTTTTGAAGGACCCGCGCCTGGTGTGGGAATGGTACGACGGGCGCCGCCAGGCGATCGCCAACGTGCAGCCCAATGCCGCGCATCGCGCGCTGGTCGAACTCGAATGCCAGAAGCGGCGTTTCAATTTGATTACGCAGAACGTGGATGGCTTGCACGATCGCGCGGGCAGCGGCCGCATTCTGAAACTCCACGGAGATATCTGGCGCCTGCGGTGTCTCGAATGCCGCGCTGACTGGCCGGACCGCCGCGCGCCTCTTCCGAAGCTCCCGCCGCATTGCCGCTGTGGAGGCATGGCCCGTCCCGGAGTAGTTTGGTTCGGTGAGCCGCTGCCGGACGGTATGTGGATGGAAGCCGAGCACGCGGCCAACGATGCGGAAGTACTGCTGGTTGTCGGCACTTCGGCCGTCGTTTATCCTGCAGCCAGCCTTGTCACCATCGCCCGGATGGCGAAGGCGAAAATCATCGAAATCAACATCGAAGAGACACCGATTTCGAAGGAAGTCGATTGCTCCTTGCGTGGTCCGGCTGGTGAGCTTCTGCCGCAATTGATCGCCTGATCGCCGTGCCGGAGAACATCGACCGACTTCACCGGGAACGAACGTCGCAAAGCTTCGGAGCCCGCCTGGCGCGGATTCTGCGGCCGCCTGAGCCGCTTATCCGTAACTCCCGCGAGTTGCAGATCGATGCGCCGCTCGGCCGCTGGAACCTTTATATAGGTGGGGCAGCCACACGCGTTGATGGCTACGTGAATCTGGATCTGTTTCCGCTGCCCGGGGTCGATGTAGCGGCCAATGCAGAATCGCTGCCGTTCCGCGACGGGCTTTTCCAGCGCGTCGAATGCGATGCTGTGCTCGAGCACGTGGAGCGGCCGGATCTCGTCATGGGGGAAATTGCCCGCGTTCTCGTTCCCGGCGGCTTCGCCCACATCGTGGTGCCGTTCTGCCATCCATTCCACGAATACCCGCGCGACTTCCGCCGGTTCACTCTCGACGGCCTGAAACAGCTCGCCGGGCCGCTCGAGGTTGTGGCCGAAGGCTGGCGTACGGGACCGACGGCGACGCTGCTGGTGTTCATGATGGAATATGTGAAGCTCTGGCTGCCGTGGCGACCTACGCGAGTGGTGGCCCACGGCGTTTTGGGCTGGTTGTTATTCCCGTTTCGCTACTTGGATTTGATCCTGCTGAGATGGCCGAGGGCGCGGCAATTGGGGAATCACTGCTATGTGTGGGTGAGGAAGCCGGTTGCAGCGTAGCTCGCGCGGTGCGGCCTCTTGCGTCGTTGCGCTACGGACGGCGCGAAGGTAGCGTTAGCAGAGGTTCTTATGGTAATCTTCGCGCCGCTGCTGTTTGCCCTGACGCTTGGTGCTCAATGGAAAGCGTTGCGGTCTTATAAGATTGGCGAGGAAGGCCTCGCCAAACTGTTACTTGTGGCATGTGCAATGCTCCTCATCGGGAGCATCATTCTGGAGTTTTTCTCGGGCCTGGTACCTACTCGCGAGAGTCCGAGAATAAGAGAATTTGTCTCATTGACGCACGTACTTCTCGCCGGACTCGAATGTGTGGTTTGCATCACGGCGTGTCTTCCGCTTAGGCCCGTCGTGTTCCGGGTGGCTTGGTGGACAAGCTTGACGCTGGTCGTAGCCTTTTTCGGGGTTTTCCTTGTTTATTTGAACGCTCCGCCAATTTAGTGCGCTGATCTTTCTCTGCGCCTCAGCGTCTCTGCGGTAAACTCTCTCTCAAACCAGCATCGCCAGTCTCAGCGCGCGCAAATCCTCCAGCAACAGATCCGGGCCGTGCGCCTCCAGTTCTTCCCGCGTCGAGATCCCCGTATGCACCGCGATCGACTGAATCCCGTTGGCACGCGCCGCTAGAATGTCGCTGGGAGCGTCCCCGATGAGGGAGATCCGCGCGTCCCCATCGATCCATCCGCGCCCGTGTGCATACGCAATCGCATTCCGCGCCAGCGCTGCCCGGTCCGGCGCGGTCTCAGCAAATGCGCCAAAGCGGAAGTACGGCCGCAGCCCGGCGCGCTCCATTTTCTTCCAGCCGATCCGTGTCAAGTTACCCGTCACCAAGCCAACCGGCACGCCGCGCTGTTGCAATCCGGACAGAATCCGGCGAACTCCCGGGCATGTCTTCTTTCGCAGGTCAGGACACCGACGCACGTAAAGCCGCTGTGCCCGCTCCATGATCGCGGGCAGGTGCCGGCGCGCAAAACTAGCCGCCTCCCCTGCGTTCGCCAGCATCTGCGTCAGAATGTCCGGATCGAGCATGCCGTGCACAGGCACACCTTCTGTTGTGGTCTCCCGCCCCGTGATATCGCGCACCGCATCTACCAACACGTCTCGATGATGCGGCCCGGCCTTCCGTAATAGCGTGCCGTCGATGTCGAATAAAACCAGAGCCGAAGATTTTCTGCGGTTCACAGGGTGCGCCTCTTACAATAGCAATTGTGCACGACGCCAAATTCCGCCTCGGATTGATTCAAATGGCCTGCTCACTCGACCCTGCCGAGAACCTGGCCAAGGCCGAGTGGCGCATCCGCGAAGCGGCAGGGAAGGGCGCACAGATCATCTGCCTCCAGGAACTGTTCCGCTCTCAGTATTTCTGCCGGGAGGAAGACGCGCGCCTGTTCGATCTCGCTGAAGCTATTCCCGGCTCGTCTACTGCATCGTTATCGCGCCTCGCGCACGAGTTAAACGTCGTCATTGTCGGCTCGCTCTTCGAGCGCCGCGCCGCCGGTGTCTATCACAACACCGCGGTCATCCTCGATGCTTCCGGCGCCTTGCTCGGCCTGTACCGCAAGATGCACATTCCCGACGATCCGCTTTACTTCGAAAAGTTCTACTTCACGCCCGGCGATCTTGGATTTCGCAATTTCGATACGCGCTACGGCCGCATCGCCGCGCTCGTGTGCTGGGACCAGTGGTATCCCGAGGCAGCCCGGCTCGCCGCGCTTGGCGGCGCGGAAGTCATCTTCTATCCCACGGCCATCGGCTGGCATCCGTCGGAAAAAGCAGCCGTCGGCGCCGCCCAGCATGATGCCTGGCGTACCATTCAGCGCTCGCACGCCATCGCGAACGGAATCTATGTTGCCGTCGTCAACCGCGTGGGTTTTGAAGGTCCGCCCGATCACGGCCTGGAGTTTTGGGGCGGTTCGTTCGTCGCGGATCCCTTCGGCCGCGTAGTGGCCGAGGCCTCGCACAATCGCGAAGAAACCCTCATCGTCGAATGCGACCGCCGCATCATTGAAGAAACGCGACGCAACTGGCCTTTCCTCCGCGACCGCCGCATTGACGCCTATTCCGGCATCGCCAGCCGTTTCCTCGATCAGTGATCGCGCTTTTCGACGGCGTCCGCGAACGCCCGGAACAGTTTCAACTGCGTTTCGTCGCGCACCTGATCCTCGGGATGCCACTGCACGCCGACGGCGAACTGCTTATCCGGCACCTCGACCCCTTCCACCACGCCGTCTTTCGATGAGATGGCCGATACCCGCAGTCCCGGCGCCAGCTTGTCGATTGACTGGTGATGCCGGGAATTCACCGGGTGCGTGCCTGCGCCGATGATTGCCGCCAGCTTCGTCTCCGCTTCCACTTCGATCTCGTGCATAGGCGTCGACGCATCCTTGAGCGGTGGAACCCTGCGGTGCGGGTCGCCCTTCATGTGCTGCACCAGTGTTCCTCCCTTGTACACGTTCATCAGCTGCAGGCCCCGGCAAATCCCCAGGACCGGCAGGTCGCGTTCCAGCGCCTGGCCCAAGAGCTTCATTTCCATTTCATCGCGCGCGTGATCCGGTTTGTCAGTCTCTGGTACCGGCTCTTGCCCGTAACGACTGGGATCGACATCGGTGCCTCCGGAAATCAACACCCCATCTAAGTCCTCTAGCGAAGGCGTATCACCTGGGGAAATCAACACAGGATCCAATCCCACGATTCGGAGGGCGGCAGCGTACGGCGCCACCTTCTCCTGAGCTCCGTACGTCACTGCAACCTTCTTGGGCACTTTTGCTATTCTGAGTGGACCGGGTGATAATCGCAAGCGCGGCGCACGGTTTGCTACCGTAACAGCAAGCGCCTCTACGATCTGTTAGCAATGAAAATCTCCAGCGTCCGATCGTTCCTTCTCTCGTACCCCTTCCGGGAGCCTTTGAAACTTACTTTTTACGGTGGCGAGCGCACCATCCTCAAGCGCGATGCCATGATTATCCGCATCGATACCGATAACGGCCTGACCGGGTATGCACCCGGCCCCGGTAGCGAGCGCGCTCACTCCGTCATCCAAAACACCATCGCCCCGTTTCTGTTCGGGCGGAAGGTCGCCGACCCCGACGCCCTTCGCGTCCAGTTTTTCGATGGACCCGGCCAGAATCCCGATATCGCCAAGGTCTACTGCGCCGTCGAAGTCGCGCTCTACGATCTTGTCGCCAAAGCGCAGGGCGTGCCGCTCTCCGAAGTCATCGGCGGCCGCGTGCGCGACCGCATCCGCCTCTATGGCAGCGCCGGTATGTACATGCCGCCCGAACGCTACGCCGAAGAAGCCGCAGCCGTTGCCGACCTCGGGTTTCGAGCTTACAAAATGCGGCCGGGACGCGGGCCCGACGCCGATCTTGAAACCGTCCGCCTGATGCGCAAGGCCGTCGGTCCCGATTTCGACCTCATGGTTGACGCCCACACGTGGTGGCGTATGGGCGACCGCAGCTACGACTTCTCAACCGTCGAGCAGCTCGCCAAAGAAATGGCCTCCTATCGTGTGGCCTGGCTAGAAGAACCCCTTCCGCCCGACGATCACAACGCCTACCGCCGCCTGAAAGAACTCGACCTGCTGCCCATCGCCAGCGGCGAGCATGAGCCGAACGAACTCCGCTATCTCGATCTCGTTCTCACCGGGTGCGTCGATTACGTCCAGATGGACGTCTGCTGCCAGGGTGGCTACGCCATGGCTCGCCGCCTTTTCAGCGAAATCGCCCACGAAGGCCTGCGCTTCGCGTTCCACAGTTGGGGGACCGCCCTTGAAGTGCTTGCTGCCGCGCACCTCGGCATCTGCTGGCCCGAGCTGGTAGTCGAGTGGCTCGAGTACCCCTGCTACTCGAGCGAAATTCGCGCCGGCATGTACCCCTTTCCGCTCGCCGACGAAATGTTTACCGAGCCGCTCGAAATCGACCACGGTGATCTGATCGTCCCGCGCAAACCGGGCCTGGGCGTTGAGGTCAATGAATCCGTCATCGACCGCTATCCCTGGATTCCCGGCCCGTGGTCTTTCTTCCGCATCGATTCACCGCCCGAAACTCTCGCCGTCACTTCCGATCACAGCATTAAATGGGAAGGCAAAGCGGCCGGATGAAGGCCCGGGAATTTCGCTACTACGACCTCCTGGTCCACGTCTTCGTCGTCATGCTTCTGATTTCCAACCTGGTTGGTCAGAAGATCTCGGCTTTCGGCCCGTTCCGCGTCTCCGGCGCCCAGATTCTTTTCCCTATCACCTACATCTTTGGCGACGTTTTCACAGAGGTTTACGGCTACGCCGCCTCGCGCCGCGCCATCTGGATTGGCTTCTTCTCTTCCGCGCTGCTCTCTTTGATGGGCCTGTTTACCGACTGGCTTCCGCCCGCTCCCGAGTGGCACCATCAGGAAGCGTTTCACACCGTTTTTACCTTCGTGCCGCGCCTCGTAATCGCAAGTCTCATCGCCTATTGGTGCGGTGAATTCGCCAATTCGTTCGTACTGGCGAAAATGAAACTCTGGACTGGCGGCAAGTATCTCTGGACGCGCACCGTGGGCTCGACCATCGCGGGCCAGGCGGTGGATACGATCATCGTTATGACACTGGCCTTCGGCGGGACCGAAAAGCCGATGTTGATCCTGAAACTCATCCTCTCCGGCTATCTGTTCAAAGTGACATACGAAGTCCTCGCCACGCCCCTCACCTATGCCATCGTCAACTTTCTCAAGCGCACGGAAGGCGTCGACACTTTTGACCGCTCGACCAACTTCAATCCCTTCCGCCGTCCGCTGGAAGAGCCGGGCGTGGAGTAAGACCGTTTCGATCCCTATGAGAACTGCACCACGCGTGCCACATTTGCCGGTACGCCTGCTCCATGGCGCGGGCGAATCCTGCTTCATCGCATAACGGCGAGGCCCGCATTCTTTCTCGCAACTGGAAACGCAATTCTGTGAGTCTGTCCCGATTTTGTGCCAGACCGGCCGCCGTTCGCAGGTAGGATTCCGCATCGTCGGCCACCAGATCGTCGAGGCCTACCGCATGGAGGAAGCTGGCGCCTACGCGTGCCGTGGGCCGGTCGCCCCGCAACGTCACTACCGGTACTCCCATCCACATGGCCTCGCACGTCGTGGTGACACCGGTGTACGGAAACGGATCGAGCGCGATATCGATCAGCCGGTATCGTGCCAGGTGGTGTACGGTCCAAACGCGCCACGCGAGCAAATCAATGCGATCGGCTGGAATGCCATGCCTGGCGAACTGAGCGCGCAGCTGCTGGGCTGTCGGAGCGTCTCGCATCTGAACGGTCTTGATGACCAGCCGCGAACCGGCTACCGTGTGCAGCAATTTCGCCCAGACCTCGATGACTCCAGGCGTCAGCTTGGGAAGATTGTTGAAAGACCCGAAAGTGACATGGCCGGATGCCAGCACCGGCGGAGCGGATACGGGCGGAGCATCGGGAAAGGGACGATAGCAGAGGTATGGCGACCGCACCCGGAACAGGGTCTCCGTGTTGTAGTGTTCGGTCCCGGTCGGGTCGACGATCTCGTCCGTGATCCGATAATCCATGGCTGCAAGCCCTGAAGTGTTGCAATATCCCAGCCACGTTACTTGCACTGGCGCCGGTTTGCGCGCGAACAACGCCAGCCTGCTGCGCGCCGTATAGCCACCCAAATCGACCAGGATATCGATGCGGTCGGCGGCGATTCGGGCCGCCGCTGCCTGATCGCTGAGCCGGCAGATCGAGGTCCAGCGGACTGGATACCTCTTTAACCGCGCTGTGATCTGATCCTCCGCCGATTTTGGGAGCGAGCTGTAACAAAAAATCTCGAACTCGTTGTCATTGTGGCCGGCAAGCAAAGGTTCGAAGTAATAGTTGGCGGCGTGGTCGCAGAAGTCGCCCGAAACATAGCCAATCCGCAACCGTTTCTTAAGATTGCTGGCGCGGGCCCTTCGGAGCTCGTCGAACGGTGGGAAAATGGCGCCCCAGTTGCAATGCGCCTGGTAGAGATCCGCCGGCCCGTAATTGGGGTCGTAATTCATCGCGAACGCGCGATTCATTAACGCGTTCGAGTAGCCGGGTTTCAGGGCGGCGGCACGCCGGAAACACTCGATCGATTCGGCTACGTGTCCCTGCTCACAAAGCGCGTTTCCCAGGTAGTAGTGCGCGGCGGCCACTCCCGGCTGACCGGAAATCGCGCGGCGGAGGTGCCGCACTGACTGGGCAAGACTTCCTTGTATGCAGAGCGTACGCCCCAGTTCCATGCGGGCTTCTGCGGAATAGGGGTCGATTGCCACGGCCCGGCGAAACTCTAAAACCGCCTGGTCGTAGCGAAATCGGTTTCTGAGTTCTTTGCCCCGCCGGATACACCATTCGGTGGAACTGGCCCTCGAGACGCCACGTGTTGTTCGTGGCGCCCGAGTGGCCGGGTGATCGGGAGCTACAATTGTTCGCGTTTTAGTTTTGACCGCTCGTTCGAGGTCCCGTTCTTGTCGCGCCGCCCGCGATTTTGCCGAGTTCCTCATCTGTCAATTCAGCCGACCGTTTGCTGGAGGAACCAGGTTTGTCTTTGACGTTTTTCTGGGATTTCTCTTTGCTTTTGACTTTTGCCATAACAGCCCCTTTCGGATACTAGGGGCGAATTGTACTCTGATCACACCCAGGCTGCAAGGCTAATGCCACTTTCCTAAGAGGCGTGAATGATCTGTCGAGAGACTCGGGAATAGAATATAGACATGCCAGACAATCTCGTCATTGCCGGCCGCGAGTTCCGTTCGCGCCTCATCGTAGGCACCGGCAAGTACCGCAGTTTTCCTGAAATGGCCCGCTGCCACGCCGCTTCCGGCGCCGACATGGTTACCGTCGCCGTCCGGCGCGTCAATCTCACGGACAAGTCCAAAGAATCATTGCTCGATTACGTCGATCGCTCGAAATTCTTCATCCTTCCCAATACCGCCGCCTGCTACACCGCCGACGACGCGATCCGCACCGCGCATCTCGCCCGCGAAGTTGGCCTTTCCAACTGGATCAAGCTTGAAGTGATCGGCGATCAGAAAACCTTGTTTCCCGATAACGAAGGCCTGCTCGAAGCCACGCGCACGCTGGTGAAAGACGGCTTCGTCGTCCTACCCTATACAAATGACGACGTGGTGAACGCTCGCAAGCTGGTCGATGCCGGCGCCGCTGCCGTCATGCCTCTCGCCGCCCCCATCGGATCGGGTCTCGGCATCCAGAACGTGACCAACCTCCGCATTTTGCGCGAAGAGATCACCAGCGTCCCTTTGATCGTGGATGCCGGTGTGGGCACCGCGTCCGACGCCGCCATTGCCATGGAACTCGGCGCCGACGGCGTCCTCATGAACACGGCCATCGCGGAAGCCGACGACGCCGAAAAAATGGCTCGCGCCATGAAACTCGCGGTCGAATCCGGCCGCCTGGCTTACGAATCCGGCCGCATGCAGAAGCGGCTTTATGCGAGCGCGAGCAGCCCGCTGGCGGGGGTAGTGGGAAGGTAGCCGCACGTGCCGGACGAGGTAGTCCGGCGCCGCCATGATGCAGGCCTGCGTAATTTCTTCGTGGAAATGTGGGCTGCGATTGAAAGACAATGGAACCGTGGCTGACGCACTGACGGTGCCCATCGAAGTGGCCATCAACGACGACGCCGCGATTCAGGCAGCTTTGGATCGTGCGTTCCGCAAAGCCGTCCTCGAACACCGCCGGGCCGGGGTCCCGATGGTCTTCTGGGAAAACGGCAAAATCGTCCACGTTCCCGCCGACCAGGTCGCGCTGCCGGAAATCGACGAGTAACGCCCCGCCGATCGCATCCTCCCAGCGCCCTCAACACTTCCGCCGTTCGTACTACCGTGCAATACTCCCCGTCCAGATTGGCCAGGCTCATGGCATGCATTCCTGACTCCGTTCGAAGCCGGCGATTCGGGCTCGGTGGAATCGTGCCGAATATGATAGATCGGCCGCCGCGAAGCCCGGCATGCGTCAAGAAGCGCGGCCACGTTTTTCTGCGCCCGGATTGTTGCGCTCGCCCCATTTCGCGTGATCGATCGCCTTCTGCAGACCGATGACGATGAGAGCAGCGCTCCGCGGCAAAGGGCCGGGCAGCGACCGGAGCATGCCCTTCATCCTACCGGCGAACTGGCCGCCGCTTCGCCGCGGCTCCCGCCTTCCGCACAACCATCCCCGGCTTCCCCCTCTTGCCCGCCGGGCGCTCCGCCTCCGCAATCGCCGCCCGTACCAACTCGCGAACGCCAGGCCGGTCGAGATCGGAGACCGCCGCGATCCGCACAAGGCGAATGATTTTGCCATCTCCGCGAAGGAGACCTTGTGGATCGGACAGCACCGCGCCGAAGTTGAATCCCAGGTTGACCCAGTTGGCATGTGTCGTCGTGAAAACGAATGCGTCCCCGGGCCGCTCCGTAAACGCGAAGTGGTCCGCAATCGTATACACCTCGTACACGAACTCACTCGCCTCCGGAGCCTCTCGCAGGATCATCATCCGCGCGGCCAGTGCGAGCTTCTGGACTGTCTCCGAATAGCGCCCCAGCAATTTCAGATATTTCGGTTCGGGAGGCCGCACGCGCACGCGGCCAGTCTACCGCATAGCCATCGCGTTGAACTGGTGCGCAGACTAACGATGTCCTCCCGGTCTACCCGCCGCTCTACGTTGGTTGTGTTAAGATCCGGTTTTTAATATTTCCACAATTGGGAGCCATCCCGTGAAAACCTACGAAGGCAGGGACATTCGGAACGTCGGTGTGGTGGGCCACGGCGATTCCGGCAAGACCTCGCTCACCTCCGCGCTGCTTTTCACCGCCGGAGCCACCAACCGGCTCACAAAAGTCGATGAGGGCAACACCGTCACTGACTTCGACGACGAAGAAATCCAGCGCAAAATCAGCATTTCTACCGCTCTGGCTTACGCCGAGTGGAAAAAAACCAAAATCAACTTCCTCGATACCCCGGGCTACAACATCTTCTTGAACGATACTCGCGCCTCGCTGACTGCCGCGGATTCGGCCCTGGTCATCGTGGATGCCGTGGCGGGCGTCGAAGTCCAGACCGAAAAAGTCTGGGAGTTTGCCAACGAGTTCAATCTTCCTCGCGCCCTGGTGATCAACAAGCTCGAGCGCGAGCGCGCGAGTTTCGACCGTGCTCTTGAGAGCATACAGTCTTTCTTCGGCCGCACAGCCATTCCGGTCCAGCTTCCCTGGGGCGCGGAGCGGGAATTCAAGGGTGTTGTCGACCTGGTCCGCATGAAGGCTTACTCCTACACGCTGGATGGCGACGGCAAAGGTAAGGAAACCGACATTCCGGCCGACCTCGCCGACGCCGCACAAAAAGCGCACGAAGCTCTGGTCGAGATGGTCGCCGAGGGTAACGACGCTCTGATGGAAGAGTTCTTCGAAAAGGGCACCCTTCCGGTCGAGCACATCGTAGATGGCATGAAGAACGCGTTGCGCGAGCGGCGCCTGTTCCCCGTTCTTTGCTCGTCGGCCCTACACAACATCGGTTCCGACCAGGTGCTCAATTTCATCGTGGAGAACTTGCCCGCGCCTACAGACCGCGGTACCGTCGATGCCCGCCAGAATGGAAATGATGTCGCCCGCAAAATCGGCGATACCGAACCAGTCTCGGCGTTTGTGTTTAAGACCACGGCCGACCCGTTCGCGGGCCGTATCACGTTTTTCAAAGTCTATTCCGGTGTCCTGAAAAATGACGCCAACCTGCATAATGTGCAGCGCGGCAGTGCCGAGCGCCTCTCGCACATCTCTTGCGCGCTCGGAAAGACGTTGACGCCGGTTACCGACCTCCACGCTGGGGATATCGGCGCTGTCGCCAAGCTCAAGGACACCCTAACCGGCGACACTCTGACCGACAAAGGCTCGCAGATTATTTACCCCGCGGTGAAACTCCCGGAGCCGTCCATCGCGTTCGCTATCGAAGCCAAATCGCGCCAGGACGAGGACCGCATGGGCAACGCCATCCACCGGATTCTGGAGGAAGACCAGTCCCTTCGCTTTTTCCGCGATCCCCAAACCAAAGAATTCCTGCTCGGCGGCAGCGGCCAGCAGCATGTCGAGATTGTCGTCAGCCGCTTGAAAAAGCGCTACGGCGTCGATGTGGCGCTCAAGGCGCCGAAAATCCCGTATCGCGAAACCATCCGCGGTAAGGCGGACGTCCAGGGCCGTCACAAAAAGCAGACCGGCGGCCATGGCCAGTTCGGCGATTGCTGGATCCGTATGGAGCCGTTGCCGCGCGGCGCCAAATTCGAATTTGTGAACGAGATTTTCGGCGGTTCGATTCCAAAAAACTACATTCCTGCCGTGGAGAAGGGAATCATCGAAGCCGCCGAGAATGGCTTCTTAGCTGGATATCCCATGGTCGACTTTAGGGTAGTACTCTATGACGGTTCGTACCACGACGTCGACTCCTCGGAATTATCGTTCAAGCTGGCGGCGCGTAAAGCGTTCAAAAATGCTATGGCCGAAGCCAAACCGGCGCTGTTGGAGCCGATTATGAATGCAGAAATTCAGGCGCCGGTCGAATACGCGGGCGACCTCATGGGTGACCTGAACGGCCGTCGCGGGCGAGTCGCCGGGATGGATACAAAGGGTGCCACGCAAATCATCCGGGCGAAGGTTCCAATGGCCGAGATGTTGAACTATCAGAATGACTTAACCTCCATGACCCAGGGCCGCGCCTCGTTCACTATGGAATTCGACCATTACGACTACGTGCCTGCTCAACAGGCGGAGAAGATCATTGCGGCGGCGAAGGCGGCGAAAACCGGCGAAGAGGAAGAGGAAGAGTAGTAACCATTTAATTACAAAGGACTTAATTAATTTCAGGCAATTCAGGTGACGACCGGGTTCAAAGTCACTGAGACGTAAGATATAATTTGTTACATTATGGTTGTGTCGACTAGGCCTTGACTAGTTGACACCCTGAGCTGGTCGTAATAGAGTTCAAGGTTCGCACGTGGAAGCCTAAGCGCCTTGACCGAAGTAGCCGAAGTAAAGAACAGTAGTAGCGTTTGATTTTCTGATCGAGGTTCACTTTTGGCCTATCGCTCCGTAGGTCTTCTTGCGCTGATTCTCATCGTTGCCGGATGTGGAGTCAGCCCACAACAGCAGCGCTTTCAAAACGCCTTCCTACCTCCCGCCCCTCATGCGCCGCAGGCGCTGGAGGCGGCGCTGATGGAACCGCCGGCAGCGGCTCAGAACCTCTATTTGAGTGATGTTCCTGCAGTCATCGCAGGTGCAGCAAAGTTACCACCCTCCAATTCCGATCTACTCATCGAGAAAGCCCAGGAGCACTTCCGGCAGGGACAGAAGTATTACCAGGAGAAGGAATCGGAACAGGCCCGCCATGAGTTCGACAAGGCGGTGGACTTGATGCTGGAGGCGTCGGACTCTCCATCCGACCGGGCGGCGTACGAATCCAAGCTGGAAAAGATGGTGGATGAGATCCACAAATATGATCTTTCGGGTCTCGGCACGGCGGCGAGCATCGATGAACCGCAATACGACAAAGCCCCGCTCGAAGACATCCTGCAGATGACTTTTCCCGTGGATCCCAAGCTGAAAACGAAGGTCCGGGACGAGGTACAGGCCACGGTTTCGCAGCTCCCGCTCACCGTGAACGACACGGTCCTAGGGTATATCCATTATTTCTCCGGCAGGGGCAGAAATACGCTCATTTCCGGCCTGCGTCGCGCGGGGAAGTACAAGCCGCTGGTACAGAGGGTCCTCGACGAAGAAGGCGTGCCGCAGGAATTGATCCACCTGGCGCAAGCGGAATCGGGCTTTTTACCGCGGGCGATTTCCAAGAAAGCCGCGGCGGGGATGTGGCAATTCGTAGCTTTTCGCGGCAGGGAATACGGCCTAAATCAAAGCCGTTATACGGACGATCGCCTGGATCCTGAGAAGGCGACGCGGGCGGCGGCGCGCCACCTGCGCGACCTGTACCAGAAGTTCGGCGACTGGTATCTGGCCATGGCGGCATACGATTGTGGTCCCGGCGTGATTGAGAGGGCGGTGGAACGCACGGGATACGCGGACTTTTTCGATCTGCGAGCCCGGGGCGTTCTGCCTAAGGAAACGACGAATTACGTCCCGATCATCCTGGCGATGACGATCATGGCGAAAAACGCGGCGGAATACGGCCTGGCGGACCTGGTGCCGGACGCTCCGCTCGAATACGACAGCGTCGAAATCACATCGCCCACTCACCTGGCGTTGATTTCGGATCTCACGAACGCGCCCACCACGGATGTCCAGCAGCTCAATCCCGCGCTGTTAAAGGGCGTGGCACCAGCGGGTTACGTTGTACACGTGCCTAAAGGGACGGGAACTTACCTCCGGGCTTCACTGCAGATGGTGCCGCCCGAAAGACGTGCTTCGTGGCGCATGCACACGGTGGAGGTGGGCGAGACGCTGGCGAGCATCGGAAAACGCTACAGGATGTCGCCGGGATCGATTGCGCAAGCCAACAACATGCGATCACAAACGCCGGCAGTGGGTGACCGGCTGCTAATTCCGGCTGTGTATCACGAGCCCGCACCTGTGCGCACCGCGCCGGCGAAGCACACCCGCTCCGCGGGTTCCAAGACGCGCAAAGGCGGTGCTGTGCATCGAGCGTCTCACGGAAAAAGTAAGACGCAACACGCCACGAAATTCCCCCAAACCCCGAGCAAACTGGCCCGCGCGCAAGATTAGATCGGTCGTTCGGACAGCGCGCGAATCGTGGTCCGGAGCCCTGCAATTGGGGCATTTTTCTTCCATTTGCCACTTGCCTCCGAACGAAAACGAGGTATGCTATGTCTGATTGATCGTGACCGGATCAGGAGGCATGCGGAATGTTTGATGGTTATTACTTCACTCCGAGGGACGAAGACGAGATGGACGACTTTCGTGACTACGACGACGACGAGACCGCAGAAGTAGGTGCGAAGCTGGACGACTACGGCGATATCGAAGACGAGGAAGAAGACGAAGAACACCACGAAGAGATCGCGCCTCCGGCGGCGGGACAAGCGACGGAGCCACCGGCACCGGTAGCGGCTCCGGCAACACCCGCGCCCAAGAAGGCAGCACCCAAGCCCAAGGCCAAAGCTGCCCCCAAGAAAAAGGCAGCTGCGAAGAAGGCCGCGCCGAAGAAGGCAGCGCCGAAGAAGGCAGCTGCGAAAAAAGCTCCGGCCAAGAAAGCGGCTAAGAAAGCTGCACCCAAGAAGAAGGCAGCCGCCAAGAAACCCGCCGCGAAAAAAGCCGCTCCCAAAAAGAAAGTCGCGAAGAAGAAGGGCAAGAAGTAAAGCGAACGGCTAGGTCAGGTTGGTGTGGAATTGCCGGGCAGGGAACTGCACAAAGGTGCAGGACCGCTCGGCATTCCTATTTTTGGGGCTCTTTCGCGACAACGACGCGGCAGCGCTCGAATAACTGGAGCAGGGAATCGGCGTACTCTTCAGGCGTGCGCGTGGGCTTGCCGGAGAACCCGGCACTGCTGCCGGTTCCCTTTCCGTAACCGGTGGTCACCGCGACGAACTTCATCAGCTCGAGGGCGACTTCGTCGCGGCTGCGCCCCGAAGCACGGCCTTCAGCATCCTTGCCGTTTACCGACGGCTCTGCTGGTTCATTTGGCATTTTGGGAGCTCTCCTCCAAGGTGTGATACAACTCTCTAGAGTACTGCATTTCTGATGCCTATCACGGCGCGCCGGCATGTGCGCAAAATGCGCGGTGGCGCGCAATCCCACCTCATCGAGGCCAGCGACGGCCGCTTCTACATCGTGAAATTTCAGAACAACCCGCAGCACCGGAGGATTCTGGTGAACGAGATGGTGAGCGGAATCCTGTTAAAGCATCTGCAGATCTCGAGCGCGGATACCGCGGTGATTGCGGTGAGCGAAGAATTTCTGCGGGAGAATCCGGAAGTTTGCATCGAGCTAGGCACGCGGAAGATTCCCGTGTCTACGGGATGGCAATTCGGGTCGCTCTATCCCGGCGATCCGGCGCGGGTAGCGGTGTATGACTTCGTTCCCGACAAGCTTTTGGACAGAGTGCGAAACCTTGAAGATTTTCTGGGTGTGCTGGTCTTTGACAAGTGGGTGTCGAACGCAGACGGGCGCCAGGCGGTTTTCTTTCGCGCGCGCGTGAAGGAGTGGATCCAGGGCGCGGGGGAAGCGCACCCACTGACCATGGGCTTCATCGCGATGATGATCGACCACGGGTTCGCTTTTAACGGGCCGGAGTGGAATTTCGTGGACTCGCCGGTACAGGGGCTGTACTCGCGCAAGCAGGTCTACAGCGGCGTACAGTCGCTGGCGCAATTCGAGCCCTGGCTGGAGCGCGTGACGAATTTCCCGGAAGAAGTAGTAGACCGGGCCTGCAAACAAATTCCGGTGGAATGGATGGCAGGCGAGGAAGACCAGTTCGAGGGAATGTTGACGCAGCTGATGCGGCGGCGCAAGCGCGTGCCGGATTTGCTGCTGGATGCGCGGCGGGCCAAGGTTAACCCATTTGGGAACTGGAAGGATTAGGCGCTACACTGAAGTCCCATAACTTTTCCTTTGGCTGCGGCGAAGTAAGAATGGTGAAGCGGCTCGAATCCAAACATCCCCGGGCGATTCGCTGGTGCCATTGGATCAATTTTCCGCTGCTGGCCATCATGATCTGGAGCGGCTTGTGGATCTACTGGGCGAACGACGTGTACCGGATCGGCCTGGGGAGTTTCACTCTGTTCCACTTTTTTCCGGAATGGTTTTATAACACGTTCAACCTGGGTCACCGGCTGGCAGAAGGTATGGCGTGGCATTTCGCTTTTGCCTGGCTGTTCACCATCAACGGCGCGGCCTACGTGATTTACACCCTTGTTTCGGGCGAATGGCGTTATCTCGTGCCCAACAGGAACTCACTCAAAGAAGCGATCCAAGTGACCCTGTACGATCTGCATTTGACGAAAAAGCAGCCGCCGCGGAGGAAATTCAACGGCGCGCAGCAATTTGCTTACACCGGGATCCTTCTGATGGGCGCGGGATCAGTCATCACGGGGCTTGCGATCTGGAAATCGGTGCAATTCGGCTGGCTGGCCTGGCTGTTGGGCGGCTATCAGGCGGCGCGCATGGAGCATTTTCTGCTGGTGCTGGGATATGCCGGCTTTTTCATGGTGCATATTGCACAGGTCATCCGCGCCGGATGGAACAACTTCCGCTCGATGGTGACCGGGTACGAGATTGTTTCCGATGAGGCCGCGGAATGAGCGATGAAAATTTAGTGACAAAGGCGGAAGCAGGGAATCCGGAGGCGCAGGAATCGGATGATGCGGGCCTGGTAGAGCGCGTTATGGCGCGCAAGACAAGGCGCAGCTTTCTGGTAGGCGGTCTGGCGGCCATCGCGGGAGCGGGCGCCTGGGAATGGCTGGATTCGAGGAGGCCGGATGACGGCGTGATGTGGCCGCTGCGCCTGACGCTGCGCGCGAATGAGCAACTCTGGAGGGATTACTCGAGCCCGCGGCGGCTGGCACGGACATTTGATCCCGCGGATATCGAAGCACCGCGTCCGAACGGCAATGTGGGATTGGAAAACGAGCCGGACCCGGACTGGAGCCTGGCGGTAGACGGGATCACCGATGCCGACGGACCGCTGACACTGGGGATGTCAGAGATCCAGAAATTGCCTAAGGCCGAGATGATCACGGAACTAAAATGCATCGAGGGCTGGAGCCGGGTGTTGCAATGGGGTGGCGTCCGGTTTCAAGACTTCGCGGCGACGTATGCAGCGCAGAATACGGATCCGAACAGCTACGTGGGGCTGGAGACGCCGGAACAGGATTATTACGTGGGACTGGACATGGCATCCGCCATGCATCCGCAGACGCTGCTGTGCTGGGAAATGAACGGCGCGCCGCTGACGGCGAAGCACGGGGCGCCACTGCGCCTGGTTGTGCCGCTGAAGTACGGGATCAAGAATCTGAAACGGATCGGGAGGATCGTCTTCAGCGCGACGCGTCCGGCGGACTACTGGTCGGAGCGGGGGTATGACTACTATGCGGGGTTTTAAAAGGGGTCAAGGCCGGGCGAACGAAAAACTTTACATAATCTCCGTTATAGGAAGTTAGCTAGGCGGCTGGTTTTGGGGCGCGAATGCAGTACAGGCGGCTCTCGGTACGCAGCAGCAGCCGGTCGCCGACAATGGCTGGCGTCGCCTGAGCCATTTCGTCCAGCAGGTTGACGCGGAGCAATTCGAATTTTTCGCCGGCTGCAATCACGAAAGTTTTTCCCTCTTCGTTCAAGCAGAAAATTTTGCCGTTGTAGGCCCAAGGCGATGAGGTGAATGCAGTGCCGCCTTCGATGCGGGAGCGGTACGTGATTTTGCCAGTGGCCGCGTCGAGGCGGCTCAAGATTCCGGTTTCGGAGAGCGAATAGACGGCGCCGTCGTAGGCCACTTCGGTTGGAAGATAGCTTCCGGCGCGCGGTTCCGACCAGGCCACAAACTCGCTGGAGGTGCCATCGTTGGAGGGCGTCAAATCACCTGCGGCGCCGGGCCGGATGGCAAACAAGGGACTGCTTTTGCCACCATTCACGAACAGCAAGTCTTTATAGGCAAAAGGACTAGGAATGGGGATGGGCGACATCCCGCCGAGGCGCCAGAGTTCTTTACCGTCCGCGTCATAGCTCACGGCGTTTCCAGGGCCGACGGTGACGATTTCGGTCCGGCGCGGATTTTTCCAGATATAGGGTGTCACCCATCCGGAATGCTGCGGCATGTCGCCTTTCGCGGCAAGGTGGCGATCCGTGCGCCAGACGGGCTTGCCGTTGTGCTTGTCAAATGCCGCGATGAATTGCTGCTTCTCGTTGTCATTGACGATGATGAGCAGGTCATCGAGAAGAGCCGGAGAACCACCACCGCCGAAATCGAGGTAGATGGGATAGGCGTCAAGCGGCGTGCGCCAGAGCTCGGCACCCTTCATGTCAAACGCGAACAGACCCAGATTTGCCACATAAACAAAAACCAGGTTGCCGTCGGTGACCGGTGTTTCGGAAGTGAAGCTGTTCTTGCGGTGGCGACCGCCCGGAGGCCGGCCGGAGTGGAATTCACGTTTCCAGGCGACCTTGCCAGTGGCTAAATCAATACAGTACAGGAAGTAATGCAGCATTACCTCTTGCGGCAGTTCAATATCGCGAGCGGTCACGCGAGCCATCACTTCTTTGTCGCTGAGACCTTGTTTTGAAAGCTCAGCGACGTATTCGTTGCTGTACTCAGTCCCAATCTGGGGCGGCTTGGACTTCCCTTCCGTGGTGACGGTCGTGAGAAAGACGCGGCTTCCACTCACAACGGGAGAGGACCATCCACGGCCTGGGATCTCGGCGGTCCATTCGACGTTCTCTGTTTTGGACCACGTATCGGGCAAAGTTCCCTTGAAGGCCACGGGGTTCGAATCGGGACCGCGGAATCCCGGCCACTCGGGCTCCGTGCGCGAGGCTGCGGTCAATTTGAGGGCAAAGGGGACAAAGAGCGCAGCAGGAATTATGAGGGCGCGAGGAAGGTCCATTGGCTCATTCTACGCCTGGGTGGCGTTCCCGATGCTATACTCCTCGGGCATTGCGGGTGATTTAAACAATCATGGAGAAATGAAAATGGCAAACTTGAAGCGGCGGCCTTTTCTCGGTGCGGCTCTGGCTGGGATCCCTTTCGGCCTGATGAGCCGGCCGCTCCCGGCATCGAGCGCGGCGAAAATCCCTGCGGTAAGGAACGGCGAGGACCGTGCGGGAGAACGCCACACGATCGGGGTCAGCTCGACGGGGTTCAAGGTGCTGACGAAAGATACCGATGGAGGCCTGTTCGTCATCGAGCATACAAACCGCGCCAAAGGCGGCCCGCCGCGACATTTGCACCACGGAGAGGACGAGTGGTTCTACGCGGTGGAGGGGCGCTATGTAGTGGAAGTGGCGTCGGAGCGCTACGAGGTGAATGCGGGCGACTCCATTCTGGCGCCGCGAGGAGTTCCGCATGCGTGGGCATTTGCAGGCGAAACAGTCGGAAGGATGGTCATTGCGTTCGCTCCCGCGGGCAAGATGGAGGCATTCTTTCGGGACAACGAAAAGCGGCTTAAGGGTTCGCAATACTCGAACGATGCCGAGATGTACCGTGCATACGGTCTGGAGCTCTTAGGACCGCCGCTCGAGGTGTAACCGCGTGGGCTTGCATCCTTACAGTAATCCATTGCGCGGACAAGCCGCGCAGCCCGGTTTATAATCGTTGGATGCTGACCCCTACCGAGAAGATCTGGCACAACGGGCGCTTCATCGCCTGGAATGACGCGCGCATTCATGTGCTTTCGCACGTCGTGAGTTACGGGAGTTCGGTCTTCGAAGGCATTCGCTGTTATGACACGCCTTCGGGTCCGGCGGTTTTCCGGATTCGCGAGCATATCCGGCGCATGCTGGACTCGGCAAAGATCTATCGTATGGAGAATGTCGGGTACACGGCGGCAGAACTTGAAGAAGCCATGCTGGAGCTGGTGCGGGTTAACCGGATGAAGTCATGCTACATCCGGCCGATTGCGCTGCGATCGTACGGCGAGATGGGGGTAAACCCGCTTAAGAATCCGGTTGAAGTTTATGTTGCTTGCTGGGAGTGGGGCAAGTACTTAGGCGAAGAGGCTCTGGCAGAGGGCGTTGACGTCTGTGTGTCGAGCTGGAACCGTATTGCACCCAATACCCTGCCCGCGCTGGCCAAAGCCGGTGCGAACTACATGAATTCGCAACTGATCAAGATGGAGGCGGTCAGCAACGGCTATTCGGAAGGCATTGCGCTGGATGCTTCGGGGTATGTGAGCGAGGGTTCGGGCGAAAACATTTTCGTGGTTCGGGACGGCAGAATTCTGACGCCGCCCCTGGGCGCTTCGGTGTTGCCTGGGATCACGCGAGATTCGGTGCTGCAGTTGGCGGCGGACCTCGAAATACCGGTGACCGAGACGATTGTGCCACGGGAGATGCTGTACATCGCGGATGAGGTTTTCTTTTCGGGGACGGCGGCGGAAATCACGCCGATCCGGTCGATCGACAGGATTCAGATCGGCAAAGGACGCCGCGGACCCATCGCGGAGCGGCTGCAGAAGGAATTCTTCGCGATTGTGAACGGAACGAAACCCGACCGGCATGGGTGGCTGTCGCACGTCACGCAGCCCGAGCCAAGCCTCGCGGGGAAGAAATAAAAAACAGCGCAATCCGAGCCGGCCACCTCCCCCGAGATTTACCGCCCGGACTGCGCTGATGAGGAACTCATTCTTTGTAACGTGCGGCGGAGTTTGAATCCAGGAAAATTTTTACGGCCTGTGCGTTTTTCAACAGATTTATCGGTTAAATACATGTTGTATTTGCCGACTTCTAGGTGTGGCAAACCTGTGAATAAAGCAAACCGATGACAAATTGTTCAGGAATCGACGCGTCGAGCGGATCGGGAATCGAGATCGGGTGGGAGGGAGAAACGATTTCCGGGACGCAGGCGGCTTCCCTTCCCCAATCGAACTGGATTGCGCCGGGCTGGGTGGATATCCAGGTGAACGGTTTTGCGGGCGTGGACTACAACTCTCCGGCGACGCCGCATGAAGAGATTGCGCGTTCGGTTCAGGTGCTTTATTCGGCGGGGGTGACCCGGTTTTATCCCACCGTGATTACGGGCGGCCCGGAAGATATGGCCGGCGCACTGCGTAATCTGGCCCAAGCGAAAGATACGCTGGCAGAAGGTGTGGCCATGGATGGCTTTCACGTGGAGGGGCCGCACATTTCGCCGGAAGAAGGGCCGCGTGGCGCACACCCAAAAAGGTGGGTGCGGCCGCCGGACATCGACGAATTCTGTCGCTGGCAGGAAGCAACGGACGGGCGCGTGCGGCTGGTGACACTCGCGCCGGAATGGCCGGGTGCAATGAAGTACATCGAAGCGGTGACCGCGCGGAACGTGGTGGTGAGCATCGGGCACACGAACGCGGAGGCAAAGCATATTGCGGACGCGGTGCGCGCGGGCGCGACCATGTCTACGCATTTGGGCAACGGCGCGCATGGAGTGATGCGGCGGCATCCGAACTATATTTGGGAACAGATGGCGGAAGACCGGCTGCGGGCCAGTTTCATCGTGGACGGGATCCATCTGCCGGTTTCATTCCTGAAAGTGGCGCTGCGGGCGAAAGGCGTGGAGCGCTCGGTGCTGGTGACGGATGCAAGCGCGCCGGCTGGGGCGAAACCGGGACGGTACAGATTGGGCGAGCAGGATGTAGATTTGACGCCCGACAATCGTGTGGTGCTGGCCGACCAGGACCGGTTGGCGGGTTCGGCGCTGCGCATGGATCGCGGCGTAGAGAATCTGATGCGACTGGGCGAGCTGAAGCTGGCAGATGCCGTGCGGCTGGCGACGGTCAATGCGGCGATCGCGGGACGCGTGCCCGGGCGCCAGCGCGGCCTGGTAGCCGGAGACCGGGCAGACTTTGTGCTGTTTGATTTCGATGAAAGCACGAAAGCGATCCGGGTGAAGTCGACTTATGTGTCGGGGCAGAAGGTATGGAGCGCATAGAAGGCGGCCGCAAGGAAGAGCCGGAGCCTTCCGTGGAGCGTAAAGAGCTGGAAGAGCCGATGCTGTATTGTCCGGTGTGCTCGACGCGGCTCGCGTCGCGAAAATGCAAGCTCATTTGCGAGAAGTGCGGGTACTATATGAGCTGCGCGGATTATTACTGAGGCCAGGCCTACCCGGTCACTACGACCGGCGCCCTGGCACCACGAAATTGGCGGGGGTTTCGTGCCGCGGGAGCGTGGAGCTTATGAACAATCTGGCGGAAACACTGGAGAGATTCCGGCGGGGACCGGAGCTGCTGGCGGTGATGCTGACGGGCGTTTACGAAGACGAGGTGGATTTCGTGACCGCACCTGACAAGTGGAGCATCCGGCAGCTCACGGCGCACCTGGCGGATACGGAACTGGTGGCGGCACACCGTTTCCGCCAGGTGATAGCGGAACACGAGCCGAAGCTGATGGCCTTCGACCAGGAAGCCTGGGCGAAGAACCTGGACTACGCGCGGCGGTTGCCGAAGCAATCGCTCGAGACACTGCGGCGGTTACGTGCGGAAAATTACGAGCTGCTGAAGGCCCTGCCTGAAGATGCGTTCGAAAGAACAGGATTGCACTCGGAACGGGGTCCAATCACCTTGCGGCAGATGCTGACCACGTTTGCCGATCACGTGGAGAACCACGCAAGGCAAATGCAAAGCATACGCGGAGCCTACAAGCAGTCCAAGACAAAAAAATGACAGGGCTGCGCAGATGGGCTGTAGTTCTGGCAGCGGTCGCAGCGGTCGCGGCAGAACTCCCGAAGGACGGGCAGCGGTGGTGGTCTTACATCACTTTTCTGGCTGATGACAAGCTGGAAGGGCGGAACACGGGTAGCGAAGGCTACCGCAAAGCCGCACATTACGTGGCGGGTGAGTTCGAGCGGGCGGGATTGCAGCCGGCAGGCACGGATGGTTACTTTCAGCCGGTGAAGTACAGCTCGCGGCAGATTGTGGAGCAGGAATCGAGCCTGGAGCTGGTGCGGGATGGAGCGTCCGAGCCGCTGAAACTGGGCGAGGACGGGTATATTGGCTTGCGCGTGGACCCCGCGCAATCGGTGGAAGCGCCGCTGGTTTTCGTTGGATACGGCCTGACCGTTCCCGAGCTGAAATTCGACGACTTCGCCGGGTTGGATATGCGCGGCAAAATCGCCGTTTATGTCAGCGGAGGGCCTGCTACGATTCCCGGGCCCTTGAGCTCGCATTACCAGTCGGCAGCAGAGCGCGGCAAATTCCTGGAGCGCGCCGGAGTGCTGGGTTCGTGCACGGTGGCCAACCCGATTGCCATGGATGTGCCGTGGTCGCGGGTGGCGCTTTCGCGGTTTCAGCCGGCGATGTCGCTCGACTATGGGGATCTAAGCGATGGGTTCGGGCAAAAGCTGGGCGTCGGGATCAATCCGGCGCATCTGGACAAATGGCTGGCAGGGTCGGGACACACGGCGGAGGAGATCCTGGGCCTGGCAAAAGAGCGGAAGGAACTACCGCGGTTCCCGCTGGCAGTGAGCCTGCGATCGAAGGTGGCCGTTAAGAGGTCGACCGTGGAATCGCCGAATATCGTGGCCCGGCTGGAAGGCTCGGATCCGAGGCTCAAAGACGAGTACGTGGTGCTTTCCGCGCATTTGGATCATTTGGGTGTCGGGGAGCCGATCAACGGCGACAGAATTTATAACGGGGCGATGGATGATGCATCGGGCGTGGCTACACTGCTGGAGATTGCCGGGCAACTCCACACGGCAAGGCCGAAGCTGCGGCGCTCGCTGCTATTTGTCATCGTTGCCGGCGAGGAGAAAGGGCTGCTGGGATCCAAGTATTTCGCGGCGCATCCGACTGTAAAGCCAGGGCAGATGGTAGCGGATCTCAATGTCGACATGTTTCTGCCCTTGTTTCCGCTGCACAGCTTGACGGTTTACGGCCTCGATGAATCGGATCTCGGCAAGAATGTACAAGACGTTACCGAACATATGGGTATCCGGATCCAGCCGGACCAGGAGCCGCAGCGGAATCTCTTCATCCGGAGCGATCAGTACAATTTCATCCGGCATGGGGTGCCGGCTCTAGCCTTCAAGGTTGGGTACGAGAAGGGATCGCCGGAGGAGGCTACGGCGAAACAATGGCTGAAGGAGCGGTATCACGCGCCATCGGACGACATTCATCAGCCGGTGGATTTGAAGGCCGCCGCGGATTTCAACAAGGTTATCCTGGCGCTGGCAGAGGCCGTGGCTAACCAGGAGGCCAGGCCGCAGTGGAACGCCAACAGTTTCTTCAAACGCTTTGCAAGAAGCGAGTAATTAGTGCGTCTCCTGCTTTACGATACGCTCAGTCCCGACGTACGGCCGCAGAGCTTCTGGAACTAAAACGCTCCCATCTTTCTGCTGGTAATTCTCTATGATGGCCACCCAAGTCCGGCCCACGGCCAGGCCGCTGCCGTTTAAGGTGTGGGCGAATTCGGCTTTGCCTTTCGCGCCTTTGAAACGGATACCGGCGCGGCGGGCCTGGAAAGCCTCGAAATTCGAGCAGGAGGAAATTTCCTTGTATGCGTTCTGGCCGGGTAGCCAGACCTCGATGTCGTAGGTCTTAGCGGACGAGAAACCCATATCGCCGGTGGAGAGCACGACGGTGCGGAAGGGCAAGCCCAGGCGCTTGAGGATATCTTCGGCGTCGGCGGTCAGCTTTTCCAGCTCGTCATAGCTCTGTTCGGGCCGCGTAAACTTGACCAGCTCCACCTTTTGAAATTGGTGCTGCCGGATGATGCCGCGGACATCGCGGCCGTAGGAACCGGCTTCGCTACGGAAACATGGAGTATAAGCGCAGAGGCGGATGGGCAAACGCTCGGGATCGAGAGTTTCATCCCGATACAGATTGGTGACCGGAACTTCGGCCGTAGGAATCAGCCAGAAGTCCTGCTTCTCGCATTTGAACAGATCATCGGCGAACTTGGGTAACTGGCCTGTGCCGAAAAGGCTGGCGGAGTTGACCATGAATGGCGGAAGCACTTCTGTATAGCCGTGCTCGCGGGTGTGAACATCGAGCATGAAGTTGATGAGCGCGCGCTCGAGGCGTGCTCCAATGCCCCAGTAAACCGCGAAGCGGGCGCCGGTGATCTTGGCGGCCCTCTCAAGGTCTAAAATTCCGAGCTCGGGGCCGAGGTCCCAATGAGCTTTGGGCTCGAAATCGAATTTTCTGGGGTCGCCACAGCGGCGGACCTCGACGTTATCGTCTGCACTGTGTCCGATAGGTACGGACTCGTGCGGAAGGTTGGGGATGCCGGCGAGGAGATCGCGGAACTGGTCGTCGAGGAGCTTGATTTCTTCGTCGAGGGCGGCGATCCGGTTGCCGATTTCCCGGACTTGCTGCTGGCGTTCGCTGGTGTCGGTACCGGACTTGCGCAATTTGGCGATCTCCGCGCTCTCGGTGTTGCGGCGCGCCTTAAGCTCTTCGGCTTCGGTGATGGCGGCGCGGCGGCGCTTATCCAGATCGCGGAACTGATCGAGACCCGCGATGGGTCCACGCGTGGAAAGGCGCTCGGCGATCTTGTCGAAGTTGGAGCGGAAAAATCCCAGATCGTGCATTTAGCTTATGCTAGCGCACGTAGAACGGGCAGCACGGGCCGCAGCGAGGCGCGGGCGCCGCGATCAGCTATTCTTCTTCGTCGTCTTTGTCAACGGTAACGGGTTCGAGATCCTCGGCTTCGAAGACTTGGCGGCAATCGAGACATTCCACATAGTCCACGCCGTCGCGTCGCGCGATCATCACGGTGCGGGTGTGCTCACAGGGCTGCATAAAGACCGATATGGGGTTTATTTTAATGATGGCGATGGGCTTGTCAAGGGGGATATTGTCACCGTCCATCCTTAGATAGCCATCAAATCTAGACATTCGTTAGGTAACGGAACAGGTTAAAATCCTAGCTGATGCCGTTCCCCATCCATCGCATGCGCCGACTGCGCGGCACCGAGGCCATCCGCCGCCTGGTGCGCGAGACGAGGCTCGACCCGGCCCAGTTCATCCTGCCGTTGTTTGTATGCCCCGGAGAGCGCGTGCGGCGAGAGATCAGCGCGATGCCGGGAAACTACCAGACCTCAATAGACGAAACGGTGCGTGAGTGCGAAGAGGTCAAGTCGCTGGGAATCGGGGGCGTCATCCTGTTCGGACTACCGGAGACCAAGGATGAGTTGGCATCGGGCGCCTATGCGGAAGACGGCATCGTCCAGCGGGCTTTACGGGCGATTAAGCAAACCACGCCAGGCCTGCTGGTGATGACTGACGTTTGTAATTGCGAATACACAAGCCACGGGCATTGCGGAAAAATCGTGGGTGGTGACGTCGATAACGATGAGACGCTCCAGTGGCTGGCGGCTTCGGCGGTCTCGCACGCTCGCGCAGGAGCCGACATTGTGGCGCCGTCGGACATGATGGACGGGCGAGTGGGGGCCATTCGTGCGGCCCTGGACAGTGCAGGTTTTCTCAACACGCCCATTCTTTCGTACGCCGCGAAATTCGCGTCGGTGTTCTACGGGCCTTTCCGGGAAGCGGCCGAATCGGCCCCGCAGTTCGGTGACCGCCGGAGCTACCAAATGGACCCTGCCAACGGACGCGAGGCCATGCGCGAGATTGAGCTCGACCTCGAGGAGGGGGCCGACATGATCATGGTCAAGCCGGCGATGCCGTATCTCGACCTGATCTGGCAGGCGCGTGAGCGATTCGAGGTTCCCCTGGGTGCTTACCAGGTGAGCGGCGAGTTTTCGATGATCGTGGCGGCGGGGCGCAATGGCTGGATCGATTGCGAACGGGCCATGATGGAGAGCCTGACGTCGATTCGCCGCGCGGGCGCCGATTTCATCCTGACGTACTTCGCCAAGCCGGCTGCCCGGCTGCTCGCCTAGCCAGCAAATTTTTAGCCTGTACAATATCCGCGATGAGCTTAATGCAGGAAATCCGCGCGTTCCCTGTGCCCCAGCGCAGCGTCGCAATCTGGTGGCTGGGCCAGACCGGCTATATTTTTAAGACACCGGAGGGCACGCTGGCCACCACGGACATGTATCTGACCAACAGTTGCGCCGGATTCTATGCCCATCTCGGGGTGGACCTGAACCGGCGCGTCCCTGTGCTGATTCCGCCTGGCGAACTGGACGTCGATATCTATACGTGCACGCATAATCATCAGGACCATACGGATCCGGAGACGATCCGCGGTCTCCGGCACAAAGATACGACGCACTTTGTGGGCCCGCACCCCACGTGCGACGTCTACCGCTCAGAAGGCATCGAAAGCGGCCGCATCGTACCGGCATGGCCTTCGTGCGAACTGGAGCTGCACGATATTCACATTCGCGGCGCGTTCGCGATGCCCACGGACGACACCGATCTAAACCACATGGGCTACATTTTTACCTTCGCGGGGGGCCCCAAGATTTACGTAACGGGAGATACCGATTTCAGCGAGCTGCTGTTCTCGTCCGCGAAGTTCCAGCCGGACATCGTGATCACGTGCATCAACGGAGGCTTTAACAATCTCTCGCATTATGAAGCAGCGCAGGTGGTGGCAAAGATTAAGCCCAAAGCGGCCATTCCTTGCCACTACGATATGTTCGCGGACAATGCAGTGGATCCGCGGCAATTTCAGACGTCGTTGAAGCTTTATGCGCCCGACACTGCGTATCGCGAGCTGAAACACGGCGAGCCGTTCGTATTTTCGCTGTGAATTCCGGAGCGCGGGGCCGTGCGGCCATTACAGGATTGCTGGCGGTTGCTATAGCACTCACCTGGCAATTCCTCGTGGTGCATTATGCATTTGCGGGCAACTGGACATCCTGGTTCTGCACCGGAGGCCTGCTGGCGCAGCCGGAACAACTGGCATCGGAGCACCTCTATCGATTTCCGCAAAGCGGCGGCTACGACGGCCAGTTCTATCATTACATCGCACACGATCCATTGTTTCAGCGAGGACTCGACCGGTATATCGACGCTCCGCGGCTGCGCTACCGGCGCATCCTGGTGCCCGGCCTGGCTTTCCTCGCGGCGGTGGGCCTGGATCGGTGGATTGATGGCGCACTGGTAGCCGTCAACCTGCTCTTCATTTTCATCGGCGCGTACTGGCTGGCACGCTACGCCACGCATTATGCGCAGCAGCCGGCCTGGGGTGTGCTTTTCCTGTTGGCGCCGGCCGTTCTGGTGGCACTCGACCGGCTCACGGTGGATCTGGCATTAACGGCTTTTTGTATTGGTCTGGCTGTATATGTAACGGAACAGCGGCCTGGTGCTATTTACGCGGTTCTCCTGCTGGCGCCGCTGGCGCGCGAAACCGGACTTCTGCTGACGGCTGCGTATTGTCTTGTTCTGGTGGCGCAGAAGTGCCTGTTACGAGCGATCCTTTTTGGGACGAGTGCTCTTCCGGCTTTTGCCTGGTTCGCCTTCGTCGCGACGCGCACCGTACCTTACGATTCGACCGGATGGGTCACGCCGGTTCCCCTGGCCGGCGCTATTTATCGGATGCTTCATCCCGTAACGTATCCATTTCTCCCAATGGTCAAGTGGTCAGCATTGCTGCTCGATGAGTGTTCGGTTGCCGGGCTGGTTCTGGCGTTCGCCCTGTCGTTGCGATGGCCGGCGCAATTTCCGAAGCCGCTCGCGCTGGCGGCAACTTTGATCACGCTGAGCGGCATCACTTTGGGGAAGCCCTTCTGGGGCGATGCTTTCGCTTTCGGCCGGGTGTTTTCTCCGCTGGTGGCCCTGGTGGCGCTGGAGGTCTTCTCGACGCGATCCAAGTGGGTTGTTGCCCCCATCGCTCTCATCGACCTGCGGATCTGCTTGCAGCTTGCCTACAATCTTTTTCTGGCGGCGCGCACGATGTTCTCGTGACGCGAGAGCGGCGGAATCCCGTAACATAGTAAATTGTCTCGCAACGATCACTCCATTCAATCGCCGGGCTTTCACTGGCCGCTGGTTTATTTGTGTGTGGCCCTCACAACGCTGGCTACGCTGCTGCTTGAGCTGTCGCTGACGCGGATTTTCTCCGTGGTGTTCTATTACCACTTCGTGTTTCTAGCGATTTCGATCGCATTGTTTGGACTAGGCGCGGGCGGCGTGTTCTCGTACGTGGTGGCCGGTTGGAAAGGAAATCTGTTCCGCAAACTTGGCCGCTTAAGCGCCGTCAACGGGTTGCTGGTCATCTTGGCGGTGATGGTCGTGCTGGCGCAGGGACAAAGCCAAAATACGACCGCCGCACATCTGCTTTTCACCTATTTCGCTACTGCCCTGCCCTTCTTCGTGTCGGGCACGATCGTATCGCTGGCTGTTTCCGAGACGATTTCGCGTGTGAATCGAGTTTATTTCTTCGATCTGGCTGGGGCGGCCGGAGGTTGCCTGCTGCTGGTTCTGCTGCTGAATACATTCGGCGGACCGGATACCACTATTGTCGCCGCCATATTATTTGCGGCGGCGTCTGCGCTCTGGCACAGCATGAGCGGCTCAACCCGGCAACGCGCGGCCAGCGTGGCTCTTGCCCTGGGGCTTTTCGGACTCCTCATCTTCAACAAACAATTCAAGCTCATCGATGTCGTCTATGCCAAAGGTCAAAAGCTGGAGAACGAATCGTTCGAGAAATGGAACAGCTTTTCGCGCATTGCGCTGGCGCCCGAAAAGGGCTCGGGCATGCCGACCATTTTCATTGACGCCGACGCCTCAACCGGTATCGCGAATTTCGACTTCGAGCATCTGTCAGCCCGCGAGCTACACGATCTGTACCAGGGCCCCGGTTTACCTTATGCGGTCCGGCCTGGCGCGAAAACCCTGATCATCGGACCCGGCGGCGGCTGGGATGTGGCGCGCGCCCTGGCTTCGGGCAGCCACGACATCACCGGTGTCGAGATTAATCCGATCATCGCCGACACCATCATGCGGCAGAAATTCCCGCAGCTCAGCCGGGGCCTTTACCTGCGGCCGGATGTGCACATTTTCGTGGAGGACGGACGCGCTTTCGTACGGCGCAGCACCGATAAGTATCAAGTCATCCAAGCCACGCTGGTGGACACCTGGGCATCAACGGCGGCCGGGGCATTTGCGTTTTCCGAAAACAACCTCTACACAACCGACGCATTCCGCGATTATCTGACCCATCTCACCGATGACGGATTCATCGCCTTTACCCGTTGGGGCTTTGAGCCGCCGCGGGAATCGTTGCGTCTGATCTCGCTCGCGATGGTGGCGTTGAAAAGTCTGGGCGCATCTGATCCGGCACAGCACATCATCGTAGGACGTGAAGGCTCGCGCGCCGACTTAACCGCCTTTGGGACGCGCGATACCGTGCTCATTTCGCGCCAGCCATTCTCTGCTGCGGACATTCAGCGGGCTCGAGGAGCAATGGCAGCAGGTCCGATGACCGCGGTATACATGCCGGATGAGAATATTCCGAACCAGTTCACAGGGTTGTTGCGCAGCTCCGATCCGGCGGAATTTGAGCGCAGGTACCCGTTCGACATCTCCCCCGTCAGCGACAACCGGCCGTTCTTCTTTTACACTGTTCAGCCGCGTGATTTATGGGAATTCGTGACGCGCGCCTCTTCGAAAAGCGAAGATTACAAGATCAACAGCGCCGTCCCGCTTCTGTTTGAATTGCTGGGCATCAGCATTCTGGCAACCGTGATTATTTTGGCGCTGCCGCCGCTGGTGCTGGGGACGCGACTGCCCCGGCACAGACCGGTGATGGCGTTCCTTCTGTATTTTCTCGCTATAGGGGCCGGGTACATTCTGGTGGAAGTGGCGCTCATTCAGAAGTTCGTATTGTTTTTGGGGCATCCGACCTATGCGCTGACCGTCGTAATCTTTTCACTTCTGGTTTCGAGCGGGTTGGGGAGTTTCGCTAGCCGCAGAGTAGTCCGCGATTCCACGGCGCGCTGGCGGCTGACTTTGCTGGGTGTTGCGTTTCTCGTGGGTCTGCTGGCACTGGATGTGTCCGTTTTACTTCCGAAGGCCATCCAATTGGCCCTTGCGTGGAAGGTAATTGCCAGTACGGTTCTTATTTTTCCCGCGGGATTCCTGATGGGTATACCGTTTCCGATCGGCCTTGCCCGCCTCGAGAAGTGGCACAGTCCCTCAGTGCGCTGGGCGTGGTCTCTCAATGCTGCGGCCAGCGTGCTGGGATCAGTAGCGTCGCTGGTGCTGGCCATTTACTTGGGACTGGTGCAGACTCTGCTGATCGGCGGCGCGCTCTATCTGGCGGCAATGGCCGCGATTGCCGGACATGCCGCAAAGACCAGTGAAACTCCACTAAACTTGAATTAGGACCTCCGCATGGCGACCACGCCGGCCGGCACCGACACGCAAACCGGATTGCGATTCGAGGGGCTGGACCCGGAATCCCTGATTCGCGCATTTCGCTTGATGCATACCGCGCGGCGATTGGACGACCGCGAGATCGCGCTGAAGCGGCAGAATCGAATCTTTTTTCAGATCAGCGGTGCAGGTCACGAAGCGGTTCAGGTCGCCGCCGGGATGGTTCTGCGTCCTGGACAGGATTGGATCTATCCCTACTACCGGGATCGCGCGCTGTGCCTCACCCTCGGTGTCACGCCTTACGAGATGCTGCTTGCGGCCGTGGGCGCTGCGGATGATCCGGCTTCGGGCGGACGGCAAATGCCCTCGCATTGGGGTGCGCCCAAACTCAACATCGTCACCAGCTCTTCTCCCACCGGCACGCAATTCGTGCAGGCTGTTGGTTGCGCCGAAGCGGGACGCCTTTTGCATCCGGATTCGGACGAAATCACTTTGGTGTGCGGCGGAGAAGGATCCACCAGCGAGGGGGAGTTCTGGGAAGCATTGAACGCCGCCTGCCTGAAACAACTGCCCGTCCTTTTTTTGATTGAGGACAACGGATACGCAATTTCGGTGCCGATCGAAGCTCAAACGGCAGGCAAGAGCATCAGTACGCTCACCACCGGTTTCCCGCACCTGTTCCGCCGCGAAGTGGACGGCGTCGATTTTCTTTCCAGCTACCGCGCGTTACGCGAGGCGTCCGCGTGGTGCCGCGGCGGCAATGGACCTGCACTGGTGCACGCGCACGTCATCCGGCCGTATTCGCATTCTCTTTCCGACGACGAACGGATGTACAAGACGTCGGCCGAGCGCAAGAGCGAATCGGAGCGCGACCCGGTCCTGACATTTCCCAAGTTCCTCGTGGACGAAGGCATTCTGGATCGGCAGGCATTGCAGCTCATCGTTCACGGGGTGGACGAGGAAGTCCACGAATCTGCGCAAAAGGCCCTGCGACAGGATCCGCCTGCTCGCGGATCGGCTCTCGATCATCTGTATTCCAATCGTGTGGATCCCACATCGAACACCTTCGACGCACGTATCGACGCTTCCGGGCAGCCCAAGACCATGGTCGATTTGCTCAATGCCACGCTGCGCGATGAAATGAGTCGCGACGAGCGCATCCTGGTATTCGGCGAAGACGTAGCCGATTGCACCCGGGAAGAGAATTTGGCCGAAGTGAAAGGAAAGGGCGGCGTTTTCAAAGTAACCGCCGGATTGCAAACGGAATTCGGCGCTCGGCGCGTGTTCAATACGCCCTTAGCCGAAGCCGCCATCGTTGGCCGCGCTATTGGCATGGCCACGCGAGGCATGAAACCGGTGGCCGAAGTGCAATTCTTTGATTACATCTGGCCCGCCATGATGCAGATCCGCGATGAGCTGGCCACCATCCGATGGCGCTCGAACGGCGGCTTCTCCTGCCCGGTCGTTCTCCGCGTCCCCATCGGCGGATATTTAAATGGCGGCGCCATTTATCACAGCCAGTGCGGCGAAGTGGAGTTTACGCATATTCCGGGCCTGCGCGTCGTGATGCCCTCGAATGCACTCGATGCCTGCGGGTTGCTGCGCACTGCCATCCGCGCGGATGACCCCGTGCTGTTTCTCGAGCACAAGCGGCTCTATCGCGAGCCGTACAACCGGTCACCCCATCCCGGGCCGAATTACACCATCCCCTTCGGGCGTGCCCGGGTCGTCAAGACCGGTCAAAACCTGACCGTGGTGACGTATGGTGCGGTGGTGCAGAAAGCGCTTCAGGCGGCCATGCAGGTGGAGCGCACCAACCAGGACGCAAGTGTCGAAGTAATTGACCTGCGCTGCCTGGCGCCCTACGATTGGAACGCGATTCGCACGTCGGTGGAGAAGACCAATCGCGTGATCGTCGCGCACGAGGACTGCGTCTCCTGGGGTTATGGCGCCGAATTGGCGGCGCGCATCGCCGATGAGCTGTTTGCCCGTCTCGATGCACCGGTGCGGCGCATAGGAGCACTTGATACCTGGGTCGGTTATCATCCCCAACTCGAGAATGCGATTCTTCCGCAAGTTGACGACCTGGCGCGCGAGATCGAAAATTTGCTGGCATACTGATACTCCATGGATCGCCGGGATCTGCTGAGGTATGGTCTCTTTGCCGCGGGAGGTGCACTGGCGCAGTCGTTCGCTTCTTCCCCGTTTGAACTGGAAGAGGCGACCGTTTACGATCTTCAGGCGCGGATGAAGTCAGGTGAACTGACCGCACGCTCGCTGGCCGAAAAGTACCTGGCACGCATCGACGAATTGGATAAGCGCGGCCCTGCGATTAACGCCATTATCGAGTTGAACCCGGACGCGTTGGCGATAGCCGGCGCACTGGATCAGGAGCGGCGCGAGAAGGGTCCGCGCGGTCCTCTGCATGGCATTCCGATTCTCATTAAAGACAACATCGATACGGCCGACAAAATGAGCACGACCGCCGGCTCGCTGGCACTCGCGGGTTCCATCGCCTCGCGCGATGCCTTTGTGACCGTGCGGCTCCGCCAGGCCGGCGCAGTCATTCTCGGGAAGACCAATTTAAGTGAATGGGCAAACTTCCGCTCCAGCCATTCCACCAGCGGATGGAGCGGGCGCGGCGGGCAGACCCACAATCCGTACGCCTTGGACCGCAATCCCTCCGGTTCGAGTTCCGGCTCCGGGGCCGCCGCATCGGCCAATTTTTGTGTGGTCGCCGTGGGCACCGAAACCGACGGTTCGGTTACCTCGCCTTCCTCGACCAATGGACTTGTGGGGATCAAGCCGACGCTCGGCCTCGTCAGCCGCTCCGGCATTATTCCCATTGCCCACAGCCAGGACACCGCCGGTCCCATGGCCCGTACCGTGACGGATGCCGCCATCTTGCTCAGTGTGATGGCAGCGATCGACCCGGCAGATGCCGTCACCAGAGAGAGCACCGGAAAGGCTTCGCCGGATTACACGAGATTCCTGGATCCCAACGGTCTTCGCGGCGCGCGCATCGGTGTGGTGCGAAAGTTTTTCGGCTTCAGCGAACCTGTGGATAAGCTCATGGCCGAGGCGCTCGATGTAATGAAGCGGCTGGGCGCCATGATTATCGATCCGGCGGACATACCTACCGCCAGCAAATTCGGCGACGCCGAATCCGAAGTACTGCTCTTCGAGTTTAGAGCCGACCTGAATGCGTACCTCGACCGCCTCGGCCCCAACGCCCCCGTTCATTCCCTACAGCAGATTATTGAGTTCAACGACAGGGAGGCTAAGCGCGAAATGCCCTTCTTCGGGCAGGATCTAATGATCAAGGCGCAGGCCAAGGGACCGCTGACCAGCCCGGTTTATTTGAAGGCGCTGAAAACCTGCCGGGAGCTCTCACGCAAGCAGGGTATCGACGCCGTGATGGCGCGCCACAAACTCGACGCCCTGGTAGCTCCCACGGCCGGGCCAGCCTCGCTCACGGACCTTCCAAACGGAGATCACGGTGCCGGCGGCGACATCACGTCACCTCCGGCCGTGGCCGGTTACCCGCACATCACGGTGCCTGCCGGGCACGTCTTCGGTTTGCCGGTTGGGCTCTCCTTCGTGGGCGGCGCATACAGCGAGCCCAAACTCATCCGGCTGGCTTACGCGTTCGAGCAGGCCACCAAGCATCGCCGACCTCCGAGATTTCTGCCCACCGCCGACCTCGCCGGCTAACGATTGCGCATATATAATCGCAGCATGCCTACTGCTGACATTCGGAGGCGAGACCTCCTGCGCGGCGCAAGCGCGCTCACGGCTCTCTCTTACTCCCGCGTCCTCGGGGCCAATGACAAGATTCAACTCGGGGTCATCGGCTGCGGCGAGCGCGGCCGCGAGGATATGAAGAATTTCATGCAGAATCCCGTGGTCGACGTGACCGCCGTGTGCGACATCTATGGCGAGCAGATCGATAAAGCCCGCCAGAAGGCCACTAACGCGCGCAACTTCTCCGATCACCGAAAGCTGCTGGAGATGAAAGAGGTCGACGCCGTTCTGATTGCCACCCCGGATCACTGGCACGCGGCCATCGCCATCGACGCCCTCAATTCGGGGCGCGATGTTTACGTCGAAAAACCGCTTACGCTCAAAATCGAAGAAGGTCCGCCCATCGTCAAAGCGGCCCGCGTGAACGAGCGCATCTGCCAGGTGGGCATGCAACAGCGGTCGGGCGTTCACTACTTACGCGCCAAGCACGAGTACTTCGATACGGGGCGCCTCGGCAAGATCACTCTTGCCCGCACCTGGTGGCACGGCAATAGCTATCATTTGCGCCGGGCTCCGGAATCGCTTCGTCAAAAGCCTTCCAATCTCGACTGGGCTCGTTATCTGGGCCCGCTCAAATGGCGCGATTACGATCCGCAACAGTATTGGAATTTCCGCGCTTACCTCGATTTCGGCGGCGGCCAGGTAACGGATCTGTTCACTCACTGGATCGACGTGGTCCACATGTTCATGGGCCAGGAGATCCCCAAATCAGCCGTGGCGGCAGGTGGTGTTTACCAATACAAAGACGGCCGCACTGCGCCGGACACGATTAACGTGCTGCTCGAATATCCGGCCGAATTTACCGCCACCTTTGAGGCTACGCTTGCCCCTGGGATCAGGGGAGAGGCTGTCGAGATGTGCGGAACCGAAGGCCGGCTCTACATCGATCGCGGACACTACGAGTGGCACCCAAAAGGAAGCAAGCCCGAAGACGCGGTGATCGTCAAGGCCGAACGTCACGACCCGTCGATCGACCAGCTATCCCTCGATCACGTGAACAATTTCCTCGACTGCGTGAAGTCGCGCAAGCTGCCGAACGCTGATGTGCTGATTGGCCACCGGTCGGCCCAGGCGTCGCACCTCGGCAACATTGCGTACGTCGAAAAGCGCCGCATCGACTTCGATGTGCAACGCGAAGAAATTCTGCCGTTTTAGAGCAGTCGTGAAAACTCGCTGAATCCGGCGTATTCCCTTCTCCATCTCATAGGCGATCGACATTGTCGACATTGCGAAAGGAAAGGGATTGTAAATGCCTGATCTAAAGGGAAAAGTTGCCATCGTAACCGGCGCGTCAAAGGGAATTGGTGCAGCCATCGCTGAAAAGCTAGCCGCCGATGGCGCGGCTGTCGTCGTGAATTATTCGCGAAGCGGCACCGAAGCCGAAGCATTGGTGCGTAGAGTTCGTCAGGGCGGCGGCAAGGCCGTTGCGGTTCAAGCCGACCTAAGCAAGCCGGCGGATGCTGAAAAACTGTTCAAGGCTGCGTTGAAAGAATTCGGCCACGTCGATGTGCTGGTGAATAATGCCGGCGCATACGAATTTCTTCCCCTCTCGGGCATTCAGGAGGAGCACTACGACCGCCTCTTCAATCTCAATGTCAAAGGGCTGTTGTTCGCCTCTAAGCAGGCGGCCGCACTCTTCTCGGATAACGGCGGCGGTTCCATTATCAATATCAGTTCCGTTGTGTCGACGTCGCCGAAGCCCAATGGATCGGTTTACAGCGCCACCAAGGCTGCCGTCGACGCGATTACTAAGAGTTTGGCGATCGAACTTGGCCCCCAGAAGATCCTGGTGAACTCAGTGCTTCCGGGCGTCACCGAAACCGAAGGACTGCAGGCCGCCCCCCAGGCAGATTTCTTCCGGCAATACGCCGTTTCCCAAACACCTCTGGGCCGCGTCGGCCAGCCCCAGGATATCGCCGGCGTTGTGAGTTTCCTGGCTTCCGACGATGCCAGGTGGGTCACGGGTCAGTTGATAACCGTCAGCGGCGGTTTGCAATAACCGTTGGTCCGCGGGGCGGCTGGAATGGCCGCCTCGCACGCTCCGGTCCGGTCGGCGGTGTTATACTAAGGGACTTAGTCCTGCTCGACTAATCACTTCAATCTGGAGCGTTTCGCGAATGATTGCCTCAACACAGATGCGTCCCGGCATGGTCATTAAGTTCAACAACGAGCTGTTTTCGATCTTCAGTGTCAACCACCGGACGCCTGGTAACCTGCGCGGTTTTGTGCAAGCCAAAATGCGCAATCTACGCAGCGGTTCCATGATTGAGCACCGGTTTTCGTCGGAAGATCGCGTCGAGCGCGCCGTGCTCGAAGAACATGAGATGGAGTATCTGTACGACGACGGCGAGTACTTCTTCTTCATGAACACCGAGAACTACGAGCAGATGCACTTGACCAAGGAAATCCTTGGTGATGGCGTCAGTTACCTGATTCCACAGCTTCGCGTAAATGTCGAATTTTACGAGGGCAAGCCCATCAGCGTCGAACTACCCGCCACCGTCGATTTGACCGTCGTTGAAACCGAGCCCGGCATCAAGGGCGCCAGCGTATCGAACGTCACGAAACCCGCCAAGCTCGAAACCGGCCTGGTAGTTCAGGTGCCGCCATTCATTACCGAAGGCGAGAAGATCCGCGTGAATACCGCGGAGGGAACCTATCAGGAAAGAGCCTGAACCGCACGCTTTAGCTCGGCCTCTTCTTCCGGAAATACCGTTCGCAAATCCAGCAACAGCCGGTTTTCTTCAATGCGCGCAATTACCGGCGGGTCCGAGGCGCGTAGCCGCTTCTCTGCAGCCACAACGTCGATTCCATCGATAGTAATCAGCCATGTCGGAATGGCCTGCTCCGGTGTCGAGCCTCCTCCAATGACCGATTCTCCCGGTACAACCCGCGCCTTGAGACCAGAAATTCCGGACACGAGCCGTTCCGCCCGCTCGCGGATCTCTGGCGCGCCGGCGCCAATCATGCGCAGCGCCGGCACTTCGTGCCAGCCTTCCATCACCAGCGTCCGCAGAGTGTTTTCCAGGCTTTGATAAATCAACTTGTCCAGCCTGAGGGCCCGAAACATGGGATTTCGGCGGAGTCGCGTCACGATTTCCGGCTTTCCTGCCAATATGCCTGCCTGCGGGCCGCCCATCAGTTTGTCGCCGCTAAAAGAAACCAGGTCGGCGCCGGCGGCAAGGCTATCCTGAACCAGCGGCTCGCTTATTCCAAATTCGCGGAGATCGACCACGCACCCGCTGCCCAGATCCTCATACAAGGGTATGCACCGCTCGCGCCCTAAAGCGGCCAGTTCAGCCAACTCCGGCCGCCCCGTGAATCCTTCCATGCGAAAGTTGCTGGGGTGAACGCGCAACAGCAGCCGCGTGCGGTCCGTGATGGCGTTCCGGTAGTCCTGAATGCTGGTTTTGTTCGTGGTACCCACTTCAACCAGTAATGCACCCGACCGGGCCATAATCTCCGGAATGCGAAACCCATCGCCAATCTCGATCAGCTCTCCGCGCGAAACGATCACTTCGTAGCCGCTTGCCAGTTCGTTCAGCGCCAGATAGATCGCTGCGGCGTTATTATTTACGGCAATCGCGGGACGGCCCAGCAGCCGCTCCAGCAGAAGGCCGGCATGCACATCCCGCTTTCCCCGCTTGCCGGCGCCCAGGTCGTACTCGAGATTGGAATAGCCCGCAATGTGCTCCTGCGGACCGAGCGGCGCCCGGCCCAGGTTGGTATGCAGCACCACGCCCGTGGCATTGATCACCCGCCGGAGGGAAGGACGAGCCAGCGCCTCGAGGGCCCGTTCGATCTCGGCTTCGACCGCCCCCTCTGTGCTCCCGTCCCCTGCTCGAATGCAGGCCCGCCGCGCATCCAAAACCCGCCGCACTTCATCTACTACCAGTGGGCGCGGGTAGCGCGTGAGTAGCGGCCCCAAGCGTTCCAGAACCTCATGGACGGATGGGAGTCCCCGCAACCTTTCACCTTCAGTCACGAATTTGATGGTACCTGCTATCATAGAAATTAATCCACCCGAGGTCATTCCGTTGGCATTAGTTGAAGGTTGCAGGCATTCGCTCGAAATCTCCGTGCCCGTCGATACCGTGGAATCCGAGACCACGCGCGTCGTTTCGTCCATTCAGCAACGGGCTAAGCTACCCGGCTTTCGCCCCGGCAAGGCTCCGGCGAACCTGATCCGAAAACAGTTTCAAGGAGATATCCGCCAGCAGGTACTCGAGAATCTGGTCCCTAAGTTCCTGGAAAAAGAGCTGGAAAGGGGCGATCTCCGGATTGTTGGCCAGCCCGACATATCCGACGTTCACTTCCACCAAGGCGAGCCGCTGCGCTTCAAAGCCGAATTCGAGGTCTTTCCGCAGATTGAGCTGAGCGACGATTATCGCAGTCTCTCGGTTCCGTACAAAGACCCGCAGGTGACCGACGAAGACGTGGCCAAGCGCGTCGAAGAGCTGCGTGATCAAAAGGCAGACTACATCAACGTCGATCCGCGCCCCATCGAGGATGGCGATCACGCCGTGATCTCCATTCAAAGCCTGTCCGGTGTCGAGGGTCCCCCCGTGAAACAGGATGAAATGATGTTGCACGTCGGCGCCGAAGATACCCTGCCGGCGTTTACCGAAAACCTTCGTGGGATGACTCCGGGGGAAGCCAAGGATTTCGACGTACCCTATCCGGAAGATTACGCTCAGCCGAAACTCGCCGGAAAGACGGTCCGCTTCCACGTGGAGGCCAAGGGCATCCGAAAAAAAGAGCTGCCTGAGGTGAATGACGAGTTCGCTAAGGATCTTGGCGATTTCCGCACCGTGGATGAACTGCGCGAGGCTCTGCGCAAAAACCTCTATGCGCAGCGTGAAATGGCCGCCCAGCAGGAGGCGAAGAACAAGCTGGTAGAAAAACTGGTGACGGCAAACGAGTTTCCGGTGCCCGAAGCCTTCATCGACCGCCAGGTGCGGAACCGCGTAGAGCAGACTTTACAATCGCTTGCCGCCGAAGGCGTGGATCCCGGCAAGCTCCAGCTGGACTGGCAAAAACTCAAATCCTCGCAGCGGGATAAGGCTTTGGGTGAGGTGAAGGCGTCCCTTCTGCTTTCCCGCATTGCGGAGCGAGAGGCCATCGGCGCCACCCATGATGAAGTCGACAAGGAAGTCGAGCGTATAGCCAAGCAGCAACGTGAACCTTTTGCCGCCGTGCGCTTGCGGTTCGAAAAGGACGGCACGCTAGGGCGAATCGCCTCCCATATCCAGACGGAGAAGACCCTGAATTTCCTTTTCGAGCATGCCCAGAAGACCGCCGAGGAGTAGGGCCGGAGAGTGCCTAAATCGCTGTAACCCAAAGTATGCAACGGGATTATTGCTATCCATTGTTGAATTGCTTCCCGGAGCAAGTCAGGCGATAATGGGACTGGTATACCGGAAAGTAAACGTGCGCCCCGACGACGCCTCCCCCTATGGCGCACCACAGGCTGTAACAGGAGATTGATGCGTGAAGCGTCCCGGATCGGATGAAGCTCTGCGGTGCTCCTTCTGCCATAAGAGCCAGGATGTCGTCGGCAAGCTGATCTCTTCTCCCAGTGATTATCCTCGCGCCTACATCTGTGACGAGTGCATTGCCGTCTGCAACTCCATTCTCGAAGACGATAAGAGCGAGCAGCCGACTACCAGCCCCAACAAGCTACCCAAGCCGCTCGAGGTTAAAGAATTTCTCGATTCCTACGTGATCGGCCAGGAGCCCACGAAGAAGAAACTCGCCGTCGCCGTGTACAACCATTGCAAGCGGATCCACATGAACCGCATGCGAAACACCGAAGTCGAGCTTTCAAAATCCAACATCCTGCTGATCGGACCTACGGGCACGGGCAAGACCCTCATGGCGCAGACGCTCGCGCGCATCTTAGACGTGCCGTTCGCCATCGTCGATGCCACCACCCTCACCGAAGCGGGCTATGTCGGTGAAGACGTCGAGAACATCATCCTGAAACTCCTGCAAGCGGCGGATGGCGATGTTGCCAAGTGCCAGCAGGGCATCATCTACATCGATGAAATCGACAAGATTTGCCGGAAGGACGAGAACCCTTCGATTACGCGCGATGTCTCCGGCGAAGGCGTGCAGCAGGCGCTGCTCAAGATCCTCGAAGGCACAGTCGCCAACGTCCCTCCGCAGGGCGGACGCAAGCACCCACACCAGGAATTCACTCCCGTCGATACCACCAACATCCTGTTCATTTGCGGCGGGGCGTTCGTGGGCCTGGAGAAAGTCATCGGCAAGCGTATCGGCAAAAAGTCGATGGGGTTCCTCGCCGAGCAAGATAAGAATCACATCAAGCCGATGACCGTGGGAGGCCAGCGCGACATCGATCTTCTCGAGCAGGTGCAACCCACGGACCTGATTAAGTTCGGGTTTATTCCCGAATTCATCGGCCGTCTCCCGGTGGTGGCGGTGTTACAGGATCTCGACAAGAGCGCCCTGATCCAGATCCTCACCAAGCCGAAAAACGCCATCATCCGTCAGTATCAGAAGCTGTTCGAGTTCGAAAACGTGCGCCTGAAGTTTAGTGACGACGCTCTCGAGGCCATCGCCATGCTGGCCATGGAGCGCAAGGTCGGGGCGCGCGGCCTGCGCATGATTTTGGAAGACCTGATGCTGGACCTGATGTACTATTTGCCTTCGTACAAAAAAGTCCGCGAATTTCAGGTAACCAAAGAAATGGTGCTTTCCCAAAAAATCAGTCTTACACTATTAGAAAAGGCTGGATAAAATCGAGCAGCCTGCACCTCGCTCCGCAGCCTTCCCTAGGTTTTCATGCTCACTTCGAAAGAAAAATCCGAAACCAAGCGGCTCCCGATGATGCCCATCCGGGACGTCGTCATCTTCCCCTACATGATGACGCCATTCGTCGTCGGGCGGGAGTCCAGCGTTCGGGCGCTCGAAGAAGCCATGTCCGGCGACAAGAAGATTTTCCTCGCCACCCAGCATGATGCTTCCATCGACGAGCCCAAACCCAACGAAATTTTCAGCGTCGGCACCATCGTCAATATCGTCCAGAGTCTGAAACTACCCGACGGCAACATCAAGGTTCTGGTCGAAGGAGTGGAACGGGCAAAAGTCGTCTCCGTAACGGACGATGAAGGCTTTTTCCGCGCCGTCGTACGCACCGCGAATTATCGCGTGGAAGCCGGGCAGCAGCTCGAAGCTCTCGTCACTCGCGTCACCGGGCTGTTTGAGCAATACGTCAAGCTCAGCCAGAACCTGAATTACGAGACCATGATCGCCGCCGTTCGCGTCGACGATCCCGGCAAGCTCGCCGACACCGTAGGCGCCAATCTCCAGCTCACCATCGAAGAGAAACAGGATCTGCTCGAAATCTTCGATCCCGTCGACCGCCTCACGCGCGTGGCCGAGATGCTCGACATCGAGATTGAAAAGCTCAATGTCGACCGCACCATCCAGGGCCGCGTCAAGCGCCAGATGGAGAAGGCGCAAAAAGAGTATTACCTGAACGAGAAGATCAAGGCCATCCAGAAAGAGCTGGGCCGCGGCGAAAAGAGCGAAATCGACGAGCTGAAAAAGCGCATCGAAACCGCGGGCATGACCAAGGACGCCCTCGATAAGGCCATGGCCGAGTTGAAGCGCCTGGAAAACATGCCGCCCATGTCGGCCGAGTCCACGGTATCCCGTAACTACCTCGACTGGCTGCTCGCTGTGCCGTGGAAGAAGAAATCCAAGGAGATTCGTGAGCTCAAGTTCGCTGAAAAAGTTCTCGAATCGGACCACTACGGGCTGGAAAAAATCAAAGAGCGCATTCTCGAATTTCTCGCCGTCCGCCGCTTGGTAAAGAACCCTAAGGGTTCTATCCTCTGCTTCGTAGGACCTCCCGGCGTGGGAAAAACTTCGCTCGGCATGTCCATCGCTAAGGCCACGGGACGCAAGTTTGTCCGCTTGTCGCTTGGTGGCGTGCGTGATGAGGCCGAAGTGCGTGGGCATCGCCGCACCTATATCGGCGCCCTGCCCGGCCAGATCATTCAGATGATGAAAAAGGCGGGTACTCGCAACCCCGTTTTCATGCTGGATGAAGTCGATAAGATGTCGACCGATTTCCGCGGCGACCCGTCCTCCGCCCTGCTGGAAGTCCTCGATCCCGAACAGAATTTCATGTTCATGGATCACTACCTGGACGTCGAGTACGATCTGAGCCAGGTATTCTTCATCGCCACCGCGAACGTGCTGCACACCATCCCGCCGGCGCTGCAGGACCGCATGGAGGTCATCCGCCTCTCGGGTTACACGGAGTACGAGAAGCTCGAGATTGCCAAGCGCTTTCTCGTTCCCAAACAGATGGAGCAGACCGGGCTCACCGGCAAGCAGATCGAATTTACCGACGAAGGCCTTACCAGCCTGATTCAGTTCTACACCCGCGAGGCCGGTGTCCGTAATCTCGAAAGAGAAGTCGGAAACATCTGCCGGAAGAATGCCCGCAGGGTTGTCAACCACGAAACCGCGCAGACCAAAAATAAGACCGACCTGCCGGTTTCCATCGTGACACCGGATAAATTATCCGATCTGCTCGGCCCGGCGAAGTTCCGCGATCTCCAGGCGGACAAGAAGCCCGAAGTGGGCGCCGCCGTCGGACTGGCCTGGACCGAGGTCGGCGGCCAGATTCTCACTACCGAAGCCACGCTGATGGAAGGCAAAGGAAAGCTCACCGTTACCGGAAAGCTGGGCGACGTGATGCAGGAGTCGGCCCAGGCCGCCATGAGCTATATCCGCTCCCGCGCTCATCAGTTCGGGCTGCCGCGTGACTTCTACCGTAATCTGGACGTCCACCTGCATATTCCCGAGGGTGCCATTCCAAAGGATGGTCCGTCGGCGGGCATCACCATTGCCACCACCATATGCAGCGCCCTCACCAAGGTTCCTGTTCGCGGCGACGTCGCCATGACCGGTGAGATCACATTGCGTGGTAGAGTTCTTCCCATCGGTGGATTGAAGGAAAAGCTTATGGCCGCGCACCGGCACGGCATTTTCGAAGCGATCATGCCCGCCGATAATCAGAAGGACCTTCCGGATATCCCGGAAAACATTCGTAACGTCATGAAGCTTCACTTCGTCGAGAACATGGACGAAGTGCTCAAAATTGCTTTGGCTGGCGAAATCACCGCCCTGCCCCTGCCGTCAGGCGTTGAAGTAGCCGCGCAACCGGTTGAGGAGAGCCGGGCGCACTAAGCGGATCAGACCCGTAAGTCTGATTCCGCACGAGGGGTTTGCCCCCGGCTTCGCTTTTTGGTAGTTTGAAAGCAGAATTCATAGTTAGTGCGGCCTCACCCAGTCAGTTCCCCTCTGACGGACTGGCCGAAATCGCATTCTTAGGGAGAAGCAACGCCGGAAAATCCAGCCTGATCAACGCCCTGGTCGGCTGTAAGGGATTGGCTCACACCAGCAATACACCGGGTCGAACACAAACGATCAATTTTTATCGGATCTCGAGTGGATTCCCAACCGGCACGGGCGCTTTTTATTTTGTTGATCTGCCGGGCTACGGTTACAGCAAGGTCTCGCGGAGCCAGGCGGCTGCATGGAAGGCGCTCCTGGAAAGTTATTTGTTGAATCGAACGGCGATCCGGCTCGCCCTCGTCATTTTGGATTCCCGCCGGGGTTGGATGCCCCGGGATCTGGAATGGAAGCAATGGCTGGAGGCGCACCACCGCACATACCTGGTGGTGGCCACGAAAATGGACAAGCTCAATCAATCGGACGCAAGACAGGCTCTGGCTGCCATCCGCAAGGAGAACACCGAGCCGCTCGCGTGCTCGGCCGCTACAGGCCGGGGAGTGAGGGAAATTTGGCAAGCGATAACGAAAACAACCCACAGCAGCCGGTAACAACGGCCCCGCCGCAAGAGAAACCAGAGAAAGCAGAGAAGGCGTCACCGCGCGAATCGTCGGGGAACGAAAAGACCTCCGAGAAACCCGCGGATAAAGTAGCTGTTGCCGCGCCTCCGGCGGAAGACAGCGAGCAGGCTGCCGATAGCGCCGAGACGCGCGCCGACAGGACCGACCGCGGCAACCATCAGCGCGAAGGCCGCCCCGAGCATGGGGGCATGCAAGGCCGCCGCAAACACGGTGGTCAGGCGGCCGCCAAGAACGGGTCACCGACACTTGACCTGGTCGAACTCAAAGACATGAGCATTCAGAAGCTCAATCAGGTCGCCAAGGATCTCGGTGTCGCCGGCGCCGCCGGTTTGCGTAAGCAGGAGCTCATTTTCAAAATCCTCCAAACACAAGCCGAAAAGAGCGGACTTATCTTCTCTGAAGGTGTGCTCGAGTGCCTGCCCGATGGTTTCGGATTCCTGCGCGCCCCCGAGTACAACTATCTGCCCGGTCCCGATGACGTCTACGTCTCGCCCTCCCAGATCCGGCGCTTCGACCTGCGCACCGGCGACACCATCTCCGGCCAGATCCGCCCGCCCAAAGAAGGCGAACGGTACTTCGCACTCATCAAAGTCGACGCCATCAACTTCGAGCCGCCCGAGGAAGCGCGCAACAAGATCTTCTTCGACAACCTCACGCCGCTTTATCCCAACGAGCGCATGAAGCTCGAGACGGTCAAGGAGAACTACTCCGGCCGCGTGATGGACCTCCTCACCCCGGTCGGCAAGGGCCAGCGCGGTCTCATCGTTTCCCCGCCCCGTACCGGTAAAACGATGTTGCTGCAGTCCATCGCCAATTCCATCACCGCCAATCATCCGGAGATCTCGCTCATCGTCCTGCTCATCGACGAGCGTCCCGAGGAAGTCACGGATATGCAGCGATCCGTGCGCGGCGAAGTCATCAGCTCCACTTTCGACGAGCCGGCTACCCGTCACGTACAGGTTGCCGAAATGGTCATCGAAAAAGCCAAGCGCCTGGTCGAACACAAGAAGGACGTCGTCATTCTGCTCGATTCCATCACGCGCCTTGCCCGCGCCTACAACACCATCGTGCCGCCGTCAGGAAAAGTACTCTCGGGCGGCGTGGATTCCAACGCGCTTCAGCGCCCCAAGCGCTTCTTTGGCGCCGCGCGCAATATCGAGGAAGGCGGCTCGCTCACCATCATCGCGACGTCCCTCATCGATACCGGCAGCCGCATGGACGACGTCATTTTCGAAGAGTTCAAGGGCACAGGCAACATGGAAATCCATCTCGACCGCAAACTGGTCGACAAGCGCGTCTTCCCCGCCATCGACATCAATAAAAGCGGTACACGCAAAGAAGAGCTTCTTTTGCCCAAGGACGAGCTCAACCGCGTCTGGATCCTCCGTAAGGTTCTGAACCCACTTTCGCCCGTCGAGACGATGGAGCTTCTGCTCGATAAGCTGAGCAAGACCCAAACCAACGGCCAGTTCCTGGCCTCGATGAGCGGCTAATCTAGCCATTAACGTGAACCGCTCGGTTCTAATCGTCGCGCTATTATCGGCCGCCTCCTCTTTCGCACAGTCAAAAAGTCCTTGCTTCGCCTTCCTTCTCAGGGCGGACGTCACCATCGTATGCCACGGCAAAACCAGCCAAATCACACACCGCCGGGATATCGAAGACTTCGCGGTCAGCGATGAACTTTCGAGCTTGGCTTACGTGACCAGTGTTGTCACTCCATTAGACAAAGATCGCAACGAGGTGCACTCCAAAACCAGCGTCATCAATCTTGGGACCGGTGATACCAAACAGGTCGCAGGCATCGAAGGAATCGTGAGCACTTGTGGGGGAATTCTCCCCAACCAGATTGGGCCCGGCACCAGCACTCGTGACGTGGTTACGGATGAGGAGGTGCAGTTTCCGCCCTTTGTGCGATTCCGCTGTAGTTCTGATCGCCGCGTCGTCGCCGGAATAACTAGCGAAGGCTCCCGGGATCAAATGAGCGATCTTTACGTTGGGCACCCACCAGCGGTTAAGATCGCCGCGGCAGCCGATGTGTACGTTCATTTCTTCAACATCAGCCCAGACGGTTCCAAGATCGCTTGGTTCAACGATACTCGGCCCCTCTGCGTCTACTCGGGCCCTGGTTCCAGCCGATGCGTTGAGCATGCAACGATTGCGGACCCTGTCTCGGTGAACGACTCGGGCGAAGCGCTGGTTGCTACCGGGAACGGTCGTGGTTGCGTATACAAGAGCCCTACCAATTTTCGCCCGGCCCGACTTGGTGCCGGGGACGACGAATGCCTTGGAATCGGTTATTGGAAACCCGGCATGAAGTCGATCGTCTTCCTGGAAGCTATCGGCCGAACTCCGCAATGGATAAAGCCGGAAACCGCCGAATTGCTACGCCGTTGGTCGGCCCGAAAGAACACTGGCCGATAGGGGGCCCCCGTCGAATTTCACCTGCTGCTACTCCCGCGATATACTGGCCCTCCATGCTGCCCGATTACATCGCAAAATCCTCGCCCAACCCGTCTGGAAACCGTGCCCCGTGGTATGCCAATACCGCGCCCAGCTACGCCGGGGTCTTCCTGTGGATCGCCTTCTACATCTCGCTGGCACAGAACACCATTAATCACGCCTCGCTCGGGGTGTGCATTTTGGCGCTTGCCGTCGCCGGTCTTCTGAGTTACGCGCTCTTCTACTACGCCCCCGCCATGCTCGGCATGAAAACCGGCTACCCGCTCTATGTCGTCGGCAGCTCCACCTTCGGGACGCTCGGCGGCTACGTCATGCCCGGGCTGCTGATGGGTCTTCTGCAAATCGGCTGGTTCGCCGTCGGCACCTTCTTCGCCACGCAGTTCCTGCTAAACGGGTTTCACTCCGATGCCAAACCCGGCAGCATCACCTTCGTCGCCATTGGCATCGTCTGGGGTTATGTGATGGCCTTTGTCGGCGTGAAGGGCATCCAATACGTCGCCAAGGTCTCGCTCCTGCTCAACGCTATTCCCTTCCTCATGATCCTGATCGTCTTCTTCAAGACCGCCCCCGGCATCTCCGGCTACGTCCCCTCTGACCCCAATCCGCTCTTCGCCTTTACATTGATCCTGCAAATCGTCATCGGATTTTTTGCTACGGCGGGCGCAGCCGGCGCGGATTTCGGGATGAACAGCCGCAACGCGTCCGACGTTCGCTGGGGCGGACTCGTCGGCATTGCCGGCGCTATTCTTTACGCCGGCGGGCTGCCCATTCTGTCCGTGGCCGGCGCCCGCGTGCTCAATCCGAGCGTTCAAAGCTACAGTTACAATGCTGTTATTTCCTCGCTCGGCGGCGTGCTGGCCACCGCCATGTTCTTCTTGTTCGCCCTCGCCTCTATCGGCCCGGCCTGTTTCTGCGCGTTCATCGCGGGTAACAGCTTCTCTACCATGATCCCCGGCGTGAAGCGCATGTCCTCCACCATGGCGGGCGTTACCATCGCCATCATTCTCGCTGTTACCGGAGCCGCCGCCGATCTGATCAGCTTTTTTACCATCGTCGGCGCGTCCTTCGGCCCCATCTGCGGCGCCATGACGGCCGATTATCTGCTTTCCGGTAAACAATGGAAGGGTCCGCGGGAAGGTATCAACTGGGCCGGCTATACGGCGTGGGCCGTTGGGTTCGTCATTGGCATTCTGCCCAATCTCCCGGTCTCGGCGGAGCTCAAGTCCTACGACCAGCCCGCCGTGCTCTGGAGCTTCGTCGCCGGCTTCGTCATCTATGCCATCCTCGCCAAACTCGGCCTCGAACCCCGCACCGTTCCGCTCGAAGACGCGGGTGTTCGCGCTCCTCTCGCCGGCGACAGTGGAACCAAACGCGGCAGCGCCACGGCATAATGATTCCATGAAGGCAACTGGCGCTCCGCCCACTAACATCGACGATTATCTCGCCCTCGTCCCGGAGCCCGCCCGCACTACGCTCGAAAAGGTCCGTGCCTCAGTCCGCGCCGCCGCCCCGCGCGATGCCACAGAAGCTATCGGCTATCGTATTCCGATGTTTCGCTACAAAGGCGGTCTCGTCGCCTTCGCCGCCTTCAAGAACCACTGTAGTTTCTTCCCGATGAGCCTGGCGGTGATGGCCTCGCTCCAGACGGACCTCAGGAACTACGACGTCGACAAAGGCACCATCCGGTTCCCGCTCGATAAACCCTTGCCCGTCGCGCTCATTAAAAAAATCGTCAAGGCACGCGTCGCCGAGAAAAACAGGAAATGATCCGATCTTCTCCTGAGTGTTATCATGTTGTCTCTAAGTGCTAACATGATGTCATGATACGGACTCAGGTCCAATTTTCTTCCGATCAGATGCATGCGCTCCGCCGCCTTTCTTCATCGACTGGGCGCTCCATCGCAGCCTTGATTCGCGATGGCGTCGAGCAGTATCTCCTGGCTCAAAAAGCCGATACTCGCCAGCATCAAGTTGAACGAGCCTTGCGAGTCGCTGGCAAGTTCTCCTCCGGCCGCAAAAACGTCGGCGCCAAGCACGATGATTACCTCGCCGGCGATTTCCGCCGATGAAGGTCTTTGTCGATACATCCGCGCTTTACTCGATACTGGACCGGGACGAAACTCATCATCACAGAACCGTCGCGGCTTGGAAGCGTCTATTGGCGGATTCTGCGAGTCTGCTCACAAGCAACTATGTGCTGTTGGAAACCGGCGCACTCGCACAGCATCACCTGGGAATGGCAGCAGTACGCGCCCTTTATGAGGACTTGTGCCCGATTCTTTCCATCGAATGGGTGTCTGAAGCAATTCACAGAGCCGCAATGGAAGCCGTGCTGACCGCTTCCCGCAAAAAACTGAGCCTCGTGGATTGTGTTAGTTTTCAGCTGATGCGAGCCGCTGGCGTGCGCGCCGCTTTCGCACTCGATCATCATTTCCGCGAGCAGGGTTTTGAACTTCTGCCTTAGCGCTACTTCTTCTTTCCCTTCACCTTCAACACCACCGGCGTCCCCTTGAATCCAAACTTCCGCCGGAGCTGATTCACCAGATACCTTGCGTGCGAAAAGTGCAGCGCGCCAGCGCGATCCGTGAACACCACGAAAGTTGGCGGATGCACCGACGCCTGCGTCAAATAGTAGATCTTCCGCTCTTCGAAGTGCAGCGATTCCACAAACCGGTTCAGCTCCGCCGTCGGAATCCGACGCCCCGCCGACTCCTGCACCTCGCGGATCAGTTTGAACAGCCCTTCCACTCCCGTCCCATTCTTCGCCGACACAAACACCACCGGCGCATAATCGAGAAACTTTAGCTCATCCCGGATGTTTTGCTCGAACCCCCGCTTCTTCTCCTTGCTCAGCGCGTCCCACTTGTTCACGCACACGATCACCCCGCGCCCGCCCTCGTGCGCGTACCCCGCAATCGTCGCATCCAGCGCCACCACGCCCTCCGAGGCGTCCAGCACCACGAGCACCACCTGCGCCATCCGGATGTGCCGGCGCGCCATCACGACGCTCAGCTTCTCGGCCATCTCCTTCGTCTTGCCTTTGCGACGGATGCCCGCTGTGTCTACAAAGATGAAATCCGTATCGCCGTGCCGCACTTCCGCGTCCACCGCGTCCCGTGTCGTCCCCGCAATGGGCGAAACAATCGCCCGCTCCTCGCCTGTCAGCGCATTCAGCAGCGTCGATTTCCCAACGTTCGGGCGCCCGATAATGGCCACCTTGATCGTTTCCCGAGCCGCCCCCGTGTCCTCTTCTGCAACGCTGAAACCGGCCGTCACATGCTCCAGCAGTTCCGGCACCCCCGTGCCATGCTCGCCCGACACCGGGAACACATCCGGAATTCCCAGCGCGTAGAACTCGTGCGCCAGGTCCTCTCGCGCCGCCGTGTCCGCCTTGTTCACCGCCAGCGTCACCGGCCGCCCCAGCCGTGCCAGCATCTGCGCCAGATCGCGATCCGCGCCCGTGATTTCCGCCCGCCCGTCCACCAGAAAAATGATGTGCGCAGCTTTCTCGAACGCCACCCGCGCCTGCTTCAGAATCTGGCTGGGAATGTATTCGGAATCGTGAACGACGATCCCGCCCGTGTCGATCAGCTCGAACTCGCGCCCCGCGAACCGGGCCCGTCCGTGAATGCGGTCCCGCGTGATCCCCGGCTCATCCCCGACAATGGCGCGCCGCTCCCCCGTGATCCGGTTGAACAGTGTCGATTTCCCAACATTGGGACGTCCCACGATCACCACCGTGGGCAGCGGCTGCGGCATGCGCTCTCATCATAGCAGCGTCATCCCTGGGGCCCCGCTACCATCCTCCGGGTGCCGTATCCATGCCCCTCGCCCGCCTGAGACGCCTGGCGATCCCGCGATTCACCCGCCCTACGTACAAAAGCTCACATCACCCGAACGCCCTTTGCACTGTCGCCATCGTGACCGTCGATTTCGCTTTCCGCCATTCGACAAACTGTCAGGAGACACGACCCATAGTCGTCATCCCGTTATCAACGAATCCCTCAAACAGGAGAGTTAGAGAAATGGCAACCAAACCAACCCACGAACAAGCGGAGTTACAGCTCAAAGTCTACGATTTACGTCGCGAGGCCAGGCTCCGGCAGGCGCGCGACTGGTTTTTCAAAAACTACTTCGTCAATACGCTCGAGGATTCCCGGCGAATCGCCGCGCCCGGAACAGAAGACGGCGCGTTGGCCATGATGGTCATTACCTACTGGGACCAGACCTGCGCCCTGCTCAATTACGGTCTCCTTCACGATGATCTGTTTTTCGAGACTACCGGCGAATTCTACGGGGTTTGGGAGCGTGTGAAGCCCATCATTCCCCAGGCACGCGAACTGTTCAAGAACAGGAACTTCCTGGGACACCTGGAGCAGGCGGCGCAGCGCTTTGAAGCCTGGAGCGAAGCCCGCAATCCCGGCCATATAGCCGGCATGCGTCAGTTCATGCAGCAAATGCGCGAGCAAATGAACGATACCGCCAGGGCTTCCGCATAGGCCGACTTCCACGGCTGAGCCGGATAATTCCGCCCCAGCTCAGCCGCTCCCTCGTTCGACGCTTTCTGTTGCGGTCCACCAAACCGGCATTTCACCGTGACGGCAGGTTTTACGGATCGAGATGAAAAGGTTTCAACCGCGTGAGGATGCTTCGGATCTCTTGCGCTAGACCATGCTTTTCGTCGGCTTGCTCTTCGAGGCGTTTGAGTGCATTTGGTGAGATATCCTTGGCAATGCTTCGAACCATGACTTTAGACTCCTCTAGCGCAACCACTGCCGCCCATAGCGCTCGTTCCTGAGTATCCGAATGACCGCTGAGTAACGTTAAAGAGCTGTATCGGTGGCCTACCAGGCATTCGTACTCGCGGATGGATCCGTCAATGTCGATTTGAGACACCGGTCCTCCGCAGGCAGGGCAAGACATTTCGATGACTTGCTTGTCGTGATTGATTGACGGGTTCATCACAGATTCTCACTTTTATCCGTCGAGGAGTCGCCATCACGTAATTCCTCCACGATCATTTGCAGCTTCCGGCCCAGTGTGTCCGCCGGAAGAACGTAGTCGGCGTCTACATGCTTGAGTGCATTAGACGGCATTTCGGGAGCCAGCGCGTCATTTGGATCTTGAACCACCGCGATTCCCCCGTAACGCTTGATCCACCACAACCCCGCGCTTCCGTCATCCAGCGTGCCGCTGAGGACTACCCCTACGGCACTTCGTCCATATGTTGTTGCCACCGACCTGAATAGAGGATTTATCGCGGGCCGGTGATGGTTCTCTTTGGGTCCGTGCCAGAGGTGGATGTGGTGGCCATTCACTAGAAGATGGAAATCCGGCGGCGCCACATACACTTTTGCCGCCTCGATCTTCTCACCGTCTTCCGGATGAAGCGCCGGAAGGGGAACCGTTTCGCGTAAAGATTTCTGGAAGAATGGAGCGTGTCCAGGGAGTGATATGAACAACCACCATGACTGCGGCCGGAAGGTCTGGGCCCAGATTTCTTAGCACTCGGTTCAGCACCTCAATGCCTCCGACGGATGCGCCGATAGCAATAAGGGGAACGTTTGACTTACCCGCGAATTGGTTCGGCAATAGTCAACCACGCTGGCGGCGGCCTGCACCTTTTCAACTTCGTCAAGATTCTCAGGATATTGTGGAGCAGTAGACTAGCTGTGACAACTAGCAAATACCCTCGCGCAGTGGCTTAACGTGCCGAAATCCGGGAGAAGACCGAGTTGTAACAAAAGCGATATCGTAGGAGTGGTCTCTGCGTTCCTTCCGTGAGATCGACGCGCACATCCAAAGGTCGGTACAAACCAATTGACTGTTCCAGTGGGCGGTAGACAAATTTTGATTCATGGCTTGGCCCTGATACTGGCCGGGTTGATCTGGGGTTTTGCCCCGGGCCTGACTCCGTATCCGCGCCTCGCCCTGGGGGCACACATCCAATTTGAGACCAACGGACTGTTGTTCGTGGTGCTGGGCATCCTGCTGCTCAAGCTGCCGCACCGCGTGTCTAGTGGCGGAGTGTGGGTAATCGTGATCTCGGCCTGGCTGACCTGGTTCATGGCCCTGTCCGAGGCTGCCAACTCCTGGTGGGGCGCAAACCAGATGCTGCCCATCGCGGCTCGGCAGGCCGGCGCGGCCGGCGCGGCGCCTTGGCAGGAACTCATCGTGAAGTTGTGTCATATTCCAGCGGCCCTGGGCTTGATTCTTGCCCTGACGCTCCTGATCATCGGCTTCGTCAAGCAGCCTGCGGAATAGTGACCGAAGGACTTCCTCAGATCAGCCCTGCGTCGGATGAACAGGCCGGCAGTCGCCGGCCATCAAGATCTGATGCATGCGCGGCAGCCCTCGTCGTTGACATCAAGACATCAAAGGCGTTATGCTTTGATGTATGCGGACGACTCTGACGATCGAGGACGACGTCGCCGCGGTCCTTCGCCAGATTCAGGAGAAGCGCAGGGCCAGTCTCAAAGACGTCGTCAATGAGGCTCTCCGGCTAGGCCTCAAACAAATTGACGCGCCGTCCCGGTCATGCCGCCGCCACCGGACCACGGTTGTCTCTCTCGGTACCTGCTTCACCAGCAGCCTCGATGACGTCGCCGAAGCTTTGGCTATCGCAGAAGGCGAAAACTTCCGTTGATCCTCATCGACGCGAATCTTTTGATTTACGCCCACGTCTCGGCTTTCCCCCAGCATAAGGCTGCCCACGCCTGGCTCGATGGTTGCCTGAACAGTTCTGCCGCCGCCGGCCTGCCCTGGGTGAGTCTTATGGCTTTCGTCCGTCTGGTTTCCAACCCGCGCATCTTCTCGCGGCCGGAAAGCGTCACGCGAGCTTGGACGCAGGTCGAGCAGTGGCTGGATTGTCCCCCGGTCTGGATTCCGCAGCCCACCGACCGGCATCGTGAAGTCCTCGGCCCTCTTCTGCGCACGCAAGGCGGCAAATCGAATTTAGTCCTCGACGCCCACCTCGCCGCCCTGGCCATCGAACACGGCCTGACTCTCTGTACTTCAGATGGTGACTTCGCCCGTTTCCCTGGCCTGCGCTGGCAAAACCCGCTGTTGTAAGCTCTAGCACCCATGACCACGTCTCCGCGCCGTCCTCCGAGCGCCTTGCGGATGCCGGTTCCTCGAGTCCGTTGCGTCACCACCTACGCCACCAAGACGCACGACTTGTCGACGCGCCGTGTCGGAATGCCTGATGAAACCATTCCTTAGCGCATCCGAGCGCCGTCACGTCATATTGCTGATCGTCGCCGTAGTCCCGTCGAATTTCGTGATGCTGATGCGGAACGGCTCGTTATAGGAGTTCGCGCGATCCTGTAACACGCTCAGCGCCATCTGCTCGCCCAGCAAAATCGACCAGTACGTCGAGCTTCGGAAATGGATCCCGGAATGGATTCCGTGACCGAACGAAACGTTGTACGCCAGCTTGGTCAATTCCCCATTGATATCCAATTCGTCGCGATCCGTTCCCGTATAGACATTCAATAGCGTGCCATCTGTGCTGGGCACCACCACATCTCCTTGCGCCGCCATCAGCAGCGGACGGATTTTCTGGCTGCCGTCAAAGAAGAACTTGATCGCGGTGATGCAAGCCCCGGCTACCGATCCGTGACCCGTCGGATAACACGGATGCGTCGGCGAACCCTCCGGAAAAGCCTGCGGAAGCAGATAGCTGCCGTACTTCGAATAAATGAACGGAAGCACGGCGGAGTTTAACGCATCCGGGTGCAGCGCCGTTGCCGCCTGCGGCATGGGCGTAGCCTTCGCTAACTTCGCGTGCACCAAGCCGCCGTACTCTTCCGGCCGCGGCCCTAAATCCACCATCCATTTATGGAACCATGCGGCCTTAAGCGCCCGTGTCGCCATTTCCGTGAGCGTACCCACCGCATCCGGCCCGCCTAGCGTTCCAAACGGCTTCTCCGTTTTCGAGCCGATGTACGGATTACCCGGGTTCACTGGTGCGTTGATTCCCCCCAATAGGAGTGCCGCCACCAGGAACTCCTGATAGAGCACGTCCACGTGCGTGTATGCCGCAAGATCCCGCCCGGCGCGAATAAACCGTGGCGTCGGGTCATAGGCCAGCCTCCTCCCCGAGTCCCCGCCGTTCTGGATCAGTAGGAATTCGCTCACCGATGTCATGAAGTCGCTTCCACCCGCATCCGCAGCAAGAAACGTCTGAGTCTGCTGGTTCAGGAACTGGGCGCCCAAAAACGTCGGCTGAACGAGAAACTGCGAGATATAGGGTCCCTGTACGTTGCCGTCACCGCGCGCAAATTGCCCGCGAAAAAGGTTTTGCGGCGTTACCGGCGTAGGAAATTCTCGATTGGCCGCGCTCTGGAGAAACGATAGTTTGTTCATATCGGCAACGGCCTGCGCCACCAGCGGATTCGAAGGATATTCCGTGAATGGCACATCGCGCAGCAGCGCCCCCCAGTAATGCTCCACTGCTTCCGCCGCGGCCTGCGCGCTGGTCACGCTCGGCGCCGGTGGGATGACCGTCGAATGCGAATCCAGACCTTCCAAGTCGAACGCCAGTGCACCCCGCGGCCCGTTAAGTTTCGAGTTTGGTCCTCCTCCCGCCGTCCCCACCAAAATCGATGCAAAGTCCGCAGCCTCGCCGGTCTGGAGTGCATGGATCAGGCTTTGCATCGACGCCTGGTTGGGAACGCCTGGCGCGTCATGCTGGAGCGCTTTGCTGTAATTGGCGCTGAAATCCGTGAAGCGCGCCGCATCGCCATTGTCCGGCTGCACGCCCATCATCACCCGCTCTGCCTTCGCCGTCTCCATCCGGTAGTCCAAGCAGGCCGACATTCTCTTGCTGCCGTTGTACGGCACCATCGAACCATTTGTGGTTTTCGCTTGCAGAACCGGCTGCAGCGGAATGGCCGCCGCTGCTATGGCGCTTCCTCCGACGAAAAGTCTCCTGCTCACGTTGCGATTGCCCATAAGTCATTCTTGTTCGAACTCAACCGCAGGGCAAATTCCTTGTGGGCTAAGCAACTCATCCACACGGCAAGACTAGTGCTAACGAAACCTTTGTATTTTGCTGCACACTCCCAAACCGGGGACAGACCGCCCGTTCCCCGTTCACTCCGTCAGCGCGAAATCGAATCGCTCCTGCTCCGCAGGCCGCCTCTCCTTTGGGCGCCGCCCGCCCCTCTGTGGCGCAAGGCTCCGGCCCAACCGCCATTCCATCTGTCTGATGAACTCCTCGGCTCCCAGTGGCCGCCCGGTATGCGTGTTTCGCCGGATCGCCTCCGCTTCCTCGGCGGACGCTTCCTCGAGAAAGCTCATCCACCCATCCGCCGTCCATTCGGCCTTCCACAGTTCCAGATCCAGTCCTCCAAACCGGTCCGGTCCGCCGCAATGCGCCGCCGCGCTCGACCACCCATACTCATCGGCTCGCCCCACCATACCCGCGCGCACCGGGTTCAATTCGACATACCGAAGCGCCGCCCACAAGTGTCCACCGTCTAACGGACACGAAAAATACCGCCCCTGCCACGCGTGCCCGGATGCACCCTGGCGACTGTTGAGATAGGTCGCATACCGTCCATGAACATCACGCAGGACAATGGGCAGCGAGTCGGCCCGCCCCGGCACGGCCACCAGATGCACGTGATTGGACATCAGGCAGTAGCCCGCCAATTTGCAGTCATGCAACGCCGCGTACTGCCGCAGCAGATGCAGATAGATCAGCCGGTCTGCATCCGAATCAAACACGACGCGCCGGCCATTTCCGCGCTGTGTAATATGATGCGGCACACCCTCGGCCACAACCCGCGCCATTCTCGCCATCGAATGAGCTAGTCCATGGATGCGCCGATCCTCTCAGGAAACGGGCGGTCTGTCCCCGGACTTCCCCGGACTTCCATGGATGCGTCGATCCTCTCAGGAAACGGCGGTCTGTCCACGGATTTCCTGCCATTGGCCCGAGGGCTTGCTTTCATATATTAATACCCTTATATATTTAAGATAAAGGAGTTTCTTATGGCTCGTGGACAACTGAGTTGCTTTTGTGTCCTCTTGCTCATTTCGTCGCCCGAGTTGCAGGCATCCTGTCCATCACGGGACCAGGCAACGAATCTCAAACTCAAACAAGCAGCGGCAGTCATGACGGAAGGTTCCGTCGTCCAAATCAAGCTTTGCACTGGGCAAAAGCTCCGCGGCAGGCTGACCCAGGTCACGGATTTAGGCGTTGAACTACAGCGCTTTCTCGATCAGAAGATCACAACGGACACTCTCGCATTTGAGAATGTAACTTCGATCAAACTGAAAGGGAAAGGTATTACCCTGACCCGGGACCGTACAGCGCCGCAATCCGCCATGGAACAACTCACACTACTGCCCACCGGTTCCCTTGTTCAGGTCACGCGCGCAGGCGGTCCACGGATGCGCGGACGGCTCGGTGCGCTAGGTCGCGTGGATTTCCAACTCGAGCGTTTGGAGCCGGGTGGCGCAGTCTTCGACCGTATTGCATACGCTGACCTGAGGTCTGTTGAATTAGCAGGAAAGCCGATGACTACAATGACGAAGGTCGTACTGATTACGGGATTGGCGACTCTGACAGTCATCGCTGGCATAGGAGCATGCTTAGCGAGCGGAGCGTGCCTAAACTAAAGCTCGGGGGTTGAGGTCTCATCGCCGACGCGCTGGACGACCACCGGCGTGATTCCTGCAGAACAGACCAGAATCAGAGCGAATGCATTGGAAATGCGAGGGCTGCGACGCTATCCGAGCGATAGCAGCAGGGGCGTAACAGGCTGGAAACAGAGAGACTGCGCGGCAGTCCTGACTCGTAAACGCACCCCTTGCCGCCGTTATTTTTGCATCTTATTATCCGAATAATGGCCGAGTTTTAGTTGGACGGAGCGTTGTGGCTGGAAACTCGGAATGGGCCAGCGATTCCCGGCGACAACTGTGAGCCCGTCCATCCAAGGAGGCGCACATGTTAAAGCGAGTTTTTGGAATCTCCCTGCTGGTGCTGATGCCATTGACGGCACTCGCTGAGGACTCCACGGAGTCGTACAAAGGTCAGGGTTATGTGCTTTATGGGCCTGGGTGGGCGCCCGGCGGTGGCACGGTACAACAAATTGGCGGAGGCGGGGAGGGCTTTTTGTACAAAGGTCTCGCTGCCGCGGCTGAATTAGGTTTCTTGTTCCCTGGTGGGGGTATCGGCGAGGGCGTTGGTCTTCTCTCGCTCAATGGCGCCTATCATTTGAATCGTGGGCACCAGGCCAAGTTGTCCCCCTTCCTGACCAGCGGATACTCGCTGGCATTCCGAAGCGGTCATTTGAACCTCTACAATTTCGGCGGCGGTGTGACCTGGTGGATGACTAAGCACGCGGGAGTAAGGCTGGAGTTCCGGGACTACGTGTGGTCGGGATGCGGATGCGGCGGGCAACATATACCGCAAGCTCAGATCGGCTTCTCGTTTAGGTAGATCTAGGCGCAACGCCGGTGGTGGTGGTAGTGCGGCAACAAAACAGGGCAACAGAACAGAACAAAACAGGCAGAACAAAACAGGGACAGCCTGGACTGAACCCCTCAGCACCCCAGCGCTCCATTCTTCCCCCCGCTACAATCAATTCTGTAGCCTCCGAAATGTCCACCCCCACCCACGCCTCCTCCGTGCGCCAGTTCTTCTCGCGCCACGGTGCGCTCTCCGGGTGGCATCCCAGCTACGCATACCGCTCCAGGCCCGCTCCACATGACCGAGACCGTTGCAAGTGCCCTCGCCAAATCGCAAACGCCATCCAAGAGCCAACAACCGGTATCATCCAGACATGGGACCGCTGCACATCAGTGCAGGTGACTTGGCCAAGGACTTGTCGTCGATTCTGAAGCGTGTCGAAACCGGAGCTGAGATCATCATCGAAAGAGATCCTCGGCCCCTGGCAGTCATCCGCCCTGCCGAACCCCCGCGTCGCAAGATCTCCGAATGCATCGCTCTCATGCCGCCCAACTCCACCGCGACCATTGATCCAGATTTCGCGAAAGACGTCGAAGCCGCCATCGCGGCGCACAGGGAGCCGCTGGAGCCGCCCGCTTGGGATTGATGCTGGACTCGACGGCTGCCGTAGCCGCCGAACGTCAGGGCAAAAATGCCCTCTTTCTCCGCGTCTCTGCGCCTCTGCGGTGAATCTTCCTCCCCCGCTACAATCAATTCTGTAGCCTCCGAAATGTCCACCCCCACCCACGCCTCCTCCGTGCGCCAGTTCTTCTCCCGCCACGGCGCGCTTTCCCAGTGGCACCCCAATTACGAGCACCGCCCCGGCCAGCTCGAAATGGCCGAGGCCGTCGAAAGCGCCCTCGCCGACCGCAAACACCTCATCGTCGAGGCTGGCACCGGCACCGGCAAAACCCTCGCCTATCTCGTCCCCGCCATCCTCTCCGGCCAGCGCATCATCGTCTCTACCGGTACCAAAAACCTCCAGGAGCAGCTCTTCTTTAAGGACGTCCCCTTCCTCCAGAAACACTTCGACCGCCCCGTCTCCGTCTCCTACATGAAGGGCCGCGCCAACTACCTCTGCCGCCAGAAACTCTACGACGCCGATAACGAGCCCATCCTCACGGGCCTCGAAGAGGTCGCCGACTTCCGCATCATCCAGGAATGGGAAAAAACCACCGAGTTCGGCGATCGCGCCGAAATCAAAACCCTCCCCGAATCCAGCACCGCCTGGAGCAAAATCGACGCCCGCCGCGACCTCTGCACCGGCCAGAAATGCCCGCAGTTCGAGCGCTGCTTCATCACCCTCATGCACCAGCGCGCCGTCGAAAGCGACATCATCATCGTCAACCATCACCTCTTCTTCGCCGACCTCGCCATCAAAGACGAAGACATCCCCGGCATCCTCCCCGACTACAACGCCGTCGTCTTCGATGAAGCCCACGAAATCGAGGACGTCGCCGGCCAGTACTTCGGCGTCCAGCTCAGCAACTACCGCTTCCAGGAGCTGCGCCGCGACGTCGCGCGCATCTCGCGCCAGAAGAACTTCGGAACCCCCGAGCTCGACCGCATCCTCGACCGCCTCGAACAGCTCTCCGATGGATTCTTTTCGCTATTTGGCGCGGCCGAAGGCCGAACCGGCTTCGAAGGCCGCGCGGCGTTTCTCGAAAACAATCAGGATGCGTATTCGGAGCTTCTCCTCGCCCTCGAGCTCGCCACATCGCACCTCAAACTCTTGCAGACGCCGCCCGAAGAAGTCCGCCCGCTCCTCCGCCGCATCGAAGAGTTAACCCTGAGCCTGCGATTTATTTTGGAATCTGAAGATGCCGACTACGTCTACTGGGTTGAGCGCCGCGGCCGCGGGACATTCTTGCAAGCGACACCGGTTGACGTATCCTCGATCCTCTCCCAGCGCCTGTTCGACAAAGTCGACACCGCGATTTTGACCTCCGCCACGCTCGCCGTCTCCGGCACCTTCGAATTCGCCAAACAGCGCCTTGGGCTCGATTACGCCCGCACCCTCGTCGTCCCCGGCCACTTCGACTATTCGAACCAGGCGCTTTTATACGTCCCTCAGCACACGCCCGACCCCCGCGACCAGGCATTCACCAAAATGGCAGGGGACGAAATCATCAAGCTGTTGGAATTGAGCCGTGGACGCGCCTTCGTGCTCTTCACCAGCTACCAGCAGATGCGTATGGTTTATGACCGCGTCTCGCTGGCGGTCGAATACCCCACGCTCATGCAGGGCACCGGCCCGCGCACCGCATTACTGGAGGAGTTTCGCGATACCCCCGGCAGCGTCCTATTCGCCACCGCCGCCTTCTGGCAGGGTGTGGACGTGCCGGGCGATCAGTTGAGCTGCGTTATCATTGATAAGTTGCCGTTCGCCGTACCCAGCGACCCGGTCGTGGAGGCGCGGCTGCGCAGAATTCGCGAGTCCGGCGGAAATCCGTTTTACGATTACCAGATTCCGCAGGCCGCTATCGCGCTGAAACAGGGGTTCGGCAGGTTGATTCGTAGCCGTTCCGATCGCGGCGTTTTGGTTTTGTTAGACAACCGCATTACCAAACAGCGCTACGGCCAGATTTTCTTCGATAGCCTGCCCGACTACGGTTTTACAACCAAAATCGGCGACGTGGAGAAGTTTTTCAATGTTTGAAGTTTCGGTGGAAGAGACTTTCGCGGCGGGACACTCGCTCCGCAACTACAAGGGCAAGTGCGAAAACGTGCACGGCCACAACTACCGCGTGGAGATAACTGTTGAAGGCGAGGACTTAAACCACATCGGCCTGCTGGTCGATTTCGTCGACCTGAAGCGCGCCATCCGCGCCACCGTCGCCAAGCTCGACCATCAGTACATCAACGATATCCCCCCGTTCGATACCGTGAATCCGTCGGCTGAGAACATGGCGCGTTATTTCTACGACGACGTTTCCGCCGCCCTGCCGCCGGGGCCGCGGATCCGCGAAGTGAAAGTCTGGGAAACCGACATCACCTCCGCAACTTACCGTCCTACTCCGTCCAGTAGGTGACCAGCAGTCCCTCCCCCGCTACGTCCATGTCGATGTAGTATTCCGAGAGGTTCAATACATCGGTATCTTCACGGGACTCCAGAAAAAAAGAATCCGACATACCGCCGCTGGAGTTGGGCCAGAGCACGCGAATGCAGTTGGCCAGCGTTGCCCGCACCAAACCCTTTTTGCCGATGTAGCCTTTACCGGTAAGGCCGGGTATCACCTGGAAATAGATCTTGGAAACGCGTGCAGTGGGGTCGGTCGAAAGGGGAACAATCGTGCCGGGCGTCGTTACGTTCACTCGGCCCAAGGGGTTGGCGGTCATCGAGGCTCCTCAACCGCATCTTAGCCGCGGCAGACTTTCGCCGCGCGCCACAACCCTGCCAAGTGCCTGGATTTCGGAGGAAAAAGTTATCCCGAACCTGGTGACCGAAGGACTACTTGCCGTAATAGGCGGCGTTCTTCGGTGTGAAGTGTGACCATTTTTCCGGCAGATCATCCAAGGCAAAAATAGCCGATACCGGGCACACCGGGACGCAGGCGCCGCAGTCGATGCACTCTACCGGATCGATGTAGAGCATTTCCGATTCGGCGAAGTTCGGCTCGTCCTTTTTCGGGTGGATGCAGTCGACCGGACAGGCGTCCACGCAGGCGGTATCTTTGGTTCCGATGCAAGGTTCGGCTATGACGTATGCCATGTATGTGTTCCTTTGTGAAGCCTATTCATAACACAAGGTCAGGCAAAACACAAACGCGCTCTTGCGCCCCAGCCGCAGTGGCCGCACACTGTAGAGGATGCCCGCTAAAGTCCGCAAGGCCGTGTTTCCCGCCGCAGGCCTCGGCACCAGATTTCTGCCCGCCACCAAGGCTCAGCCCAAGGAAATGTTGCCCCTGGTGGACAAACCCATCATCCAGTACGGCGTGGAAGAGGCCCTGCATTCGGGCATTCAAAACATCATTATTGTGACCGGCCGCGGCAAGTCGGCCATCGAGGATCATTTTGACGTCAGTTTCGAGCTGGAGAATCAGCTGGAAATGAAAGGGAAAAAGGACCTGCTGGCCACCGTTCGCGGCATATCGGACATGATCAACGTGTCTTATGTCCGCCAGAAGGAGGCGCTCGGACTGGGGCACGCCGTCTTGCGGGCGCACGAACTGGTAGGACCGGAGCCGTTTGCGGTAGTGCTGGCGGATGACGTGATCGATGCGGAAACTCCCTGCCTGCGGCAGTTACTGGACGTGCACGATTTCTTTGCCGCGCCGGTGGTGGCGGTGATGGAAGTACCGCCCGATCGCATTTCGGCTTATGGGGTCGTGGATGCGGAGGCGATTTCGCACAACGGCAGCAAGGACCGTGTCTACCGGATTCGCGATCTGGTGGAAAAGCCCAAGCCGGGCGAAGCACCATCGAACCTGGCGATTATCGGGCGTTACGTACTGACTCCGGAGATCTTCGACTCGCTTCAGGCGATCGAGCCAGGATCAGGCTCGGAGATCCAGCTTACCGACGGCCTGAAGCACCTGCTGCACGCCCGGCCGATTTATGCTCTGCGCTTTGAAGGCACACGGTATGACGCCGGGGACAAGCTGGGGTTTTTGAAGGCGACCGTGGAATTTGCTTTGCGGCGGCATGACTTGGGTGCGCCGTTTCGCGACTATCTCAAAAGCCTACAGCTGTAGAGCCGGCCTTCTCAGGGCCGAAACAAGTTATACGGAATCGGGCCGTTGAGGATGCCGTTGACGTGACAAGCGGAGAAGTGGACGGTCACCTTTTCGTGCTTTTTTCGCGAGCTGCCTTCTTCCCCCAACAATTGAATCCCGGCAATCACTGCTCCAGGAAGCGTCAGCGTATCGTGACCGTTAGATGGCGAGCTTCCGGAAACAACGTGAACGGTGTGTTTAGAACCATTCAGCAAAAGCCGGACGAGTTTAGCCGAGGCGGCGTCCATCGGTTTCGTGATCACGATCTCGCCTACGGATGGCGCGGAGCCTTCCCTATCCGATGATCCGCCGGTGGGCGCGGAGATTCCACATCCGACACCCCATTGGAACGATTCAATTTCAATCCAGTCCGTATGGCCGGCTGAGGCAACGGTTTCCCCTTCGCTGCCAAATTGCATGAAAATAGGCACGAACACCCCCTGGGCGCCACACTGTAGCATGTTACGGCGAAGATGAAAAGGGCTTCGCCGCGCTGACGAGAGCCTGCCTTTTCTGCAATCATAATTAGCTTGACCACTCCAAACACCGGCAATCTCTATCAATTCCTGAAGGAAGTTGTGGGCGATCGTCCCGTTACGGACGAACTTCGTTCCCGTGTCTCGCCGTCACTCGAGCGGGATCCGGACGATCCATCGAGCTTCTATGTCGTCGATGGTACGCCTCCCCAGCTCCTCCATGCGACCAAAAACGGGACCGACTCCCGGCCGTTTGCGTCCACCGACCGCGACAACATCCGCTGGTTCGCGGAGCATGTGAACCGGGCATTTCTTCCCCGCCCGCAAGGCGCGCTTCCGGCGATTGCGGTGGGCAACCGTCATCCCGAGGTCAGCCTGCCCGCGGCCTTCGAGGCGTTCCGCCAGATCAAAGCCAAAACCGGCGTCAACATGGCATCAACGGTGCAGCTTTCGGCCACGCGCGAAATGACGACGGATGACGTCATCGCGGCGCGCGACGGCGAAAATCCGACGGCAGCGGGGCACACGCGTGTCTCGATCCGCCATCTCTACCACGCGGGTCTGTGGGCGGCAATCCGTTCGGGCTGGCGCGACGGCTACAACGCCGAGGCGGATCACTTCATTGTGACCGGCAACAATGCGAGCGAGATTGCGCGATCTACAGAAGCCGCGAAGGAAGCCATCCGGCACGCAGCGGGTTACACGAAATTTACGACGGACAGCTCCAAGCTGTTCATCCTGGAAGCCGACACCCGTCATCCGAAAGCCTGGACGGACGCGCAGGTGGCGGAGAAATTTGAGGCGATTTTTTCGGCCGAAGAACGCAAATGGGTTCTGGGCGAGTTCGTCAAGAAAGTTCAGGTGGAACACCGGACGTACGATTTCAGCCGCGAAGCCGTTCTGCGCCTCGCGGTGAAATTCGGAGAAAGCCTCAAGCTCAACGAGGAACTGTTCGATTACATCCAGCGCACGAAGGAGGGAGCGGCGTTCGATTTTGAGCCGTCGATCGACGAAGCGGAGACTCTGACCACACCCCAGGAGCTGTTCTTTTATATGCACTGGCTGAAGCAGCGGGGACGGCCGGCGCAGCTGGTACCGCCGAATCTGGGCTTCAAGAAGCGGCAGGCCTATCCCTCGGCCATGGCAACGTCGCCGGCTTCGGGCGTGGGTTTAACGGATTATGTGCACCACAAGATGTGGCCGGAGCTCGAGCCGCGCGTGGCAAAAGATTTCGCCGGGCGGCCGATCGAGGAACTGGCCGGACGCGTGCGCGAACTGGCGGCAGTCGCACGGCATTTCGATGGGACGTTGAGCATCCATTCGGGAAGCGGGAAACAGGCGGAGGTGCTGGAATCGATCGGCCGGTCGACCAATGGCCGCGTGAACTATAAGATCTCGGGCGAACTGCAGTTGCAATTGTTCGATGTGCTTTCCGAACAACCGGAGGGATCACCCTGGAAGGCTCTTTATGACCGCATGGCGGCGCGGTGCGACGATTTCGCGGCGCGTGGAGCATTCGGCGCAGAAAGTGAACTGGCGGCGCAATACCGGGCGACAGGGCACGGCTCTTACTTGGGCAACGCGGAACGCGGCCGGGTGGACGGCAACCTGTTTCTGGTCTTTTGGGTGGGGAACATGGTAGGGAGCCGCGATATGAAGGCCCCGGATGGCGATCATCGCTTCTTTAAGGAGAAACTGGACGAGGTTCCCGCCGAACTGATCCAGGAAGTCCAGCAGCGGAATACGCGCTATATCGTCTGGCTGGCCGAACGGCTGCTTTCGGGCCGCGAATAGGCGGAAATTCACCGGAATTTATGCTGCTTAACGGGAAAATTGCGATGATTACCGGCGGAAGCCGGGGAATTGGCAAAGCCATAGCGGCGGCATTCGCTCGCGAAGGAGCCACCACCGTCATTTGCGGGCGTAAGCAGGAGTCGCTCGACCAGGCAGCTAGAGACATCGGCGGTAACGTGGTCCCGTTCGCGTGTCATGTTGGGAAGCAGGAAGACCTCCAGCGCCTTGTAGATAAAGTCACAGCGGACCACGGTTGCATCGACATCCTGGTCAACAATGCGGCCACGAATGTCGCACAGGGTGGCTGCCTCGCCATCGATGACGGGCAGTTCGACAAGATGATCGAGGTCAATCTGAAGAGCGCGTTCCGCCTGATTCGCCTGGTTGCTCCGGGAATGTGCGCACGCGGCTCGGGATCCATCATCAATATCTCGTCGATTGCCGGTTTGCGGCCGCAATATGAAGGCCTGATGTATAGTACGACCAAGGCCGCCCTTATTATGATGACCAAGTGCTACGCCCTGGAACTCGGCCCGAAGGGCGTGCGCGTGAACGCCATTGCTCCGGGACTCGTTCAGACGGTACTCAGCGAGTACTATTGGAAAGACGCGGCGAAACTCGCCGAGCGCCTGGAGAATCAGCCCATCAAGCATCTTGGGCAACCGGACGAAATCGCCGAGATCGCGCTGATGCTGGCGAGCGACAAAGCATCGTACCTGACCGGGCAAGTGATCACGGTGGACGGCGGGGCAATGGTGGCGTAAGCGATGGGCCTTAGACAAAAAAGCGCGGCGACGTGCTGACGTCGGCGTTTTCGGTCTGCATCGAGGTTCCGGCCTCGGTTACGTTCACGGTTTGCGTGGCGCCGGCGACTTGCAATTGAAAGTCGGCTGCAACGGGCTGGCCCGGGGTTACGATAATCCCGCCGCGCTCGGACGTCTGAAACGTTTTGGCGCTGACGGTGATGCGATAAGTCCCTGACACTACGCAGGCGAAACGAGAGTGGCCGTCGGCGCCGGTGGTTGTCTTTACCATCGTGTTCGTTCCCATGTTGACCAGTGTGACTGTGGCGCCGGGCAAAGCAGCGCCACTCTGATCGGTGACCGTACCATCCACACTTCCCGAAATAATGGATTGAGCCGGGCAGTAGAGCGTGACGGCGGTCATCGCGAACGCCCACAGGAACGTTTTAACGAGAATTTTCATAAACGGATCTCCATTCAGCCGCAAAACAACCTGCTTCTAGAACTTCCCTGACAGGGAGTTGCCATTGGATGGCCGCCCCAATACCAATGGACTATTGAGCCCGATGGCCAGACGGCTCTAATTGGGGGGAATGGAGTTAGAAAGTTGGTGATCCGCGGCGAATATGGTTTGTGGAATGGCACGGCCCTGGCGGTTTCCAGAATCGGTGCAGTCCGGGGTGAAACGCCAATGTAACCGCCGCCGAGTGGACCGGCACGACCGTGATTCATCAATTGTGAGTTCACGTACGACTTCACACTCGGTACGCCAGGAGTGGGGAGCGACTTAGTAAGTTCAGGGAATACGCGATTCCGCGCGCAGGCGGCGCGATGCCGGCGGCTATCCTTACTGCCCCGATTGTTTTTGTAAACTGACGGTCCGGGCGTCCGAGCCACGCTGCGCGGCTTCGCGTGCCGAAGTGATGACAGCCTTCGCCCCGGCCTTGCGTGTTCTGGCGTCGAGCGCCTGTTGATACAACTGCTGCGCTTTTTGGAAGACATCGGGAGCGTACTGCTCTGCACCCGCAGCTTTCGCTAACTGAATCGCATTCTGCGCCTCGTATAATGCCAGCGTGGCCTCGTAATCGTCCTTGGAGAGCTTCTCTCCGGAGGTCGTCACGTTTTGAGACTTGATGTCATACACGAAAGGCTTGCGCGGCAGCAGCTCGTACTTGGCATCCACCTGTTCGACGGAGCCCATGGTGTCAGGGCGGAGTTCGTTTTCCATCACGACCACGTCGCTGGGCTGCGTCACGGAAAAATAAGGTTCAGCGGTAACGATCAAAGCGAACGCCTGGAAGTGCGTGGTGACGTCGAGTTTGCCCTTGTTCGAGGCATCCAGAATCAACTCGCCGAGGTTCTGGGCATGACCATCGGGGCTGATGGCCCATAGCACGTAAGTCAGGTACGACGGGCCGAACGCTGTTGGAGGACCGACGTGCTCGAACTTTGCCTTTACTTCAACGGCGCCCTTGCGGCTCTGCACGGTGGCATCGCCGCGGGCGTCCACCATTAACACGGTGCCTTTGAAATCGATTTTGGTGGGCTCCGAGCGTGTGCCGTAATTGATCGCCTTGACCGTTCGCGAGACTACGGTCACCTGATACACAGGGGAAGATGACTGTGGCGTCGCGGTTTGGGCGAATGCGCCGGTCACGGCAAGTATAAGAAATACACTAATTCTCCATTTAGTCATTCTCTTTATGTGCTCCCGCTCATACACCGGCAGGTAGCATGCCGGGATTGGACTAGGGGGCATGAAACTGTGAGCTTTCTAACTAATACCCGCGGGGCGTTTCTGACTTTTACTCATCGAACACTCGGATTTTTCCGCAGCTGTCAATAACGCGCCGGCTGACAAGTAAATCGCATACAGTGGCGAAGCGCTATTGATAAGGGGTAATCATTACCTACTAGGTGGTGGACCGGCGGAAAATGCTTGTAAATGTCACGGCGTTGTAATACGCTATAGCCAAAATACTCAGAATTTCTGACCCTTGTCCCGCGTGTTTCACGGCGGCATGCGTCGCCCGGGTTCATCAGTCTTGCAGGGGAAAGCAGAGAAGGGGTGCAAAGTGAATCAGAACATTAAGAGGTACCTGCTCATTTTCATTGCGGCTTGCAGTGTTTTTATTTTGCAGGCACAGGACATTACGAAGGGCTCGATCGCGGGGGTGGTTAGAGATCCCAGCGGGGCGGTCCTGGCCAATGCCAGGGTGAGGCTGGACTCACCGTACGGCGAGCGCACAACGACCACGAACAGCGTGGGCGAATATAACTTCCAGAACCTGGTGGTGGGTTCAGGTTACACGCTGATCGTCGAGCAACCGGGGTTTGCGGTTGCGAAAATGACGAATTTAAGCGTGGGCATAGATCGCCGTACCACAGCAGATATTACGATGCAGATCGGCTCAACGACGCAGGCGGTGGATGTAACATCGGAGGCCACGGAGAATATCGACCTGGTGTCCACGACTATCGGGGCAAACATCGACGAATCATTATACAAGAACATTCCTGTGGGACGGAATGTCTCGTCAATCATTGCGATGTCGCCGGGTGTGTCGAGCGGCCTGGGCACAGGGGCGGCAAATCCGTCCATAAACGGTGCATCCGGACTGGAAAACCAATACATCATCAATGGCTCGAACACGACGGATCCGGGTTTCGGCGGGTTCGGCACGTATAGCCGCGTTCTGGGGTCACTGGGCAGCGGCGTCAATTTCGACTTTATTCAAGAAGTTCAGGTAAAGAGCGGCGGCTTTGAAGCGGAATACGGCCAAGCTATGGGTGGCGTGATCAATATTCTGACGAAGAGTGGCGGCAACACGTATCACGGATCTGCTTACGGTTATTTCTCGCCGAAGGGGATTGCGGTGGACTGGAAAGATTCCAACCCGGGTCAAGAGAACCCCGGCACTTACGTAAGCGGCCAGTCGCAATATGATTTCGGCTTTGACCTGGGCGGCTATATTAAAAAAGACAAACTGTTCTGGTATGGCGGCTTCAACCCTGAGTTCACAAGCCGGTACCAGTCAGTGCCGGCGGTATATGCAAATAGCAAGTTCGGCACGGTGACCGTACCCACCCGGACTCTGAATTACCAAGCCAAGGTGAACTACAACCTTGCTTCGAACCATTCCTTCGAGGCGTCATTTTTTGGCGATCCGAGCCACACGCCTTCCAGCTTCGCGCGGGACGTGGCCAACAGCGCGGATTCAATGGCAAGCAACGATACCACGCAGAAGAGCTCGCTCGATTACGGATCGCGCACGGAAACCGCGCGCTACAACGGCGTGCTGAAGCCCAACTGGGTTTTGTCGGTGAACTACAGCAATTACTTCAACCATTTCCATGAGACACCGACATCGAACGGGATTCAGGTGATCGACGAGACCAGCACGCCTACCCAGACTTACAACGGCATCGGCTTTTTGGAGCAGACATCATCGCATGTGAATGAAGCCTCAGCCAGCAGTTCCCACCTGTTCAATTTCCTCGGCGGCCACACGATCGTATATGGTTATCAGTTCGAGGATGTGGCGTACGACGACAGCTATGGATACGGCGGCCCGGATTTCCAACTTCCCAACCTTCCGGAATTCGGTGCCGCAGCAGGGGCCACACAACACGGTGGCGTCGTTTTACGGATTCACGAGGACCCCAACAATCCAAACTCGCCGATCGTATTCCAGGTGACGCGCGGTAACTACTCGAATCCGATCATCGCGACGAGCACGCGTTATCATGCCGGCTTTATCGAAGACAGTTGGACGCTCGGGCGGCGGATCACCATCAAACCTGGACTCCGATTTGAGCAGCAGGCCGAGACCGGCAATGCTTTCCGATACGTGTTCTCGCACAACTGGGCCCCCCGTATCGGGGTAATTGTGGACCCCACGGGCAATCGCAAGTCGAAATTCTTTGCCAACTGGGGCCGTTTTTACGAGAAAATCCCGCTGGACATCGCAGTGCGGTCGTTCTCCTTTGAGACCAGCGTTAACAACGAAGCCTACAAAGATACAGGCGCCGGGAACGCTCCGGACCTTTCGGCGTCCAACTACATTCCAGCGGCGCAGAGCGGTTTGGCACCAGTTATTCTGGGCGGCGGCGGGGGCGAGAATGTATATCCGGGGACCGGCGCCGAGTATCAGGACGAAGTGGTCGGCGGCTATGAGCACGAGTTCAAGAGCGGCATGACCTTCAGCGGCCGGTTTGTGTACCGGCATCTGCGCCGGGTACTCGAAGACACGTCGGGCATCAACGTCACTCAGGCTCTGGCGGGCGTGCAATTGAACTATGTAGTGGCCAATCCGTCGGCGCACTCGGATGATTTCCAGAACCCGGTAACCTGTACAGGCTCCGGACCCAACTGCATCGGTGGTTACACGGCAAATAGCGGCGCACTCGGGCCCGACGGAAAACCGGACGGCTTCCCGAATCCGACGCGCATTTACAAAGCAGCGGAGTTCATCATGAGCAAGCGCTTTAGCAAAGGCTTCCAGTTCTTTGCCAGCTACCGGCTCTCGAAGCTCTTCGGAAACTATGAGGGTAACTTCCGAAACGACAACCAGCAGAATGATCCGAACATCAGCTCCATGTTCGATTTCACGGATACCGACGGGAGGCTGGGCGACCAATACCGACCTGGGCTGCTGCCGGCCGATGTGACCAACCAGTTCAAGCTGTTTGGTAACTACGAATGGAAGCATTTCAACTTCGGCGCCTCGTGGGTGGCGCAGTCGGGAACGCCGCTCAGCGCATTCAATGCACATCCGGCATACCAGAACGCCGGCGAGATTCCGATCGGCGGCCGCGGAACCAAGGGCCGTACGCCATTCACATTCCCGGTCGACGTGCACGCAGATTACACGGTAAACATCGGCGAGCACAAACGGGTTAAATTCGGCGTCAGCATGTTCAATCTGTTCAACCAGCAGCGCATCGTGTTCAGGGACGAGGACCTGCAGCTTTCCGGAGGCGTTCCTGACCCCGATTACGGCAAACCGTCGGGCCTGCTGATCAAGGGTGACGCATACCAGTCGCCGTTCATCGCGCAGCTGTCGGCTCGTTTCGAGTTCTAACCAAGCCGGGGGCGGTCGCGAGGCCGCCCCTTTTTCGTTTCTCGATCATCAGGCCATAATAAGAAGAGCATGCGTCGTACATGCCGAGGCGCGGCCGGTCTGTTTTTGTTGTGTCTGGCGGCCCAGGCCGCAACGAAATCCAAAGAAGTTCTCCCCAAGCAGTACAAGCAGTGGCTCGAGCAGGACGCCGTCTACATCATCACGGACGAGGAAAAAAAAGCTTTTCTCCAGCTCGGGACGGACGCGGAGCGGGACTCATTCATCGAGAATTTCTGGGAAATCCGTAACCCTGTTCCGCAGGCGAAACCCAATCAGTATAGGGAAGAGCACTACCAGCGGATACAGTACGCCAACGAAAATTTCGGCCGGCAATCGAATACTCCGGGATGGATGACCGACATGGGGCGGTGCTACATCCAGTTCGGCAAGCCCGTCTCGAAGTTCAACATGACGGGTTACGGCCAGATCTACCCGCTGGAGTTGTGGTTTTACGAAAATAAGACCGGCGATCCTTCCCTGCCCCCGTTCTTTTACGTTCTGTTTTTTATCCCCGAAGACATCGGCGAATACCGGTTTTACCATCCGATCATCGACGGGCCGATGAAGCTGGTGCGGGGATCGCAATTCAACAGCAACGGGGATGTCTATAAATTCCTAGCGCCGTACGGCGGCGACATTGCGCACGCGGCATTTTCCTTGATTCCGAACGATCCGATCGACAGGCAAAACTACACCGTGAATATGAGCGGCGAGATGCTGGTCAGCAAGATCCAGAATCTGGCCAACGATTCCTTCAACGTGAAACGCATCCGGCAGCTACGCGCGGAGCGGGCCCTGGTGACGTCGTACCTCCTGCTGACCCAGGAGGATGCGCTGGATCTCAATACAGTGGTCCTGACGGACGCGGACGGGCAGGCCTGGCTGGATTATGCGGTATGGATCAGGGATGAGAAGCTGGGGAAGGCGGAATCGAATCATCGCGACTTAACGATCAGGGTGGGTTTTCAGCTCAACAATGAAGCCGGTGACCTGATCGTAGACGACTCCGAAGAGCGCACGTATGCGGCCTTCGAGGAAACCGACGGCAAATTACAGTTCGTGCCGTTTCGCGTGGCGAGCCGCATACCGGTCGTGCCCGGTAAATATAACCTGAAAGTCCAGGTGACGCAGCGCCAGGCGGGCAAGATTTACGAGGCGCGACGAAAGATCACGGTGCCGGGCCACAATAACGTAGCGCTGGGAACGCCGCTGCTGGTCTCGACGGTTCGCAAGGCACAGAAGGCGGGCTCGGGTGATCCTTTCGAGTATTACGGCGTGCAGTTCGTGCCCGTTGCGGAGCACACTTTAAGCGGGCGCGAGCCGCTGCGGCTTCTGTTCCAGGTGGATATTCCCCAGAACGACACGCGCGACTATTCGCTCGAATACATCATTGCGCACGTGCAACTGCGCGAGCAGCGCAAAGAGATCAAGGAAACCGTCGCGGCGAAGGACTTTCAGAATGGCCGGTTTCTGAAAGCCAAGACGATTCCATTCACCGGCATGGCGGAGGGTGAGTACAGAATTGTCGTGAATCTGCGAGTGGAGGGGGCGAAAGAAGTGGTGGCGTCGGCCAACGTGCCTTTCCGGCTGGTGGAAGCGGGAGCAAATGACCGGCTTTATTTTCTGTCGAACTTTCGCGCCCTGGCCACGGGCGGCGTGGCGGCCTATGTCCGGGCACTGGAATGGATGGCAGAGGGCGATCGCCAGAAGGCGTCGGAATACTTAGCCCAGGCGCTCGAGCAGAATCCGGGAAATCAATTTGCAGGGCAGATGCTGGTCGGGCTTTATTTCAACAGCCACAAATACGAGAGCGTCACGGCACTCTACGAAAAAATGGGGATGAACGCGTTTCGGGCCGCGCCTGAGACGTTGGCCCAGATCAGCGTGAGCTTTTGGGAAGCCGGCAAGGCCGCCGAAGCGCGGCAATTGATGCAGACCGCGCGAACACTGTATCCGCAGGACCCGGCGCTCAGCGCGGCGGAGAAGAGCTTCCAACGGTTAACGCGGTAGGGCTTGCCTCAAGAAGCCCGTTTGGCAATATACTCGACGGTCTGGTCGAGGCCGGGAACCTGGACGGTAAATTTAATGGTTTCGCCGCTCACCTTTCCCTTGTAATTGGCTTTCGCCTCATTCCCCTCGAAAGTGACGGTGATGGTGAACGAAACGTCGTCGCCATCTATCTTTCCATCTTCGATGGCGGATTTGCCGAAGCGGTTGCTGCTTGTTTCACCGGTGAGCTTATTACCCTCCACCTTGAAAACGAAGGTTCTTTCCACGGTGCCGAACTGGGTTTCCGCGGTACCCTTCCATTTTCCGGTGATATCGGCGGCAGACAAGACGGTTGCGAATACGGCAGCCAAGACCAGGACCCACTTCATGGCTCATCCTCCTGCGGCGTGAATGTATTCTTTCCAGATTACTACGTCGCAGCGGCGCTGACGGCCTGGGGCGCGATAGCCTCGGGTACGTCCATGGTTTCGACCGACTGACACTGCGCGGCCAGCTCGGCTGCCACTTCGGCGGAATATCGAACAAAATGATGCGCGGACAACAGCACCATGAAACCGAGCCACATTTTAGCGGGCTCGCGCCACCAGTTCCATGCCATGCGGGACAGGAATTTCCAATACGCCCGACGGTAGTTGGAGAGCAGACCCTGGCGCCAGATGGATGCCGCGAGCACGCGCAGGTTGTAGGACACGGGAAGGTTGGGCGGGCGCTGCCCTCGCGGGTTCCAAATCTGCAGGGAGCGGAACGAGCGTTCGAAGAACGGCGCGGCCTCGTACAATCCCGCAAGGAGGCGACTCAGGCCCTGCAGGAGCACTGGTAAGGGAAGCACCGTGCGGAAATTGGGAGCGCTGAAATTGGAAGTGGCCTCGCTCTCCTCAATCAGGCGGCCCTCTTTTTTTAGTCTGTCATAGAGCGCCGTGGTGGGCGGCGCTTGCAGGACGCCCGCCATAGCCCAAGAGATGGCGGCACGGTCAATGAACTCGAGTTGCCGATCGAAGATGGTCTCGTCGTCGGAGTCAAAACCGACGATGAACCCGGCCAACACCCAAAGACCGGCCTTCTGTATGGTGCGGACTTGTTCCAGGGTGTCGCGACGCAGGTTCTGAAATTTCTTCGACTCCTTCAAGGCCTCACTGGAGGGCGTCTCGATCCCGATGAACACGTACATGAAATTGGCTTCCACCATGGCGGCGAGCAAGTCGGGCCGGTCTGCCAGATCGATGGACGCCTCGGTATAAAAAGAAAAAGGATGGTTGTGGCTGCGCTGCCAGGCGCTGAGATCACGGGTCAGCTCTAACGCCTGACGATAATTGCCGATGAAATTATCGTCCACGATGAAGACTTCGTTGCGCCACCCGAGGCGGCGCAGTGTGTCGAGCTCCGCGAGAATCTGCGCGGATGTTTTCATGCGCGGCCGCCGTCCATAAATGGTGATGATGTCGCAGAACTCACACTGGAACGGACATCCACGGGAGTACTGGACAGGCATGGAGGTGTACTTATTGCGCCGCAGCAAATCGTAGCGGGGCACCGGGCTCCGGGTCATATCGGGCTTGTCGGTGACGCGATATAGCCGGCGCGCGGTGCCTTGCTCAAGCGCCATGGCGACGTCGGCAAAAGCCTCCTCAGCTTCACCGACGAAAACGTGGTCGGCTTCGAGAAGCAGCAGTTCCGGTTGCGTACTGGCCCAGGGGCCGCCAATGAAGGTACGCCGTCCCAGCGCGCGCGCTCGGGATAAAACCTCCAGGGTATCGACACGCTGGGCGTGCATGGCGCTGACCATTACCAGGTCGGCCCAGGCGAAGTCTTCGTCGCGCAGCTCATCAAAGGCGTGGTCGAGAAGGCGGATGTTCCATGTGGCCGGGCACAGCGCCGCGACCGTCAGCAGGCCAAGGGGCGGCGTCATGGCCCGCTCCGGAATCATCTCGAGCACGCCTTCGAATCCCCAGAACGACGGCGGGAACTTCGGCCAGACCATGAGCACGTTGATGTTTGGTCCGAGCGGCGGGAACGAACCCGTTGGCCCTTCATCGGGGATTACACGCAAGGAAGGAACGGACGCGATCTTCGGCGTGGGCAAATGGATCTCCTTGGCGGATAGCCTGGCGGCAGTGCCGAGGGCCGTCAATTCGCCGCTCAAACTATCCGGAACCAGCGCTGGCCGGTCGAACGATCGTATGGCTTTTCGCCCGCTGCGTCAAGCGACACGAGGAAGGAAATTCGTGCGATCCGACCCTGAAACCAATCGACGGTGCGAATCCTCCATCCGCTCCTTCGTCTGAACGACAATAATCTTCATGTCTCTCATTGACGTCCTGCTGGGAAAGCCGCTGGCAACGAGCGAGGAGCGTGCCGAGCAGATCGGCGCAGCTGCCGGCATTCCGATTTTCGGACTTGACGCTTTGAGTTCCGCCGCATATGGGCCGGAGGCCGCCCTCACGCTGCTGATCCCGCTGGGCGCCGCCGGTATTGCCTACATCTGGCCGGTCAGCGTCAGCATCATCGTCCTTTTAGCCATCGTTTATTTCTCCTATTTGCAAACGATCCAGGCGTATCCGTCGGGTGGGGGATCCTACACCGTGGCGCGCGAGAACTTGGGAGATTTCCCGGGCTTGCTGGCCGCCGCCGCGCTGATGATTGACTACATCCTGGTGGTGGCCGTCGGCATCTCGGCGGGCGTTGGCGCGCTGGTTTCGGCAGCGCCAGGCCTTGGGCCACATACCCTCGCCATCTGTCTTGGGATCCTCGTGGTAATCACCCTCGTCAATTTGCGCGGTGTCCGTGAAGCTGGTGTCATCTTCATGGTTCCCACGTATCTGTTCCTGGGCTCACTCGTGGTAGCGCTGGCGATCGGGTTCGCGAAGCTGCTGGTCGGCGGCGGGAGCCCGGTTCCCGTGGTCGCTCCGCCAAAACCCGTGGCAGCCACAGAAGCCGCCAGCCTCTGGCTGCTGTTGAAAGTGTTCTCCAGTGGTTGCACGGCGATGACCGGTGTGGAAGCCGTGAGCAATGGCGTGAAGGCCTTCCGCGAGCCGGCTGTGAAAACCGCTCAGCGCACTCTCACGGTGATCATCGCGCTGCTGATGATTCTCCTGGCGGGCATTGCCTGGCTGGTCCGGGCCTATGGCATCGCCGCTACCGACCCCGGCTCCTCCGGTTACCAGAGCGTCCTCTCCATGCTGATCGCCGCGATCGCCGGACGCGGCATTTTTTATTACGTTTCGATCGGCTCGATCCTGTTGGTACTCGCGCTTTCTGCCAACACTGCATTCGCCGACTTCCCCCGGCTCTGCCGCGCCATTGCCGGCGACGATTATCTGCCCCGCTCCTTCACCACGCGCGGCCGCCGTCTGGTGTACACGCAAGGAATTACCGTGCTTGCCGTGCTGGCGGCCCTGTTGCTGATCCAATTTCGGGGCGTAACCGACCGCCTGATTCCCCTGTTCGCCGTCGGCGCGTTTCTCGCCTTTACACTGTCGCAGTTCGGCATGGTGGCTCACTGGAGGCGCGTCAAGGGGCCCGGCTCAGCGCGCAGCATGCTGCTCAACGGGCTCGGCGCGGTAGCAACCGGGGTAACCGTGCTGGTCGTCCTGACAGCCAAATTCGCCGAGGGCGCATGGGTCACCATGCTGCTCATCCCCGCGATCGTAATGATCATGCTTTCCGTCAAGCGGCATTACCGGCGGGTTGCAGAGGCGGTGGCCAGCCCCGGCCCGCTCGAACTTACGGCCTTCTCTGCGCCGCTCGTGGTTGTGCCTATTGATCGCTGGAGCCTGGTGGCCAAACGCGCCATGAAATTCGCCCTGAACATCTCGCCCGAGGTTACGGCAGTCCACGTGGATTGCGGCGAAGGCCCCGACGACTTGTGCGTGCAGTGGGAAACCTATGTGGGGGCACCGGCGCGCGAGGTTGGCTTTGCCGAGCCAAAGTTGGTGATTCTTAAATCGGAATTCCGATCTGTTATCGGCCCGGTTTTTGATTTTGTCCTGGATTTACAGAAAAAGAACCCAGCCCGGCAGATTGCTGTGCTCCTGCCGGAGTTGGTAGAAAGGCGCTGGTATCAGTATTTTCTGCACAACCAGCGCCCCGCCATACTAAAAGCCTGGCTTTACCTGAGAGGAAACCAGAACACCGTCGTGATCAACGTGCCCTGGTACTTCAACAAATAGACCCGGGCCTGGCAGACACGGGTCCCGGGACTAGGAAGCGGCCTGCGATCTTCGCGCCGCAAGCTGCGCCGAGATGGCTTTCATCCGCTCGCGCATGTCGGCGACCTTCTTCCGGCCGTCCGGTGTGGCATCAATCAGTTTCTCCAGATTCAGTGCAAATTGCGGGCTAATGGCCGCGCGAATCTCGCCGAGGAGCGGCTCGATTTTGCCAAATGTGCCGATGTGCTCGCCGTTCGTATTGTTGAACAGATCCAGGCTGATGGCGCCGCTATTGACCAGGCCCGCGGCCATATCCCAATAGCTGATGACCATGCGTAAGTGGCCGCTATGCTCGCCGAACATCGCTGCCGTAAAGTCTCCAATCGACTGCGGATTGAACTCGCGGAAATACCAATCGCGCGCCTTCCGCATCGTCTCGTCGCGGCGCAGTTCATAGAGTTTTAAAATCAGACCGGCTTCTTCTTGTTTCGACATGTTAACTCTCCGAGTGTTTTGGACCCGCCCCAGTGTAGCAAATCGAGCCTTTCGGTCTCAGTTCATGAATCCCTAAAACGCCGTTTGCTAACCTGAAAAAGGATGCGTTGGTTTTGGCTGGCAGCACTTACGGGTGTATGGGCGCAGAGCGCGTTTGCACAGGTGATTGGCGACGTCCGCGATGCCGTGGATGCCCGCGATTTCTCCCGTGCCGGGCGTTACATCCAGGCCGCCCGGGCGCGCAGCGGCGTAACGCCCGATTGGCTGGAAGCTCTCTCCTGGCTGGCCCGCGGCGAGTTGGAGGCCGGCCAGTTGAGCGCTGCAGATCGCGACGCCGAAGAAACCCGGAAACTCGCGCTCGAAGCGCTCGCCAGGCGGAAAATGGATGCGGAGCGCCATCTCCCCATCGCTCTCGGCGCAGCCATCGAGGTGCACGCTCAGGTGCTGGCCGCACAGGGCGAGCGTGCGGCTGCTCTCGCGTTTCTGCGCGAGCAGTTGGCCGCTTATCGTACAACCTCCATCGCCGCCCGTATTCAGAAAAATATAAATTTGCTGCGCATGGAGGGAAAGCCTGCTCCGCCGCTCGAGGAAACCGAGTGGCTGGGCGCGAAGCCTCCCTCCCTGGCTGAGCTGAAAGGCCGCCCGGTGCTGCTCTTTTTCTGGGCGCACTGGTGCGGCGACTGCAAAGCAGAGGTGCACGAACTGGCACGCATTACGGAGGATTTCAAATCCACCGGCCTCGCTCTCATCGGCCCTACCCAGCACTATGGTTATGTCGCCGGAGGCGAGGATGCCCCGCGTGATCTGGAGACCCGCTACATTGACATGGTGCGCCGGCAGTACTACGCTCCGCTCACTTCCATGAGCGTCCCGGTTAGCGAACGGAACTTCATCAATTATGGCGCCAGTACGACGCCCACACTGGTGCTCATTGATCGCCAGGGCATTGTGCGGCTCTATCATCCCGGCGCCATGCTGTACTCCCAGCTTGCGGCGAAGCTGACGGAAATTACCCGAAACTGATCCGGCTGACTTTGAGGTCAGGCCGTCTTGCGTCTAGGCGGCACCACGCTGGGATAATACTGCCGGTAGACTTCCAGGGCGCGAATTAAAGCTTCCACGGCGGCAAGCTGTGCGTAAAGGTGCTCCAGTTCCTTTGCGCTATCCACACTAATGGCGGGGGGAGGCGACAACTTCTTGGACATATCGCAAGAGTGCACGAAAATCCGCCCCTGGGAAATCCCCCAGGCGTGGGGCGGTGGCGCAGGAACTCGGGGGAGTTTGCACTCCTCCATCTGCGGGTGTGGAATAGGCATCTGCCTGCATGGCAGAGAACGCAACTAACGCAGCAGTGACGCGATCTTCTCGGGGTCGTTGGGCACAACCACCGGTTGATTGCCGAAGTTTGGCCGGATACGCGAGCCGTCGGGCGCGTCCAACTGCCCCGTGTGATACCGGTAGATGTAGTCTGGGTCCTTCAGTACATTACCTGTCAGCACGGCCACCACTTCGGCGTCGCGAGCTATTACGCCTTCTGCCGTCAGTTGACGGATTCCGGCCAGCGTGGCGGCCGAAGCGGGCTCGCACCCGATGCCGCAGAGGCCGATGATCGCCTTGGCGTCGGCGATTTCCTGCTCGGTCACTTTTGCCACCCTGCCGTTGGATTTCGCGACTTCCTGCAGCGCTTTGGGCCAGGACACCGGATCGCCGATCTTGATAGCGGTGGCCAGCGTTTCCGGGTGCTCCACGGCATGCAATTTTTCGGCGCTGGTCTCAAACAGCTCCTGGAACGGCGCAGCTCCGGCGGCCTGTATCACCGCCAGCCGCGGCATCTTATCGATGAACTCCCACCTTTTCAACTCGCGCAAAGCCTTGCCGAATGCCGAGGTGTTTCCCAGGTTGCCGCCGGGCAGCACGATCCAATCCGGCGCATGCCAGTCGCGCTGGTCCAGCATCTCGACGATGATCGTTTTTTGCCCTTCAATACGGAACGGATTAATGGAGTTCAACAGGTAAATACCCAGACGCTCCGCCAGTTCACGCACCAGCGCCAGAATCTGATCGAAGTTTGCTTCCACCTGGAACGTGCGCGCGCCGTATTCGAGGGCCTGCGCCAGCTTCCCGTAGGAGATGTTGCCATGCGGAATGAAAATCAACGGCTCCAGGCCCGCCGCGCTTGCGTAGGCCGCCATCGAGGCTGATGTGTTTCCCGTCGAAACACACGCCACCCTTCGCATTTCGAGCCGGCGCGCCTGCGCCACTCCGCAGGTCATCCCATTGTCTTTAAAGGACCCCGTCGGGTTGAATCCCTGGTGCTTGAAAGTGAGCTGGCGGAGCCCGCCATACTCGGCTGCTTTCGGGGCGGCCAAAAGCGGCGTGTTCCCTTCCCGGAGCGTCACCACCGAACGGTAGTCCTCCACGAACGGAATCATCTCCCGGTAACGCCAGACTCCGCTCTGGTCGAGCGGCAGATTCGAAATGCGCCGCGACCGCCACAATGCTTTCATGTGGCCGGCGTCGAGCTGCCAGTCCGGATAATCCGCCTCCAACAGCCCGCCGCATCGTTTGCAGTTGTAAATGACTTCGGTTACGGCATAACGCGTCCGGCAATCGCACTCGAAGCAGACCAGTTCGGCGGGCATGAGTCTACATTGTAAGCGACCTGGAAGTCTCGCTATTCCAGCAGGGTTTGAGCCCTTGGCCGACCGGCTGTCTCCTCTGTCGCCCGTGGTACGCCTGGTACCGTAGCCTGCACGAAAAGTACTTGACCGGCTTCCAGGGCCTGTTTAAACTTAATCCCCAAATGAAGAGTACGGTGCAAATGTCTTTGCTCAGCTGTACGCTCTGCTTGGTTGCGGGTCAGTTGCGCGCCTCGAATCTCGTCCAGGATCCGAGTTTCGAAAACGGTACGCCTAACTCATACACCGGCGCAATGGGCGATGGCTGGGTGGTCACGGCCGGGACCGGGGCGATCTGTAATGACAATGGCAATGGTTGCGGCAATGCCGGCACTGCGCATACGGGAGTCCAAATGGGCTTTCTGGACTGGGCCGGTACGTTCAATACGGTGGCTCAAACGCTGACTACCGTCCCCGGGCAGACCTATACGATCTCCTTCTTTGTGAGGAGCGACCACGAAAACCTGCTTGAGGCCGCGTTCGGCGGTTCCACGCTTTTTGATGGCACGGCTACGGTGGGTGCCGGGTATGTGGAGTACGACTTCAGCGCCACCGCAACGTCAACAAGTACGGAACTGGCTTTCTCGGGCCAACGCACGGTGGGCGGCGTAGAACTGCTCGATGACGTCACCGTATCCGCCGCGAGCACCGTACCGGAGCCGTCCTCCTGGCTCACGCTGGCTGCCGGGCTTTTGCTGCTGAGCTCCCGGTTTCGGACCGACTGCCAGAGACCGTAACTCTAGGCGAGCACGCTGGCAAAGCGCGGAATCTCATCTCCCCGCCAGCAGCACGATCTCCATCAACAAATTTGCGCCCGTCCCCAGCGTCTCCAGGCTGATGCGCTCGTCATTGGCGTGGGCCCGGCTCTGGCTGTCGTCGCGCATGAAGATGGGCACGCCATAAACGTCCATCCCTTTCTCACGCAGAAAGGATCCGTCTGTCGCGCCGCGCACCATGTACGGGATGGCCATCGCATTGGGAGCGGCCGTGGTGACCGCCTGCTGGATCGCGCGGTAGAGCGCGGTTGTAGTTCGGCTCGGTTGCGTAGCGGGCATTTCGCGCCCAGGCATGGCCGCGACGGTCACCTCCGGGTCATGAATCATCCCGCGCAGCCGCTCCAGGATTTCGTCGTGGGTTTCGTCCGGAAGCCGGCGCACGTCGAGCTGCGCTTCGGCCGTGTTGGGAATCACGTTGATCTTGGTGCCGGCCGTCAACAGGGTCGGCGATACCGTGGTGCGCAGCATCGAGTCGAGTTCCGGATCCGTGCGGCGCAGGCGGTTCGCTGCCGCCATAGCCGTCTTGGGATTCTCCAGCCGCGGCAACAGCTGCCCTAGCCAGCGGTAATCCGCGAACTGCGAAATTGCCCGCAGATATCGGCGGGTTGTGGAATTGAGGCGTACCGGCTGGTCGGCATCCGCCACTCGCTCGATCGCACGAGCCAGGTGCACCACCGGATTATCCTCGCGCGGCAGCGACCCGTGCCCCGCCACGCCATGGGCCGTGAGTAAGACCCGCGTGGGAATCTTTTCCGTCGTCTGAATCTCGTACACATGCCTTCCGCTCCCCGTCGTGAGCGCAAGCCCGCCCTCGTTCAGCGCAAATTCGGCGTCGATTTTGTCCCAAGCGTTGGCGATCATCCATTGCACGCCCGATGACCCAGCCTCCTCATCCGCCTCGGAGAGCAGAATAATGTCGCGGTCGAGCTTCACGTTGCGCCGCCGCAGCTCGATCACAACCGCCAGCTCCGCCGCGAGCAGCGACTTGTCGTCCTCAGCGCCGCGACCCCATACGTAGCCGTCCCGGACCTCGGCCGCAAAGGGATCCACCGTCCACTGACTCCGATCGGCAGGCACCACGTCGCTGTGGGCCATGAGTAGCAGGGGTTTCAGCTTGCCGGAGCCCGGTAGTCTGGCAACAAAATTGAGCCTTGCGGGATCAGAGCCCAGCGTTTGACCCGGAATCCCCTCCGAATCGCACAGCTTCTTTAGATACTCTGCTACTCGAGTCTCATTTCCGGGAGGATTGGTGGAATCCAGGCGGATCAGTTCAATCAGGTACTGGCGGGCCAGAGCGGCAATGTCACCCGGCGAAGCGGCTGCCAATGCGGCTCCGCAAAAAGCCGCTATCGCCAGCCGCAGCAACAACATAGGTCCATGTTACAAGGCTCTTGGAACGTAAGGCATCGAAAGATGCTAAAGCTCCAAACCGTGTCTGCCGAAAGATGTCTTGCGTGTATTTTCAGCTTGGGGCAGATTGGTTCTAACAGCATGGGTTTGCTCTGATTTGAGGAGGCTCTCTAAAACAGGGAGAGGGCCTCCACAAAACTCCCCCAGCTGCGCCGAAATCCCCTCACAATTTAAACCGGATGGTCGAGGATTTGCTCCGCCTTGGGGTCCCAGTAGAGCTTTTTGCCTTCCCGGTAGGCCCGCGCCGCCATGATGCAAACCACCGAGTGGGCATACCCGTCGCGAACGCTGGCATTCGGAGTCTTGCGGCTACGCATGCACTCCAGCCAGTTGGTCATGTGCGAAAGATCCTCGTCGCCGATGAAGGTAGGCCCGGGCTTGTCGTTGCCCGGCAGCGTCACCCATTTCTCTTCCCGCTTGATAAACGGGTTGTCCTCGTAGGTGCCCTTTTCTTCCACACATTTCCAGCGTGGACTGCCTTCGCCGCCGATGTTCACTAACGTTGCTTTCTTGCCCATGATGCGGCTGAAACTGTCGCAGTCGTTGCCGAAGCTGGTGGAATAGCTGAATAGGAATCCTTTGGGATATTCCATGAGCGCCTGGAATGTGTCGGGGTTTTCGCGGCCGTCGGGCCAGGCGAAGACGCCGCCGTGAGCCATCACCGACTTCGGAAAGTGGTCATCGAGGAAGTAATGCATCAGGTCGCTCGCATGGCTCATCCACTGGTCGGCAATTCCGCTCGAAAAATCTTTATACAGGCGAAATTCGAAATAAGCGCGCGGATCAAAGGGGCGGTACGGTTTATTGAGCAGCCATTTGCGCCAGTTTGTGTCTTCTTCGCGGAGCTGGGGGACTTCGGGACGGCCGCGCCAGCGCGGTCCGTGATAATTCCACACCACCTCCACTTTGCTCACGTCTCCGAGCACACCCGTATCGATCAACTGCTTGGTCGCGATTTGGTAGGGTTCGCTTCGGTGTTGGGAGCCGATCTGTACTACAATGTCGCGCGCCAGCACGGCGTCGCGAGCCGCCTTGGCCTCGGCCAGATCGTTCGCCATGGGCTTTTCGCAATACGCGTCTTTATTGGCTTCGGCCACCGTGCGGAGAACCTGCGCATGCTGGAAATCGGCAGTGGCGACAATCACGCCGTCGATTTCCTTTTGCGCCAGCAGATCTTCCATATTCTGGAAGGCCCGCGGCGGCCTCCCATACACGCTCTCGGCGCGCGTTGCGGCTTTTTCGCGATTCACTTTCCACAAATCGCAAACCGAGGCCACTTCCAGGTTGTGCTTTTCTTTGAGCTTGGAAACGATCCAGGCGAGTTCAGAGCCGCGGTTGCCGATGCCGATCTGGCCTAGCAAAATGCGGTCGTTCGCCCCCTTAATCCGGTTATAAGAAAACGCCGTTGAGCTCAGAATGCCCGTTCCGGCGATGGCTGCGGCGGTTTGCGTCAGAAATTTCCGGCGCGCGATTTTCGACTCCGCCTCAGTCAAATGCAGCATGAGTGCCTCCGCGTATTAGTAACCACAGTCTATCAAAGGTTGTCAGATTGGCTCGGAAAAACGGGGAGGGATGAAGCGCTCAGGCACCTACGGCGAGTACTTGCTGCCGGATTTCCTGGGCAAAAACATAAAAACCGAATAATGGTTTATTGTCGCCTTTGCCCCATCGCTGCGCCATCCAATTGGCGCGCAGAAAACGCACATCCGGCTTTTGCGTCAGGTCTAACAAAATCTGATAGGTACCGCAGTAGAATTTTTGCGGGAAACTCATCAGCGGTTTGGCGCCCCACTCTTTGCCGTCCGCCGAGCCCCACACCGCCACATCGAGACTTTCCTGCTCGATGATACGGGTGATGCCCAGCGTGAGAAGGAGTACACGGCCCTTGCTCTCTCCGAGATCTAATTCGGAGCCCTTGCCCGCTTCGCGAACGGTAGTTTCCGGCAGCAAAAATCCTGGCAGCATGCGAAGCCTCCAACGGCCCAAACCCATGTTTCTACTTGGGCTTGGGAAGCTTTAATAACTGTTTTCCGGCTCTTTCCAGCGTCTCATACTTCTTACAAAAACAAAAGCGAATTTGTTGGCTGCCGTGCTGCGGATCGTGGTAAAAGCTCGATCCCGGAACGGCTGCCACCCCGGCGTGTTCAATTAAATGCCGGATAAATGTCACGTCATCGGCAAAGCCGAAGCCCGAGATATCTGTAATGACGTAATAGGCCCCCCGTGGCGCATAGGTGCGGAATCCCGCCGACTCGAGCATTTGCAGAATCATTTGCCGGCGCTCGTTGTATTCCACCCCTAACTGAAGATAGTATTCCTGCCCAAAAGATAAAGCTTCGGCGCAGGCTTCCTGGAGTGGGGCGGCGGCGCCCACGGTCACGAAGTCGTGAACTTTGCGGATGGAATCGGTCAGATCCCTCGCGGCAACAACCCAACCGACCCGCCAGCCGGTCACTGCAAATGTCTTGCTCGTGCTGTTCACCAGGATGGTGCGCTCACGCATTCCCGGAAGCGTGATCATCGGGATGTGCTGCGCGCCGTCGTAGGTAATGTGCTCGTAGATTTCGTCCGTAATGGCGAGGGTGTCGAACTCCTGACAAAGCGCGGCGATGAGTTCCAGTTCCGTGCGCGAGAAAACCTTTCCCGTGGGATTGTTCGGTGTGTTGACGATGATGGCCTTGGTATTTTTTGTAAACGCCGCACGCAGTTCTTCGGGGTCGAAGCTCCAGTCGGGCGGATGCAAACGCACAAAGGGAGGCTGCGCGCCGCAAAGCTTGGTATCCGGACCGTAATTCTCATAAAACGGCTCGAAAATGATCACTTCATCGCCAGGATTAGTGACGGCGGTGAGCGAATCGATCATGCCCTCCGTCGAACCGCAGCACACGGTGATTTCTGTTTCCGGATCGAGCTCCAGCCCGTAGCTCCGTTTGTATTTGGCCGCGATGGCGTTGCGCAGCGATTTCGCTCCCCAGGTGATGGCGTACTGGTTGTAATCGCGCGTGATGGCCTGCCTGGCCGCGTCCTTCAAAGCTTCGGGGGCGCTGAAATCAGGAAATCCCTGGGCGAGATTGACCGCGCCATGCTGGATCGCAAGACGCGTCATTTCGCGAATCACACTTTCCGTGAAGTGCCGGGTGCGCTGGCTGCGAAAGCGGTCGCGCACGGCCGGCCGGCTGCTTTGCGGAGAGGCCATTTTTCGAGGGTAACAGAAGCCTGACAGTATCGCGAAATGACAGTCCCATGTTGCCTTTGCCAACCATTTACCGGATGTTCACCCGCGATTGGCAAGCCGAACCAGACAATCATGGGCTGATGCAGTTTGGTGCGCTCCTGGTTGCGCTCTCGGGCGTAGTCGTGGTTTCCGCGGGCGCTGTGGCGGTATCCGGCTCTACCTAAGGCCTTCGACGAATCCCGTGGTGCGCGAGCCGTTTGTCGTTTAACATGTAACAGAAATGCGCTTCACCGAATCGGTCCTGGCCTACCGGCGCTCGCGCGTTGTGACCGTCGCGGTGGCGATGATCGCAATCATTGCCTTCCTCGATTGGAAAGTCGCGAAGGAAATGTCCTTCGGCTTTCTCTATTTCTTTCCCATATTTCTGGTCGCAAGCTCATATGGACAATGGCAGATTGCTGTGGTCGCGGCCATTTGCGCCGTAGCGCGCGAAGTCTTCGGTCCCTATAACCACATTTATTTTCTGCCCCGTCTGTTTCTCGCCTGGGGGTCCTATACCGCGGCCGGCTGGCTGGTGCGCGGGGTGCTGGCCAATTTCCAGAAAGTCCGCGAACAGCTTGTGGAAATCCAGGTCCGTGACCGGCTCCTGCGCGATTCCGAGGAGCAGCTGCGGGTGCTGATCGAAACCAGCTCCGCGGCTATCCTGACCTTGGATGGAGAGTCCAGAGTGGTGCAGGCCAACGACGCAGCCGGCCGCCTGTTCGGGGCGGAAAAGGACGCCCTCATGGGCCAGAACATAGCCAGCTATCTGCCCGCTTTAGGTCAGGTACCCTCTGACCACGGGGCACAGGTGTTCAGAACAACCATGGAATGCGCCGGCCGCCGCCCGAATGGTGAGACCTTTACGGCGAATGTCTGTTTCTCGACTTATATCTTCTCCGGTGCGCCGCGGTTAACCGCAGTTATCAGCGAGACGGAGGCTTCTGATAGCGATCTTCCGGCCGGCCAGGAAGATGCCACCGTGATACTGACCCAGTTGGAGCAGACCGTCCTGCGGGGTATCTTCGAGGGACAAACCAACAAAGAGATTGCCGGCGGCCTCGAAACCTCGGAAAGTGCGGTGAAAAGCACCATCCAGCGATTGTTCACGAAACTGGGCGCGCGCACCCGCAGCCAGCTTGTGAGAATCGCTATCGAACGGCTGGGCAAGGAGTTCCAGGTCGGGCGAGCGAAAGCGACCGCCGCCGATCAAAAGATCCTTTCGAAATAAGAGCCGGCAGCTGAAAGATGGCTTGCCCGAAAACGGGTTTTGCGAGAAATTAGTCCCGTCAGCAGTTGGTTTTACTCCTCCTCTTAATTCCGGGGCCGCCTGGTTAGCGGCCCCTTCAAGTTTGAAGGAACCCCAAAACAGATAGCATTATCCCACCGGCACGGGCTGCTCGAGCAAGAGTTCCAGGAAGGACTGCACAGCCGGGCTGAAGCGCTTGCGCTTACGGTGGACGATGCCGACCGGGCGGACGAGCTCGGGCGCGTGGAGGGGGATCGAAACCAGGCGACCCTGGGCGATTTCCGCCTGCATGGTGCGCGCAGGCAAAATGCTGATTCCTGAACCCAGCGCCACGGCTTCCTTAATCATCTGGATATTGTCGAATTGCATGGCCATGCGGATTTCGATCGAATGCTCGCGAAAGAAGCGATCTAACTCCCGCCGAATCATTAGTTCCTCGTCGAAACCGACAAAGTCCTGCCCATCCAGATCGGCCGGCCGCAGCACAGATATTCCGGCCAGCGGGTGGGACGGCGGAACGGCGACCGTCATTTCCTCTTCACGCCAGGCAATGACAGCAAGGTCTTTGGTTGCTTCCGGGTAGCTCACCAAACCTAAATCAGCGTGGTCGGCGAGCACCGATTCATAGACTTTGTCGGGTCGCAGATAGTCGACGTGAAGCTGGGCATGGGGAAAACGCGACGCAAATTCGTCCTGCAACCGGGACATTTCGGACAACCCGATGGAATAAATAGAGGCAATCTTCACGCTGCCTTCGACGAAACCCTTTAGATTTTCGAGCTGCACTTGGAACTGCTCCTCGCGGCGCAGCGCATCGCGGCAAAGCTCGTAAAACAGCTTACCGGCAGCGGTGAGGGCAAGTGGCCGGGTGGTGCGGTCGAAAAGCGTGACGTCCATGCGGCGCTCGAGTTCCTGGAGGTACTGACTGGCGGCGGATTGACTGATTCCATTGAGCGATGCACCGCGGCTGACGCTTTTTGTTTGGGCCATATCCCTGAAGAGCTTGAGGTTATCGAACAGCACGCACACAGACTAACATAAGAAAATCTAATGTCAAGTAAATTCTAATTTATTATTGCCTTATAATTCATTAGCTGTTATATTTATTCAACTCCCCGTTGGAGCACCACCATGATTGATCCCACCCACAGCACAGGTCTACCTTCACCCCAAGGCCTGTATGACCCTGCAAATGAGCGGGATGCCTGCGGCATCGGCTTTGTCGCAAACATTAAAGGCGAGAAGTCGCACGACATTATCCTGAAGGGCATCCAGGTTCTGATCAACCTGACGCACCGCGGGGCGTGCGGCTGCGACCCGGAAACCGGCGACGGCGCTGGCTTGCTCATTCAAATTCCGCACAAATTCTTCGTGCGCGAATGCAGCCAGCTTGGATTTAGCTTGCCGGAGCCAGGCGAATATGGCGTGGGCATGGTGTTCCTGCCGGTAGAACCGCAGGAACGGCTGCAATGCGAAGGAATTCTGGAACGGATCGCGCGGGAAGAAGGGCTGTACGTAATCGGCTGGCGCGACACGCCGATCGACGGCTCGGCCATTGGGCGTGTGGCGCGGAATTCGCAGCCGTACATCGAGCAGATTTTTATCCGGCGCGGCCATGACATGACCGAGGATCAGCTCGAGCGGAAACTGTACGTAGTGCGCAAGCGGGCGGAGAACGAAATCGCCGAGTCCGATATTCCGGACAAGCACTTCTTCTACCTTCCGTCACTTTCGTGCCGGACGATCGTGTACAAAGGGTTGCTGCTAGCGCCGCAGATCGCGAAATTCTACGGCGAGCTTTCCGATCCGGACGTAATGAGCGCGCTGTGCTTAGTGCATCAGCGCTTTTCCACCAACACCTTCCCGAGCTGGCCGCTGGCGCATCCCTACCGCTACATTGCGCACAATGGCGAGATCAACACGCTCAAGGGCAACGTGAACTGGATGTACGCGCGCCAATCGATACTGGCTTCCCCGTTGTTTGGGGACGACATCAAGAAGCTGTTCCCGATCGTCACGCCGGGAGGAAGCGATTCGGCGAGTTTCGATAACGTCCTCGAGCTGCTGTACCTGGCGGGACGCGATCTTCCGCACGCCATGGCCATGCTGATTCCGGAAGCCTGGGCTTCGAACGAGCACATGCACCCGGAGAAGAAGGCATTCTACGAATATCACGCATCGCTGATGGAGCCGTGGGACGGGCCGGCGGCGATTGCCTTCACCGATGGGCGCGTGATCGGGGCGACGCTCGACCGCAACGGCTTGCGGCCGGCGCGGTATCTGGTGACGCATGACGATCTGGTCGTGATGGCGTCGGAGACGGGCGTGCTGCCGATCAAGCCCGAAGAAGTGCGCATGAAGGGCCGGCTGCAACCCGGCAAGATGCTGCTGGTGGATACGGTAGCAGGCGAGATCGTGCCCGACAAAGAGTTAAAACGGCGGCTGTACACGCGGCGGCCGTACGGGCAGTGGCTGAAGGAAAACCAGATTCACCTGGACGATCTGCCGGAGCCGCCGCGCACGTATGGGTACGACCCGGACACGCTGTTGATACGGCAGCGGGCATTCGGGTACACGGACGAAGATTTGCGCATTCTGCTCGCGCCGATGGCGGCGAAAGGCGAGGAACCGGTGGGATCGATGGGCGTGGACACACCGCTCGCGTGTTTATCGGACAAGCCGCAGCCGCTGTTTCACTACTTCAAGCAGCTTTTCGCGCAGGTGACGAACCCGCCGATCGATCCCATCCGCGAAGAGATGGTGATGTCGCTGATCAGCTACATCGGGACCGAGCGGAACATCCTGGACGAGACGCCGAAGCATTGTCACACGCTGCGCATGCCGCATCCGATTCTGACCAATCGGGACCTGGAGCGCCTACGGCGCGTTTCGCAGGGGGACTACCTGTGCACCACGCTGCCGACGCTTTATCGGGCGGATGGCGGTGCTAAGGAACTGGAGCGGGCGCTCGACGGGCTCTGCCGCAGAGCATCGCTGGCGATCAAAAACGGCTACACGATGATTATTCTTTCGGACCGGGGCGTAGACGAAGACTACGCGCCGATTCCAAGTCTGCTGGCGCTGACGGCGGTGCACAATCACCTGGTTCGCGAGAAGACGAGGACGCAGGTGGCGCTCATCATGGAAACCGGCGAGCCGCGCGAGGTGATGCACTTCTGCCTTCTCGTGGGTTATGGCGCGAGCGCAGTGAATCCGTATCTCGCAATCGAAACGCTGGAGAGCATGGCGAACAGCGGCCTGCTACCGGAGGGCGTGACTTTCGAGAAGGCGCTCAAGAACTACGTCAAGGCGATCAATAAGGGTCTGCTGAAGGTCGCTTCCAAGATGGGCATTTCGACGCTGCAGAGTTACCGCGGCGCGCAGGTATTCGAAGCCATCGGGTTGAACAAGACGCTCGTCGACAAATATTTCACGGGCACGGCGTCGCGCATTGAGGGCGTGGGCCTGGAGGTTCTGGCGGAGGAGGCGCGGCGGAAGCATGCGCATGCGCTACGTCCGCCGACGGATTTCGAAACGGAACTGACGGTTGGGGGAAATTACCAGTACAGGGTCCGCGGCGAATATCACCTGTACAATCCTCTGACGGTGTCGAAGCTGCAGCACGCGGTGCAGCAATCGAACGCTGGGACGTTTCGCGAGTACACGGAGCTGATCGACAAACAGAACAAGCAGCTCTGTACTTTGCGCGGCCTCATGGAATTCAAGCCGGGGAAAGCGGTGCCGCTGGAAGAAGTGGAACCGGCGAAGGACATCGTGAAGCGGTTTGCGACAGGCGCGATGTCATTCGGCTCGATTAGTAAGGAGACTCACGAGACGCTGGCCATCGCGATGAACCGGATCGGCGGGAAGTCGAACACGGGCGAAGGCGGAGAAGACGAGGCGCGATTCCAGCGTGACGCCAACGGCGACTGGCGGCGGAGCGCGATCAAGCAAGTCGCGTCGGCGCGATTCGGCGTGACCACGAATTACCTGGTGAACGCGGACGAGTTGCAGATCAAGATGGCTCAGGGAGCAAAACCGGGCGAGGGCGGCCAGCTTCCGGGCCACAAAGTGGACGAGGTGATCGCGAAGGTCCGGCATTCGATTCCGGGCGTAGGTCTGATTTCGCCTCCGCCGCATCACGACATTTATTCGATCGAAGACCTGGCGCAGCTCATTTACGACCTGAAGAATGCGAATCCGCAGGCGCGAATCTCGGTGAAACTGGTGGCCGAGGTCGGGGTAGGCACGGTGGCGGCGGGCGTGGCGAAGGCACATGCGGACGTGGTCCTCATCAGCGGACATGACGGCGGCACGGGAGCGTCGCCGTTAACTTCGCTGCAGCATTCGGGCATTCCCTGGGAACTGGGGCTGGCCGAGACGCAGCAGGTGCTGGTGCTGAATGATCTGCGCGGCCGGATTATCGTGCAGACGGACGGCAAACTGCAAACCGGGCGGGACGTGGCGATTGCCGCGCTGCTGGGCGCGGAAGAGTTCGGATTCTCGACGGCGCCGCTGGTGGCGCTGGGCTGCATCATGATGCGCAAGTGCCACCTGAACACGTGCCCGGTGGGCATTGCGACACAGGACCCGGAGCTGCGGAAGAAATTCCAAGGCACGCCGGAGCATGCGATCAATTTCTTCTTTTTCCTGGCGGAGCAGGTGCGCGAGATCATGGCGCAACTTGGCTTCCGAACGTTCAACGAGATGGTGGGGCGCGTAGACATGCTGGACATGCGCGCGGCAGTGGAGCACTGGAAGGCGAAGGGACTGGATTTCGAATCGATCCTGTACAATCCGCCGACGCCGTCGCGTATCGCGCGCCGCAAGATGCAGGCACAGGATCACGGGCTGGACGCTGCGCTCGATCATACGCTGATCGATCTGGCGCGGGACGCCGTCGAGAACGGGACGCCTGTGGAGATCAAGCTTCCGATTCGTAACGTGCATCGAACCGTGGGCACGATGCTTTCGGGCGAAGTGGCGCGACGTTATGGATCGGCCGGGTTGCCGGAGAGTACGATCCGCTGTCAATTCACGGGATCGGCGGGCCAGAGCTTCGGGGCTTTCCTGGCGAAGGGAATCACCCTCTCGCTCGAAGGAGACGCGAACGATTATACGGGCAAAGGGCTGTCGGGAGGAAAACTGATTGTGTATCCACCGCGCACCTCGACGTTTTTGCCTGAGCAGAACATCCTTGTCGGGAACGTAGTTCTGTACGGCGCGACGAGCGGCGAGGCCTATTTCAACGGCATGGCCGGTGAACGATTCGCGGTGAGGAACTCAGGCGCGACGGCGGTTGTGGAGGGCGTAGGGGATCACGGCTGCGAGTACATGACTAGGGGAACGGTGGTGGTTTTGGGCAAAGCCGGCCGCAATTTTGCGGCGGGGATGAGCGGCGGCATCGCGTATGTGCTGGACGAGAAGGGCGACTTCGCGGAGAAACGGTGCAACCTGGCGGCGGTGGATTTGGAGCCGGTGATGGAGAAGACCGACATCGAGGCGCTGCGGACATTGATCGAAAAGCAGTGCGAATACACGGGCAGCCCGCGAGCCAAATGGGTTCTGGAGAACTGGAGCGCAATGTTGGGTAAGTTCGTGAAGGTGTTCCCGCACGAGTACAAGCGTGTGCTGGGAATTCCTCGAAGGACGGCGCAGACGTTAGCGCCTCCGCCACCGGCGATGGCGGCGCGGCAGGTGGCCCATGGGTAAAGACACGGGGTTCATCGAATACGCGCGCGAGACACCCAAGCGGCGCGCGACGACGGAACGGATCAACGACTGGTTCGAGATTTATCTCGACTTCCCCGAGGACAAGCTGCGCACGCAGGGAGCGCGCTGCATGGATTGCGGCGTGCCGTTCTGCCACACGGGATGCCCCGTGACCAACATCATTCCCGACTGGAACGATCTGGTCTACCGCGGACGGTGGCGCGAGGCGATTCGCGTACTGCATTCGACCAACAATTTCCCGGAATTCACCGGGCGCATCTGCCCCGCCCCTTGCGAAGCGGCATGCGTGCTGGGCATCAATGAGCCGCCGGTGACGATCAAGCAGATCGAGAAAAGCATCGTCGACCACGCGTTCAGCCAAGGATGGATCAAGCCCGAACCGCCGGAGGTGCGCACGGGCAAGCGCGTGGCGGTGGTGGGATCGGGACCGGCAGGCCTGGCGGCGGCGCAGCAACTGGCGCGCGCGGGGCACTGGGTCACGGTGTTTGAAAAGGCGGACCGGATCGGCGGTCTACTGCGCTACGGCATTCCAAACTTCAAGATGGAAAAGCATCTGATCGACAGGAGAATCGAGCAGATGTCGGCGGAGGGCGTGGAATTCCGGCCGAACTCGCATGTGGGCGGGAACGTGCCGATGGAGGATCTTCGCAGAGATTTTAACGCCATTTTACTTGCGGGAGGCGCGGAGTGGCCGCGCGACTTGAGCGTCCCGGGGCGAGAGTTAAAAGGCATTCACTACGCGATGGAGTACCTGCCGCAGCAGAACAAGATATGCGAGGGCGATGCGGTAGCCGAGCAGATTCTGGCCGCGGGCAAACATGTGGTGATTATCGGCGGCGGTGATACGGGCGCCGATTGCCTGGGCACGGCACACCGGCAGAAGCCGGCTTCGGTGCACCAGTTTGAGCTGCTGCCTATGCCGCCGCAGGAACGGGCGCCGCAAACGCCATGGCCGCTGTGGCCCATGCAAATGCGGGTGGAGGGCGCGCATGAAGAAGGCGGCGTGCGCGAATGGGGCGTGGCGACGACCAGGTTTACCGGTGACGAGAACGGGCGCGTGAAGCAGTTGCATGCGGTGCGCGTGGGTCCGCCACCCAAATTCGAGCCGATTCCCGGGACGGAATTCACAATGGACGCCGACCTGGTCCTACTCGCGATGGGGTTTCTGGGACCGGTGCGCAACGGCATGATCGAACAGCTCGGGTTGAAGTTGGATCAACGCGGCAATGTGGCGACGGACGAGAACTATATGTCGTCCGTACCTGGAGTGTTCGCAGCGGGGGACATGCGGCGCGGGCAATCGCTGGTGGTCTGGGCCATCAGCGAAGGCAGGAAGGCGGCGCACGCCATGGATGAATATCTCACCGGCCAGATCGTGCTGCAGTAGTCCGGGATCATTTCGCAGAGCAAAGACGGAGTTCGAGGGTCGCGATTGTAGAGCGCAGGTAGTCCTGCCGGGTGGCCTGTGCAGCCGATCGCTGCACCTTGCGCAGAAGCGGGCAATCGAGCGCTGGGTTACGCAACAGGCCCTGCAGAGTGTACGGGTCAGGGGAATCTGCCAATTTTTCCAAAATATCCCGGGGCACAGAAGGATTGTTGCTGAGCGAACGCCCGAGGGGACCCTGAGGCTCGGGATGCTCGTACAGCTTACGCAGGATTTCCTGGTTGGTGTTCTTGTTTTCCGCCAGGGCCTGGAAAAAGAGAGGCGGGTAGCTGCTGCTGCGATAGATCCATGCGAGCGTCGCGGACGGCGTCCGTTGATTGCGCGCCACTTCAAGTACAACCCCGAAATCCGGCGACCGGCTGAATCGCTCCAGCGTGGCTTCGGAGACGAACTCGGTTCCGAGCGCCGGAATGAGAAAGGTCCGATCGGCAGGGTGCTTGGCGATTTCCGTTTCGAGAGCGGCGGTTTCGCTGCCCGGGTTCTCACGGAGCAATTGACGGATCGTGGCCGTATTCTGACCGATGCGCCGGAGATTCTCTGCCTGTTCGCGATCGCGCGCGCGATTCTTTTGCTGCAAGCGAATGCCGCCGTAGATCAGCGCGACCGGAAAAGCGAGGCTTGCGAGAAGACAGAGCCAGCCGGCGGCGCTGATTCGCTTGTTCACGTCATGGCCGAAGCGAGCAAATACCCAAGCCAGCACCGCCGCTATGGCGCCGTATCCAGGCAGGAAAAGGAAACCGATTCCCGCGGTTGAGGAGCGCGATTGGGCGATGGACCAATAGCCCGCGGCAATCGTGATGCAAAAAAAAAGAGCAGCGATCAGCAATCCCTGGCGGGCGCCGCGAAAAACGAGGATCAGGAATGCGGCGGCCACAGCTAGCGGCAAAATGAGAAATAGGACAATAAGCACAGACCTCCACATGATGGCACGACGCGATATGTCCGCGTAACGTTCGTTCCGTCCGCGTTACAATTCGCTCAGAGGCTGAAGGGAGAGATGGCGAAACCCGACCGGCGGACTGTGGACCTTTCGGCATATCCCGACCTGGTGGTGATTTATCTGGGCATGCGCGTGGAGTCGATTCGCGGGTTGAAAACGGTGTTCACCATGGGACCGAAGATTGCCGGTGCCGTGCAGGCGAAGCCGGAGGGCTTGTTGTTGCACGAGCAAATCATCTTCTCGCTGTTCCCGCCTCATGTAGGCATGCGACAGTACTGGAAAAATTTCGAACTCCTAGAGGCTTGGGCGCGCTCCCTGCCGCACCAGGAGTGGTGGCAGCATTTCCTGCGTGATTCCGGCGGCACCGGCTTTTGGCATGAAACCTATTTCATGCGCGGGGGCATGGAAGCCGTCTACGATGGAGTCAGCGTCCTGCCTGGACTCGGGAAATTCGCGCCAGTGAGCCGCGCAGAGGGCCCGATGTTTTCGGCGCGAAGCCGGCGGGAGCGCGGGACGGCAAGCGGCTGATATTCTGGGGTTACGATGCTCCCCGACGAAGCACCCGGCATTGAGGACGCGTATTCGGAAGACGGAGTGGATCTGACGCTGATCCGCTGGATGTTATCCTTAACGCCGGCGGAGAGACTGCAAGCCGCTCAAGAATTCGCCAATTTCGTCCTTAGCGCGCGTGCCCGGACCAATTCAATTTCGCAACCTGCTGCAGACGCTGAACAAACACGCGGTTGACTACATCGTTGTTGGTGGAGTCAGTGCGATTGTGCGCGGTGCACCTGTCAATACGCTCGACATGGATATTGTGTATTCATCGGATCCAGCCAATTTAGAGCGTTTGGTCGAAGCTCTTGAGGAGCTGGAGGCTATTTATCGAGCGCAATTTGGACGCCGATTGAGACCGCAGGTCTCTCATCTTGCCGCGGGGGGACATAACCTGTTAACAACGCGCCATGGCCCTCTCGACGTGCTCGGCAGCATTGGTAATGGACGAAGGTATGGGGACCTCATCGCGCACAGCACGCCAGTCGATTTTGACGGGCTTGTTGTACAGGTTCTTGATCTCGAGACTCAGATCGCCGTAAAGGAAGAAGCCGGCCGGGAAAAGGATCTTGCCGTACTGCCGATCCTGCGGCGGACGCTGGAGGAAACGCGGCGGCAGTCGTCCCGCTAAGCCTGGTCGATTTCTTCGGCAGCGCGGTTGCCGGATTCGAGAGCGGCTTCCTGACCCCAGCTCATTTGGGCCGCGTAAGCGCCTGCAAAATGAACGCGCCCAAGCGGCCGCGTGACTTCAGGCCAGAATTTTGAGAGCTGGCCCAGCGGGTAGCCGATGCGCTCGCACATGCCCGCGTACGGGTCGGCGCCCCAGTTGTGAATGAGAGCCTGCTCGATATCGGCGGACTTTCCGGGATACAGTTTGTGAAATGCCGCGAGCGATGCTTCGGGAGTTGAGCCGGGCTCGGCGCCACCGATCAGAATGCCCCGGGGCGTATTCACTTCCTCGGCGATACTCCAAAGCTCGTTCAGGTGCGGGCCGGGCGGCTCCCAGTTGGGACTAACGCCGTCCGTCTTCCAGAAACGCGTGCGCGACTGGAACACGACCCGGGCGCGCGTGTAATAGGCCATGTTCTGGATGACGAAATTCTTCGCCTCGGGCCACGCGGGAGTTACGGGAATCCGGCGGAGCACCACGAGAGAAATGCAGGACACCAGATGGTCGGCGTCGATCTTCCTCTCCCGGCCGAATTCGCGACAGGTCACAGTGACCCCCGCCGGATCATAATGGATGGCAGTGACCGGGCAGCCGAGGTGAATGCGTTCGCCGAGCCGCGCAGCGAACGCGTCGGTCATCCTCTGGTTACCGCCTTGAATGCGGTAGAGCCTGGTGGCGACCAACTGTGTGCCGCGCAACTTCTTGACGGCCGCGCCCCAGATCCAACCCAGAGCCGATCCGGATCCCCCGAAGTGCCCCAAGGCCGCTGGAGAGGCGCCTTCCCGCTTGAGCAGATCCGAGACGGTGGTCTCGTCCAACGCGTTTAAACCAGTAGCGAACGGATCGGTTTCCTTCTCGATGCGGTCGACGTAGCGCTGGAGATAGAGAAGAGGCAGCTCGGGCCAGGGATGATCGTTAAGAAAATCGATTTCGCGCGGATTGAAACCGAGGCGGCTCAGGAACTCGCGGCTACGGAGATCCTCTTCGGTGACCAGCTTCCCGCCAAAGAATCGGACCATGTGCTCGCGGCGCGGATAAGGGATTGGCGTCAGATCAAATTCGTGCAGATAGCGCCAGTAGGCCGTGTAGCCGGGATAGTAGAAGTGCTCGGCGCCGATATCGGCGTAAAGGCCGTCAGCGAGGGGGTCGTGCATAGTGCGGACATGTCCGCCGGTTCTGCCGGTGGCTTCGAGCACGATCACTTCGTGGCCGCGCTTCATCAGCTCATAGGAGCAGGACAAGCCGGCAAGACCGCCGCCGATGACGATTACCTTCTTTTTGCGGCCGCCAGATTGTTGTGCGGACAACATCAGCGAGCTGGCGAGTGCCGTGGTGCCTATTCGTAGCGCGTCGCGGCGATTCACGCGACGTTTCCATTTCTGACCTGCTCCCATCGTCCGGTCGATGCCGAGCGAAGGACAGCATCGGTGACGCAGTCTGTTGCCAGCGCGTCGCGAAAAGTTGGAGCAGCGGGTTTGCCTGTGCGCAAGCCGTCCAGAAAATCCGCCAGCTGATGGATGAAGGTATGCTCGTAACCGATCTGCAGGCCCGGCACCCACCAGTGCTTCATATACGGGTGGTCGCCATCCGTTATGTGCAAGGAACGCCAGCCGCGCAGCGTGCCTTCGTCGCGGTGATCGAAATATTGCAGACGGTGGAGATCGTGCAGATCCCAGAAGATGGAGGCATGCTCGCCGTTGATCTCAAAAGTGTAGAGGGCCTTGTGGCCGCGGGCGTAGCGTGTCGCCTCGAAGGTGGCGAGCGACCCGTTGGCGAAGCGCGCTAGAAAAGCACTCGCGTCGTCGATGCCGACCTTCTCCACTTTGCCGGTGAGGTTGTGCTGGCGCTCCTTGATGAAAGTCTCGGTCATCGCGGTGACCTGGTTTATGGAGCCGTTCAGCCATAGGGCCGTGTCGATGCAGTGCGCCAGCAGATCGCCGGTCACACCACTGCCGGCGACGTTGATATCGAGCCGCCAAAGCCCGGCGCCTCCTTGGGGAAGGTCCCGGGAGATGGTCCAGTCCTGCAGGAACTTGGCACGGTAGTGGAAGATGCGTCCCAGGCGGCCCTCATCGATCAGATGCTTGGCCAACGTGACGGCGGGCACGCGACGGTAGTTATACCAGACCATGTTTGCCACGCCGGCTTTTTCAACGGCCGCCACCATGCGTTCGGCTTCATCCGCGCTGCGGCCGAGCGGTTTTTCGCACATTACCATCTTGCCGGATGCGGCTGCGGCGATAGCAATTGCAGCGTGGGTATCGTTCGGGCTGGCGATATCGACGAGATCGATATCCGGGCGGGCCACCAACTCGCCCCAATCGGTCTCGACGGATTCGAAGCCCCAACGGGCTGCGAAATCTTTGGCCTTGTCGCCGTCGCGCGCGCAAACAGCTTTCAGCACGGGCTCATAACCGGCCTCAAAGAAGCGGTGGACCTGGCGGAAGGCGTTGGAATGCGTACGCCCCATGAAACCATAGCCAACCAAACCGACGTTCAGTTTCTTATTCACAATCTAGTCCACCGGAAAATTTGCATGCTTACGGACCTGCCAGGCCTGCCACAAATGCCGGCGTTCATGAGCAGCGAGAAATTCAAAGCAAGGACCAAGACCCGTCTTGAGCGCGCCGATGAAAGGCGACGCCACCTTCACCCGGGCGAGGTCAAGGCCGTTGGCAGCGCGAATGCGCTTGCGCAGATCATCCTGCATGGTAAGAAAATTCGCAATCACGAAGGGAAGGGGCTGATCGTCGGGAGGGCGCGCGGAACTCGGCGTGCGCAGCCGGATGCCGGGCGGAGGCTCGGTAGCGCGGATTAACCAGCGTTCCAGAAAGCCATAACGGAACGGCCCACGGCTGAATAGATGATCGGCCCGCCCGTTCTCCATCGCCTCGTCGATGATGGGCAAGTACTTGCCGCCAATGATCACGAGATGGACAAGACATTGTTCAATCGACCAGTGGGCCGCGACCGGAGACCAATGAAACTGGACTTCAGTAATTCCATTTAAAAGGCTGGCAGTATCGGCATCGATGCCGTCGAGTTGGCGCAGGCAGTCGGCAAGGTCCGCAACCAACGGTTCCTGGCCCGCGCCTTCCGCGCTGGGGATGATCGAGCTCATTGATTCGGTGATCCATCAATATACAACGTGCGGTCTCGTGGGAAACAAGAGCGATGCCTGGTCCGTATAATAAGGTATGCAGCGCATATGGCCGTTAGCGCTCCTCGCAGTTCCACTTCTGCTGTTCAGCGCCCGGTCCGACTACTCCGCGGCGCAGCATAAGTTCGATCTCATCGAAAATGGACGGTTAAAACCCGGAGCGCGCGTGACTTTCACGGAACGCGAACTGAACGCGTACGTAGAGCAAGAACTGCCAAAGTCCGTTCCCGAAGGTATCCGCGAACCTAAACTGGAACTTGGCTCCGGAATGGCTACCGGCTCGGCGCTGATCGACTTTCTAAAGCTGGAGCATTCCGCGGGGAGCCCGCCGAACTGGATCATGCGTCAATTGCTGCAGGGGGAACATCCGGTGACTGTCACGGCGCGCATTGCGACGGCTAACGGGCGCGCCACGGTGGACGTGCAGAGCGTCGCGATTTCCGGCGTCACCATCGAGGGACGGCTGCTTGATTACCTGATCCGCAACTACCTCCACGCATACTACCCCGATGCCAAGGTCGGCCAGCCGTTTGATATGAGCTACCGAATCGATCGCGTGGACGTTCAACCGGCACGAGTCGACGTATTCCTGCGAAAATAGCGCAGACATGCGCTCCAGACATTGTCTTGTATTGCTTCTGGCCTTGGCTTGTTTGCCCGCGCGCGCCGCGGACGTTGCGCCTCGCAGCGACTACGTTGCAGTTTCCAAGGCACTTGAGCCCCTCATTCAACACGAACTGGCTGGAAAGCAACTTCCTGCTATTTCGATTGCCCTGGTGGACGATCAGCAGATCGTTTGGGCGCAGGGGTTCGGTTATGCCGACCCCGGGGCGAAAGTTCCAGCCACGGCCAATACCGTCTACCGTGCCGGATCGGTTTCCAAACTCTTCACCGACATCGGCGTCATGCAGCTGGTGGAGCAGGGCGAACTACAGCTCGATCGCCCGGTGACCGATTACCTGCCTGAGTTTCACCCGAAAAATCCATTCGGCACGCCAATCACGCTGCGGGAACTGATGTCGCACCGCTCCGGTCTCGTACGGGAACCACCCATAGGCCACTATTTCGATCCGACCGAACCGAGCGTTGCCACAACTGTGAAAAGCCTGAATGAAACGACTTTGGTTTACGCTCCGGGCACGCACACCAAATATTCGAATGCAGGGATCACGGTGGTGGGTTACGTGCTCGAGCGGCTGAAGGCCGAACCGTACGCGAAGTACCTCAAGAGTGCCGTGCTGCGGCCGATTGGAATGGAGACCAGCGCCTTCGAGCCTGAGCCGTCCATCGCCGGCAATCTGGCGAAGGCTTTCATGTGGACCTACGACGGCCGCACTTTTCCCGCGCCCACTTTCCAGCTCGGCATTGGACCGGCAGGGTGCCTGTACACGACTGTTACTGATCTCGGCAAGTTTCTGAGTGTTCTTTTTGCCGGCGACAACGGACGCAAGCAGCGGATGCTGCGGCACGAGACGCTGGAGCAGATGTGGCAGCCGCAGTTTGCGGCGCCGGGTGAAGCGACGGGCTTCGGTCTCGGCTTTCGTGTCGCGAAGTTCAACGGGCATCGTCTGATCGGACACGGGGGAGCGATTTACGGCTTTGCCACGGAGCTGGCGGCTCTGCCGGACGACAAACTGGGCGTCGTCGCCATTACTACCGACGACAGTGCGAATGCCGTGGTGAATCACATTGCTCACGAAGCTCTGCGTTTGATGCTGGCCGCGCGCGATAAAAAGCCCCTTCCTGAGGTTGCGTTAACGCAGCCCGTCGATCCCGTACTGGCACGCAACCTGGATGGGCGTTACGGCAACGGAGCTGCCGGCATCGATCTGATCGAGCGCAACGGAAGGCTCGATGAACTGCCGGTGCGTGGCGGCGAACAGATCGAAGTGCGGCAAGCCAAAGGCTCGCTCATTCTTGACGGCAGACTCGGGTACGGGATGAGGATCGTTCCCGATAACGGAGCGATCGTCGCGGGAGAGCGCCGAATGGAACGTGTTTCGTTGCCAAAACCACGGCCGGCCGCGGATCGTTTTCGCGGGCTGATCGGCGAGTACGGTTGGGATCACGACACGCTGTACATTCTGGAAAAAGAGGGCAAGCTTACCGCGCTGATCGAATGGTACGACTATTATCCGCTCGAAGAAACCTCGCCCGACGTGTTTCGCTTTCCGAATTGGGGCTTGTACGATGGCGAGACCTTAACGTTTCACCGCGGTGAGAACGGCCGTGCCGCCAGTGCGGTGATTAGTAACGCCGTGGTATTCCAGCGGCGGAAGATTTCCGCAGAGGATCAGACGGTCGCGCACATCAATGCCATCAAACCAGCCGATGAGCTGCGGCGCATAGCGCGGGCCGCCCAGCCGCCCGCAGAAACCGGCCGGTTCCGGAAGCCGGACCTAGTGGAGCTAACGTCGCTCGATCCGACCATCAAGCTGGACATTCGTTACGCGAGCACGAACAATTTCCTGCAAACCGTGTTTTATCCCCAGGCGCGTGCCTTTCTGCAGCGGCCGGCGGCTGAGGCTGTGGTTCGTGCGCATCGCAAATTGAAAGACAGGGGATATGGCCTCCTCATCCACGATGGCTATCGCCCGTGGTACGTCACCAAAATGTTTTGGGAAGGCACGCCACCCGATAGACATGATTTTGTGGCTGACCCGGCGCAAGGCTCGCGGCACAACCGGGGATGCGCAGTGGATCTTACGTTATACGATTTGAAATCGGGACAGCCCGTGGAGATGGTCGGGCTTTACGACGAGATGTCGGAGCGCTCCTATCCCGATTATCCAGGCAGCACGTCGCTCGCGCGCTGGCACCGGCAATTACTGCGGCGCGCCATGGAAGCCGAGGGTTTCACCGTTTACGAGTTCGAGTGGTGGCATTTTGATTATAAGGACTGGCGGGAATATCCAGTTCTCAACGTCGACGGCGGGGCGTTCTAATACCAACGGCGTGATACATTTGTCGTTTGACCGATGAAGATTTCATGCGCCTGGCGATTGCCAAGGCGCGGGAAGGGGTGGCGTGCGGGCAATCGCCGTTCGGAGCTTGCATCGCCCGAGGCGGAGAAGTGGTGAGTTGCGAGCACAATGTGGTCTGGCAGACTACCGACATCACGGCGCACGCCGAAATCCACGCCATCCGCGCGGCTTGCCGGAAACTCAGCAGTATCGATCTTTCCGAGTGCGTCATTTACTCCACCTGTGAACCCTGCCCCATGTGTTTTTCTGCCTGCCATTGGGCGCGGATTTCGCAGATCGTTTACGGCGCAAGCATTCGCGACGCTCACGCCAGCGGCTTCCATGAATTGCAGATCGCCAATACCCGCCTGAAGGAGCTGGGCGGAAGCCAGGTGACCATAACGGGCGATTTTCTGCGCGATGAAGCCATCGCGCTCTTTCAACTCTTTGATCAACAAGCCGGAAAACGAACCTACTGATCGGCTCTCTCTTCTGAAGCTGATCCAACTGGCCGACAGCGCGCTGCCGATCGGCGGAGCGGCCCATTCGTTTGGGTTGGAAACGCTGATCGCCGAAAATCTCATTACGGCGGAATCGTTGCCGCAGTTTCTGCGGGACTATCTCGAGGAAACCGGGGTCCTGGAAGCAATATTCTGCCGGGCAGCGTACCGCGGCTGGAGCACGGACTGGGCCATGCTCAACCGTCAGCTCAGCGCGCGCAAACCAGCGCGGGAAAGCCGCGATGCAAGCCTGACGCTCGGGCGGCGTTTCCTGCAACTGTTCCAAACTCTCGAACATTGCGAGATACCGGCAGGAGATGCGCACCTTGCCCCCGCGTTCGGTTACGCCGGTCGTATTTTGGGTCTTGCGGAGAATCTCATTACGGAAGTTTATTTGCAACAGTCGACTATAGCGCTCGTCTCCGCCTCTCAACGATTAATGCCCATCGGCCAGCAACGCGCGTCACGCCTCATCTGGGATTTGAAACCGGCCATCGTAGAGGCCGCCGAGGCCAGCGCAAGTACTGCCCCCGAAGCGGCAGCTGCATTTACACCACTGGCTGAGCTGGCCTCCATGCGGCATGTCTCGCTCGAAACCCGGCTGTTTATCAGTTGACGATGCCTCGCACCGACGGCCGGCTCGCCATCCAACTCGCGTACGACTCGAAGACGAAGCGCACTCAGCTTCACGTCCTGGAGCAGCGCCAGCCGCTAAAGGTGGTTCGGGCCTTCCATCTCGACGGTGACACAGCCCTGATCCATCTGCACAATCTTTCCGGCGGCGTTCTTGCCGAAGACCGGCTGTCTTTCGATATCGCGGTCGAAGACGGTGCCAGGGCGCAAATCACATCTACCAGCGCGACTCGCGTTTACCGCAGCCGCACCAGCGCCGGCGCTGCCGAGTGCACAACAAAAGTCCGTCTGGGCATGAACTCCCTGCTCGAATACTTGCCCGATCCTCTGATTCCATTCGCCGGTGCGAGATACTCCCAACACGTCACAATTGATACGTGCGACGGAGCCGGCCTCTTCTGGTGGGAAACGCTCGCACCAGGGCGCGAGGCGCGCGGCGAATTATTCGCTTATGACTCCCTGCGGATCCGTTTCGAGATTCACGCGCGTGGCATACCCATCGCTATCGAAAACGCTCACCTGAATCCTGCCGCGCGACCGCTTGCGTCCATCGCCCGGCTTGGGCCGTATCGCTATTTATCAACGTTCTACATCTGCCGCGTCGGCCTGTCTCAGGAAACGTGGGTCCGTTTAGAAAAGCACCTTCTGGAACTGGCAACCGGCATGTGCACGCCTGTGATAACATGGGGCCTCTCGCGGCTTCCCGCGCACGGCCTGGTTGTCCGCGCGCTCAGCCAGAGCAACCGCGACATCGCACGAGGACTGATGTGTTTCTGGCGTGCCGCGAAGCAGGAGCTCTATGGCCAGGAACCCGTCGTGCCTCGAAAAATTTATTAGTTACACCGGGAGGAACCCTTGCATCTCACCCCACGCGAGCAGGAAAAACTGCTGATTTTCGTCGCCGCAGAGCTTGCTCGTAAGCGCCAGTCGCGTGGAGTGAAGCTCAACTACCCCGAGGCCGTGGCGATCATTTCCGCTGAAATTCTGGAGGCAGCCCGTGATGGAAAGAGTGTCGGTGACATCATGGTGCTCGGCGGCAAGATACTACGGCGGCAGGACCTCATGGATGGCATTGCCGAAATGTTACACGAAGTTCAGGTAGAAGCGACATTCCCAGACGGCACGAAATTAGTGACCGTTCACGATCCGGTGTCCTAACCATGCAGCCAGGCGAATACTTTCTCGAATCCGCGGATATTGTCGCTAACCAAAACCGTAGAACGATAACTCTGTTAGTCAAGAACACCGGAGATCGTCCCATTCAAGTAGGGAGTCATTATCACTTCTTCGAAGTCAACACGGCGCTGGAATTCGATCGCAAATCGGCTCATGGAATGCGCCTGAATATCGCGGCCGGTACCGCATCGCGGTTCGAACCAGGTGAGGAGAAAGAAGTAATTCTCGTGAATTTCGGCGGAGCTCGCCGGGTATTCGGCCATAACGCTCTCGTCGACGGAGCGCTGGAGAACGTATGAGCCTGAATATCCCCCGGCGCACTTACGCCGATTTGTACGGCCCGACCAAAGGGGACCGTATACGCCTCGCCGACACCGACTTAGTCGTAGAAATCGAAAAGGACTATAGTACTTACGGCGATGAAGTAACTTTCGGCGGCGGCAAAGTCATCCGCGACGGCATGGGGCAGAGCAGCACAGTAACTCGTGAAGGCGCTGTAGGGGCACTCGACTTAGTCATTACGAATGCAATCGTCATCGACCACTGGGGCATCGTAAAGGGAGATATCGGAATTCGCGACGGCCGCATCGTAAAGGTCGGCAAAGCTGGTAATCCGGATACGATGGACGGCGTCGATCCCGAGCTGGTGATCGCCGCCTCGACAGAAGTGATTGCCGGCGAGAACCTGATTGTCACAGCGGGCGCCCTCGACACGCACATCCACTTCATTTCCCCGCAGCAGATTTTCGAAGCCATTTCCAACGGCGTAACCACTATGATCGGCGGCGGAACCGGTCCCGCTACAGGCACCAACGCCACCACGTGCTCCCCGGGAGCCTGGAATATTCATCGGATGTTGGAAGCTGCGGAAGCCTGGCCCATGAACTTTGGGTTTCTTGGCAAAGGCAACTCGTCCGCTCCCATGCCCCTTGCCGAGCAGGTGGAAGCAGGCGCCTGCGGCCTCAAGCTCCACGAGGATTGGGGCACTACGCCGGCCGCCATTGATACGTGCCTTAAAGTCGCCGACCAGTATGACGTTCAGGTGGCGATCCACACCGACACCATCAACGAAGCCGGTTTCGTGGAAGACACCATCCGCGCGATCGGTTCGCGCACCATTCACACCTACCACACCGAGGGCGCTGGAGGCGGCCACGCCCCCGACATTATCCGCATTGCTGCACAGCCCAATGTGCTGCCGTCATCCACCAATCCCACGCGCCCGTTCACGGTCAATACCATCGACGAGCACTTCGACATGCTCATGGTGTGCCATCATCTGAATCCTCAGGTGCCGGAAGATGTAGCCTTCGCCGAGAGCCGCATCCGGCCGGAAACGATCGCGGCTGAGGACATCCTGCATGATCTTGGCGTTTTCAGCATGATGTCGAGCGACTCGCAAGCTATGGGGCGCATAGGCGAGGTTGTCACGCGTACCTGGCAGACGGCCCACAAGATGAAAGTGCAGCGCGGACCGCTACCCGGAGACTCGAGCCGCAACGACAACACACGCGCGAAGCGCTACGTGGCTAAGTACACGATCAATCCCGCCATTACACACGGTGTCGCTGCGCACGTCGGCTCCATCGAACCCGGCAAGATCGCCGACCTTGTCCTGTGGAAACCGGCTTTCTTCGGGGTTAAGCCGGAAATGGTCCTCAAGAGCGGATTCATTGCCTGGAGCGTGATGGGCGATGCCAACGCATCCATTCCCACGCCCCAACCTGTTTTTTACCGGCCTATGTTCGGGTCGTTTGGCCGGGCTATCGGTTCCACAGGGCTGGCCTTTCTCTCGAAGGCGGCGCTACAGGCCGGAGTTCCGGCAAGAATAGGTCTTGCTAAACGTGCCGTCGCAGTGGAGAATTGCCGCCGCATCGGAAAGAAGGACATGATCCACAACTCCGCAACCCCCAAGCTCGAAGTCGATCCCGAAACCTATGAAGTCCGGGCAGACGGCGAACTTCTGACGTGCGAACCGGCCAGCGTGCTGCCGCTGGCTCAACGCTATTTCCTGTTTTAATCTAAAACCGATGCGTGCATTTCGCGTGGGCGTTGCAGGACCGGTGGGGAGCGGCAAGACGGCGTTGGTCGATTGCTTGAGCCGTGCACTTTCTCCACAGCACAGCGTGGCCGTTGTCACCAACGACATCTACACAAAGGAAGACGCCGAATTCTTGATTCGTCAGGGCACGCTGCCCGCCGAGAGGATTCGCGGAGTGGAGACCGGCGGCTGCCCGCACGCAGCCATTCGCGAAGACGCCTCGATGAATCTCGAAGCCATTGCTGACCTCGAATCCAGCATTCCGGATGTCGAGCTCATCTTTGTCGAAAGCGGCGGCGATAACCTCGCCGCCATGTTCAGCCCGGAACTCGTGGACGTCGCCATTTATGTGATCGACGTTTCAGGCGGAGACAAGATCCCGCGGAAAGGCGGCCCTGGGATTACGCGCTCTGACCTGCTGGTGATTAACAAGATCGATCTTGCCCCACACGTCGGAGCGTCGCTCGATGTGATGGACCGTGACGCGAAGCGTATGCGCGGAAACCGTCCGTTTCTGTTTACCAATTTAAAAAACGCCACTGGCTTATCCGATGTCGTCTCCTGGGTGGAACACAACCTCGCCAATCCCGCACGCCGTGAGCTCATTGATGCGCATGGGCCCTATCATGGTCAAGCGCACACCCACTCTCATTAACGGGTAATTTCGGATGCGCTCTTTCGCGACGCTCCCTAACCTGTTGACTCTCGCACGCCTGATTCTTGCGCCATTCGTTTTCGTCGCTATTGTGAGCGCCCGGCATCAAACGGCTCTCGTCCTGTTCCTTGTCGTGGCTGCCACGGATTCTCTGGACGGCTTCCTCGCACGCCGCCTGCGGCAGGAAACAAACATTGGCGCTTATCTCGACCCCATCGCCGACAAGCTGCTGCTGAGCGGCGTTTACGTTTCGCTGGCCATGGCTCGGGTTATTCCCGTTTGGGTGGTGGTGCTCATTCTCGGCCGGGATCTTTTTCTGCTGCTCTCCTCCGGAATCGTCCTGTTGGTCACCGCCCATCGTGAGTTCCGTCCCAGCGTTTGGGGCAAAGCGAGCACCTTCGTCCAGATCGCTTGTGCGACGGTTTTCTTGCTTTACGATGCCGTGCCAGGCAGCGTATTGCTGGCGCTCGCCCGTTTCCTGATCTGGGCGGTTGCGGCGTTTACTATCTGGAGTGGACTCCACTACGGTTGGCGCGGGTTTCGGTGGCTAAAAGCGCATTGACGGGACCGACGGGCCGGAGTAGGCTAGAAATGTCGGGGTTGGAATGACACGCTACGTGCCGGCTCGGCATTACCTCACCTTTGGCATCACGGCACTGGCGCTTGCAGCCTTTTCGGCGTGGCTCGGCTTTGTGGAATTGCGGCCGGCGTTTATTGCCGCCGGTCTGTTCGTCCTGAGCGCAGCGTTGCTGCTCACTCTGGCGTTTCGTCCGGCGCTCGAAATCCACGAAGAGTTCCTGGCCATCGGTAAACGGCGAATCCTTTGGATGGATATCCGCCGCCTGGACCGTACCGGGTGGATATCCCCGCTGATTTTGCGGATGACTTTGTTCGACGATTCCCATGTCCTGCTGGTGTATCCCGGCGACCCGGAATCCTGCACAGCGCTCCTTCGCAATCTTCGCCGGCTTTCCCGCGACGCGTTGATCGATGGTGTTCCCTACCGGCAGTATTGGGGTGAGGCCTTGAATCCTGGTCCGGAGCGGCGTCAGCTTCCCTCTCCCCGCTACCGCCTTCTCCGCCCCGAGGACGAGGCTGAAGTGGAAAAGCTGTATCAGCGTCTCAAAACGGTCGGTCACTTGGATCAAAAGAACACCACGGACGAGAAGTAGTTCGTGGCATTGCGCCATTCCCTGAAAACCAAAATCCTTGCCTGCGCGGTGCTGATTCTTGCTGCCGCCCTCACGCATTCCGTGTGGCTCGCATGGATGGGGGAATGGCTCGTCCACGACGATCCGCCCGATCGTGCGGACGCCATCGTGGTGCTTGCCGGTGATCCTTTTGGCTACCGGATTCTAAAAGCCGCTGAATTGGCCAAGAACGGCTTTGCGCGGGCCGTGCTCGTCAGCGGACCGTCAGGCTTTTACGATGTGCACGAGTGCGATCTGGCGATTCCGTTCGCCGTCCGCCACGGCTACCCCGCGGACTGGTTCATTCCGGTCCCACACGACGGCCACTCGACCGACGAAGAAGCACGCGCCGTTTTCCCTGTTCTCACCAGCCGTCAAGCGCATCGCGTGATCGTTGTAACGTCCAATTACCACACCGCCCGCGCCCGGAGAACCCTACTCTCCGACTGGCCAGGAATCGACATTCGCATGATCGCAGCCTCCGACAGGTTCTTCACCCCCGGCAGCTGGTGGCGCAACCGCGAAGGCCGCAAGATCTTTCTTTTAGAATGGGTGAAGACACTCGCGCGCTTCGTGCGAATGTAAACCGATGCGGGAATCGTTTCGAACTCTTTGGCCTTATATGAGGCGCTACCGACGCGGCCTATCGCTCGGCATCGCCTCTCTCATTCTCAAAGATCTTGCTCATGCATCCGTCCCGCTGGTGATTGGATGGGCCATCGATGCGCTCACCGCCCACCGTCCTTTTCCGGTCATTCTTCGTTTCGCGCTTCTTTTGATTGGTCTGGCCGCAGCGCGCGGTCTCTTTCAGTTCTGGATGCGTGTTGTTCTCATCGGGATATCGCGCGATATCGAATACGATTTGCGCAACGATCTGTTTGCCCACCTGGTCTCGCTTTCGCCGGACTTTTACGCCCGCCAGCGCACGGGCGACATCATGGCCCGCGCCACCAACGACCTGAACGCGGTCCGCATGATGCTCGGCCCCGGCATCATGTACTGGGCCGAAACCAGCCTCACCTTCGTCCTCGCCATCACCGTGATGGCTCTCAAAGACTGGCGCCTGATGCTGCTGGCGGTGCTCCCCGCACCCATCGTGAGCATTGCCGTTACGCTGTTTGGCCGCGCCATTCACGAACGGTTCGAAGCCATTCAGGCGATGTTTTCCGATATCAGCAGCCGCGTGCAGGAGAATCTTTCCGGCGTCCGCATGGTGCGCGCCTTCGTGCAAGAAGCGGCCGAACTCCGCCGCTTCGAAAAACTCAACCAGGACTACATCCACCAGAATCTGCGCCTGGTTCGTATCTCCGGACTCTTCCAACCTTTGCTGGAAGCTCTGATTGGCGTTACGTTTCTCGTCGTGTTGTGGGCGGGCGGCTACCAGGTGCTGGAAAACCGTATTTCCCTGGGCGGCTTTGTTATGTTCAACACGTACATGGGCATGTTGGTCTGGCCCATGATCGCGCTTGGCTGGGTCGTGAACCTCATGCAGCGGGGCACGGCATCGATGAGCCGCATCAACCAGATCATGCGCGAGATACCCACCATCGCCCCACCGCCTTCGCCTGTCACCATTCCTCACGCGCGCGGCGAAATCGAATTTCGCGGCGTCACTCTCGATTATCCCAGCGGCCGCGCGCTTGACCAGGTGGATCTTGTGATTCCCGGCGGATCCACTCTCGCCGTCGTCGGACACACGGGAAGCGGCAAGAGCACGCTCGTCAACCTGATTCCTCGGCTCATGGATCCGACTGCCGGCGCGGTTTACCTCGACGGAATCAATCTCCGCGACCTCGATCCAGCCGAGCTGCGCCGGCTGATCGGCTTCGTGCCTCAGGAGACATTTCTGTTCAGCGCTACGCTCGCCGAAAACATAGCCTTTGGCGTCGAGCATGCCACTCTCGACGAGATCTGCCGTGCGGCCGAGCTGGCGGGCCTCGCAAGCGACATCGAATCCTTTCCCAACCGTCACGAAACTATGGTCGGCGAGCGCGGGATCACCCTGTCCGGCGGCCAGAAACAGCGCACTGCCATTGCGCGCGCGCTTCTCCGCAATCCGCGCATCCTCATCCTCGATGATGCCCTCTCCAGCGTCGATACCCTTACCGAAGAGCGCATACTCACCGGGCTTGCCGAAACAATGCGCGGCCGCACCGTAATCCTGATTTCCCACCGTGTCTCTACGGTCCGCCAGGCCGATTCCATCGTCGTTCTCGAAAAAGGCCGCATCGTCGAGCAGGGCACGCATGCCGAGCTCGTCGCGAACGGCGGGTACTACGCTGACCTTTCGCAAAAGCAGATGCTCGAAGAAGAGCTCGAAGCCATCTGAACCGCTTGCTGTCGGTGCGCGTCAGTTCCCATTCGAGCCCAGCTCGCGCACGATGTCTCCCACAAATGACTTGGCGTCTCCGAACAGCATGAGCGTTTTATCCAGGTAGTACAACTCGTTATCGATTCCCGCAAACCCCGGACTCATTCCCCGCTTGATGACCATCACCGTCCGCGCTTTATCGACATCCAGGATTGGCATGCCATAAATCGGACTGCTCTTATCGCTGCGCGCGGCTGGATTGGTCACATCGTTTGCTCCAATCACCAGCGCAACATCCGTCTGCGGAAAGTCCGCGTTGATCTCATCCATTTCCAGCAGCCGGTCATAGGGGATATCGGCTTCCGCCAGCAGCACGTTCATATGTCCCGGCATGCGCCCGGCCACGGGATGAATGCCGAATCTCACGTCTACGCCGCGCTTGGTCAGCGCATCATAGAACTCCCGCACCTTGTGCTGTGCCTGCGCCACCGCCATGCCGTAGCCGGGAACAATGATCACCGAGTTCGCCGCTCCCAGAATGGCTGCGGCTTCCTCGGCGGTGGCTGTTCGCACGTTCCGCGCCTCCACCACGCCTCCGGCCGAGGTTTGTACCTGCCCGAATGCCCCAAAAAGCACGTTCGTAAACGAGCGGTTCATGGCTTTCGACATGATGACCGACAAAATGAATCCCGACGACCCGTCCAGCGCCCCCGCAATGATCAGAAGCTTGCTGTCCAGTGCGAACCCCATCGCCGCCGCCGAAAGGCCCGCGTAGGAATTCAGGAGCGAGATGACCGTCGGCATATCTGCGCCTCCGATCGGCACGATCATCAACACCCCGAACAGCAGCGGAATCGCAATGATCACCGGAAAGAGACGTGTTTCGCCCGGATGCAGCACGAGATAAACCGCAACCGCCACTGCTATGGCCAGCAGTGAAATGTTGACGATATTCTGTCCCCTATACGTGATGGGCCGCTGTGGCAACACCTCCTGCAGCTTGCCGGCCGCCATCAGGCTTCCGGTAAACGTCAAGCTGCCCAGAATCACCTCCATGGCCAGCACTGCCATCATGAAGCGCGGCACCTGCGGCGCAAGCTGGTAGTACTCCGCCGTCCCCACCAGCGACACGCAAAGCGCGCCAAATGCGTGGCTCAATGCAGTCCGCTGCGGCACCGCGGTCATCTGCACCAGCCCCAGCGGCACGCCGATGACGGCACCGGCGACCAGTGCGATCGCCACCCACGTGTAGTCTACGATCCCGCGATGCAGCAGGGTCGCGCCGATTGCCAGCGCCATGCCCACCTCGCCGGCCAAAACGCCGCGCCGGGCTGTGGTAGGAGCGCTCAGCCATCGCAACGAAAGGATGAACAGTGCCGTCGAGATCAGATAGATGAGCTCGATGGCGCGATCCGTAATCTCAGCGCTGGTCATGGCTTCTTGGTCTTACTCGCCCTGAACATCCGTAACATGCGGTCGGTGATCAGAAACCCTCCCACTACATTGCTGGTAGCAGCCGCCACGGCCAGCGTCCCCAATACCGTTGAGAGCCCGCTTTTGTGCTCGCCGACCAGTAGGATGGCGCCAACTACGGCGATCGCGTCCAGCGCATTGGTCAGCGACATGAGCGGCGTGTGCAGGAGCGGCGACACGCGCCGAATCACTTCGAATCCCACGAATGCCGCCAGCACGAATACGTACAGGCTTGTGATGAGATCAGACGTCATCTTTTCTCCTTGATCTTTTTTCGCTGTTCAGGCCTTGGTCTGCGCCATCGCCGGCAGCGAGTAGAACTCCCGAATCCGCGCATTCACGATATCTCCGCCCTGCGTCACCAGCGTCTCGCGCGAAATCTCGTCATCGACATGCATGTGCCCGTCGCGAAACAGATGCGTCAGGAAAGCGGTTACGTTCCGCGCATAGAGCTGGCTGGCGTGATAGGGCACGCTGCTTGCCAGGTTGATGGTGCCGATAACCGTCACGCCGTGTTCCACCGCCACTTCGCCCGCCCGCGTGGCCTCGCAATTGCCTCCGCGCTCCGCTGCCAGATCGACCACTACCGATCCTGGCGCCATCTTGGCGATCATTTCGCGCGTTACCAGTACCGGCGATCTTTTCCCGGGCACCACGGCGGCCGTGATCACCACATCGCTGTCCGCCACAACATTTCCCAGCAGTTCTTTTTGGCGCCGGTAGAACGCTTCGTCCTGCGCTTTGGCATATCCGCGGGCGTCTTGCGCATCCTGAGCCTCAATGGGCAGTTCGATGAAGCGGCCGCCTACGCTGTGCACCTGCTCTTTCACAGCCGGCCGCAAATCGTACGCCGATACCACAGCTCCCAGGCGCCGCGCCGTTGCTATGGCTTGCAGACCCGCTACGCCCGCGCCGATCACGAATACCCGCGCCGGCGTCACCGTTCCCGCCGCCGTGGTCAGCATAGGAAACAGACGCGGCAATGTGTCCGCTGCCAGGAGGACGGCTTTATATCCGCACACCGTGGCCATCGATGAGAGCGCATCCATGCTCTGTGCGCGCGTCGTGCGCGGCATTAACTCTACGGAAAACGACGTAACCCCGGTCGCTGCGATTTCCTGTACCGTCTCCACCGTCCCCAAAGGCCGCAGGAAGCCCACCAGAACTTGGCCGGGTCGAAGAAGCGCCAGGTCTGCCGCCCCGGTCCGATCGTTCGACCCATGACACAAGACCTGAACTACGACATCGGCCTGACGAAAAACCTGGGCGCGCTCGCCAACCACCGTGGCGCCTTTGGCGGTGTAATCCGCATCCGGATACCCGGCGCTCAGCCCGGCTTGGGCTTCAAGCACCACTTGGAATCCCGCCTTGGCGAGCGTCGGAACCACAGCCGGAACGAGCGCTACACGGCGTTCTCCCGGAAAACTTTCCTTGGGAACCCCGATGACCATTTGGCCTCCCGTTACGTACTCCTTTATCATGCCGCGTAAGGAGGCCTGCCGTGTTTCCTCACGCCGCTCGCACCGCCGAGAATCTGGTCACCGTCGGCTGCACGAGGCGCTCGAAATCGGCGTACGCAATCCGCATCAACTCGTTGTGCGTCCCGGCGTTGAAGGAAATCTCCTTGTCCTTGGTCAGGCTCTCGTCCACAAATACCGGCACTTGATACAGATTTCCGAACGGCGGCATCGCGCCGGTCTCGCACTCCGGAAACTTGCCGCGAAATTCCGCTTCTGTCGCTAAAGCCACGCTTTTTGCCCCAGTCATCGCCTTCAGTAGCCCCAGGTCGACGTGCTTTGATGCCGGCAGAACGGCCATCGCAAGCTTCCCATCCAGACTCACGATCACGGTTTTGGCCATATCTTGCCCTCGAATGTGGGCTAGCGCCGCCACTTCCTGGGCTGTGTAGGCCGTTGAGTGCGTTATGGTTACGTACTTTACTTGGTTGCTGTTGAGAAATTCCGCAAGCTTCTTGGCAGGCATATCGGCCTCCTTTGCGTTTGCCGTTTTTCCATGCATGCCTCGTGCCACCAGCTGTCACCATCGCTGTAGACATGAAGACCGTGAAGCGTTGCGGCGCCTTGAAGCTATATAACCTTCAAAACCACCACCGTCTGATCGTCGAACAGTTCTCGATTGTATTGGTCCAGATCAGCAAAAATCGCGTCGAGCAACTCTTGCGCCGGCTTCATCCAATGTCCCCGCACCACATGCGCCAGCCGTCCGCGCCCGTACTCATGCCCGGCAGGACTCATGTGGTCACTGACCCCATCGGAATAAAGCACGAGTACATCGCCCGTTTGCGCTTCAAACGTGATCTCTTCGTAGTCGCGGTCCGGCAGCAGGCCCAGCGGTACCCCTTCCACTCGCAACTTGAGGATTTCGCCCTTCCGGCAGATCATGGGCGGCAGACTGCCGGCGTTCGACATGTCGAAGTGGCGCGTATCCGGGTGCCACAATAGCACCAGCATCGTTACGTAACGCGCTTCCACTTTGCGGGCCACCAGGGCGTCGTTCAGTACCTTCATCAACGCCGCCGGACTCCTTCGCCGGCGCACCGCTGACCGTAGAATTCCCGAGATGAGCGATCCGTACAGCGCCGCCGCGGCACCCTTCCCGCTGACGTCGCCGAAGGCCAACGTCGCATGCTCGCTATCGTGCTCCGAGAGATCGTAAATATCCCCGCTGATCTCACGTGCCGGACGAAGTCCGATCGCAATTTCCAGGTTCACCAGGTCCGGAGGTTCGGTCGGCAGCAGCCACGTCTGTAATTCCCGCGCCGCCTTTAGATCTTCTTCCATGCGGCGCTGCCGCTGCGCCACTTCTTCGTATAACCGCGCGTTCTCCACTGACGTTGCGATCTGCGGGGCCAGCAGGGAAAGGGTGCGCACGTGGTCTTCCGTGAAATACGCCACACGATCGCTCTCCAGGTCCATCACGCCCACCACGCGATCGTGCACAATGAGCGGTATGGCCACCTCCGATCGCAGATCCGGATGCGAAGCAATGTAGCGCGGATCCGTCAAAGTGTCGTCCACCCGCACAGGCTCCCGTGACTCCGCCGCCGCACCCGTGATCCCCTTTCCGAGCGGGATGTTGTCGATATTCACGCGCTTGTCGTGCCGCACGCTCACCCGGTGCCGCAGTACTTTGTGCTGCTCATCCACCAGCAGAATGCTGAATGCGTCGTAGTTGATCAGCCCGCGCACCGTCTCCGCGATCTTGCCGAGCAGTTCGTCCAAATCCAGGATCGAGGCAAATTCATGCGAAATGCGCTGTAACGTGCGCAACGTCCGGTTTTGCCGGTCCACCCGCCGGTACAGCCTCGCATTATCGATTGACGATGCGACACGTGAAGCGATCAGCCGCAGCAGCGCCCGGTCATATTCGCTATAAGCGTTTTCCCGCGTCGATTGCACGTCGATCACACCCACCAGCAGGTTGCGCGCCAGCATCGGCACCGCCAGTTCGCTTCGCACCGCGTCCAGCGCGTTCAGGTATCGAGGATCCTTCCGCACATCGATCACCAGGATCGGCTCGTGCTGCTTCGCCGCGGTGCCCGTGATGCCTTCGCCCAAACGCACGGCCAGGCTCCGCACCACTTCCTCGCGATGCCCCACCGCATAGCGGATCCGCAGGTCCTGCCGCCGCTCGCTGTACAGCAGGATGGCGAATAACTCGTACGGTATTACCTTTTTGACAATGCCCGCCACATTCGAGAGAAGCTGATCCAGATCGAGCGTGTTGCTGGTTGCCGACGTTACCTCGAGCAGGAAATCCAGCAGCTCCGAACGTTCGCGAAACCGTACCGCTGATTTTCGAGTGGCCTGCATGGATGCTTAGAACGAGCCTCGGCTCACGCTTTGGCAGCCTCGAGGATGGTGGGGCCGGGACGGGTCACAGAAAAATCCAAACCGTCGTACAATTCGTAGGGACCATTGTAATGGAGAAACGCAAACTTCTGCGCATTTGGTTCGTTTTGTCTGCCGCAACGGTCCTGGCCGCCCACCCCATGGGCAATTTCAGCGTCAATCACTACGCGCGCCTGTCCCCCGCCCCGCAAGGCCTGGAAATCCTTTACGTGCTCGACCTCGCCGAGATCCCCACTTTTGAGCTTCTCCAAAAATGGAATCTCGCGGATGGCGGCGGCAAGGAGCAGATCGCCCGCGCCGCTCGCACCCAGGCGCGAGACTGGATCGCAAACTTGGCCATCACGGTGAACGGTCGCGGCGTTACCCCGCATCTCGAGTCCGCCGATACCGTCATGGCCGAGGGCGCCGGCGGCATGCAGGTCATGCGCGTGAACATGCGCCTTTCTCTTCCCATCGCTTCGGGAAGCGTCGCCTACGAAGATCAGAACTATCCCGGCCGTGCGGGCTGGAAAGAAATTGTCATCCCCCGGTCGCTGGGCGGCCGGTCCGAACAATCGGTCGATCGCAGCCGGGCCCTGACCGCTTATCCGCAGGATCCAACCATTGCGCCGCCCCAGGATCTCAGGGCTTCTCTTGCATGGACCCCAGCTGCCCCGGCGCTCGCCCGCGCGGAGAAACCCGCCCCGCCGGTCGTCACCTCCCCGGCCCCTGCGGCAAAAGCACCGCTCGCCACGGCTCCCGTCCCGCTCCAGCCCTCCGCTCCTGGTACCGTCGTCCGCGGTGATTTCCTTTCGCAGCTTCTGAATCGCCGCGAAATTCCGCTCGGCATGGTCCTGCTTGGTCTGGCGGTAGCCTTCGGTTTCGGCGCCATGCACGCCCTGTCTCCCGGTCATGGCAAAACCATCGTGGCCGCCTACCTGGTAGGCTCGCGCGGCACAATCAAGCACGCTCTGTTCCTCGGCGGCATGGTCACATTTACTCATACCATCAGCGTTTTCTTTCTTGGCTTGACCACGCTCTTTCTCTCGCAATACGTGCTGCCCGAAAAGATCATCCCCGTGCTTGGAGCTATTTCCGGCATTTCCATCGTCTGGATCGGCGGCACTCTTCTCATCCAGCGCGCTCGTAGGCTCCGCGGCCACACCCACACCCATACGCATTCCAACGATCACGGCCACAGCCACGATCATCATCACCACGATCATGACCATGACCACGGTCACGATCACAACCACGGCCCCAATGGTCATACCCACGTCCCGGAAGGCGACATCACCCTTGCGAGCCTTATCGCCCTGGGCGCCAGCGGCGGCCTCGTTCCCTGCCCCTCGGCCCTGGTCTTGTTGCTGAGCTCGATCGCTCTAGGCCGCGTCGCCTTTGGCCTCCTGCTGCTGGTCAGTTTCAGCGCCGGCCTCGCCATCGTGCTCATGGGCATCGGCGTTGCGGTGCTCTATGCCAAGAATCTCCTCCCCGATAGCCAGAAGACCGCGCGCCACCCGGCGTTCCGTCTCATTCCCGTCTTCTCCGCCGCCCTCATCGTCTGCATTGGCCTCATTATGACCGGCGTCTCTCTCGGTTGGATTCGGCCCGATCGCGTCCTCGGCCTGACGTAAGATCCCTCGTTTCGCAAGCTTCCGGCCATTTCTCTGCTACGATGGCTCGGTAGATCAGGCTTCGCGCCTGCCTGCCACATGGAGAGCATCGGCCGGTATCAAATCACCCGGGAACTGGGTCGCGGTGCCATGGGCGTGGTGTATCTCGCCGTTGACCCGACAATCGGCCGCAACGTAGCCATCAAAACCATTCGCCTGGGCGAGGTCACCGATGAGGAAGAGCGCAGCAAGCTCCGCGAACGCCTCTTTCGTGAAGCCCGCTCCGCCGGCATCCTCTCCCACCCCGGAATCGTCACCATCTACGACATGGAAGAGCACGATGACGTCGCCTTCATCGCCATGGAGTATGTGGATGGGCCCACGCTCGATCAGCTCCTCTCCAAGCGGGAACCCCTCGCCCCCGAGCGCTTGATGAGCATCTTGCGCCAAACGGCCGCCGGGCTCGACTATGCCCACGCCAAAGGCATCGTCCATCGCGACATCAAGCCCGCCAACGTCATGATGGCCTCCGACGGCGCCGTGAAGATTACGGATTTCGGCATCGCCAAGGTCACGACTTCGCAACAGTACACCCAAACCGGAACCATCCTCGGCACGCCGAACTACATGTCTCCCGAGCAGGTGCAGGGCCTCGCCGTTTCCGGCCGTGCCGACCAGTTTTCCCTCGCCGTCATCGCCTTCGAAATCCTCACCGGCGATCGTCCCTTCACCGGAGAGCACCTCACCACGGTCGTCTACAAAATCGTTGCCGAGGAGCCACCCCCGGCGCAGCGCCTCAACCCCACGCTCGGCCCGCAAATCGACGCTGTTCTTCGCCGCGGACTCGCCAAAAAGCCCGAAGCCCGCTACGCCTCTTGCATCGAGTTCATCAACAGTCTCGACGCCGCCTGCGCAAGCACCAAGGGCTGGAAGAATCTCCCGCGCGGCGGCAACATGAGCTTGCCCACCGTGATTAGCGAATCAGCCGGAACTGCTACTCACACTGGACGCTTCAACCCGGGTTCCACCACCGAAGAAGTTGCGACCCACCGCCGCAGCCGCTGGAAATGGCTTCTGCCTTTCGCTGCTGCATTGCTCGTCGCCCTGGGCCTAATAGCCCTGATCGCTCTCCAGTTCGGCCCCGATCTCGGTACCACGCGGAGCTCGGCCAGTCCGTCCGCCTCCGAAACGACATCCAGCTCCAAACCACCGGAGACGCCGCCTTCACCACCGGCCGAAGAGAAAAAGACTGCGCCGCCTGAGTCCTCTGCCGCCGCTCCTTCCGACTCCGGCAGTACCCCGCAGGACAAGCCCCCCGCAGAACAGGCCAAGCCTGTGGAACAATCCAAGCCCCCCGAGGAGAGCAAACCGCCTCAAGCCGAACCCGCCCAGCAGGAGAAGCCTGCTGCCGCTAAAGCTCCACCCATCGAGCACCCGCGCTCCCGTCCCCAACCCGCGAAAGGCCCACAGGACGTGATGTTCACGAGCGAACCTGCCGGCGCCACTGCCACCCTCGATGGTGACCCCGGCGCCACATGTAAGACTCCCTGCCTCATGACCGTGATGCCGGGACATCACTCCATCGCCATCGCCCAGTCGGGTTATCAGCCGGAGCGCCGCGAGTTCACCATTATCGATAGCCCGGTCGAGGTCGCGCGCGTCACTCTGCGTACTCTTTCCGGCACGCTCATGATCAGCTCCGATCCGCCTGGCGCTTCCATCACGCTCAATGGACAGGCCACGTCCAAAGCCACTCCCGCCCAGTTCAATCTTCCGCCCGGTTCATATAATGTCCGGCTCGAAAAGGACGGCATTCAGAAATCCGTTTCCATTGAGGTCAAGAATGGCGAGACCACTTACCAGAAGCTCGCTCTGCAATAAGACAACACGATCGCGCATCGGTATTTCCCCTGAGTCATTTTGCCCGCGCAGTAATTCGCCTTTTTTTGCCTCGTTAACCTGGTAAGTCACCTGGGTGAACCGCCGCGATCTCAGTCGGATCAGCCGTCCAGTTGTCGTGCGCATGCCCGTCTTTGTACGCCTCTCGATAGCAATCGGAGGATCGTGACAGATTGTCACCTTCAGCAAGCAATTTTCTCGTAAGTTTTTCAATTGCATAGCCTTCTCTTTGGACTGCGACGTGCCTCACCCCGAGTGTCTTGACGACCGTGTTGAGGCACTCGTATATGATCAAGCGACCACTACAACTCAACTTTCGATCCATAGCGCCCGCCGGGCTGCCCGCTGGTGCCAGCTCGCGCGCCGTTCGAAAGACCTTGGCCCTCCGGCCATCTGCCGGGAATCTGACCCTCGCTGTCCTTGCTGTCGTCGTCTCCGTCCCTGGCTTTGCGGAACACAAAATCGCGCCCGATCTCGCCCGCGCCACGGAATCCGTTGATGTCATTGTTCAATTTCATTCCACTCCGTCCGCCGAACACCTCGGCCGCCTCGCCGCCCGTGGCCATGTGAAGCGCGTCTTTGAGCATGTCCGTGCCGTGCACATGAGCCTGCCCTCGAATCAGGTGCAGGCACTCGAAGCCGATCCCTCGGTGGCGTATGTTTCACCAGACCGCCCGGTTGCCGCACTCTACAATAACGGCAACGGCTTTGGTCCGCCCGACGTGGTCGGCTCCACCGTGAACGCCAACATGGCCTGGCGCTGGGGCCTCGACGGCTCCGGTGTGGGCGTCGCCGTAATCGATAGCGGCATTACGCAAAAAGACGACCTGATGAATTACAACAATTCAGCGTCGCGCGTCGTCTACAGCCAGAGTTTCGTTCCCGGTCAGGACCCCTCGGACCTTTTCGGTCACGGAACCCACGTCGCCGGGATCGCCGGCGGCAATGGCGCCGATTCCAACGGCATCGGAGCTGTCCAGACCTTCCAAGGCATCGCGCCTAACATCAACATCGTCGATTTGAAGGTGCTCGATCAGAACGGGTCCGGCATGGCCAGCTGGGTCATCGCCGCCATCAACCAGGCCATCGCTCTCAAGAACACGTACAACATCCGCGTTATCAATCTTTCGCTGGGACAACCGGTTTACGAAAGCTACACGCTCGATCCTCTCTGCCAGGCGGTGGAACAGGCGTGGGCCGCGGGCATCGTCGTCGTCACTGCCGCCGGCAACTACGGCCGTGACACTTCTCAGGGCACCAACGGCTACGCCACGATTACTTCTCCCGGCAACGATCCTTATGTCATCACCGTCGGCGCGACGGACATGCACAACAGTCGCAACCGCAATGACGACACGATTGCCAGCTACAGCTCCAAGGGACCTTCCGCCATCGATCACGTTGTCAAACCCGACCTGGTAGCCCCCGGCAACAACATCATTTCGCTGCTCGCATCGACCACCTGTACCCTGGTCACCACGTATCCCTCCACCCAGATTCCCGTGTCCTCTTATCAATGGTCGTGGGGACACGGCAGCTGGGGGCAGCAGCAGATGTCCACCAATTACTTCATGCTGAGCGGCACCAGCATGGCCACCCCCGTAGTAAGCGGAGCCGCCGCCCTGCTCCTCCAGGCGTATCCGTCCCTGACTCCCGATCAGATCAAGGCGCGGTTGATGAAAACGGCGTCCAAATCGCTGCCCAGGTACAGCACCGACGTCGAGTCTTGGTTCTCCCGCAGCTACGGAATCCAGGGCGACATCTTTACCGTCGGCGCAGGCTATCTCGATATCGCCGCCGCGCTTTCCAATAACGACTTGGCCACCTTGCCCGCAGTTTCCCCGGTTGCATCCTACGACCCCAGCACGGGCTTCGTGACTATCTCCCGCAGCGATCTCTGGAGCAACTCCGCCACCTTCATCGACTCCGTGGTCTGGGGAACCGCCGTCTTCACCGGATCATCCAACGGCTTCTCTGTCGTCTGGGGTGACTCCGTCGTCTGGGGTAATTCCATGTCCAACGGCTTCTCCGTCGTTTGGGGCGATTCCATCAACTTCTCCGCTATGCAGGCCGCCTCACCCGCCGATAGTGACAACTAGCTTCCCCGCTTTCCACTTTCCACCTAACCGCTACGCAAGGGCGAGGTAACCCCTCGCCCCCTCCCTCACCGCCCTTCCGCCACCGCGTGCTACCGTAACTTCTCAGATGCACGCCCGCCGCCCGGTCCTGCAATATCTGTTGCTTGTCGGTATTCCGCTCCTCGGTGTCATGGGCATCCTCCATCTGGGCCGGGATTTGTCCGCGCCCGCGCCGGAGTATCGGATCGAACTAGCGTCCCAGGCTCCCACCCCGACACCCGCGCCGAATCTCGTCACGCTCCTTCTCCAGGTCGCCGCCATCGTCATCACCGCCCGCCTCACCGGCGTGCTCTTCCGCTACCTCGGACAGCCTCAGGTCATGGGCGAAACCGTTGCCGGCATCCTTCTCGGCCCCTCCCTTCTCGGCTGGCTCGCTCCCGGCCTCTCCCGCGTTCTCTTCCCCGCTTCCAGCCTCAGCTACCTCGGCGTGCTCAGCCAGGTCGGCCTGCTGCTGTTTATGTTCCTCGTCGGGCTCGAATTCAACGCCACCGTAATTCGCAACCTCGGCCGCGCCGTGGTTCTCACCAGCCACGTCAGTATCAGCGCGCCCTTTCTTCTCGGATCGCTGCTCGCGCTATTTCTCTATCCCCGCCTGTCCGACGCCTCCGTCTCCTTCCCTGCCTTTGCCCTATTCCTCGGCGCTGCCATGAGCATCACGGCATTCCCCGTGCTCGCCCGCATCCTCACCGAGCGCCGTCTCACACGCACCGAACTCGGCACACTCGCCATCGCCTGTGCCGCCGTGGATGACGTCACCGCCTGGTGCATCCTCGCCTATATCGTCGCCTTCGTCCGCGCCAGCCATGGAACGCGGCCACTCTGGATTACCCTTGCCGGCGTTACCGCCTTTGCCCTGGTCATGGTCTATGGTGTCCGCAGCCTGTTGCAGCAGTTCCAGCGTGCTTACGCGCGCACCGGCCGCCTCACCGACACCATGATGGCCATGCTCCTCCTTCTGCTGCTCCTTTCCGCCGCCATCACCGAATGGCTCGGCATCCATCTGTTGTTCGGAGCGTTCTTGTTTGGCGCTATTCTCCCCCGCGACGCCGCCTTCCTCCACGCCGTCACCGAGAAACTGGAATCGGTAACCCTCGTCCTCCTGCTCCCGCTGTTCTTCGCCTTCACGGGACTGCGCACCTCCATCGGCCTGGTCAACGGTGCGCAGATGTGGCTCTACTGTTTGCTCATCATCCTCGTCGCCGTCGCTGGGAAACTCGGCGGCTCGACCCTCGCCGCCCGCCTCTCCGGTATTCCCGGGCGCGAATCCCTGGCTCTCGGCATCCTCATGAACACCCGCGGGCTCATGGAGCTCGTCATCCTCAACATCGGCCTCGAACTCGGCGTCATTAATCAAACCCTGTTTTCCATGATGGTCCTCATGGCCCTGGTAACCACCATCCTCACCACGCCCCTCATCGAGCTCGTCTATCCCGCCCGCCGCGCGGCACTGGCAACCGCCATCTACCGCTGAATATTTTGGCGGACCGGTAAGTCGCGCGTAAATCCAAAATTTCCACGCACCTCCCGCACATCACGCTGCATCCAACTCGGATACACAACGGCGGACACTCAATCTTCCTAAAGGAGGCGCTCGCGATGAAACGCAATACGATGCTGAGGATTTCCCTGGTTACAGGTGTGCTCGCCCTAGGCGGCTGGGCCATCGGTGCACAGGATAAGTACACCGTGAAAGTCCCAAATGGGCTCGCGTTCTCAGAATTCAGAGGATACGAGTCCTGGCAGCTTGTCTCCATCAGCCAGGATGGACCCCTGGTCGCTGCCATCCTCGCCAATCCCGTCATGATCAAGGCCTATCAAGACGGCATCCCAGCCAACGGCAAGCCTTTTCCTGACGGCTCCAAAATGGCGAAGGCTCATTGGACCCCCAAAAAGATGGAAGTGTTCCCCGCCGCTACCGTGCCCGGCGCCCAGCATGACGTCGACTTCATGGTGAAGGACAGCAAGCGCTTCGCCGACAGCGGAGGATGGGGCTACGCGGTCTTCGAATATGACGCCGCGTCCGACTCGTTCCGTCCCGGCACCACGGCCGACAAACCACCCCAGGCCAATGACGCGAAATGCGGTTTCGCGTGCCACACCAGCGTGAAGGCGAGAGATTACGTATTCACCGATTACGCCCATCGGTAAACCGGGCGCGCCACTGCGCTCTACCGCAACTGATCCCCTCGGCCACGGTTCGTCACTTTTTGGGTGGGCCCTGTGCGCCCTCTTTATAGCGCACATGGCAGGCGTGGCAAGCTCGATCCACTTCGTCTAGCTGCTTCGTGAATCCCGCGGTATCGTTAGCCGCTGCCAGCGCCGCCAGCCGTGCTGCCGCGTCAACATAATTCTCCGCCGCCCGGTCGAAACCTGCACGGTCTGACCAGATCGCCGCGAGCGCCTGCGAGTTCATCGACGTTTCACCTTTTCCCGTTCCCGCCGGAAACATGCGCGGAAGCGCCTTGGCCCATTTGGCAAGAGCCGCCGCCGGATAACCAAGGTTGCTTGCCTCGCGCCCCGCTTTCATCGCCTCGCCCATCGCGCGGAACGTGATCGACGACATATCCAGGCTCGCCTGGCGTGCGGCGATAACATCTGCGCCCGATACCCCCACGCCCGCCTGTGGCAATCCAACCGCCGCGAGGCCAATCCATGTGCCGCATAGAACCGCAAAGCGTCTCGACATTCGTACACCTCTTATCAACGTAAAATTGACAGCATGGCCGGATCGATGATACCTTGCTATACAAAGCTTGTAAAGCAAAGTCATGCAATAAACCGAGTGCCAATCCTGGAGGCGCAATGGAGATCGATACCCAGTTCCTGAAAGGCAGCATCGGTTTGTTGCTGCTGAACCTGCTGTCGCGCGGCGAGATGTATGGCTACGAAATTCTTCAGGAAGCCGCGCGCCGCAGCGCTAACGCGTTTGAGTTCAAGGAGGGTACGCTGTACCCCGCCCTGCATCAGCTCGAAAAGAAGGGCCTCATCAAGTCCCAATGGCGCACGGCCGACAGCGGCCGGGAGCGCAAATATTACTCGCTGACCCCCAAAGGGCGGAAAGCCGCCGCCATATACGAAAAGCAGTGGCATCATCTGACCGGCGCCATCGCCGCCATACTGGAGAGCCGCTAAATGCACGCCGTCAACGAACTGATCGACGGCATCGTGAACTCCTCACAAGCTCCTTCCGCCAGGAGGCAGGACATTCAGCGCGAGCTGCGCGCCCACATCGAAGATTTCGTCACTGCCGCCGAAAATGCCGGATGCGACCCGAATGAAATCGAGCGGCTCATCCTGGCCAAATTCGGCGACCCCGGCCAGATCGGCAGGAGTTTTGCCTGGATCTACCGTCACGAACGCCGCCGCCTTCACGCCATCGCCTTCGTGCTTACGACCCTCCTCCTTACAAGCTCTCTGCTACTCGCGATTCTTGCGTTGCAGGCCGCCCTGGCTCTCGGCTTCGGAACATCCGTCATGAACGTGGTCGCCAGCCGGCATACCCTCATCGAAGCCCTCGATATCCTGGCAACCGTGGCGGCTTACCTCGCCGTGACTTCACTCGAAAAGCTCTTCGACACCCGCCCGTTTGCAAAAGCTGCCCTTCTCCTCACTTTGATCGTTGCCGTCTTCGCCACATCGTGCGCCGCGGCAGGTTTACGTATGGCCTTTTTTGCCTTCGGACTGGTCAACGGGCTATTTATTCGCTCCGTCCAGTCATGGGTCACTCCGCACGCCGCGCGCCTGGCTATCATCGTGGTTTGTTTTCCCTCGGCCGGACTGGTTTTCGCCCTGCTTCGATCGCCAATATCCCATCTTGCGCTGGCGTCCACCTGTGCGAGTTGGCTCGCCATGGGAATTGGCTACCAATGCATGACCCATCTCGCCGCGCGTGTGGATGCAACTCTTCTGAAGAGTCTTGCATGGCGTTCCTGAAAGGCATGATCCCATGACTCGATTCGCCGGTCTGCTTGCCATCTGCCTGCTGTGCGCCCTTGCCTCGCGCAGCCTGGCGCATTTCAAACTGATCGAGCCTGCGTCCTGGCTTCAGGAATCAGACGATCTTGGCGATCCGCAGTGGTCTGCGCCATGCGGTGGAACCCTGACCGACCCCGGAAAGCCCACCGGCGCCATCACCAGAATTCAGGGCGGCGACAAGCTCCATATTCGAATCCGCGAAATGGCATTTCACCCCGGCTTCTACCGCGTGGCGCTTGCTGTAAATTCCCGCGCCGAACTCCCGCCCGACCCCGAAGCCCAAAGTGAACCGGGGCCCAACGGCCGCCTCCGCTCAGTTTCGGGAGCTATCCACTATCCGCCCTCACCGCCCGTTCTCGCCGACGGATTGTTCATGCACGTCGCACCTTTCGATCAGGATCAGCAGGCCGACATCGAAATTCCCAACATCAACTGCGCCAAATGCACGTTGCAAGTGATCGAGTTCATGGCCGCCCATGGCTTCAACAAAGATGGCGGCTACTCATATCATCACTGCGCCGACCTCCAGATCCGCGCCAACCCGAACAAGCCGGTAGACACAAGGTTTCCGCTCGAAAACAAACCGCAGTAAGTCCCGCTCCGGCCACTAGGAACTCGGTAGGCTCGCGGGGAACTCGGGGGAACTCGGGGACAGTCCGCCCGTTTACCGATTGCAAGGCGGCTGCTATTCGCAGACCGATGGGGGAACTCGCTGGACGTTACCACTGATTCTCGTACGTTGCCCACAGGTAATTGGGATACGCGCGGTCTGGCCCTGGGTCATCCTGGGTCATCAAGTCCCAAACGCCGATCGATATTCCTCAAGGGCGTGTAGGATATTGTAGAACTCGTTATAGAGCTTTCCCACGATAGCCTGTAGATTGCGCAGGCTGAGGCTCCTAGCAGTTGCGATTGACAGGGTCTTAAAGTCCTTCTTTGTCGCGTACCGGCTATTCATGGATTCCGGATCGATTTCCGTGAGCTGCGAGATTATCTTCGTGATCAGCGCCGCGTTTTGTGGGACGGCACAGGGATATCGTTCTTGGAGTCTCGTAAGCAACAGTTCCCACAACACCCCAATGTTGTGTTCCTTGCCGACATCCTCCGGTACCGGGTTGACGACCTCGACCAGAAGCTTCTTCAGGCTGAGTTCCAACGCGTGGCGGGATACGAAGATGATTGGAAAGACGGTCCATTCCGCGTGAATCCGGCCGGCGGCCGACTCGACTAATTCCATCGAAGCCTCATAGTAGCCTTCCTCGTACTTCGCGACGGGATCGTCGAGCGGGCCGGCGGGCCCGCCAATCACCACCTCCGCCTCTCCGCAGGCGTACACCGAATCAGCAGGTCCAAGGTATCCGTATGGACACAACCCCACCCTCTCGTCGAGATAACCCTTAACCCGCCTGTATACCTCCAACTCTTCGGCGGTCGGCTCAACCATTCGCGGCCATTATAGTCCCTTCCTCATTGAGTCAACGATTCATCGCTCCAAGCCAAGAGGTTTTCATATCTCCGCCCCTGAGCACGCGCTCGCGTCGCACGTTGGCAGAGAGTCAGCGGAAGCAGATCGAACCCGGAGACCCAGCCACACTACTTCTCGGTTTTGGGTTTTCGCGATCGGAAGGTTAGAGGACTGGAGACGTTACGAAGTGGATCTGGTAGTCGACGGCACCGATTTTGTAGTTCCAAGTTCCGCTGCATAGACCAAACTCCGCAAGATACCTGTTAAATGCATCCATAAGTTCTATGGGTACGGGTTTGCATCCAGGTTCGAACAACGCACTGCCATCTGCGTGGCGAACGCCGCTCGCGATGGTCTGAAGGCCCCTTCCGCCGGGCGATGCATCTATGCGCAGCTTCAATTCCTGCTGGAACTCAGCGTCATTTAGCACTGGTGCAATCATACCCTGTCCTGCACTCTCCTCACCATGTGCGGACATTCAACCCTGAGCGAGTCTCCCACGTCTTGGACTGGCCCTACGCTCGACCAACATGGATATAATTCGAGAGCTGGCTGGCCGGAAACGATGTGACACTCTGTTTCATTGGGAAATGAGCCGCCCCGGATTCATAGCAACATTGGTTCTCGCAGCTTCCCTCACAAGTTGTGACTTATCCACTCTTGTACACGATCGCAAAATCTTGGAAGATCAGCTTGCGGTAGCTCGAAAGGAACTTGAATCGCGCCAAGCGCATGATGCCGAATGGCAACAAGAGGTTGCCCGGCGCAAACAGTACTCTCGTTTCCGAAATCCCCTAACCGGCGAATTCCAAGCCACGATGGGCAGGGAGGAACTGAAGGACTATTGGGGGTACAAAGAGCGGATATTCGCGGTGCAGCTGACCATTGCTGAGTTGGAGCGCAAATTGAGCACGTTGGAACAGGCCGGCCATCTGCCGAACGCCACGGAAGATCAGCTCGCAGGTGCCCGATTGGAACTCACGCTGCGCCAGGCACACAATGCCGAGTGGCAACAAGAGCTCGCAAGGCGCAAACAGAAGTCCCGCTTCCGAAATCCCCTAACCGGCGAATTCCAAGCCACGATGGGCAGCAAAGAGTCTGAGGACTACCACAGCAATCAGCAGCAAATTTTCGCGCTGCAACTGAAGATTGCTGAATTGGAGGGCAAGCTCAAGACGCTCAAGTAACCAGAAACCCATCGGCAGTTTGTCGAGCAACTTTCCGCACTGAAGCACCGGTCCGGTTCGAAAGTCCTTCGTCTCCCTTCTCCCCCTCTGCTATCATTCTCCTCATCAAGGAGCCCACATGCTCACTCGCCGCGACCTCGCCCGCTTCGGCCTGGCTGCTTTCACCGGACGCATGCTTCCCGAGGTGGCCTACGCGCAGCGTGCCGCCATCCCCGGCAATCTGCCGCCCGACACCGTTTTCCTCAACGCCAATGAGAACCCCGAAGGCCCGCCGAAATCTTCTATCGAGGCCATGGCCAAGGTGCTTCCCGAAGGCGGCCGCTATCACTACCAGGAATTCCGCGAATTCTACGGCACCCTCGCGCACAGCGAAGACCTTGCGCCCGAGCAGATCCTCGTTGGCTCCGGCTCGAGCGAGGTCCTCCACGCCGCCATCGACGCCTTCACGTCGCCCGCCCGGCCGCTCATCACCGTCTCGCCCACTTATGAAGGCCCGGTCGAGCTGACCTCACGCGGCCTTGGCCGTCAGGTCATACAGGTTCCGCTCGCCCCGCCCTACGCGGCCGACGTGAAGAAACTCGCCGAGCACGCTGCCACCGCCGGCGGCGGCCTCATTTACCTCTGCAACCCCAACAACCCGACTTCCTCCATCACGCCCAAAAAAGACATCGCCTGGCTGATCGAAAATGTCCCCGCCAACACCACGATCCTCGTCGACGAAGCCTACGCCCACTTCGCCGATACACCCGACTTCGAAAGCATGCTCAGTTACGTCCGACAGGGCCGCAACGTCGTCGTGACGCGCACATTCTCGAAAATCTACGGCATGGCCGGCCTGCGCGCCGGTTTCGCCGCCGCCCCGCCCGAGCTGATCGCGAAGATGGCGCCTTTCCGCAACAACGTCATCTCCGTCGTCACCGTGCGCGCCGTCGAAGCCGCCCTCGCCGAATCCAAAACGCTCATCCCCGAGCGCCGCGCAAGATACATCCGCATTCGCCGCGAGGTCTGCGATTGGCTCCGCGAGCGCAATGTCCCCTACATCCAGCCGCAAGCCAACTTCATCATGATTGACTGCGGCCGCGATGCCCGCGAATTCATCACCGCCATGCCCCTCAAAGGTGTGGCTGTCGGCCGTCCCTTTCCGCCCATGACCAATTTCCTGCGCGTCACCCTCGGTACCGACAGCGAAATGGCCAAATTTCGAGACGTCTTCTGGAGTGTCTACAAAGCATGAACCGTTCCTGGTTGCTGTTCCTTTTACTGGCCGCAAGCGCGGCCGGCGCGGAGAAGCGTGTCATTTTTCCGCCCGGCGTCAAAGTCGTCGGCCCCTATAGCCCCGGCATCATGGCCGGTGACTTCCTCTACGTTTCCGGCCAGGGCGCGCGCCGCCCGAATGGCGAACTGCCCGCCACTTTCGAGGAGCAGACCGCCCAGTGCCTCGAAAATATGAAAACCATCGTCGAGCTCGCAGGCTTGACGATGGAGCACGTCGTCTACACCCACGTCTATCTCACCGACATGGCCAACTTCGACGCCATGAACAAGGTATACGCGCGCTATTTCCCCAAAAATCCACCCGCGCGGGCCACACTCGGCGTCGTGCATCTGCCTACCGACATTCCCGTCGAGATTAACGCCGTCGCCATTAAGGATCTCTCGCGGAAAAAAGTGATTACGCCGCCCGGGCCCCCAAGCAATGCGCCCCTCTCGCCCGGCATCATCGCCGGTGACCGCATCTATATTTCCGGCATGCAGGGCCGTGATCCCGCCACCGGAAAAATTCCTGACGATCCCGCCGATCAGGTGAAACTCGCCTTCGATCGTTTTCACGCCGTCCTGGCTGCCGCCGGCATCGATTACGCCAATGTGGTCTTCGTCAATCCCTACCTGACCGGCAAAATGCCCGCCAAGGTCATGAACGACATCTACGCCTCGCACTTCGAGTTCGGCAACACGCCCGCGCGCGCCACCATTCACGTCTCCTCACTGCCCCACGACGCCAACATCGAGTTCACCGGCGTCGCCGTGGCCGACCTCTCCAAGCGCCGCGCCGTCCGCCCCAAGAACATGAAGCCCAGCCCCACCGCCAGCCCCTGCGTCTTCGCCGGCGATACCTATTACTGCTCCGCCAAGTCCGCCTTCATCCCCGGCCCTAACCAGGGCATCTATGCCGAGAACGTCGAGGACCAGGTCCGTATGACCATGCGCAACCTCCTCGACGGCCTCGAAGAAGCCGGCCTCGATTTCTCCAATGTCGTTGCCTCCAACGTTTACCTCGATACGCTCGACGAGTTCGGCAAAATGAACGGCGTCTATGCCAAGTACTTCGGTTCCGAGCCGCCCGCGCGCACCACCGTGGCTCCCCTCCCACCCACCGAGCGAAAACGCCACGAAAACGATACCTGGCCCATGGTCGAGCAGATTTCCATCATCGCGGTGGCCCCGTAATGCGCGCTCTGCTGTTTCTTCTTTCCGTCAGCCTCTACGCTGAGACCGCCGACCTCATCCTCCATCACGGCAAGATCGTCACTGTAGATCCGCAGTTCCACATCGTCGATTCCGTCGCCATCCGCGGCGACCGTATCCTCGCCGCCGGCCGCCATGCCGATGTGGCTAAACTTGCCGGCCCCAAGACAAAGCAAATCGACCTCAAAGGCAAAACCGTGCTCCCCGGCCTGATGGACTCGCACTCCCACGCCTACGAAGCCGCCATCTACGAGTTCGATCACGAAATCCCCACCATGGAGACGATCGCGGACGTCCTGAGCTACATCCGCTCCCGCGCCGCCGTCTCCAAACCCGGCGATTGGATCGTCCTCACACAGGTCTTTATCACCCGCCTCCGCGACCAGCGCTTTCCCACCCGCGCCGAGCTCGACGCCGCCGCTCCTAACAACCCCGTCTACTTCGGTACCGGCCCCGATGCCTCCGTGAACTCGCTCGCCCTCAAAGAGAGCGGCATCGACAAAAACTTCCAGATTACTGACGGCAAACCCGGCCGGATCGAGCACGATGCCAGTGGCGAACCGACCGGCATTCTGCGCGCCTGCTCACGACTCGTCAAAACCCACTCGAGCGAAAAGACGCCTACCCCCGAAGACCGCCGCAATCGGCTAAAGCTGATGCTCGCCGATTACAATGCCGTCGGCCTCACCAGTCTCTCCGAACGCGACCTGGGCGACGACGGCGTTGAGGCTTACCGGATTCTTCGCGATGCCGGCCAGCTCACCTGCCGCGCCTACATTATGTATTCCGTCGACGCGCAAATGCCCATGGATCAAATTGAAGCGCGCATGCTGAAAGCCGCGCACAGCCCGCTGCATGAATACAACAACATGGTCTGGCTCCGCGGAACGAAATCCTACATGGATGGCGGCATGCTGACCGGCAGTGCCTACATGCTCAAGCCCTGGGGAATTAGCAAGGTCTACTCGATCACCGACCCGGCGTATCGTGGAATGCGTTATATCGATGCAGGCAAGCTATACAAAATGCAGAAGTTCGCCCTGCAGCACGACCTGCAGTTCACCGCGCATTCGGTAGGCGATGGCGCCGTCCAGGCCATGATCGATGGCTATGCCGAAGTAAACAATGACTTTCCCGTTCGCGCGTCCCGGCCCAGTATCACCCACGCCAATTTCCAAAGCGCGGAGATGATTCAAAAAATCAAGGAATTAGGTATCGTCCTCGATCTCCAGCCCGACTGGCTCTGGCTTGACGGCGCCACGTTGCAAAAGCAATTCGGCAACGAGCGAACCGCCTATTTTCAACCATATAAGAGCCTTTTCGAAGCCGGCATTCCCGTCGGTGGCGGGTCCGATCACATGCAGAAGATCGGAAGCTTCCGTTCCATCAATCCCTACAACCCATTCCTGGGCATGTGGATCACCCTGACTCGCCAGCCGCGCTGGACCGACCAGCCGCTGCACCCCGAGCAGCGCATCACCCGCGAGCAGGCGATTCGCCTATACACGACAAGTAATGCATACATTACCTTCTCGGAAAAAGAGAAAGGTTCACTTGAATCCGGCAAGCTGGCTGACCTGATCGTATTAGATCGCGATATCCTCACCTGCCCGATCGACGACGTCAAGGATATTCAGGTCGAAAGGACTTACCTCGGCGGCAAGCTAGTGTACGAGCGCGGCCATCAGGTCGCCCGTGCGGTGCAGTAGCTCCCAGGCGGCTTTCTCGGCGGCGTATTGCGCGTCATAGAAGGCGATCCATTTCTCGTCTTCCGTAAATCGTGCCAGCTCAACCTGTTGCAAAGTCACCCGGCCTTCGTTCATTTGATTCAACAAGATAGAAACCTGGTCGCGGGCCACATCGAGATCCAGTTTCGCTACGTCGCGCTCGGTATTGATTTTATGGAGGTTCTGGTAGCTCTGGCGGGTTTCGAGCGAAATCCGATTGCGGGCGGCATTCATTTCCAAATGCAGCCGCGCGGCATCGGATTCTGCCTGAGCGGTGGCGGCACTGACGGCGGGGCCGGTCCACAACGGAATCGTGATGGAAGCGCCGATTTCGCCGTTGTTTCTCGAAAAGGCGCGAAAGTAATTGGAATAGTTGTTGTACTTGGCGAAGAGACCGTACTGTGCGATCAGATCGACGGTGGGGAGGCGAGCGGCTTTCTGGGACCGGACGTCCAACTCTTTTGCCGTCAATGCAGACTGAAGCTTGCGCAATTCGATGCTTGAACTCGTCGCGTTTTGGATGGCGGCGTCTTCGCTCGCGGGAAGTGACGGGGGCTGGAACTCTTCGGCGGCGGCGCGAACCTGGTCGTCGGCACTGTAGCCGGCGACCACGGCGAGCGAGCGCTCGGTCGCATCCTGATCATCGGCGAATTGCTCGACGCGCTGGCGGCCGCGGGCCAGGTTTAGCGCCGCGCGTTTCGATTCGATCGGGAGTTCGCGGCCTTCGGCTACACGGGTCTCCATCACATCGGCAATCTTCTGTAGACTCCCGACTTGTTTGCGGGCTAGTTCGGCGAGACGGGCGGCACGCTGCGCATCGAGATATAACGCAGCCGTCCGGAGAGCGATTTCATTCCGTTTGGCTTCTGTAGAAATTGCGGCGCCCCGCTGATTTTCACGGGCAACCGCAGCGGTCAGACTTTGCTGGCGGTTAAAGAGGGACTCCCGCGCGCGTGCCTGCACAATGGAGGGCGCGGCGCCGTCGATGCTCATCGGGAACCCGCTGGTGTAGGCGATGCCGCTACCCGCGGTAAGGGTGGGATGGAAAGGCGCTCCCGCCAGGCGTGCGGATTGCGCGGCTTTTTGCTCGTCGAGGTGGGCGATGGCGATATCGGGATTCTGTTCGAGCGCGCGCGTGACGGCCTGCCGAAGAGACAAGCTATGAATTTCGGCGTGGAGAATCGGGGCGAAGGAGACTAGCAGCAAGCAGCGGCAAAATCTGTCCATTCAGCCATTGTATGAAGGTCTATCACCGCCCATACAACAACTCCACGATTCCGGTGTCGTAAGCGATCACGTCCTTGAGGCGCCATTTTGTCTCGGTGACGGAGTTGGCGAACAGACGTAGTCCGCCGCCCAGCAGAATGGGGGCGATGGATAAACGGATTTCATCCACCAGGCCGAGGCTGAGAAAACTTTGGCACAACATCGCGCCGCCGACCAGCCAGATGTTGCGGAATCGGGGGGCGAGGATGTCGTCGACTAATCTTTTGAGATCACCGGAGTGGAACTCTACATTTGGCATTGCGTGCGGCAATTGCCGGTTTGTGAGCACGAGGGTTGCGGTATCGCCGTAAGGCCAGCCGAGTTGTAGCGCGTGCTCGTAGGTGCGGGAGCCGAGCACGTAGCAGTCGATGGACTGAACGAGCTCAGCCGCGCTCTCTTCAGGGACGCCGTGCTGATAGGAGTTCGCGGGGATGTCGAGCCAGGAGACGGTGTTGTCCTTTCGGGCGATGAAGCCATCGAGGCTGGAAACCATGTGGAGGGTAATCATCTGTTCTTTGATTTCGATTTTAAGGCAGCAGGCTGCCCGCAACTGGCGCGTGCCCCTGCGCTACGGGTTCGAGTTCGGCGATCGAAACGGAACGAAATCGAGGCCGACGGCGGCTATCCATTTGGCTAGGCCGACTCACCGATCGGATAGGCGTTTTCGTTTTCACTTCTTCAGAGCTTGAAGACGAATCTCGTTTATCCGCAGTCTTTTCGGACTGGAACCTGACGTGCTAACTCGAGCCGGCAATGCTTGACCCAGTGATACGAAGAGAGGAATAACGATGCCGCGAAAACACCTACCAGTGAACATGCTCTTGTGGATGGCGGTCCCGTGCCTGGCGCAGAATGCCTTGCGCACACACGTGGAAGGCGCGCACGTACGTCAGACGGTGGCGCCGGGAAAAATGTCGCTCATTGCGGTCAACAGCCTGCCCAATGCAGTTTGCACGCTGCGCGCGCAGGACGATAACGGCGGTGTGCGTACGCTAAAGCTCTACGCCGATGATGAAGGCGAAGTACAGTTTCACGTGCGGCCCAGCGCGGAAACGGACAACGCGCCGAACCTGCAACTGTCGTGCGAGGCGAACGACAAAGTGATGGTACACGGCGTGGAACTGCGCGC